>Ga0302155_10000790_pt1 | contig 23825 bp, 21 predicted proteins | sample I_Bog_N3_1_FD_193508 | JGI IMG/M metagenome (GOLD analysis project Ga0302155, IMG submission 193508) | Peat permafrost microbial communities from Stordalen Mire near Abisko, Sweden - I_Bog_N3_1 | ecosystem: Environmental > Terrestrial > Soil > Wetlands > Peat | place: Sweden: Abisko, Stordalen...
GGCCGAAGAGGGCGTGTCGAGCGGTATGAATCGAGTGCGCAAATCCACGCTGCCATTTTCTTTCCTGCACCACGCGGGACTCTTTTTTTGATCCGTAGTGTCACTGTATTACGCGGGGTTCAGTAAGGTCTTCAAATCGAAGGCCAGTCTGGAGACCCTCGATTTCAATACAGGCGACTTTTGCAGCAATGTCGAAGTGCGCGTAACGCGTGTTCGCAATAGCGATGGTTTCCTTGAAGAATGGAACTTTGGAGATTGTGCGTGCAAAATCCCGAAGCTTACCATGAACCGCGTTAAGCTTTTCGCTGCTCGTCAGAGGCAACCCGGCCTGGAGCCGTTGAAAGAAATCCTTCAATTCTTCTTCCGTTGCGTCCTCTATCACGTCGTATTCGATTTCAAAATCATCGAACGCGTCGGTGACCGTTTGCGGCAGATCGTTGTAAAAGCGCCCTCCAAACTCCTTGGCTGATTCCGGCGAAAGAGGAAGCTCGTTGCTGCAAAAGTCGTAAATGGCAAGCAGGCGCTGTTGGCCGTCCTCGACGAGGTACTGTTCTGGTGAGGTCTTAATGAAGTAAAACTTCGGGAGCCTCCATCCACGAAGAATTGAATCGATAAGCGCCTGCTTCTGAGGCCGGTCCCAGAGACCGCCCTCTCGTTGCCAGTCCGGAATCTCGTAGCGGTTACGACGCTTGAATACCTTGTCGATTGCTCTGCGCTCGCTGGTCATCTTCATAACGTACGAGTATATGACCGTAAGCGCATCAATGCACGTAGTTTCTTATGGTTGCTGGCAATTCATTGGACGCGGCGAGGTGCATAAGTCCCGATTCTGGGACCTGGAATAGCCTCACCGCAAACCTCAACGCCTCCCGGTATGCCACCCCGCCAGAGCCATCACCACATCCAGAGTCTTCAAGAACCCGTAAGGATCGTGTCCCGAGAGACTCTTCCGCCTGCCGCTTCTATGCTTCCTTCGCTCCGTTTCCAGCGCCCCGGCCAAATCCTCCAACGTTCCCTGCCTGGGAACCACTGCGTACACCAACTCGCAGCCCATCGCCTCTGCCGTCGCGCGCAGCTTCTTCAGCGTGATCGTCTCCCGCGCTTCCGACATCTCCAGCCGGTAAACCTCCGACTTGCCCATCTTCAGCCGCCAGGCAACCTCCGCCACACGCATCCCCACTGCCTGCCGCACTCCCCGCAGCCATCCCCACTTCGACCGCCGCACCTTGTTTCCCCGGAAGACTCGCAGTTCCTCATCCAGGTCCCGCCGTACCCTCCGCCGCAACTCACTCCGCATCGCCTCGTCCCTTTCCGCGCTCTACACATTCCGGGTGCCCCACCCTCGCGACGTTCTTGTTTTTGTCGCTAGGGTGGGATGCCGGGTGCCCCATCCATCGCGCTTCTTGCGATGGGTGGGCTAGCACAGAGCGAAAAACCATGGCTTTCCGCGCCAAAAACAGCCCTTTTGCGCCCAAAAAACGACCAAATTGACTTCGTTTTCACCCTATTTCCCCATATTGCTCTCACTCGCTCTATTTATATGCAAAGCAACCTGAAGTTTTGCTCCACACAAGCGTCCAGCGTTCCACGCAGAGCTCCACATTCACCTCGAAAGGGAGCAAAACAGGATTGCACCCGCGTGTGATTCAATGAAAGAGATGGCTATTTCGCAAAAAAAGACGTTGCACGGGCGGTGGGTAGCGGTTACACGGAAGGTGCGCGAGCTGAGGATGGTGGCCAGCGCGCTGCTGCATACGGGACATCCGGTGCTGGTGCAGATTGTTCCGGCGCGGTTTTGCAATTTGAGTTGCGGGTACTGCAACGAGTACGACAAGGTCAGCGATCCGGTGCCGCTCGAAGAGATGTACCGGCGCATCGACCACCTGGGACGGCTGGGGACGGCGATGGTGGGCATCAGTGGCGGAGAGCCGCTGACGCATCCTGATTTGGATGACATTATTCGTCGCATACGGAGCACCGGTGCGATTGCCGGAGTGATTACCAACGGCTACCTGTTGAATGAAGCCCGGATCAAGCAACTGAACAAGGCCGGCCTCGACCACATGCAGATTTCCATTGATAACATTGAGCCGGACGAGGTGTCGAAAAAAAGCCTCAAGGTGCTTGACAAGAAGCTGGTGATGCTCTCCGAGTACGCCGAATTTCACGTGAACATTAATTCAGTGGTCGGCGGGGGATTCAAGAATCCCAACGATGCGCTCGTGATTGGCAACCGCGCGATAGAGCTGGGCTTTACTTCGACCATTGGGATTATCCACGACGGGGACGGGCAACTGAAGCCGCTGCAAGGGGATGAGGCCAAGGTCTACTACGCGATGAGCAATAGAAGGAAGATCAACTACTCGCGCTTCGACCACTTTCAAGAGGCGATTGCCGAGGGGCGTCCGAACGATTGGCGCTGCCGTGCCGGGTCGCGGTATCTGTATATCTGCGAGGACGGGCTGGTGCATTACTGCTCGCAGCAGCGCGGGTTTCCCGGCGTACCGCTGGCCGGGTACACAAAAGCGGATATAAAGCGGGAGTTCCTTACCGCGAAGAGCTGCTCGCCTAACTGCACCATTGGCTGCGTTCATAAAATCAGCTATATCGACCACTGGAGAGCGCCGCAGACGAGCACGGTTTCGCCGGGGATGTCCGCGGACGGGCAAGGGGCGGAGACGCCCGTGCTGGTGAAGATTCAGACCAGAGGGTGAGGGACGCCCGAAACTTATCGATAACCCGTCTGAAAAGATGAGCGGTGGTAGCGCATCGTCCGGGTTTAGTGTGCCTTGACAAAGCCTTCTTCGCTATCGCGGGGCAACCGGCGGATGAGGAGTGAGCAGGCGGGTATTGCTCGAAGGCCGCTCGCCAGTATATTGTTGCTGCGTGAAAGTATCAAGATGTAGCGGGATTCTGCTGCACCCCACCTCCCTGCCCGGTCGATTCGGCATCGGCGACCTGGGGCCATGCGCTTACGAATTTGCCGATTTCCTGTCCGCTGCCGGACAGAAGCTGTGGCAGGTGCTTCCGTTAAATCCCACTGGATACGGCGATTCGCCTTACCAATGCTTTTCGGCATTTGCGGGCAACCCGATGCTGCTCAGCCTGGAACGGCTGCGCGATCAGGGGTTGCTGGAGCAGCGCGATCTGGATGCTGCGCCGGAGTTTCCTGCGGAGTCGATTGACTTTGGGCGGGCGATTGAATTTAAGATGCCGGCTTTACGGCGGGCGGCGCAGGTTTTCCTTGCAGACAGCAAACATTCGGATCGCGTGGCATTCGAGGATTTTTGCAAAGAGAAGAGCGCATGGCTGGATGATTACGCGCTCTTCATGGCGCTGAAGGATGCACATCAGGGGACGGCGTGGACCGCGTGGGATGAGCCGATTCGCAAGCGGGATGCAGGCGCGATGAGCGAGTGGCGGCAGAAGATCGAGCCGCAACTGATGGCCTACAAGTATTGGCAATTTGAATTTTTCCGCCAGTGGGAAGAGCTGAAGAAGCATTGCCGGGAGCGCGGCATCCGTTTCATGGGCGACATTCCTATCTATGTTGCGCACGACAGCGCGGATGTGTGGGCCAATCCCGAGTTGTTCTATCTGGATGAGCAAGGAAAACCGACCGTGGTTTCAGGCGTGCCGCCGGATTATTTCAGCGCGACGGGACAGCTCTGGGGAAATCCGATTTACCGCTGGGAGCTGATGGCTGCCGACGGATACAAGTGGTGGATCGAGCGCTTTCGCGCCTCGCTTGCGCTTTTTGACATGGTGCGGCTGGATCACTTCCGCGGCTTTGAAGCGTACTGGGAGGTTCCCGGCGGAGAGCCGACGGCGATTCACGGGCGTTGGGTGAAAGGGCCGGGAGAGAGCTTTCTCTCAGCGCTGCAAGACGCATTTGGTGGACTGCCGATCGTAGCGGAAAACCTGGGCGTGATTACGCCGGCGGTGGAAGAGCTGCGGCACAAGTTTGGATTGCCGGGGATGAGTCTTTTGCAATTCGCCTTTGGGAACGATTCGCAGGGTTCATCGTTTCGACCGCATAACTACAGCCGCGACGTGGTGGCCTATACCGGCGGCCACGACAATGACACGACGGTGGGGTGGTGGACAAGTTCAGGCGCCGGCGACAGCACACGCTCTCCGGATGATGTTCGCCGGGAGCACGAGACGGCCAAGGCGTATCTGGATTTCCACGACGACGCGGAGATCAACTGGGTGATGATTCGCGCGGTACAGGCCTCGGTGGCGGAGATTGCGATTGTGCCGTTGCAGGATGTGCTGGGATTGGGCAGCGCGGCGCGGATGAATCTTCCCGGCAAGATGAGCGGGAACTGGCAATGGCGGTATCGCAAGGACGCATTGCGCTCTGAGTTGAGCGCGAGACTGCGGGAAATGGCGACGCTGTACGATCGGTAGTTTTTTGACAGTGTGTGTGGTTGAGTGTTGTGGTATCCCACCCTTGATCACCCCAGCGACGAAGACCTGTCGCTGGGGACCCCAAAGGCGCAAAAACAAAAGCGCGCCGAGGGTGGGGCACCCGTGGTGTTGTGATTTCCCAGGTCCCCAAAATGCGAGGGACCTGGGGCACCCAGATTTGTGGGTGCCGACAGGAAGGCAGGGGAACCGAATCCATGGACAGGCCACCGCGTTCGTTCTGGCAAATTTGGAATATGAATTTCGGTTTCTTCGGCATTCAGTTTGCCTGGGGATTGCAGATGGCGAACATGAGCGCCATCTACGAATACCTGGGTGCGCGGGCCGATCAGATTCCGATTCTTTGGCTGGCTGCTCCGCTGACCGGGTTGCTGGTGCAGCCGATCGTGGGCCAGGCGAGCGACCGCACATGGGGCCGGTTGGGCCGTCGGCGGCCTTATTTTCTGGCTGGCGCAATTCTCAGTTCGATAGCGCTGATTCTGATGCCGCGCAGCTCCACGCTCTGGATGGCTGCGGGTTTGCTGTGGGTTTTGGACGCCAGCATCAACATCAGCATGCAGCCGTTTCGCGCGTTTGTGACCGACCTGCTGCCCGAGTCGCAAGGCACGCGCGGCTATGCCATGCAGAGCCTGTTCATAGGGCTGGCCACTGTGATTGCCTCGGCACTGCCTTTTCTGCTGACCAATGTTTTTCATCTGGCGGAGACGCGGGCTGCGGGGACGATTCCATTCACGGTGCGCGCTTCTTTTTACATGGGTGCGGTGGCGTTTCTGGGCGCGGTGCTTTGGACGGTTTTCACCACCAGAGAATATCCGCCGGAAAATCTGGAGGAATTCAGGAGACAGAAGGCCGAGGGCGCGGGCGTGGCGGCGGGGACGCGCGAGATCTTGACGTCGATTCGCAAGATGCCGCGCGTGATGAAGCAACTGGCGTGGGTGCAGATCTGCACGTGGCTGGGGTTGTTCTGCATGTGGCTCTATTTTCCGGTGGCCGTGGCGCGCAATGTTTTCGGCGCAGCGGACACAAGCTCTCCTCTTTATTCGGCCGGCGTGGAGTGGGCAGGCGTTTGCTTCGGAATGTATTCGCTGGTGTGCTTCGGATTTTCATTTGCGCTGCCCGCGCTGGCGCGAAAGTTCGGACGCAAGGGAACTCATGCATTGTGCCTGATCTGCGGTGGTCTGGGGTTGCTCTCGGTGGCCGTGATTCATAACAAGATGCTACTGCTGCTGTCGATGACCGGCGTGGGAGTGGGTTGGGCGAGTACGCTTTCCATGCCCTACTCGATTCTGGGCGGATCGCTGCCTGAAGGAAAGACCGGAGTTTACATGGGGATATTCAACTCCTTCGTGGTGATTCCGGAGATTACGGCGGCGCTGGGATTCGGCTGGGTGATGGGCCATCTGCTGGGCAACAATCGGAGCGCGGCTGTCGTGGCGGGAGGGATTTTCTTCCTGCTGGCGGCGGCGCTGATGCATCGCGTGGACGACTCGCTCGATCCGCGCAATGTGATGCCGCACGTTGTGGTTGCGGCAAAATCCTGACCTCAGGTCATGGAACAAGAGTCAATTCAGGCGTGAAATTCATCAAATCAATTGAGGCTGGTGAGCGCTTGCGCGGTTGCCTGCCTCAAAGCATCTAAAATCAATTCAGGAAAAGCCATGACAGAGATTCGTTCGACCGTTATCCTCGGCTCCGGCTGCGCCGGACTCACCGCAGCCATCTACAGCGCGCGCGCGGGGCTGAACCCGCTAGTTCTGGAGGGCCACGAGCCCGGCGGACAGCTCTCGATGACCACGCTGGTGGAAAACTTTCCCGGCTGGCCGGAGGGAATTCAGGGGCCGGAGCTGATTGACAACATGAAGAAGCAGGCGATGCGCTTCGGCGCGACACTTCAGCTTGCGCACCTGAACAAGATTGACCTGAGTGGAAATCCGTTCAAGCTGGAAACATCAACGGGCGAGATTCTGACGCGCACGCTGATTGTGGCGAGTGGGGCAAGCGCGCGCTGGCTGGGCTTGCAGAGCGAGCAGGCGCTGATCGGCCACGGCGTTTCAAGCTGCGCCACGTGCGACGGATTTTTCTTCCGGGGGCGCGAGATTGCGGTGGTGGGCGGCGGCGATTCGGCGATGGAAGAGGCGCTTTTTCTTACGCGCTTTGCGAACAAGGTGACGCTGCTGCATCGTCGCGAGAGTTTCCGCGCCTCGAAGATCATGCTGGAGCGCGCCATTGCGCACCCCAAGATTGTGCTGCGCCCCAATACGGTGATTGAAGAAGTACTGGGCGTGGAAGAGAAGGAAGTGAAGGGCGTGCGGCTGCGCGACGTGGCGACCGGCGAGGTTTCGACGCTGGCCATCGACGGGCTGTTTCTCGGCATCGGACACGAGCCGAATGCGAAGATGTTCGGCGGCCAGATCGATCTGGACGATGACGGCTACATCAAGACCATCGGCAATGTCTTGACGACGCGCAATGGGGTGGTTGTGCCCGGCGTTTTTGCGTGCGGCGACGTGCAGGACCGGCGTTACCGGCAGGCGATTACCGCGGCGGGTTCGGGCTGCATGGCGGCGCTGGAGGCGGAGAAATTTCTCGAAGCGCAAGGGGAGTGAGCCGCTACCAGGAGTGGAAGGTAAAGAACGCCGCTGCCACCAGACACACTCCGGCAGCGGCGTGGTTCCAGCGCAGATGCTCACCGAAGTAGAAGGTGACGAAGACGCCGAAGACCACCAGAGTGATGATCTCCTGAATCACTTTGAGTTGGACGGGCGAGAAACGGTCCGCGCCGATGCGGTTGGCCGGCACTTGGAAGCAGTACTCGAAAAAGGCGATGCCCCAACTGACGAGGACGACCTTCCACAGTACATCCTGACGGTATTTCAGGTGACCATACCAGGCGAAGGTCATGAAGATATTGGAGATGGTGAGCAGAACGATGGTCCACATATCGGAATTATATGTATTGAACGCGGGCATTGTTGCTGAAGCAGGCTGGGCGGAAGCTCTATGACGGCGCTTGCTGAGAACCTCGAACGACTGGAAGCAGCGATTGCGGAGGCTTGTCGCAAGGCCGGCCGCACGCGTGCCGAGGTTGAGCTGATGGCCGTCGCGAAGACTTATCCCGCGGCCACGATTGCCGAAGCTGCTGCGCTAGGGTTGACTTTGTTTGGCGAAAATCGCGTGCAGGAGTTTGCGGGGAAGGCGACTGAGCTTGAGCCGTTGCGCATGCCTGTTGCGGGAACGAGTCTCATTCGCGTGCATCTTATCGGGCATTTGCAATCGAATAAAGCTCAGCGTGCCGTCGAATTGTTTGATGGGATTGACTCACTGGATTCGCTGCGGCTGGCCGAGCGGTTGAACGAGGCGGCGGGGAAGCGAGGCAAGCGGCTGCCCGTTCTGGTCGAGGTAAAGCTCAGTACGGAGGAGAGCAAGGCCGGGTTGGAGCCTGAATCAGCCGAGGCCGGCGGATTGCTGGAGCGCTTGGCAGATCTGGAAAATTTACAGATGCGCGGGCTGATGACCATTGCTCCATGGGGCGTTTCCGAGGCTGTGACGCGCGCCTGTTTCCGCAGCCTGCGCGAGTGGCGCGACCGTTGGGCAGCGGCCTATCCGACACTATCGCTCGATGTGCTTTCGATGGGCATGAGCGGTGATTTTCCGCTGGCCATCGAAGAGGGAGCGACCCAGATTCGTGTCGGCACGGCTTTGTTTGGTGCGCGCTCGGCAAGTCCGGAGCACGCGTGATGTTGCGTGCAACCGCAGCCGGCGTCACTCTGGCTGTTCGCGCTCAACCCGGCGCGAAGAAGACGGCCATCACTGGCGTTTATGGCGAGGGCGCAGCGGCTCAACTGAAGATTGCCGTCCACGCTCCGCCGCTGGAAGGCCGCGCGAATCAGGCGCTGATTGTTTTTCTGGCCGAAACGTTTGGCGTGCCGAAGAATGCAGTGGAACTGATGGCGGGCGAGTCATCGCGGAGCAAGGTTTTTCTGCTGCACGGAGTGAGCCGCGAAAAAGCGGAAGCGGTGATTTTCGGTTGAACGCAGCGGAATTGGATTGAGGGCTTTCGGAAAACAGCGGCGAGTAGGCTTCCGCTTTGCGGAGTTGGCGGCCTAGCAACTTCGCGGGTTTTGTGCGTGTGTCCCTCGATGCCCGCAACCTGCTAAACTTTCACTCGATATGATCCTCGCCAGCGTACTCATTGTGGTGATCGCATACCTGCTCGGCTCAATGCCCAGCGGTTACTTGCTGATTCGCCTTTTTCGACATCAGGATATTCGCCAATCGGGCAGCGGGAACATTGGCGCGACCAACGTTCTGCGCTCCGGCGGGAAGGGCCTGGCAGCGGCGACATTTTTGCTGGATATGCTGAAAGGCTCGTGCGCGGTGTGGCTTGGGGGAGTGATAGGCGGATTGCTCGCTCCCAGTGTTGCGCCGGCCAACATGAAGGCGCTGGCAGCGCTGGTGGCCGTGCTGGGGCACATCTTCCCGGTCTGGCTTGGTTTCAAAGGCGGCAAGGGCGTGTCCACCGGCTTTGGTGTCTTTCTGGTGGCAGCGCCGTGGGCCGCGCTGGCGGCCATCTCTGTCTTCATCGTGGTGCTGGCGATCAGCCGTTACGTTTCGCTCGCGTCGATTCTGGGTGCGGCCAGCTTTCCGCTGTTTGCCTTGTTCCTGGGCCACGGCGACCGGCCGCCGTTTTTCATCGCCGTTCAGTTTGCCGTCGCACTGATCCTCATCGTCAAACATCACCAGAATATCGGCCGCCTGCTGGCCGGCACAGAATCCCGTCTGGGAGCTAAGAAAACCGCATGAACCGCATCATCGTTTTAGGTTCCGGGGCCTGGGGAACGGCCATTGCACTCTCGCTTCACCGGCGCGGGGGGCATGAGATTTCTCTGTGGGCGCACAGCCCCGAGGCCGCCGAAGAGATTGTCGAAGCGGGTGAGAACACGCTTTTTCTGCCCGGCTTTTCCATCCCCGCGGGGCTCGCCGTGACGGGCGACTGCGCAGCCGTGGGCGACGCGGAGATTGTCGTCTCCGTGGTTCCCTCGGAGTTTCTGCGCTCGACGCTGGGACGCATCGGGCCTTATCTGCACCGCGGCCAGATTATTGTGAGCGCCACGAAAGGCGTGGAGAATCGCAGCTACTTGCGCATGAGCGAAGTGATTGCTTCGTGCCTTGCGGAGTCCGGGCTGAAGTTGGCCGTCGGAGCTTTCAGCGGACCGAGTTTTGCGCTTGAAGTTGCGCAGGGCCAGCCCACCGCGGTTACCGTGGCGTTCAAAGACGCGGCCATCGCCGAGCGCATCCAAGCCGATCTGTCGTCGGAGACGCTGCGGCTGTATACATCAACGGATGTTATCGGAGTGGAACTGGGCGGCGCGCTGAAGAATGTGATCGCCATCGCCGCTGGCGTGGCTGCCGGCGTGGGGTTGGGCTACAACTCGGCCGCAGCCTTGATTACGCGCGGCATTGCGGAGATTACGCGTCTCGCTGTGGCATGTGGCGCGCGCCGCGAAACCCTTGCCGGACTTTCCGGCGTCGGCGATCTGGTGCTGACCTGCACTGGCTCACTCTCGCGCAATCGCACAGTGGGGCAGGAGTTGGGTCGCGGCCGCAAGCTCGATGAGATTCTTGCGGGATTGGGCGGCAAAGTGGCGGAGGGTGTTTTGACGACGCGCGCCGCACTCGGCCTGGCGCGAAAACGCGGCATCGAAATGCCGATTACCGAGCAGATGGAGCTGATTTTGGATGAAGGCAAGGACCCGCGCGAAGCGATCAGGGATTTGATGATGCGGCCGGGCAGGGATGAACATTAGCCAGGAGTGGGATGCAAATGGCTGATCGCTGTTGATTCCACGCAAGTTGCATTGGCGATGGCGGAAGCGAAGGGATTCGAACCCCTGATACCCTTTCAGGTATGCCGGTTTTCAAGACCGGAGCCATCAACCACTCGGCCACGCTTCCGCTACTTTAAAAATACCACTTAGGCAGAAGAAAAGCCCTCGGCAAATTGCCGAGGGCTTTTGTGACTGACGGGATGAAAGATCAAGCTCGCTACTTCTTGCCTTCCAGTTCGTCGGCGAGGGCATTCGCGCCGTAGAACTTGCGCAGGCCCTCGATCATGCCGGAGGAGTGAACCGCGACGGTGCGGTTTTTGGTTCCGTCATATTCAAAATCACCGGCCATGGATTCGATGTCACCGTCGAAGACCAGGCCGACCAGTTCGCCGTCGCGATTGATGACGGGCGAGCCGGAGTTGCCGCCGATGATGTCGTTGGTGGAGACGAAATCAAAGGGAGTGGTGAGGTCCACCTTGGTGAGGGCTGCGGCTTCTTTGGGCGTGAGATCGAAGGGTGGCTGATTGCTGAAGCTGGCTGCGCGATCATAGAGGCCGTAGAAGGTAGTAAAGGGCGGCGCGATGGTGCCGTTGTAGGGGTAGCCCTTGACCGTGCCGTAACTCAGGCGGAGCGTAAAGGTGGCGTCCGGATAAGCGTCTTTGCCGTAGATGAGGAAGCGGGCCTTGCCGAGCTTTTCTCCGGCCGGGGTGAGTACGCTTTCGATGGTGTCTTTCAAGCGGCGAGTGGTTTCGCGGACGATGGGGTCAACGCGGCGCGCGGCCACGATCATGGGATCAGTGGATGCGGCGACGGCTGCTTCGCCGCCATCGACGAGCGCTTTGCGCACTGCGGGATCGGCCAGCTTAGTTCCGTCCACCAACGCATCGACGGTCTTGTCTACATCGCCGCCCTGCAGGATGGCTTGCACGTAGGCGTCGTCCTTGCCGAGCTTTTCCTCGGCAAGTTTGAGATTCGTGGACATATAAAGCTTTTCCGTGGAGGGATAAATCGTCGCCGGCGAATACATCCGATAGCGAAGCGATTCCAGGCCGGCCTCGTGGAACTGGTCGAGGCGCTCGCCGTCGGGCTTCTTGATTTCAGTCACGTACTGCACGATTTGCAGCGCGGTGTTAAAGAGCTGGCTATCAATGCGGTGGAAGAGAACGGTCTTGATCTCCGGCTTCACCTTCTCTTCAGCGCTGGCGATGGTGGACCATGCGCCGCCGTATTCCTTTTTCCACTCGGGATTAGCGTCCACCTTGGCTCGGAAGTCAGCTTCCTCGGCCTTTTTCTTGTTCAGAATGGCGGGGTCAGCCAGCGCCTGGGCGCGGCCCTGGTAAACCTTCAATCCGTTTTGCATGAAAAAGATTGTGCTGGCCACGAGGCGTGCCTGCTCCGGCCCCTGTGCGGCAAAGGCCTGCGCGGACTCAATGCGGCGCTGAATGTACTCCGTGATGGCCGGTCCTCTGACGTCGCGCTCGACGAGCAACTGGGCCACGGTGTCATTGCGGCTCGTCGCGCCGGGATTGCCGGAGACAAAGACCAGCTCGCCGGGCGCCGCGCCCTTGGCGCTCCACTTGAGGTAGTTGTCGGTGTGCAGCGGCTTGCCGTCTCTGTAAACGCGGAAGATGGCCATGTCGAGGTCGTAGCGCGGATAGGTGAAGTTATCCGGGTCGCCGCCGAAGAAGGCCGCTTGCTGCTCGGGTGCAAAGACGATGCGCACGTCGGTGTATTTCTCGTATTGGTAGAGCCAGTATTCGCCGCCGTGGTAGAGCGAGACCACGTCGGAGCGCCAGCCGGTCTTCTTCGTGCTCTCGTCCTCAATGGCTGCAATCTCGGCTTCGCGGGCCTTGAGCGCCTTGGCCTCATCGGCAATACCTTTAGCCGCGCCCTGCACGCGTGCCGTAACGTCTGTCATGCCGACCAGCACGTTCACCTCAAGATCAGGCGACTTCATCTCGGCATCCAGCGTGGGCGCATAGAAGCCGTCGCGCACATAGTCGTGGTCGGCCGTGGAGTTCTTCTGTAACTGGCCGCGCGCCACATGGTGATTGGTAAGCAGCAGGCCGTCAGAGCTGATGAACGAGCCTGATCCGCCGTCGTTGAGGCGCACGCTGGAGAGGCGGATGTGGTCGAGCCAGGCCTGCGTGGGATGGAAGTTGTATTTGGTCGCCAACTGCTTCAAAGGCGGGTTGTCAAAGGTCCACATGCCTTCTTCGGCGTGAATCACAGATCCCGCGGCAAGCAACAGAGCGGCGGGCAGGATGAGGGAGATGCGAATTCTTGGGGTAAACATAGTGGGTCCTCGTAAACTTGCGGAGTTAGTGCCGCTTCAATTTGGCATCACCAGCACTTGCACTCCGCTGGCGGCGTCCTTCTGGCGGAAGACCTGTTCAGTGGCCTTCTGGAATTGCTCCGGCCGCGCGCCCGGAATGTCGGTGAAGGTTTGCGGGTTGCGATCCGTCAGCGGGAACCAGGAACTCTCGACCTGAACCATGATACGGTGGCCGCGGCGGAAAGTGTGGAAAAGATCAGGCATGGCGAAGTTGATTTCGGTTTGTTTGCCCGGCTCGAGCGGCTCGGGCTTCTCCCAACTGGAACGAAATTTGGCGCGGAAAGGTTCCCCGCGGAGCAGTTCCTGATAGCCGCCCATGTGCACCGGTGGCGCGCCGAGCATGCGCTTGTTGCCGTGGAAGCCGGGATCGGGGTCCGGGTACTCGTCGGGATAGACATCGATCAGTTTCACGTCGAAATCCGAATCCGTCGCCGAGCTGGCGATCTTGAGCCGGGGCGAGATTGGCCCGGCGATGGTCACATCCTCTTCAAGCGGTTCGGTCTGGTAGACAAGCACATCCGGCCGGTAACTGGCAAAGCGCTGATCGTCCACCATGTAGCGCTGAGGCACAGTGTCAGTGGTGTAGCCCACAAACGGCACCGGATGGTTGGGGTCGCTCACGTACTCGTCTACGCCGGCGGTCTCGGCAGGCGGATCGAAGCTCAGCTTGCCGCCGGCGCGGAAGTAGAGTGTGCGGGGCTGCGCTGCCGGAGGCGGCCAGGCATCAAAATTGCGCCAGACATTCGCACCAGTCTCAAACACCACCGCCTTGGGTTGCGCCTCGCCCTTGCCTTTGAGGTAATGCTCGAAGAACGGGAACTGAATGTGTACGCGGAAGTACTCGGCGGTTTTGGAGTTGAAGTCGATGTCGCCGAGGCGGTCGCCGTCAGTGTGTGCCCATCCGCCGTGGACCCATGGTCCCTCGACCAGCGTGACGGGCGTTTGCGGGTTGAATTTGTTGATGGCATAGAAGGTCTTGTAGGGGCCGCTCAAATCTTCCGCGTCATACCAGCCCCCCACCACCAGCACCGCGCAGCGCACGTTCTTCATGTGGCGCGACAGGTCGCGAGTCTGCCAGTAAGCGTCGTATGTGTCGTGCTTCGCCTGGTCGTTGAAGAGCCAGTTAGAGCCTTTCAAATAAAGCTTGTCGAGGTTGTCGATGTTTCCGGCCTGAAGATAGAACTGATAACTGTCGGGCGTGCCGAAGTTGAAGGGGACGGTTGGCTTGGGAGTCTGCGGCGCGTTTTGGGGACGGAAGAAAGCGTAGAAACCGAAGGTGGCGCTCAACATGAATGCGCCGCCGTGATAGGTGTCGTCGCCCAGAAAGAGGTCGGTCATGGGCGCCTGCGGACTGGCCGCCACCAGCGCCGGGTGCGAATCGATGATGGACGCCGAGGTGTAGAACCCAGGGTATGAGATTCCCCAGATGCCCACCTTTCCGTTGTTGTTGGGAATGTGCTTGAGCAGGTAGTCGATCGTGTCGTGGGTATCGGAGGCGTCGTCCACGTCCTGAGGCGATTTCTTGTCGTCAATGTGCGGGCGCATCTCCAGATAGTCGCCCTCGCTCATCCAGCGGCCGCGCACGTCTTGATAGACAAAGATGTATCCGCTCTTTTCGAACTCCTCGGAGGGGCCGAGGTGTTGCGGATACCCGTCTTCTCCGTAAGGGCCGACGTTATAAGGCGTGCGGTCCATAAGAAACGGGTAAGGGCCGGCGGCGGTGTCCTTGGGGACATAGACCGCAGTGAAAAGCCGCTTGCCGTCGCGCATGGGAATGCGCAGCTCGTACTTGGTGTAGTGGGCGCGGACGTAATCGTCTTTGGGGGCGTCGGGCGCAGGCTGCTGTGCGTGGAGCAAGGTGGCTGAAAAGGCGAGAACGACCAGCAGGGAGAGCGGGAAACGGTTCGGAATCGACATCTTTGGTAACAGGCTCCTCGACAACCAGAGTATCCCACGCGGGGAGTAGGTCGAGAAGCTGCACCGTGTCGAGAGAAGCGGGCTGGGACGCCGTTAGCGAATCTCTCGATGCTTCGAAAGGGCACGACTCGTAGGTCAGGGCTTTAGCCCTGACTGCCGCAAACGCCACAAAACTAAAGCGGGCCTTAGCCTCTGAGGGAATGTCTGTCTGGCAAAAGGTACCTGATCAGAGCTTCCATAGGCTATTCGGTGCCGTGGCTGGGGTTGTTCTCCGTCTCGCCGGCGACGGAGATGCGCAGGGAGCGGAGAAAGCTGAGATCGTTCTGGGTGAAAGGCAGTTCGTCGACGCTGTGGCCGACGGGGACTTCGACCTGCTCAGTCTCATTCGCGGCGAGGTCGTTGAGGGCGACGGTCGCCTCGAGCATCAGCAGCACATCGAAGCCGTGTCTGCGGATGTCCTGGACCACACCGGAGATCTTCTCGCTTTCGATCACCGACTCATGGATAGCCTCACCCAGTTGTTGAATGAGTTCGCGCAGACGGCTTGTCATGATCTTCCTCCAGTGGCTGTGACCGGTGCGAGGGCTTGAGCGTCGGCCCTGGCGCGGATTTATATACATTACTTCCGAAGCCGCGCGGGAGCAAGCGCGAATTGGCCAAAGCACGGTCAAATGCGGCCCTGGCAACCGCCGCTGCTACCATCATAGTCGGAATGAGACCTGAAAGCATTGGGCGCGCCCTGGGTATCGGGCTGCGAGTTGCCGGGCGGATCGCGAGCCAGCGCATGGCCGGCGGGGCGGAGACTGCCGCATCCGCGCCCGCTGGACTAAATGAACAAGCCGGACAAACCAGGCACGTGGCGGGACGAACCGCCGGCCAAACGGCGAAGGGCGTGGCGCGCGGCGTGGGCGGATTCCTGCGGCCCTTCCGCCGGCTGGGCGCCATCCTTTGGCTGGAGATGACGGGAGCCTTTTTCTTGATTTTCGCTGCTGTGAGTGCGTCGTTTCTATGGAAGAACCGGGCGAGCTACGCTGTCGGCCCGGAGCACCGGGAGTTCGTGTCCGCGGCGGCGATGATGGCGGTGTTTCTCTATCTGGGAATAAGTTCGTTCTGGCGGGCGCGAAGGCGATGATGCGGGAGAATCTACTCTGAACTACAGCTCTGGATCATCCCTTCGGAGGAAGCAGAGGCATTCTGAAGGCTCCTGAAAGTATGCCAAAAGTACACGGACTTTGGGCCTGAGCCCTTGTCAATTTCAACAATAATAAGGATCTGCAACTGTAGTACTCATAGAAGGCATGATGAGTTAGTAATCAGCCTAAGATGCGAGTAAGTAATCAATAGTTGTGCTCGTCGGTAACCAATAGTATTGTTACTTTAAATAATGGGCCTCTATTACTGGGCGGTACGAGTGGGCGGAGGCCTATATCCAATGGCGAAAGTACGCAAAATTCCGCTTGACATAGGGGTCCGGATTTCCTAATATCGCAGAACCCGTACTAGAAGCTTCCCCAAACTTCGAAACGGGTCTCTCGACTACTGGACTTCCCCCATTTCCGGTTAGAGAGTTTCCAAGGTGCAATTCTTCCCGCTTTTTTGGGACACAGGTGCATACTGTCACTGTGGCAGCGCGGCGAAGAATGCGCCCGTTTGTGAGATTTTTGGCTCCGGCTTTCTCTAGGCGTATTTAGGAGATTGGGAGCTCTAAGTTGGGTTGACTCGTTCTTCGTTGTCAACCATGTACGTGAATCAACCCTGGTTGCCGTTCGCTATTTGCAGGCCGGGACCCGAACGAGAGTGAGTTTTGGAGGAACAGTGAGAACGACTTTGAAAGTCTTGGTTTTACCCTTGGTTCTTTTGGCGGTGGCATCAGCAGCGTACGCCGATAACATCAGCATAGGCAGTTACGGTACCAACGCAAACGGTACCGGTTACACCGCATCGGGGCTCAACAACACAGCGCTGCAATTTCTCGGAACCAGCCCACTGAATTCCGGCTACGCGACAAATCTTGTAGCCCCAGTGAGCCCCGCAACGGGAAGCAGCTTGAATAGCACCTATGACACCTCATCCTCCAATATATGGACGGCTGCGATTGCCGGCACAAGCTGGGTTACCAATACTTCGGTAGCTGGTCCCACCTGTTCTGGCGGCCAATGCGATGCGAACGACTTCTACTACTACCAGACGACGTTCACGGCAAAAGGCGGGGTGTATAACGGCAGCATCAGCGTCATGGCGGATGACACGTTGGAAGTTTTGCTGAACGGCAAAGTTATCGTGCCCTTTGGCGCCATTGGCAACGATAGCCATTGCTCTATTGGTGAACCAAATTGCACTTACGTTGATACGATTTCGTTGAACGGCACACTATTGAATGCCGGCACGAACACGCTGGAGATCATTGACGCGCAGACCGGCGGCAGCGGAGCCGGCGTTGATTTTTCAGCCGGCCTCACACCGGCCCCTGAACCCTCGTCCCTTCTATTGCTGGGCACAGGGCTTCTCGGACTGGCGTTCGGTCTGTTCCGGAAGAACAAGGCGAGCGGCCTGGTTCTCAACTCGTAAGCGGCCTGTACCTTCAGTTTCCCCGAAGACAGGCAAAAAGTCCCCGCTCGTGCCCGAATTCCCCCGGCTGGGGGGAGAACGTGAAGGCGGAGCCAATTTTTAAGGGAGTGCGAGACGAATCCCGGTGTGAATGTCTTTCCCCGAGGCATTTCATGTTGCACGGGATTCGCCGAGCAAGCGTTAGACCCCAGCCCTGCCTTTTGTGCTACGGCTTCCCAGTGGCACGAGGCAGGCCCAGAACAAACGCCCGCGAGGGCGTCCCAGGAGGCGACATGAAATATAGCAAGCTTGCGATGGTTGGAGCGGTACTCGCCGCGTCCATGTCTTTCACAGGGATCGCCCGCGCTAACACTCTGTCGGGCGCTTACTACGACCAGTATCTAGGGCCGTACACCACACTGAGCCTCGGCAGCGCACCTACAACCGCACCCGGAGTCGCCCCTACTGCGACCTTCACGGTGAACAGCAACTCTCTCGGAACCATCTTCAATTTCAAGTTGCCGGGAACGGGAGTCGCGGGCGATTGGGATCTCTATAACTTCGTGACTTATGGCGGGGACTCGGTGACTGGCATTAACAACGTCAGTGGCCCAGGGACCGACAACATCAACAACGGTGTCCTCGTGTTCACCGGCAACGTATCCTTGGCGGCTGGCGCAACCTACGATGTTACGCACGACGACGGGGCGATCCTCTACCTCAACAACGGCAGCGGCTGGGTCACAGCGATCAACGCTCCCGGCGCCACCGCCGCGGAAGACTCGAGCTTCACTGTGGGCACAGGCGGCACTTACTCCTTCGAGCTGATTTATGCTGAGGTCAATGGCGGACCTGCCGTTCTCAGCTCAACCAACTTCGACACTACTCCGGAGCCTTCATCCCTGATTCTCCTGGGCACTGGACTTCTGGGCCTGGCGTTTGCCTTGTTCCGGAAGAACAAGACGGCCGGCTTGGTACTCCGTTAGTAGCAGTTTGCACCACTTGTTCTTTGACCTGAGTATTAAGGTCAGGCTCCGATTTGCCGACTTGCCTTCCTCTAACTGGGGAAGCAAGTCGGCGGAGTGATAGCTCGCATAAGAGTAGAAAATGGAATTCCGATGCGAGTGCCTTCCCCGGGCAATGCACGGCGCATTTGGATTCCTTGAGCACGCCCCGGAACTCCAATTCCCATTCCCTGACTACCCTTTGACCGGGAGACCGCAAAGGGTGAGAGCAGCATACGCGCCCGCGAGGGCTTCCTCAGGAGGAAAGATAAGAATGATTCTGAAAGTTGCGATTTTCCCCGCAGTACTCATGGTGCTGGCAGCAAGTGCGAGCGCCGGCACCATCACCGTAGGCAGCTACGGCAGCACTAACTCGACCCCGGCAGACTACGCCAATACCGGGCTGACCTATTTGGGATACAACTCAACCGCCGCCGGTACCGCAAGCAATGCCGCGGCTCTCACGTATAAGTTGACCAGCGGCGCTCAATACAAATTGAGTGGCGCCGCAGGCGCGCCAACAGGGGCGACCGAAGACATTTCCGCAGGCAGCGTGTGGCTTAAGCCATACGGAAGTTCAAGCTATGTCTCTTTTACGGAAAGCGGCCCCACGGGCGGTGTTACCGTGCCTAACGGCTACTACGAGTATCAGACGACATTCAGCGCCGCTGCCGGAACCTACAATGCCACGATTGAAGCAGAGGCTGATGACACAGAGGAGATATTGCTCAATGGCAAGGTCCTCGTGCCTTTTGGCGCCCTTGGCGGCGACGGCAAATGCGCGGATAAAAAGCCGAACTGCACGGTGTTGGATACAATTTGGTTGAACGGCATTTCGCTTTCCAGCTCAGACAAGCTGACCATCATCGACGAGCAGACTGTCTCCGACGCCGGCATCGACTTCCAGGCGACCTTCACATCATGTGGGCCAACTGCACCGGCCCCCGAACCCTCATCCCTGCTGCTGTTGGGCACTGGACTTCTTGGCATGGCATTCGCCTTATTCCGGAAGAACAAGACGACCAGCCTGGCACCGCGTTAGTTGCGCCTGTATCACTTATTCTTTGACGTGAGTATTAAGGTCAGGCTCCGATTTTCCGACTCCCTCGCCTTCCCCCCATTGGGGGGAAGGTAGGTCGGCTGAGCAAATGCTCGAATTAGAAAATTAAGGGAATCTCTGCGCAAATGCCTTCCCCGGGCAATGCACGGCGCATTGGATTCTTAGAGCACGCCCCGGAACTCCAACTCCTACCTCTGGCTATCCTTTGACCGGAAGACTGCAAAGGGTGGGAACAGCACAAGCGCCGGTGAGGACTGTTCGGGAGGCAACATAACTGAAGAACAGCATTACCTCTCAGTAAAAAACCAACATCAACGCTGTTCAAACCGAAAGGAAGGCGTGCGCCTTGAAAAAACTTGGTCTTCTTACCGTCCTGCTGTTGGTCGGTTCCTTGGGCACTGTCGCAAGGGCCGATACCGTACTGTATTCCACAGGTACGGATCTATCCGTCGCCCCTACCAGCAAAACCTACACTCCTATCATCAAGACCAACAACATGGTCCTCTCTTTCGCTGGGGTGCTGCTTAACTCAGTGGATGAGCCAACCAATGCCTCGCTGGGTTCATTCGTTATCACTGGGAGTTTAGGCAGTGACACGTTCACGAATGTGCCCTTCACGCTTGACATCTTTCAATGGATACCCTCGGTAGGAACGGGGGATCTCTCGGCTTCGATCACCGGCAAAATCAAAATGGACAGCAGCACTGCCTGGGTAACCTTCGACGAATCGTCCATTCAGATTGGATCCGTGATTTATGCCTTGACGGAGCAAACTTACTCGCTCAATGCGGATTCTATAGTCGGCCTTGATCCTGGCGTCACTACGATTGAGGCGCGGATTACGGAAACTCCCGAGCCGAGCAGCCTTCTGCTGTTGGGCACCGGACTTCTGGGCATGGCATTCGCCCTGTACCGGAAGTCGAAACCAGCTCTACGCTAGTAGCGCAGTAGCCTGAACCTCCTGTTCGCCCGAAGAAAAGGCGCGGAGATGCGCCTTTTCTTCAATCCTCGCTGGATATTCCATTCTTTTATTCCCACGGAAATGTACCTTTGTCCCCACAAGGGCGTCACGGTCAATCTGAAATAACGTAAGGAGAAAGACCAATGAACGTCATGCTTCTCAAGCTGTATGTGAAGTTCCAGAGCCTGATGAACCGCGAAGACGGGCAGGACCTGGTCGAGTATGCCTTGGCGCTTGCTCTAATCGCTTTAGTCGCGGCCGCCGGCATGAGCGCGCTTGCCTCGGGCATCAATGATGCCTTCAACACCATCAGCACCACTCTGGCCAACTCTTTATAGATCGCGTCTGTGCACAATCATGATGGCCAGGTTTCGAATGCCGTTGCGAGAGTGGCTTGAACGCCAGAGCCAGTGTTAGGGCGACCCCTCGCCGGTAATAGTCACACTCCTCCAAGTCACAACGAGCAGCAGAGCGCCGTGCCGTGCCCGCCAGGGTCGGCGCGGCTTTCTATCTAGGGGTCTCGGCCATCGGTCGTGACGGCGTGTTTGACCGCGGAGCCGGTGCGTCTCTATCGTTAACAGGGTGCGAAAGCACGATTGAAAGGAAGACTCTTGACACTCCCAGCCCAGCCCGATCTGACCTCGCGCGTTGCCTCCCCGTTGAACAAGACCGCCCTGAACGCCGCCCACCGCGCCTTGAAGGCCAAGATGGTGGATTTTGGAGGCTGGGATATGCCAGTGGAGTACCCCGAAAATGGCGGCGGACTGATGGCAGAGCATATCGCCGTGCGCACCAGCGTGGGTTTGTTTGACGTTAGCCACATGGGCGAGGTCTGGTTTCGCGGACCCGGCGCGCTGGCCGCGGTGCAACACGTGACGATGAACGATGCCTCGCGGCTGAAGGACGGCCAGGCGCATTACTCCGCGCTGCTGACGCCGGAGGGCTGCTTTGTGGACGATCTGCTGGTGCACCGCGACAACGAGAACAACTACCTTCTGGTGGTGAACGCGGGCAACAAAGACAAGGACTACGCGTGGATTATGGCTCACGCCGGAACCATGCCAAACGTGCGCATCTCGGACGATTCCGCCAACTATTCGCAACTGGCCGTACAGGGGCCGCGCGGGTTGGAGACGCTGCAAAAGCTCACGAAGGTTGATCTGGCGGCGATCAAAAATTATTGGTTTACCTGGGGCGAAGTGGCGGGCGTGCCCAACGTGCTGATTACGCGCACCGGCTACACGGGCGAAGACGGCTTCGAGATTTACCTGCCCGGAGACGTGGCGACCACGGAGAAGCTGTGGAACGCGCTGCTCGAAGCGGGCAGGGAATTCAACATTCGTCCGTGCGGGTTGGGCGCGCGCAATACGCTGCGGCTGGAGGCGGGAATGCCGCTCTACGGCCACGAGATCACCGACCAGGTGAATGTGTTTGAAGGTGGACTGGAGCGTTGGCTGAAGCTCGACAAGGGCGAATTCATTGGCCGCGAGGCGCTGCTTGCGGTGCAGGCTGCGGGCGGGCCAAAGCGCAAGCTGGTGGCATTGGAGATGGTGGAACGCGGCATCGCGCGCGACGGGTACCCGGTGCTTGACCTGGAAGGAAACGAGATTAGCGCGATCACTTCCGGTTCGCCAGCGCCGTTTTTGAAAACCAACATTGCATTTGCGCTGCTGCCGACGGCTGTTGCTGCCTCGGGCGCTGATGTGCTGGTGCAGGTGAGGGCGAATCGAGTGCGGGCCAAACAAATTCCGGCGCCATTTTACAAGAGGGCGAAAAAATAGGGTGATTCCCACCCTTCACAAAAAGCATGAAGGGTGGGGCACCCGGATTTCTTAAATATTTAGTGGGACGAGAATGCGTCACACCTGCATGACTTCGGCTTCCTTTTTCTGGGAGAGCTCTTCCATACGGCGAATCTCTTCGTCGGTCATCTTCTGGATTTCTTCGAGAGAGCGCTTCTCCTCGTCCTCGCTGATCTTCTTTTCCTTGGCGAGTTTCTTGAGGGCGTCGTTGCCGTCGCGGCGAACATTCCTGGCTGCCGTCCGGTGCTCTTCGAGGACCTTGCTGAGGTGCTTGCAGACATCGCGGCGGCGCTCCTCGGTCATGGGCGGAACGGGAATGCGCAGCACCTTGCCGTCGGAGATGGGATTGAAGCCGAGATCAGAGGTGCGCACGGCCTTTTCGATCTCCTTGAGAATGGTCGGGTCCCAGGGCGCAATCAGGATCATCTGCGCCTCGGGCGCGGAGACCTGCGCGAGCTGGCTGATGGGGGTTTTCGTGCCGTAGTAGTCCACCTTGACCTGATCGAGCATGTGGACGCTGGCGCGGCCTGTGCGCGTGGCGGCCAGGTTGGCCTGGAACGTGGCTACGGCGCCGTCCATGCGACGCCTGAGGTCCGCGTTGAGTTCTTTGAGCGCCGGAATACCGGCCATGATCGAGACTGCCATAGTGTTCTTCCTCACTTAGAGCGTGTCTAAAAACTTAGTCTTGGGCGAAGGGTACGGGCTTTAGCCCGTACATCAGAGGCTGAAGTGGAACGGGGCTTTAGCCCCTGAGGGAGCATTTATCAATCATTTGCAGACCCTCAGCGGCTAAAGCCGGAAATCTCTTGGTCCCTTAACGGACGGGCTAAAGCCCGTCCCCTTCACCATCCACGAATTCTTAGACAGCTTCTTACAACCCAAACAATATATTAACGAATCGGGGCTGCGACAGACAGCCTGGTTGATGCGGCTTGCTCGTGTGCGTGGTAACTGGAGCGAACAAGCGGGCCGGATTCGACGTGGCGGAAGCCCATTTTGAGCGCTTCGGTCTTCAGTTCGGCAAACTCGCGCGGCGCATAGAGGCGGGCCATGGGCAGGTGATCGCGCGAAGGGCGCAGATATTGGCCGATGGTGAGAATGTCACAGTGAACCGCGGCCAAGTCGCGAAAGACCTGAAGCAATTCGGCGGTCTCTTCGCCCAGGCCGACCATCACGCCGGATTTAGTGACTCCTGCAGGGTTCAATTCCTTCGAGTAACGCAATAACTCAAGGGTGCGTTCATAGCGCGCGCCGGAGCGGACCACGCGATAGAGGCGCGGGACGGATTCGGTGTTGTGATTGAGCACTTCAGGGCGGGCCTCGACGACCGCGCGGATGGCTTCCTGATTGCCCTGGAAGTCTGGGATGAGCACCTCGACGCTGCAGCCGGGAGCCTGGCGGCGAATCTCTTCGATGACCAGCGCAAAGGCGCGTGCGCCGCCGATAAGATCATCGTCGCGATTAACGCTGGTGACCACTGCGTGGAGCAGCCCTAGCTGGGCCACTGCCGCCGCGACCCGGCGCGGCTCGTCAGAGTCGATTGGCTCGGGACGGCCCTTCGGAACGGCGCAGAATCCGCAGCGGCGCGTGCAGAGGTTGCCGAGCATCATGAAGGTTGCGGTTTTGTGGTGCCAGCACTCGCCGATGTTGGGGCAGTGGGCGCTTTCGCAAACGGTGTTGAGCGCAAGCGAGCGAGCCAGTTGTTTGAGGGAGTGGTAGTTTTCGCCAACGGGTGCGCGGGCCTTGAGCCAGTCGGGCTTGGGCGCGGGGACTTTGAGGGCGGGGGCGATCTGGACCAGTTCCATCACGTTTTTATTGTAGCGGGAAGGCTGGCTGGCGGGGGCTCAATGAGCTGGGAAGGATGGGCTGCCTCGGCTTCTGCAAATTCCGATTTACGCGCAAGATTCGGGATGTTCTTAGAGCGGAACCAAAGTAGCTAT
>Ga0302155_10000797_pt1 | contig 23745 bp, 18 predicted proteins | sample I_Bog_N3_1_FD_193508 | JGI IMG/M metagenome (GOLD analysis project Ga0302155, IMG submission 193508) | Peat permafrost microbial communities from Stordalen Mire near Abisko, Sweden - I_Bog_N3_1 | ecosystem: Environmental > Terrestrial > Soil > Wetlands > Peat | place: Sweden: Abisko, Stordalen...
GCATGGGTGAAGGATTCAATGGACCAATGGCTCGCCGCTGCTGACCTGAAGCATGGCCGCATATTCCGCGCGGTGAGCCGACACGGCTCGTGCTGGGGGCGAGGAATCTCCGAGAATGTTGTCTGGTACGTTGTGCGCGAATGCGCAAAGCGTCTTGGCCTTGAGCACATTGCGCCGCACGATCTGCGTCGCACTTGCGCCAAGCTGTGCCACTCCAACGGTGGAGAACTTGAGCAAATTCAGTTTCTCCTGGGTCATGCATCTGTTCTGACTACGGAGCGTTATCTCGGTTCCAAGCAGAATCTGGTGGAGCCAGTCAATGACCGATTCGGACCTCTGTATAAACGCAAGACCTCCGACATCAGGAGAACCTGATATTGCCAGATGAGATCAGAGTATCGGCATTCAGGTAACAGCAAACAAATCGTGTGCGGCAGTCGTTCCGTGAAATGGTTATCGGACTCGCCGACGGTAACCTGTCGCCGAAGAAAGTGCATTGTATGCACCGGCTGATCACGCCAGCCGAGGGGACACGGACCTTTTATCGCATTTCCAAACACTTGGCGACCTTTCGGTAGAAATCGGATCGAAGTCCACGACGTTCTCGCCAATCATTCGAATGTGAGCAATACGGAGCACACAATTGGCCTAGAAATCAGTGATTCTGCGAGGAGCACATTGCCAACTGTGCGTGAGCGCTGAGTCCTGCATGCCGGAGTACAAAGACAAATCGGATGGTAGGCACATTGGCGCGGCTCACCAGTTGTCCGTACCTGCCCCTTGGTATCGGCAGCGCTGGATCCTGTGGTCTAGCCTGCTTTTCCTGCTGCTTCTGGTTGCAGTCGTGATCGCGCTGATCCATGAGAACAACGCCAAAGCAGCCGCTACGAAGCGCGCGCTGGCCGCCGTGAAGCCATCTGTTTCCGCCACTGTGACTAAGGCAACAAAAGGCGAAATCGGCATCTACCTCGATGCCATCGGCACGGTGACTCCGGTCTACACAGCCTCCATCACCGCGCAGGCCAGCGGAGTTCTGACAGCGGTGCATTACAGCGAAGGGCAATTCGTTCAGAAGGGGGATGCGTTGATCGACATCGATCCGCGCCCCTATCAGGCGCAACTGATGCAGGCCGAAGGCGTGTTGGAGCGCGACACCAACATTCTGGCGCAGGCGCAGATGGACCTGGATCGCTATCGCACAGCATGGGCGCGCAATGGGATCAACAAGCAACTGCTGGATGACCAGGAGAAAATCGTGCTGCAAGACCAGGGCACGGTCAAGAACGATCAAGGCACCGCAAATTACGACCAGGTTCAACTCAGCTATTGCCACATCAGCGCGCCGCTTGCCGGTCGTGTGGGTCTTCGCTTGGTGGACCCTGGAAACGTGGTGCAGGCCTCAGCGGGCACCGTATTGGCGGTCATCACGCAGGTGCAGCCGATTACTGTAATTTTCACCCTGCCTGAGGATAGCCTCGCCCAGGTGCAGACGCGGATGCGCCAGATGCATACGCTGCCCACAGATGCGTGGGATCGCGCACAGACCGCCAAGCTGGCATCGGGTAAGTTGCAGTCCATCGACAACCAGATCGACACCACGACTGGGACGGTGAAGTTGCGCGCCACTTTCGACAATAGAAACGGCGCTCTTTTCCCCAACCAGTTTGTCAATACTAGGTTGCTGGTGAATACGCTCGATGGCGTCACTCTGGTTCCCACCAACGCCGTTCAGCACAATGGACAGGTTGCCTTTCTCTATGTAGTAACGAATGGAACGGCGAGCGTGCGCAACATCGCGACGGGGGTTGCCGATGGCGGCGTAACAGCAGTCCAGGGAATCAATCCCGGCGAGGTCGTGGCCACCAGCAGCTTCGACAAGCTGCAGGCTGGCAGCAAGGTCGTCGTTTCGAAGCAGGTGCCGCAGGAAAATACCGTTGGAAGCCGTGCTCCGTGAATCCCTCCGGGCCCTTCATTCAACGACCCGTTGCCACTGCGCTGCTGATGGCCGCGATCCTGCTGGTGGGTATTGTTGCGTATTTTCAGTTGCCGGTCTCCGCCTTGCCGGAGGTCGATTATCCCACCATTCAAGTACTCACTTTTTATCCCGGTGCGAGTCCCGATGTAATGGCCACGACGGTGACTGCCCCGCTGGAGCGGCAGTTCGGCCAACTGCAAGGGTTGAGCCAGATGACCTCGACCAGCTCGGGCGGATCGTCTGTAATCGTGCTGCAGTTTGCCCTCAGCCTGAATATCGATATTGCTGAAGAAGAGGTCCAGTCCTCGATCAACGCGGCGCAGAGTTTTCTGCCGTCCAGCCTTCCCTCGCCGCCGGTTTATAGCAAGACCAACCCCGCCGATGCGCCAGTGCTGACGCTGGCCGTCACCTCCGACTCGATCCCGCTGTCGCAGGTTGAGGATATGGTGGATACGCGGCTTGCGCCCAAGCTCTCGCAGTTAAGCGGGATTGGACTGGTAAGCATCAGCGGCGGGCAAAAGCCGGCAGTGCGCATTCAGGCCAACCCAACAGCGCTTTCGTCTTATGGCCTTAATCTTGAAGATTTGCGCACTACGCTTTTGGCCACAAGCGTCAATGCCGCCAAGGGCAACTTCGACGGGCCGCATCAGGATTACCAGATCAATGCCAATGATCAACTGGTAACCAGCGACGACTATCGCAAGGTTGTGGTTGCCTACCGCAATGGCGCGCCCATCATGCTGAACGATGTTGCGCAGGTAGTGGACGGCATCGAAAACAACAAGCAGGCAGCGTGGATGAACGAGACCCCGGCGGTCATCGTCAACATTCAGCGGCAGCCCGGCGCCAACACCATCAGCGTGGTCAAGGCCATCAAGGCGATTCTTCCCCAGCTAGAGGTGAACCTGCCGGCATCCATCACAGTCACGCCGCTCACTGATCTCACCACGGCGATCAACGCATCGGTCTCCGACGTCGAATTTGAATTGATGCTGACCGTTGCGCTGGTGGTGATGGTCATCTTTCTCTTTCTGCGCAATGTTTACGCAACGATCATTCCCAGCATTGCCGTGCCGGTTTCCCTGGTGGGCACCTTTGGCGTCATGTATGCGCTGGGCTATAGCCTCGACAATCTTTCCCTGATGGCGCTCACCATCTCCACCGGCTTTGTAGTGGACGACGCGATCGTGATGATCGAGAACATCACGCGCTATATCGAGGCCGGAGACTCGCCCATGCAGGCGGCCATGAAGGGCGCCGAGCAGATCGGCTTCACCATCATCTCACTGACTGTCTCGTTGATTGCGGTGCTGATTCCACTGTTTTTTATGGGCGGAGTGATCGGTCGCCTCTTTCGCGAATTCGCTGTCACCCTGGCCGTCACCATTATTCTGTCGGCGGTTGTCTCTCTCACGCTGACGCCGATGATGTGCTCACGCATTCTGCGCCATTCGCCTCCCAAGGAACAGCAAAGCCGCTTTTACAAAGCCTCCGAACGTGTTTTCGAGAACGTTATTGCATTCTACGGGCGCACGCTGAAGTTCGTTCTTGGATACCAGACCATCACGTTGCTGGTGGCTGCCGCAACGCTGGTGCTCACAATTGTGCTCTATATCATCATTCCAAAGGGATTTTTCCCCACGCAGGATACAGGCGAAATTCAGGGCATCTCGCAAGCGCCAGCGACGATTTCGTTTGCCTCCATGGAACAGAAGCAACAGCAATTGGCGCGCATCGTCCTTCAAGACCCAGCGGTCGAGAGCCTGTCTTCTTTTATCGGCGCGGACGGAACCAACACCACGCTGAACAGCGGGCGAATGTCCATCAACTTGAAGCCGCTGAACGCACGCGACCTAAGCGCCTCCGACGTGATTCGCAGGCTGCAAGCCAGTCTCAAACCGGTGGAGGGCATCGAGCTTTATATGGAGCCGGTGCAGAACATCACGGTGGACGACCGCGTAAGCCGCACACAGTATCAGTACACGTTGGAAGATCCCGATGCGAACGAGTTGAACCTGTGGACCAGTCGGCTTGTAGACAAGATGAAGCAGTTGCCCCAGCTTGCCGATGTGGCTACCGACCAGCAGACCGGCGGTCTGGCGGTCTCGCTGGTTATTGATCGCGTGACCGCATCGAGGCTCGGCATTGCGCCGTCCACCATCGACAGCACGCTCTATGACGCCTATGGGCAGCGCCAGATCAGCACCATGTACACGCAGTTGAACCAGTACCATGTGATTCTGGAAGCCGCGCCAAGCTCTCAGCAAAGTCCAAATAAACTTCAGGATTTATATATTCAGACAAATACTTCCACTGGAGGCTCGGGACCAGGCGCTTCCTCGTCCTTTGCATCTTCGGGATCTTCCTCGGCTGGTTCCAATGCAACCACGACTTCCGTGAAATACACACCTTCATCGATGGCGCTCACCGCGCCTCAAAATGCAATTCAGTCCGGCGTGGGCGCAAGCGGCGCTTCGACTGCCGCGGCTACCTCGACCTCAGCCGCAAATACTGTGCCCCTCAGCGCGTTCACTCATCTTGAGAAAGCCACCGAGTCGCTCTCCATCAATCACCAGGGGCAGTTCCCGGCCGTGACCGTGTCGTTCAATCTGGCGCCGAGCGCCGCGCTGGGAGGCGCAATCTCGGCCATCGAGAAGGCGCAGAAAGACCTGAAGATGCCGGCCAGTGTGCAGTATGGATTTCAAGGCACGGCGGCTTCCTTTCAGGGGTCACTCTCCAATGAAGGCCTGCTGATTCTGGCCGCGCTGGCAGCGGTCTACATCGTGCTCGGCATCCTGTATGAAAGCTTCATTCACCCCATCACGATTCTCTCGACACTGCCATCGGCCGGCGTTGGCGCATTGCTGGCGTTGATCCTTTTCAAACAGGATCTCAACGTCGTCGCCATTATCGGCATTATCCTGCTGATCGGCATTGTCAAAAAGAACGGCATCATGATGGTCGATTTTGCGATGGAGGGAGAACGCGAGCACGGGAAGAACGCAACAGACGCGATTTACGACGCTTGCCTGCTGCGCTTCCGTCCCATCATGATGACCACCATGGCGGCGCTGCTGGCGGGCCTTCCGCTGGCGCTGGGCCGCGGAATGGGTTCGGAGTTGCGCCGTCCCCTGGGCATTGCCATGGTGGGCGGATTGCTGCTGAGCCAGGTGCTCACGCTTTACACAACGCCTGTCATTTACATCTTTTTCGACCGCATCGGCCATCGTTTCAGCCGCGCGCCGAAGACTCTTGAACCCAGCGGCGAGCCGCAACCGGCGGAGACTCCATGAACATCTCCGCCCCCTTTATACGCCGTCCGATAGCCACCACCTTGCTTACCGCCGGCATCCTACTCGTTGGGGCCATTGCCTTCAATGTCCTGCCGGTTTCTCCCTTGCCGCAAGTCGATTTCCCGACGATCTCGGTTTCCGCCAACTTGCCGGGCGGGAGCCCTGAGATTACCGCTTCCTCGATTGCAACTCCGCTGGAACGTCAGTTCAGCCACATTGCCGGCGTCACTGAAATGACCTCGTCGAGTTCGCTGGGCAGCACCTCGATCACACTTCAATTCGATCTGAGCCGCGACATCGACGGCGCGGCGCGAGATGTCGAGGCGGCGATCAACGCGGCGCGAACTTACCTGCCCGCAAACTTGCCCGCGAATCCAACCTATCGCAAAGTGAATCCTGCCGATTCTCCAATCATCATTCTCGGACTGACCTCGGATAAGTATGACAAGTCGACGCTCTACGACGAAGCGTCGTCGGTCATTGCGCAGAAGCTCTCGCAGATTCAGGGTGTGGGGCAGGTGATGGTAGGCGGAGGCGCAGGTCCATCCGTGCGCGTGGAAGTGAATCCGACCCTGCTCAACAGCCATGGACTTACGCTCCAGAATATTCAGTCCGTATTGAGCCAGCAGAATGCCCATGAGCCCGCAGGCCAAATCTCCGACGGAACCACGACTGCGGACATCATTACCAACGATCAGATCTCCCATGCGGACCAATTCAAGCCGCTGATAATCGGAACCAACAACGGTGCCGCTGTCAGACTCTCCGACGTAGCCGATGTATCCAATGGAGCGCAGAACATTCGCACATCAGGGTACCTCAACGGCACACCGTCGATCACTGTCATGATCTTTCGCCAGCCGGGCGCCAACATCATCGACACCGTTGATCGCGTTCGCGCCGAGTTGCCCTCGATTGAAGCCTCCATTCCGCAAGGCATCAAGACGACCATCGTTCTTGATCGCACCACCACCATCCGCGCCTCTGTCGGCGATGTGGAGCGCACTCTCATTCTCTCTGTCATTCTGGTAATTCTTGTTGTCTTCCTTTTCCTGCGCAACTGGCGAGCCACAATGATTCCCGCTGTTGCCGTTCCTGCTTCGCTGATCGGCACATTCGCGGTCATGTATATGTTTGGCTTTAGCATCGACAATCTCTCCCTGATGGCGCTGACGGTCTCGACGGGTTTCGTCGCCGATGACGCCATTGTGGTGATGGAAAACATCTCCCGTCTCCGCGAAGGAGGAATGACGCCCATGAAGGCCGCATTCGAAGGTTCAAAGGAGATCGGGTTTACCATTTTCTCCATTACCATGTCGCTGATTGCAGTCTTCATCCCGATCCTTCTCATGGCGGGCATCGTTGGCCGCCTGTTTCGCGAGTTTGCCATTACTCTGTCAACAGCCATCGTTGTGTCGATGCTTGTTTCTCTGACCACTACGCCCATGATGTGCGCCTATCTGCTCAGAGATGAGAGGAAAATTAAGCACGGCAGCGCGTACCGCACCACTGAGCGAGGATTTACATGGATGCTCTCCGGCTATAGCCGTTCTCTGACGTGGGTCTTGAAACACCCCGCTCCCATGTTGACCCTCCTGCTGCTCACCATCGGGTTGAACTTCTATCTCATTGACATCATCCCCAAGGGATTCTTTCCGCAGCAGGATACAGGAGCCATTACCGGCAACGCGCGGGGGCCGCAGGACGCTTCGTTTTCGGTGATGGATAACTCGATCCAGGAACTGGAAAAAGTCATCAAGGCCGATCCGGCGGTTGACAATGTCATTGCCCACACAGGCGGCGGCGGCGCATCCAATAGCGGTTCAATTTATATCGCGCTCAAGCCTCTCGATGAGCGCAAGGTTGGAGCGCCGGAGATTATCAATCGTCTGCGGCCCAAACTGAACAAGCTTCCTGTTGCTTCTGCGTTCCTTCAGGCCGCGCAGGATCTGCGCATCGGCGGTCGATCGAGCAACGCTCTCTACCAATACACCATCCAGTCCGACAACGTGCAGGATCTTTCGCACTGGGGCCCCATCCTGCTGGCGGGAATGCAGAAGATTCCAGGCTTCCAGGACGTAAGCAGCGATGCGCAGAATAGCGGCCTGCAAGAGTTGATCGCCTATGATCGAGCAACCGCGGCGCGGCTTGGCATTACGCCTCAGTCTCTGGACACGTCCCTCGATAGCGCCTTCGGCCAGTCTCAAGTTTCCATCATCTACACACAGTTGAATCAGTATTACGTCGTGCTGGAGGTCGCGCCGCAATACTGGCAGAGTCCCGACGGCTTGAAGAACATCTATCTGCATACCACGGGCAGCGGTCTCATTCCGCTGTCTTCGGTCAGCACGGCGCAGGCCAGCACCACGCCGCTGGTCATCAATCACACCAGTTCGTTTCCCTCCGTTACCGTGTCTTTCAATCTCGCAACCAATATGTCGTTGAGCGACGCCACCCGCCTGGTTTCTCAGATGCAGGAGAAGCTCAATATGCCGCAGACCGTGCGCGGCTTCTTTGCCGGAACCGCGTCAGCCTATCAAACCTCACTCGACAGCGAACCGCTTCTCATTGGCACTGCCTTGCTTGCCGTCTACATTGTCCTCGGCATTTTGTATGAGAGCCTGGTGCATCCTCTCACCATTATCTCCACTTTGCCGTCGGCGAGCGTGGGAGCCATGCTTGCGCTCATGCTCTTCAAGATCGACCTCAATGTAATCTCGATCATCGGCATCATTCTGCTGATCGGCATAGTAAAAAAGAACGCGATTATGATGATCGACTTTGCCCTGGTTGCCGAGCGCGAGCACGGCAAGAGCACCACCGATGCCATCTTTGAAGCCTGCCAGCTTCGCTTCCGTCCCATCCTGATGACGACGATGGCCGCCTTGTTTGGCGCATTGCCGCTGGCCTTCGGAACGGGCACTGGCTCCGAACTCAGGCGTCCCCTGGGCATCACCATCGCAGGCGGATTGATCGTCAGCCAGATGCTGACTCTCTACACCACGCCCGTCGTCTATCTGTTCTTCGATCGCCTGCGTCTGCGTTTCAAAGGCAAACAACCAGTTACTCTCAACCAGGGAATCACGGAGGCTTCCTAGTGATGAGCCCTTATGGATCGTCGGTTATGAAGGAGTCGATCATGCAATCACGCAGGCCTTTCGTGGCTTTATCCGCACTCGCTGTCGCGTTCTTCTGCGCGGTGCTGGCCGGATGCAACGTCGGGCCTAAGTATCTTCCGCCCGCGATGACTGCGCCAGCGGCCTTCAAGGAATCTCCCGCGCAGTTCAAGCAAACCGATGGATGGACTGTGGCGCAGCCCCAGGATGCGGTTCTTCGCGGCAAATGGTGGGAGATATACAATGAGCCAGATTTGAACGCACTTGAAGACCAACTGAATATCGACAACCAGAATATTCGCCAGGCCTTCGAGAACTTTATGGAAGCGCGAGCCCTGGTGCGCGAGGCGCGCTCGCAGTATTTTCCTACGGTAGGCGTTGGCGGCTCCTACACCCGGTCGCAAACCTCTTCCACCGTCGCATCTACGTCAAGCACCGGCACATCAGGCGGCAAACAATCGCAGGTGTTTTCTCTTCCCGCCGATGTGTCGTGGGAGCCTGACCTTTGGGGAAGGGTGCGCAACACCGTACGCGCCAGCCAGTATACAGCGCAATTGTCAGCTGCCGACCTTGAAAATGAACGGCTGACTGAACAAGCCAGCCTTGCTCAATACTTCTTTGAAATTCGCGGCCAGGACGCTCTTCAGAAGATTCTCAATGGCACAGTGGACGCCGACAAGAAAGCAGTCCAAGTTGTGCAAGCCGCCTATGACACCGGGGTTGGCGATCAAATTTCCGTTGTCGAAGCGAAGGCGACCCTCGAGAGCGCTCAATCGGCGGCAATCAATATCGGAATCGCCCGATCTCAATATGAACACGCAATTGCCATGCTAGTCGGCAAGTCGGCTTCGACATTCTCCGTTCCTGTTGTGCCGAAGACGAGCGCGCCTCCGCCGATTCCCGTCGGCTTGCCGAGCCAACTGCTCGAACGTCGCCCGGACATCGCTGCCGCAGAGCGAAACATGGCCGCCGCCAATGCGCAGATCCGAGTTGCTTATGCAGCCTATTACCCTGCTCTGACGCTCTCCGCCACAGGCGGCGTGGAGAGTTCGGCCATCAAGAATCTCCTGGAATGGCCCAGCCGATTCTGGTCCGTCGGCCCATCCATTTCAGAGACTGTCTATGATGGCGGCCTGCGCCGCGCCTCCGTAAATCAATACATCGCAACTTACAATGCAAATGTTGCCGCGTATCGCCAATCCGTTCTCACAGCCTTTCAGCAGGTGGAAGACTCGCTCGCGGCGATTCGCATTCTCTCGCAGCAGATTCAGCACCAGCAGAAAGCCGTTGACTCCTCCCAGACATTCCTGCGGCTCGAGCAGGGACGTTACGAAGACGGCATCGACCCTTACATCGATGTGGTCACAGCGCAGACCACACTGCTCGCCAACCAGCAGTCTCTGGCGACTCTCGATGTTCTGCAAATGACCGCGTCAGTTCAACTGATTGAAGCTCTGGGCGGAGGTTGGGACCGGTCGCAATTACCTACGCCGACACAGGTTACGCAGAAGCCTTCAAAGTCGGAGACCACGATTCAGCACTAGATTGCGAAGGCTTCCTTTGCGATGAAACCGTAGAAGATACAGTTGGCAAGATCGAGCCTGAAAAACGCCGATTGCGCCAGAATGAATTCTGTCTTTACGCAAAATCGCCTTACCACTCGGGGTGCATCTCAGAAGGAAGTCGCGGACGGCGCTATTCCTTGGTCTTGAGTTTACTGTCGTTTTCCTGGATGAATGCCTCGATCACAGGAGCGCTGGCAAGAATGCGGAGCCATTGTTCCTTGTAGAGGGTGACGGGGAAACGGCCCATTCCGTAGAGGGATACGGCGCCTTTCTCGCTGACCTTGAGACTCAGCCCCGCTGCATCCTTGCTCTTGAGCTTTGTGTTTTCTGCCCGCAGGCGCTCCAACTCCGCTTTCATTTCCGCTTCGTTCATGCCGTCTCTCCCATTCTGTATTTCGCCACAACCACTTCGCTGCACACCGGTTGCGCCAAGCCAACAGGGTCCACCGCGCCGGCCAAAAGCGCCTCGATCCGCGCGACTTCGATCCGCCTGAGTCGCGCCGTACTGGACCACTGTTCCATCCGTTCAGCATCCGTGGAGAAGTCGGCGGAGATTTCCATCCACCTGTTCTCGTTCTCACGGGCCATCTTGAGCGCGGTTTGAAGTGCCTCGATTTGCTGATCCCTTGATGAATTCATTCAGAAATCAGTTTATATCGTCGTCGCTGTTCCGCCCCAAAGCGGCCAGCACGGCAATCCAACGCATTCCCCAATGGATGGCCGACCGGCCATTCTTCACACCCGAACCAGTGTTCCGCCTGAGGTATATCCAAATGAAACCATCCAAGCTTTACGAGGCGCTCCATGCGCTGATCGGCGAACGTGTGCCACTGCATATCTGGGGCGCGTGCGGCGTCGGCAAATCGCAAATCGTCGCGCAGGTTGCGGACGATCTCGACTTTGAGTTCCTTGACGTTCGCGCCGTGCAACTCGATCCGGTCGATCTGCGAGGGCTGCCGCGAATCAAAGAGGACCAAACCGAGTGGGTGCCGCCCAAGTTTCTTCCCACAGCCGGGAAGGGCATTCTCTTTCTCGATGAGCTGACATCGGCCCCGCAGATGACGCAGGCCGGCTGCTATCAACTGGTGCTTGATCGCAAACTCGGAGAGTATGTGTTGCCTGACGGCTGGGTGGTCATTGCTGCTGGCAACCCGGCCTTCGAGCGCGGCGTGCATTTCTCGATGCCGCGTCCGCTTCGCAACCGTTTTGTTCATCTCGAACTCGAAGCCGATCTCAATGACTGGTGCAAGTGGGCCGTGGGCGCCGGCGTTCGGCCAGAGATCATCGCGTTTCTGCGCTTCAAGCCGGACTTGCTGCATACCGCCGATGTGACCTCGGACGCCAATGCCTGGCCCACTCCCCGTTCCTGGGAGATGGCCTCCAATGTTTTGCGCGGCATTGCGAACCGGCAGAAGACCACCTTCCTTTCGGGCGCGAGCGAGTTCGAGGCGCAGTTGCTCGACGGAACGGTGGGGTCTGCGGCGGCTGCGGAGTTGATTGCATTCTTGCGGCTCTTCCGCCAGTTGCCGTCGATCGACGAGATTCTGCTCAACCCGGAAACGGCTCCGCTACCGGCGGAGACCTCGGCGCAGATCGCCATCGCCACGGCGCTGGGGCGTGCCATGACTGACAACTCCGTGGCCAGAGGACTGAAGTATCTGGACCGTATGCCGACCGAAATGCGCGTCATGGCGATGCGCGATGCGGCGGCGCGGGACACCGCCATCACCCACACGCCGGAGTTTGTTCGCTTCGGTGTGCAACAGGAGGCCATTCGATGATTACTGAACGAGCCATGCTCGCCGCCGTCCATATCAGTATTTGGACGGCCATCAAACACGACCGCAAGATCAGCCGCGACGTTGCCGACCAGCATGGAGCGCACCAGGGCGCGGGCCGCTACAACAAACAGTTGCTGCGCGGCGCCGACAAACTTGATGAACTGCGCACTCTGGCTGGGCAGGTGCGCCAATACTTCTACAAGATTACGTTGCCATGGTCCGATGAGGGCTTCCGCCTGCTGCCCTCGAACCTCTACTTCGACTTGACGGCACGTATGCGCGATTTCGAGGCCAGCTTTGAGCAAGGCGTGAAGAGCTTTCTTCAGGTCTATCCGCAGTACATCGAACAGGTGCGCCCGGAGTTGAACGGCCTGTTTCGAGAGGAAGACTATCCCGCCGCCGACAAGTTGCGCAAGAAGTTCGGCGTGAAGCTGGAAATACTGCCCATCCCGACTGGCAACGACTTCCGCGTGCAGATGTCGGCCGAGGAGCAGGCGCGCGTGGCCCGCGAGATCGACGCCAATGTTCGCGAATCACTGACGCGCGGCACCGAGGACTTGTGGAAGCGGCTCAGGGACGTGGTTTCGCACATGGTGGACCGGCTGAACGAGCCGGAGTCGCGCTTCCACGCCACGATGGTCACGAATGTCTTCGACCTGGTGGAGTTGCTGCCTCGCATGAACGTGAATAATGATGCCGACCTGAACCGTTTCGCCGATCAGATCAGGCAACGGCTGTGCGGCTTTACGGCGCAGGACCTCAAGAAGCACGACCTGCTGCGCGTGGCCACGGCAAACGATGCCGCGGAGATCGTTGCCGAGATCGACAGCGTTCTGCGTGACCGCGAAGCCAGCGTGCCGGAGGAGGCGCCGGACGCTCCAACTGTCGATGACATCCTCTCCCGTATGTCTGCGTATATGGAGGTGCCTGCGGCGGCATGAGACACGAGACACCAGCATCCATTCGCATTCAGAAAACGCGCACTACGCTTCTGTTGGATCATCCGTTCTTCGGCTCACTCCTGTTTCGCTTGAAGGGGCGCGAGCGTCGGTCGATTCCAACCATGGCGACCGATGGCGTGTCGCTCTATTACAATCCCGAGTTCGTCGATACGCTGAACTCGGCAACGCTGGCCGGGGTGTTGGCCCACGAGGTTATGCACCCCGCGCTCCAGCATCATGTACGGCGTTCCGGGCGCGATCCGAGGCGGTGGAATGAGGCGTGCGATTACGCCATCAATCCGCTGCTGCTCGACGCTGGCCTTAGTCTGCCGGACGGTGTTCTTGTCGACCACCGCTTTCGTGGCATGAGCGCCGAGCAGATTTACAACCTGCGCGATGCAGAAGCACAGCCGCAGTCTGGCGGCCAGAACAGTTCAAATGACGGTGCCGGAACTGGCGCCGGCGAAATGCCAGAAAAGCAAGACAGCACGGATGAACCACCTGTGCCAGAGACAGAGGGCGGCATCGGCCAGGTTCTTGATGCACCACAACCCGACGAAGAGACGACGAGTTCGGAAGAGCAGGCGCGAGAGTGGAGTGTTGCCGTCAACCAGGCCGTCACGCTCTCGAAGCAAGCCGGCAAGACGCCTGCGGGTCTGGCCCGCACTCTCGAAGGAGCCGCAGAGGCAACGGTGGACTGGCGCGAACTGTTGCGCCGGGTCTGGTCCGACACCATCCCCGCGGATTCGAGTTGGATGCGGCCCAACCGGCGCCACATCTGGAACGGACTCTATCTGCCCGGAGTCGTGCGCGAGGGCGTCGGAGAGATTGCCATTGCTGTCGATTGCTCCGGTTCAGTGAATGGTCGGTTGTTGCGTCTCTTTGAGGCTGAGATTTGCTCGATCCTCGAAGGCCAGCGGCCACAGTGCGTTCACGTCCTGTACTTCGACACAGAGGTACATAAAGCGGAGACTTATCAAGCCGGGGAACAAGTTCACCTCAATCCCGTTGGCGGCGGAGGCACCGACTTCGCTTCATGCTTCGATTGGCTGGAAGAGCATGGGACCAGGCCGCAGACTCTGGTCTTTCTGACCGACCTCTATGGAACGTTTCCCGAGTCCTCCCCTGACTATCCCGTACTCTGGGCCTCAACGGGCAGTCGCCACGCGCCATTCGGCAGCGTTATCCCCATGCAAGCGGCGTAGCGAATGCTCGGCTCGTTGGAACTGACACGCTACGGAGCATCTCTATGAACAAACAATTTTTCATCTTCACCGATGGCTCGTCCATCGGCAACCCCGGACCTGCCGGCTGGGCAGCTATTGTGCTTCACGGGACAAAGCGGCAGGAGATCGCTGGATCGGTTCCATGGTCAACCGTCTCTGAAATGGAACTTCGCGCTGCGGTCGAGGCCCTGCGCCTAACGCCAATCGGTGCGCGAATCGAACTACGCTCTGACTCGGAATTGCTGATAGATGGAATGCGGTTCCTGGTCTTTCGTTGGCAGCGGTTTGGCTGGCGCAACAGCCGTGGCTTCGAGTTGCAGCACCAGGAACTGTGGCGCGAGTTGATCCTTCTCAACACGCGGCGGACAATTTGCTGGCGATGGATCAGGGGACACAATGGCCATCCCATTCAATCCCGTGCCGATGTACTTGCCTACCAAGCCGCGCGCGCCCAAGTAAGCAGTTTGCCCATGGCTGCATAGTCGCGCTATCACCCTGCCAGGCGCAAACTCTATGGAGGAGTTCAATGACCGATGGCAACACACTCTTTGAAATCGACCGCGAACTCGATTCGATGCTCGATCAGATCGAGGAAGAGGCAGAGGAAAACGGAACGGCCTCTCCCGAGTTGCTCGAACGATTTCGGCAGTTCTGCGAGGCTGAAAGTGAGAAGGTGGACCGAATCGGTCGCTTCCTGATGTTGATGGACAATCGGCTGAGATACTGCCGCCAGCAAGCGGAACACTTCCAGAAACGCGCGCGCACCGCCGAAGCAAAGGGCGTCAGTACTCGGAATATGGTGCTCTACTTCCTGGCGGCACGGGGGCTCAAAAAGATAGAAGGCAAGGAGTTCACGCTTCGTCTGCAAAAGAACAGCCAGGATTCGGTCGAGATCACAGATGCGGCCCAGGTTCCGATAACTTTCCGTGAGTTGGAACTTCGCCTTCCCGGCCGTCTCTGGCAGGCGGTCCTTGCGCTCCTTCCCGAGGACACCTCCAAAGTTCTGACAAGTTGCGTCCGCAGCGACAAGCCGTGCGGTGATGCAATCAAGGAGGCCGCGAGTCGCTTTGAGGAAATTCCCGGCGCAAAGGTCAAGCGAGGCATTCATCTGCGAGTAGCTTGAAAGTCGGTGCGCAGCGAGAAACCAACATCTAGTGCTATTGAAGTAGTCAAGAACGCAAAGAGTCTTGCTCTGTTAGCGTGGTGGTGGAAGGCGTTGGATGTTGCTCGCGCTTACTGGCACTCCTAACGAGACAGATGGGGCCATCTAGTTCTAGATCGAACTTTGCCGTGTCGATGTTGGCAGACGCGCTCCGACCGGGACTCTTGTGCTTGCGGGAACTTCTGGAAGCGTAGCACTGATATAGGTGCTGTTGCAGGTCAGAGTTCTAGTCATTCCCATGAGCGCAAGATTCAACGCCAAAACTGCACGATTGACAATCATGAGGGGCAGATTCCAGAATCGGTATATGCCTCGGCAGGCTCCCTGACCACGACGCAGCCACTTTCCCTATCGAAAAGCTGAAAGTCCGCCCGGAATCTGTGGGGCTTTACTTGCTGCTCGGATGGAAGCTCATGTGGACGGACAATGAAACGGAAATTGATTTTCTGAACTTCAGTGGGATCGCAAAGACCGTTGCGACCATGATTCGCCAGGTCCAGCCGAAACCGGTTTCCATTGGGGTTCGGGTGCATGGGGCGTTGGAAAGTCCTCGCTGATCAAGCTCATTCGGAACGAACTCATGCTAGACAAGAGCACGCCGAAGGGGATGCTTTCAGATCAGAACACGTTCTTGTTTGTGGAGTTCAATGCGTGGCTCTATCAGGGATACGACGACGCACGGGCCGCGCTTTTGGACACGGTTGCACAAACACTGGAACGAGAAGCCGACGCTCGGAGAACCGCTTGCGATAAGGTCATGGATTTCGCGAGACGAGTGAACTGGTTCCGCGCAGCGAAGCTCGCTGGGAATTCGGGTACGATGCTTGCCGCAGCACATGCGGCACACCCGGGACTCGGCCTGATGGCGTTGCTAGGAGTGGCATTTAGCGGGGCTGGAGGGACCGAGGTTGACCAGGGAAAATCTGGTGCCCCGGAGAAAGAGGCCAAAGATCAGAGGAAAGAAGGCCCGTGGCTGAAAGCTGCGGAAGCCGAAACACCCCCGAGAGAGATCCAGGCTCTCCGCAATGCGCTGGAGGACGCCCTGCGAGAGCTGAACGTTACGCTTGTCGTCTTGATTGATGATCTGGATCGCTGTCTGCCGGAGACAGCCATCTCGACCCTTGAAGCCATCCGCCTTCTACTTTTCATGGATCATACGGCGTTTGTGATTGCCGCCGACGAGTCGATGATCAAGCACGCCGTCAAACGGCATTTTCAGGGCGTGGACGACGTTCTAGTCACTAATTACTTCGACAAGCTTATTCAGGTTCCGATCCGAGTGCCGCAGCTCGGCGTTCAAGAGGTGCGCGCGTACATGATGTTGTTATTCGTCGAAGCGAGCAGGCTCGATGGCCAAGAGAAAGAGAACCTCCGACGAGAAATCTGTGAGCGACTTGGTCGTACCTGGAAGGGCGAGCGTGTCGATGCCGAATTCGTGAAGAGCCTTAGGACGGAGTGGCCTAACGGATTGGAAGCACAGCTTGACACGGCAGACCGTTTAGCGGTGCTGATGACGACTGCCAAGGATATAGCCGGTAATCCAAGACTCATCAAGCGATTCTTGAATGCACTTTCCCTCCGGTTGTCTTTGGCCAGGGCGCAGGGAGTGTCGGTAGATGAGGCCGTGCTCACAAAAATGCTACTGTTTGAACGGTGCGGTTCGACGGTTGCTTACGAGGCTTTGATTCACTCCGTGACCGAAGATGCCCAAGGTCACCCGGCGGTTCTCGCATCGATGGAAGCAGATGTACGCAAGTCCGACAAAGTCGAGTTCAACGAGCCGTGGAACAACAGGTTCTTGCGCGACTGGCTTTCTCTCGATCCGATGCTCAGTGACAAGGACCTGCGCGGTGCCTTATACGTCAGTCGTGAGCATGCCCCGTTGGTGTTACCAGAGAACCGACTTTCGCAAGCGGCATCCGACGTCTTGTCGGCTTTGATCGAGCATCCTGACATGGGAGATTCTCTCAAGGGTAGGATCGGGGAGGTCGATCCGCGTAGTCTTGGTGTCATCCTCGATAAGTTACTGGATGCGGCTCGGAAGGAACAAGAGTGGGGTGTACCAGACATCTTGACGGCTTGCATGACGGTGGCCCGAGCAGACACATCTCTTGGAAGAAAACTAGCTACGTTTCTGATTGATCGACCAGCCTCCCAGATTAAGGCCAGCATTGTTCCCAAGATCAGTGGAGAACAGTGGTCTGCTGAGATTTTTTCCAAGTGGCTGAGTGACGGAGAAGTGACAAAGCAGGTAAAAAGCGCGATTGCGCTTCGAATGGAGAAGAAATAATGGGCACGTCGTCCTCCAGCAAAGGTTCACCGTCAAACGTTCCCATGGTGCCGCCGTGGGTTGCAGACGTTCCCAGCGAGACTCCAAGCGATTCTACCGCTGAGGTGCCCCCCGATGAGGAGCTTGCATCTACTCCACGTCCAATTGATGGTCTGGATCTCGCTGGAGTTGCCGATGAAAGCGTAGCTAACGCGCCTGTGGCACTCCCAATCAACGACAAGAACCGGCTAGCACCAACAGGCAGGTTCAGCGCAGCTCGGTTGGACCTGGGATCGTTTGCACGAAACAACGATCGCCAAGCCATGCGGCGGGGGATGCGATACTACGTCTCGCGTGGATATGGCGGTAGCAGCACGGCGACCCACCGCATGGGCGGAACCATCCGGAGTTCCGAAACGCTGTTTTCCGCGGTCTCTGGGATTCCGGGAAATCCACTCCATGCGCCAGGGGCACCACTAGATCCAGCAGTACTTGCTGGACGGTCAGCTGATGACATTATGGATGCTGTCACAGATGCCGTTAGGCCTGTTGACGGCACACAAGATTCCGAGTCAAGTCGAGCGGCGATTCGGGATGCGCTTTCGGATACGCTGGAGAAATATCCAGATGCGGATCTCCTAAACTTGACCGATCAGCAGAAGGAACATGCAGTCGAAGTCTTTGTGGCAGCCGATATTTATGGCCGCTTCTACCTAGACCTCGGAACGCATGTGATCGAGAATGCACCGTCGGCATCAGCGGGCTTGAGTCGCTTGAAGGAGATCCGGGACTACATCCGGGAGACGGTTGCAGAGGCCTTTCGGAATTTGAATTCAAAAGGTCAGTCCTTATCCAAGAGTCGGGTCGCAGCAGTGGTCCGCGATGCAATTCACGAGACATTTGAGGTGTTCGAAGGTTATACCCAATGAAAATTGTGTGCGCTCCAGAATCCTATGACTGTGCTCAAGAACAGAGTGATTTATCTGTCATCCTATTTGGCGCTACGAATGATCCAGATAAAGGTGCCATCGGCAATGGTGTTCCTGCTGTTATCCGAAAGGCTCGCCTTGCACCAGCATCACTCGCGTGGGATATTGTCTCATTGGCGCTTAGTGTCTTTGCCGCCGATATGGCGGGGCATCGTGCAACAAGCCCGGATGGTTGGACTCGAACCTTCGACTTGCATGTTGCTGTCTCCGATCCAATGTTGTGGTCAGATTGTAAGGAAATCGTCGAACGGCTCCTCCGCTTCTTGACGACCGATCTCTGGACAATCTCGTTCTTCGGTGGAGGGTTCACTCCGGAACCGCATCCCAAAGCAAAGCCTCTGGAAGTTGATGCCGCAGTGCTTCTGTCTGGAGGCCTCGACAGTCTTATTGGAGCGATTGATTATGGCAGTACCGGAAAGAAGTTGATAGCGGTCAGTCACATCGTGCGCGGCGACGGCAAAAAGCAAGAGATCTTCGCGAACGGTATACAAGGCATTGAGAAGCATCTCCAGTTGCCACACGCCGCACACATTCCTAATGCAGAAACTCCGGCGTCGCAGCGCAGCCGCTCATTGATGTACCTCGCGTATGGAGTTCTGGCAGCTACCTCGACGGCTCATTATCAGAACGGACAAACAGTCGATCTATATGTGTGCGAGAACGGGTTCATCGGTCTGAATCCACCGCTCACTCCTGCTCGGGTGGGAAGCTTGAGCACCCGTACGACCCATCCCGTTGTGTTCGCTCACTTCCGTTCTCTGCTCGCAACGCTCGGCCTACGGGTGCATATTTCTAATCCATATCAGACCGTGACTAAGGGCGAGATGCTACTGAATTGCAAGAACCAGGAACTTCTTGGAAAGTTTGCGGCAGAATCAACAAGTTGCGGACGATTCAAAACCTATTCATACCGGCATTGTGGTCGTTGCGTTCCTTGCCTCGTTCGGCGCGCAGCGTTCGAGAAGTGGAAAGGCGCAGACGCAACTGTCTATCACTTTAACGACCTGGGACGGGATGAATCTGAATACAGTGGTTTCGATGACGTGCGATCTGTAATGATGGCAATAGAGGAAAGCAAAGCGGTTGGGGTGCGTCGTTGGCTGGGCGCGACACTCAGTTCAGCTTTGGTGACGAATAGAGACCCTCTGCGTGAGGTTGCGGAACGCGGATTGCGAGAACTTGAAGACCTGATGGTGAAATTGAAGGTAAGATGATCGATTTTCATGTGCATCTCGATCTATATCCAGACCCGGTCTCGGTTGTTCAACGTTGTGGCGAACTCGGAGTCTATGCTCTCTCAGTGACTACGACACCATCTGCGTGGGAACGCACTTCTGCTCTCTCGTCCGGCTTACCCCGCATCCGGACTGCGTTGGGCCTGCATCCACAACTTGCACAGCAACGAAAGCACGAACTTACTCTCTTTCGAGAGCTGATCAGCAAAACCCAGTATATCGGTGAGGTCGGTCTAGATGGCAGCCGGGAGTGCAAGCCATTCTGGAATGACCAGCTGGATGTGTTCCATGAGGTTCTGGAACTGTGTTCTAGTTGCGGTGGCAGAATCCTTTCCATCCACAGCCGCAGGGCTGCGTCAGAAGTTTTGAGGTGCCTGCGAACCTATCCTTCCGCAGGCGTTCCAATTCTTCACTGGTTCACCGGTACTCACAAGGAACTGGGTGATGCAATAGATGTTGGATGCTGGTTCAGCATCGGGCCGGCCATGCTATCCTCGACGAAGTCCAGAGAGCAAATTGCGAAGATGCCTCGCCATCGCGTTCTGACCGAAAGCGATGGCCCCTTCGCGCAACAAGAAGGACGCCCTCTCTACCCTTGGGATATTAGCCGCACTCTCGATCATCTCGCTGGCATCTGGGGTATATCGACAAGCGACGTAGAATCCATTCTTCATCAGAACCTGAGACAACTAGGCGCATCCGTTGCGGAGAAGCTTGCGCTGGATAGCCAAGCCCCTTCATAAGTATTCCAGACCCTCTTTACTTAAAGACGGTTTCCTCAGCACTCAGTGAGGTGTCAGGCAGATTCGGTACGCGCTACTCTGGCTTTCCGACTCGCCTTTCGTCGTGTGGTCACTCAGATAGGAAAGCAGATCTTCTTGGCGAGGCTGGCCAAATGCCAGCCGGTATATCGCCAGCATCTGCTTCAGCCGTCGCAGCTCCGCCACTTCACGACTTAGCGGAAGAATCGGGACCCGGCGCTCCACACTCCACCCGCCATCAGTTTCAAAGAGCCAATAGGGGATCAAATCGTTCATTCCCGGCTTTCTATCTTTCGCCGCGCGCGCAAATAGCTCGTCCCAAAGATCGGCCCAGCCACCGCTTTGGAGCGCCGACAATCCGTATGCCTTGGCGAGATTGCGCCTGACGGCGTGCCCCTTGTAGCGATGAACGCGGCCCTCACGTTGCTCAAGATCAACCGGATTGGAAGGGAGGTTCCAGTGGTAAACGACATGGCAATAAGGATGGAAGTCCAACCCTTCCTGTCCAACCGACGTTGTGGCCAGGACGAACGGACGAAATGGTGAATTGAATGCCTGTCGCACGCTTCCTGAGCGAATGAGCGTTTGTCCGTCATCATCGCGGACATCGCCAAACCGAACTGCGAACCGGCACCGAATTGAAAACTCGTTCTCCCGGATATGCCCGTGCGGCGTTGCCTTCAGGTCATCCACGCGTAGGGGCGAAGCGCGCAGTGACAGTGCCTCGACCATTGCATCCGCAACGCCGACGACGATTTCTACCCCGGTTCTCTGGGTGAGTCCGGTAATTTCTTTCAGAACGTGCGCGTACTCATCAAGAACTGCCTGAAGGTTCCCGTCAATGCAGTAGCTCAGCACGCGCCGCCAGTAGGGCACGCGCTCGTCATCCGCTCTCAACAGCGCTGTCACCTCCGGCTGATTGAATAACGAGCGCAGGCCGTCGCCGATGCGCGACGCGGCCGAGAGCGCAGACGGGTTTACGTCGGGAAGGCCCTTGGAAACTCGCCGTATCGCTCGCAGAGCACATATTGCTGGCGAACCAAGCGCGAAATCGGTCAAGACCTCGGATAAGTCGTCAGGCATTCTGCCAAGCTTTATCTGGCCCTCAAAAGCTTGGATAAAGAGATCAATGTGCTGCCGAAAGCCGCCTGCGGTGTCGCCATCATCCCCCGCCTGAATGCTCGCCCAGCCTTCTCCTTGACTGTTCAGCCACGACAACACTTCTTTTGCGTACTTCCTATCCAATAGCGCGAGAGATGCCCAATACCAGCGCTGATCCGCAACACCGTCCTTTGGAGAATCGAAAGGTGTGATAGCCGAGAGCTTCTCCTTAATCCGGTCACGCGCTTGCCCCCGTATTTCCGAAACGTCAGGTGCCTGTGTCTTCCCGGAAGCAACAGCAAAAACGAGCGGGTCTATCAGATTGGCCAGCGTCGGACAGGGATACAGCAAGGCGAGAGCAGGCATTCCGGCGGGCCGATGATCCTCCGCGTCCATACGGAATTGAAGCAATTGACGGCGCTTTTTGTGCAGTTCGCGATACCTCGGAAGCCCCTCCTGCTCTTGCAGCATGTGCCGCTCGCATTCGTAGGAGCAGATTGCCGCGATGGCATCGGGGACCACCTGCCAGCTTGAAAAGATCAGGGATTTAGTTGCGGGTATGTCCTGTGCGTACACGCCGCCAGGCTTGAGGTAGGGCAGGGACGGCGGTAACCACAGCAGTTGCCATTGGCCCGCGTCCACCGTTTTCGACATCAGTTGCCTGAGCCGCGCGTTTGCCGGATCGATTGCGCGATAACGCTGAATATTGACGTTGCGCAGAAGCTCACCATCGGCCTTCCGAAAGGCCGCCAGCAACTCCTCTGAAGGCTCCTTGCAGTGTTCACGCAGGCGACGTTTCAGCTCATAGCCGTCTCCCATCAGATTGACGAGGTAGGGGCTCGATTTCCAATATTCAATCGTATCTCCGGATTCCACGGCTTGCGCGACACGATCAACGAACCGGGCCGTCCGCAGGTCGGCCGGCCCGAGCATTGCGGCTTCGGGCGGCTCAATCAGCATTGCGTTATGCGACTCCGTCATGTCTATGCGTTCAGTGCGCGCGATGACCGACCGCAAATGCGTCTCAAGGATGTCGCGCACTTCGATAGCCTGTGCGGAACTCTGATCATCCAGGCCATAGAGCGCCTGGCGAAAGCGGCGGAATTCCTCCTTGATTTCGCTGATCCGGCTCTCATCACCATCGAACAGGAAGCGCAGTGTAGATTCAGCACGAAACAGACCGCATGGCTGCATAGGACCGTCGTCAACTCGAATGCGACGAAGCCGGTAATTGAAGCGATCGCGCACCGCGGAATCAATACTTCGGCCATTGTTGCGAGAGGAACCCCATCGACGGCACGTTCCTTCGGTAGGGAGATAGGCCAAATGCGGATTGACTCAATTTGTTTGAGCTTGATGTTGCGTTTCGCGAATATGCTTAAGTCCCAGGCATCCGCGTCCGCAGGTCTACAAGACAGCCGGATTCCGGCCAGCATCAAGTCAGCGCGCGCCGCGTCGATAATCCTCTCCGCCTGCTCCTCAGCGGAAAGCGGGGGCGGCTCTTCAGGCGGCTCGAACTCAATGAGATACTCCTGCATGCCATGATCGCCCAGAAACGAATCAATTCCCCCGATGCGGCTACGCTTCCCTGTAAGTTCGGCCAGGATCTCGACATTGCTTCCAGCGACCAATGAGGCGTTCGTCGCGTTCGCGGACCCAAGGTAAAGCGTGGTGTCCCAGCCGTTCTCAGCGATGTAAGCTTTTGCGTGCAGTCCGCGTGTAAGCCGGTCAGAGGCAAGGGCGTCGTCTCCGTCGTCAGTCTCAGCACCCTCGTGCAGCACCATGAGTGCGCCGAATCTGGCCAGCGAAGCCTTTGAGAACCAGTGCTGCAGAAAGTAGATGCGCAGCACGATGCCCAGGCCCACTGGCTGGCGACCTTTGCCTGCCTTGGGATAATGCGGCTCGATCAAGGCTTCCAACTCCGACCACGGAACTACCGCTTCCATGCTATTAAGAAACTGCTCTCGGCGGCTGGACCGCGCATACTTTTCAAAACTCGGCTGGCACGCAAATGTTATCTGGCGCATCGCGACTTCCCTCTATGTACCATTTGACGCAAGCGCCAAGCGAATGGATGACTTAATCAGAGGCTCCTTAGACGACTGTACATAGTTTAGTATTGACCACGTAACACTACTGTCCGGTTTAAATCAGATTTCCCGTCGTCAAGCCCATTGGCACGTTTAGTTTACAGCGAGTTCAGGGTGTCCACGATTTGAATTGCGTGTGGCTCGTTTGCGATGCTTTCGGGATTCAACGACCGGGAGTGCCGCATGAATGTGGGCAAGACGCTGTTTTCGCAAGTGATGGAATTTGTGCCGTGGAAGACCT
>Ga0302155_10000799_pt1 | contig 23738 bp, 22 predicted proteins | sample I_Bog_N3_1_FD_193508 | JGI IMG/M metagenome (GOLD analysis project Ga0302155, IMG submission 193508) | Peat permafrost microbial communities from Stordalen Mire near Abisko, Sweden - I_Bog_N3_1 | ecosystem: Environmental > Terrestrial > Soil > Wetlands > Peat | place: Sweden: Abisko, Stordalen...
CCTTTCCGCCTTTCTTATGTACCTTCAGGAACATAAGACTACAGGCTAGGATTGGTACACTTTTAACGCGCCATTCACGGTCGTTTCCAGTGCGCTTTCCGGTACATTATTCACGCGGCATTCATAACCTCTACGCGCTCAAACAATTCTGCCGCGACATGTCAGCGCGGGAGGATCCCATACAAGCCGTTATAGGAAAGATCGTCTGAATTGGCAACGAAGCCACGGATCATGTACGCCTCTTGGTAGTTACCAAAGCCACGCGTCGTGCGAACAGTCGGGTCATTTTTGAGGACATCCCCAACACCACGTGCCTGCTGGTCTTTGATTAACTCTTGCGTGTAGCTGGTGCTATAAAAAGGACTATCCAGAAAGTCATGATTCCCCAAGAAACCTACCCTCCCTCCCCGTGCAACCTAGCCACCTGCATATGCTTCGGGCAAGCCAGCCGCAGAAGCATCGGCTGAGGCATTCACCGTCACGGAAGGCAGACTTCTCTCCAAGTTTGCTGGTTCAGTTGCCGTGGCAGTACTGGAGCTTTGTGCTTGAACAAACTGAGGGGCCGCCGCAGGGACAACAAACAAAAAGCGCCAAGGCCATTGCCATGGGTGTCAGACGAAGATACATGGAGTCTTTTTTTTGAATGCGGAATGCCCGCCTCCGACAAGAAAGCAGGCATAGATAGGCAGCGAACAGGTTTGAATAAAGTATAAGTGATTATAATTATAATTATTTTTATTATTAATTATCTCAATTAAATATTCTCGTTGTTCACCATACACATTTCAAAGAACTACATGCCTCCGAAACCACATCGGAGTCCGACTAAAAGACTCTCACGCAAGATGCCTTTGATGAGCTCAAGCGCATGTTGGGCAACGCAACCCAGCTTCTACAATTCTTGAACTCTTCGTTACGCAGAATCTCTCATCTAGGCCAATGCTCGCGGTTTCCAACGGCATTGTGACAAGAATCCAAACGCATTATCTTCAATGATGACAAACCTCAAAGAGTGCTGCCGCACCCATACCACCACCGATGCACATGGAAACGACAACATAACGCACTCCTCGTCTCGCGCCTTCAATCAAGGCGTGACCAGCCAGCCGGGCACCGGTCATTCCGTAGGGATGTCCAATGGAAATCGCACCACCGTTCACGTTGAAAATATCCGGGTCAATTTCAAGAAAATCTCGGCAATATAGGGCTTGGCAAGCAAACGCCTCGTTCAACTCCCAAAGACCTATATCTCTTGTTTTGAGCCCGAATCGCTGGAGCAACTTGGGAATGGCATAAATAGGTCCGATTCCCATCTCTTCTGGTGCGTTGCCAGCAACAGCAATACCTCGATAGATTCCCAACGGAGCAAGGCCGAGGCTTTCAGCAAGCTCACTGTTCGCCAGAACACACGCACTCGCACCGTCTGAAAGCTGACTTGCATTACCTGCTGTAACGATGCCATTTTTAAGGACTGGCTTTAATCCATCCAACTGCTCGATAGTTGTACTTGGACGATTCCCCTCATCTTTATCAAGAAACACGTCGCGCTGGTTAGTGGCGCCAGTCTCTTTATCAATGATGGACATTGAAGTTGATATTGGGCAGATCTCTTTGTCAAAGTAGCCGAACTGTTGCGCGCGTGCCGTACGAATTTGCGACGACAAAGCATATTCATCTTGTGCTTGACGAGAAATACCAAATTTTCTAGCTACAAATTCTGCTGTCTCCAACATCGGCATGTAGGCGTTCGGAATGATGCCGGAAACATTGATATCGGCCTCCGCGTTCATCCAGTCGAAATAGCGATTCTGTACCATTGAAATGCTATCTTGCCCCCCTGCTACGACAACCTCCATCCCGTCGCACAAAATCTGCTTTGCACCAGTCGCAATAGCTAAAAGCCCCGAAGCGCATTGCCTGTCAACGGTCTGTGCCGCAGCATGCACCGGGATACCTGCTGCAAATGCAGCGTGACGAGCAATGTTCGACCCCGCTGTTCCCGCTGACAACACGGTGCCAACAATGACATCATCAATGCGATCTGAATTTATTCCCGAACGTTCGACGGCATACCTAATCGCATGCGCCATCATCGTAGGAGATTTAGTTGCATTCAGGGATCCACGAAAAGCCCGTCCAATGGGGGTACGCGCTGTCGACAAAACAACTACATCAGTCATGCTCACTCCAAAATGAAGACTCCCCTGACAGCTATTCCGCTGGCAGTGAAAGAAAATTGTGATTAGATCCCTTCTACCCGTTCCAGAGCCTCTCGCATTGGCAGTGGAAGCGCCATAGGACGTCGCGTCGTTCGATCGACATACACGTGTACAAAATGTCCCTCTGCGGCCGGCTCTGATTGGCCGTCAGCAAAAAGGGCAATTTCATAGCGCACCGATGAATTCCCCAGCTTACCGACACGCATGCATGCGTGAATGTCGCCTGGAAACGCAAGAGGCTGGTAATACTTGCACATCGACTCAACAACTAGTCCGATACATTGGCCATTGTGGATATCCAAGCCGCCCTCAGAGATGAGAAATTCATTCACAACCGTATCGAAGAAGGCGTAATAGACGACATTATTGACGTGTCCATATACGTCATTATCATGCCAGCGTGTCTTTATCCTGCTTCGATAAAGGTATGCGTTCGGCAGCATATGTGGCTCGTCACTCTTCATGCGCATTGCTCCATTAGTCTTGGTTATCTAAGGGAATTTAGCCGATCAGCCTTCTAGCCCGGCAAATAGCGAATATTTCAGTTCAACGTATTCGTCGATACCATGACTCGAACCTTCTCGTCCTAATCCAGATTCTTTGAACCCACCAAATGGAACAACCTCCGAAGAAACTAAGCCAGAATTAATGCCGACAATTCCGTATTCAAGTCCTTCGCTGACACGGAATGCTCTCCCCAGACTCTTGGTGTAAAAATAGGCAGCTAAACCGAACTCAGTATCGTTCGCCGCCGCGACGACTTCCTCTTCGTTCTCGAAGCGAAATAGTGGCGCTACCGGCCCGAATGTCTCCTCACGCGCTACTAACATGTCCGCAGTGACATCTATCAGTACGGTTGGCTGAAAGAAGTTGCCACCAAGTTGATGGCGCTGGCCGCCGGCAATGACCTTAGCCCCTTTATTACACGCATCTGCGATATGCTCCTCTACCTTTTCTACCGCTTTGCCATTCACCAAAGGACCATGAGTTACACCGTCGCTTACACCGTCACCGACGTTAAAGCGTCCCACGGCCTCCGATAATTTTTGTGCAAAGCAGTCGTAGACAGCGTCTTGTACGTAAATTCGATTGGCGCAAACACAGGTCTGACCTACGTTCCGGAATTTTGATTGAACCGCACCTTCGACAGCTGCGTCTAAGTCTGCATCATCAAAAACAATGAACGGTGCGTTTCCACCCAGTTCCAGTCCAACTTTTTTGACACCATCTGCAGCTTGTTTCATCAACACTTTGCCGATTTCTGTCGAGCCTGTGAAGGTGACAACACGCACGAGTGGATGACGTGTGAGCACGTCCCCGATCGGAGAGGATGCTCCCGTAATCACATTTAGCACACCGGCCGGAACGCCTGCTTCCTCGGCCAACTTAGCCAATGCCAAAGCAGTCAAGGGTGTTTCAGTCGCAGGCTTTACAACAACGGTGCAACCTGCAGCTAGTGCAGGTCCACATTTGCGCGTAATCATCGCAGCAGGAAAGTTCCAAGGCGTAATGGCAGAAACTACTCCCGCAGCCTGTCGCGTAACAACGATGCGGGTATCCTTGCGAAAACTTGGAATTGTTTCACCATAAATGCGCTTAGCTTCTTCGGCAAAAAACTCAATGAAACCTGCAGCATATTCAATCTCGCCACGCGCTTCGGCTAACGGTTTTCCCTGTTCCAGGGTCATTAGTAGAGCCAGGTCATCCCGGTTCGAAATAATCAATTCAAACCACTTTCGCAAAATGGCGGAGCGCTCTTTTGCAGTACGCTTAGACCATGCCGGAAATGCGGCATGAGCAGCTAAAACTGCTTGTTCTGCTTCTGCAGCCCCAAAACGAGGGACAGAACCTACGACTTCGTTGTTAGCGGGGTTAAGAACCTCAATACTCGATTGACCTACCCACTTGCCGTTGATAAAGCACTGATTACGCCTGAGAGATTCGTTTTTTAATTTCATGTTTTAGTACTCAATGGGAAATAGCCGGTTGATCAGAAAACGGACTCATAAAGATGTATTGCATCTTCATAGGTAACGAGCACAGGATTATTCACGAGCAAACGCTGTTGCAGCATTGCGTCACGTGCCAAGTCGGGAATATCACCACTCTGTACGCCAACGTCTCTTAAGGACATCGGAAGCCCTGACAGGGCAACAAGGTCATGCAGAGTTTTACGCAGCCCGGAGGTGCCTCCGCCGTTCATCGCAAGGAAATCGCCCAGTTCTGCATACTCTTTCTCCGCCGCACTCATGTTGAACTCCATGACAACTCGCATCATGATTGCGTTGGAAAGCCCATGAGGAACGTGATGGCGTGCTCCCAACGGATAAGCCAGTGCATGAATGGCACCGACAGGGGAATTCGCGAACGCCATTCCTGCCAAGCAAGAACCCAGCAACATGTTGGCCCTCGCCTGAACATCACCCGGACGTTTCATCACCGCTGGAAAATTCTTCACTAGCAAAATCAACGCATCCTTAGCCAAAAAATCGGAAAGAGGGTTTTTCTTTATCTTGCTGGTGTACGCCTCGATGGCATGGACCATTGCATCAATCGCGGTCGCAGCGGTAGCTGCAGGCGGCACGGAGAGCGTCGTCAGAGGATCGAGAATTGCGATATCGGGTAACAACTGTTGTGCCACTATGCCCTTCTTTTCTCCTACTTTAGATGTGACGATGGCGATTGGTGTCACTTCAGAACCGGTGCCTGCGGTCGTCGGGATTAATATCAACGGCAGCCGCGTCTCCTTTGCCATATTTACACCAAAGAGGCTTTCTACATCGCATGGTGACTTGAGGAGATAGGCCACTAATTTAGCGGTATCAAGGGTACTTCCCCCACCGATTCCGATGACACAATCGACTTTCTTAGGCGCAGCTGCTACTGCCGCTTCAACAACGCTAACCGGAGGGTCGGCAACCACCTGGTCAAAAATTCTCACTTCGATGAATGCTTCTGCCAGCGAGCTTAAGATCGGCGAAATCACACCAGCCTTGATCAAACCTGCATCTGTGAGAATTAACACACACGATATATGAAGCTCTTTAAGCAAAGATGCCAGTTCCAGCGTTGCACCTTCTTTTAAAATAATTCTTGGGGTGGTAGAAAAATCCATCGTGTTCCTCTTAACTTAATTGTTCATCGACTTCTTGAGCGACAACGTTCTTTTTCCGAGTCGGTGGCGGAGTGACGATAGCCAAAACCGGAGGCGCATCAAACGATGCTGACCGACGCTCATCTGACGGATGGCCGTATATCGTTGTTCGCTGAGAAGGAAATTTTCCCGCACTGATAATCCATTCTTCCAATGTTTCAGGCGCAGCCTCCTGTCCGTGAACGGCACCGGCTGCCCGCGTAATTGATTCGTTCATCAAGGTTCCCCCCAGATCGTTGGCCCCCGCAGAGAGGCAACGCTGTGTCCCCTCTTGACCTAACTTGACCCAAGATGTCTGTATGTTCTTGATGAAAGGATGCAGCACAAGGCGAGCGACTGCATGCATCAATACGGTTTCGCGAAACGTTGGGCCAGGCCGGGAGAGCCCCTTCCGGTAGATGGGAGCTTCCTGAGCAACGAACGGCAGGGGGACAAACTCAGTAAAACCTCCCGTGCGAATCTGTAGCAATCGCACGGCAAGTAGATGCCGCGCCCAATGGATTGGGCGATCTACGTGGCCGAACATAATCGTCGCCGTTGTCTTGAAACCAACTCGATGTGCCGTTTCGATGATCTCTAACCAAAGCTTCGTACTAAGTTTGTCTGGACACAGGATGTCCCGTACCTCGTCATCCAGCACCTCCGCCGCCGTGCCGGGTAACGTCCCTAGGCCAGCAGTCTTCAACATGCGTAGGAATTCCTCAACGGAGATCCCCAAGGTGGTTGCGCCTTGATGAACCTCCAAAGGAGAAAATGCATGCACATGTATATCTGGAGCGGCCGACTTCACCGTACGACAAATTTCAAGATAAGTGTCGCCTGTGTAAGCTGGGTGAATTCCCCCTTGCATACAGACTTCCGTAGCGCCACGCGCCCAAGCTTCTTTTGTTCGACGTGAAATTTCGTCCATCGGAACGTCATAAGGCTTGCCTCGTAGATCCTCGTTGTTGCGCCCTTTGGAAAATGCGCAGAATTTGCATCCGTAGCTACACACATTCGTGTAGTTGATATTGCGTGTGACGACATAGCTAACCGTCTCACCGTTAACTTTGGAACGAAGCACGTCTGCTGTTTTGCAAACATATGCAAAATCGGATCCCCGTGCACCAAAGAGAATGACGACATCTTGCTCAGTTAGATCTTGTCCTTTCTGGCATTTCTCGACAACGGACTTGATATCCCGCGAAGGTGAACGAACGCATTCATTCTTCAGTAAATCAACATCCACAACCGGCGGCGATGTTGCGCCACCGGCAGTCCACTCCGATTCGCGCGCAAATCCATGGGCATCTTGTTGACGTAGTACTGCTGTCATCAAGCCAGCATCAATCCAAGTATTAGCCCGATATAGGTAGTACGGATATACAGTTAAACGTGCAACGAGCGTTTTTCCCGCCTGTTCTGTTTGCTGTGCAAGGGAACTCAAATGAGGCCACGGAGCCTCTGGATTGACATGGTCAGGAGTCAAAGGTGAAACACCTCCCCAGTCATTAATACCGGCGCCAATTAATGACTGCAAGGATTTCGGACTTAAATTCGGAGGTGCCTGCACACTAATGGAAGAACCCAGAGCTAATCGAGTTATCGCAATGGTGCGCAAGAACGCGTCTTCTTCTGCGTCCAGATGCGTAGCCATTTTCGTCCCTTGCTTTGCACGAAAATTCTGCACAATGACTTCTTGAATGCTTCTGTGAGCATCATGTATCGCTCTCAGCGCCATGATCGAATCGATTCGTTCTTCGAGCGTCTCACCAATGCCGATCAGAATTCCACTCGTCGTCGCCATTTTTTTTTGACCGGCCAAGCGCAGTGTCTTTAGGCGCTCTTCTGGATGTTTATCCGGAGATCCATAGTGCGGCATGCCTGGATCGCACAGTCTCGCTGACGACGACTCAAGCATGATGCCAATAGAAGGACACCAAGGGCGAATTAAGCTCAGTTCATCCTCTGACATGGTGCCCACGTTCGCGTGTGGCAACAGCCCTATCTCCGTCACAATTCTTTTCGCCAGGTGGGCCACATAGTGCACTGTCGAGGGGAATCCTCGCTCGCTCAGCCAAGCTCGTGCCACCTCATACCGCAGTTCCGGCTTCTCGCCCAGCGTAAGTAGCACTTCGTTGCAACCGGCTTCCTTCCCCGATCGCACAATGTCGAGGACCTCATCTTCTGACATGAACGGTGCCGGCACTTGCTTTGGCGTTTTCGCGAATGTGCAGTAGTGACAAACATCACGACATAGTTTAGTTACAGGAACAAACACTTTCTTCGAATACGTAATGACGCTTCCGAAACCCGCATCCCGAACCATCTCTGCTGCGCTCGCCAACTCGGTCGTGCTAAAACTCGAAAGACTCAATAGTTCTGCTCTGGTAAGGCGATGGCCACCAATGACTAGCTTTGCCAGCGCAATCGCACGTGCCGCCGTTTGTTTAGCATCCATCAAATACTCCTATCTTGCTTTTTTTCAAAGCCAAATTTCTTAAGGGCGTCACAATTGGGGGAAGATCAAACGGATCCATCTCGTCTGCCGCCTCCACTATCCGAGAGATATCATCGTACGTATCCAAATCCAGCGACAACGTCCGCGAAAAAACTCGCTCTACCTGAATCCCTACCGACGTTGCGGCATGTTCATGGCGATATGCACTCGATCGCCCATATTGACAAGGGACTGCGGCGACAGGCCGACATAGACGCAAGTTGCTTCCTTGCCCGACCCGATCAGAAACCAGGCTCATTTTTCGAGCGGCCCCCTGCTGATGAAGATCAATCACTCTCTGCAGTTCCTTTGAACAAAAAAGAGGAATGTCCGAATGGACGACGCAAGCATCTTCAGCGCCGTCGCTCGCGAGTTGCATCAATGCGTGTGAAACGGAACTATTGAGGTCCATCCCGTGTTCTTGTTCAAAAAGGAGATCAAAGCCATAGCCGCGAATAGACGGCAGCAGCGCCGACTCAGCGGTAACAACGACAACGTGATTAATCGATCTTGTTAGCGCTAGCTCACTCAGAACCCATTCAGCCATCAACCGACAGAGTTCACGCCGAATTTCAGCAGGAACATGATCTGCGAGACGCTGCTTCCCAAGAGAAAACCGCTTGATTGGGACAATGATCTCCATACTGCATCTCCTACTCGGTTCCCACGATACGGATACCGGCCTGGCACTTGTATTGGCGATTAATCGTAATGAGAACAGACGTCAAAGCCTCTGCCGCAATCGAGTTTGCCAGCCCGCCACCATTGAAGGCACGCATGCCGGCATCTTCGACTAACGCCGTCACAATTGGGCGCGCTTCCTTATCATCGCCAAAGACAAGAACATCGCAGTCAAGTGGCTCCATCGACTGCAATTTGTCCGCAGCAACGTTGTGGAAGGCAGAAAAAACTTTGACCTCTTCCCCTAGAACAAACTTTGCTGTTACTGCCGCAGCGCCATTCTTTGGGATCTGAACCGTACCCACTTTAGGGGGTACCAAAGGTACGCTGGTATCGATTACGATTTTTCCTTGAACGACATCACGAATGGATTGCAAAGTCCCTTCCTGTTGGTCATAGGGAACGGTGACCACCACGATGTCAGCCTCGCTAGCAATGTCAAAATTCAAACCAGCCGAAATACGTCGTGGATCACCGGCTTTTCCATTTTTTACCTGCAGAAGCTTATTGGACATCTCTTGAGCGCTCTCAATACGCCGCGAGCCGATCAAGACGTGCAATCCAGCATCCGCCCAACGCGCTGCTAAACCTGAGCCCAGTGCGCCCGTTCCTCCGACAATCCCAATTTTTAACGGCTTGATCATGGTTATTTAAACTCCTTGAGTGCAGCTGGCAAAAAGCACAGCCGCTGTTTCCAATTTGAGGGTCTGTATTAGGTGACTTAAGAAGCCTTTTTTCGATTCAGTTCAAAGAACTGCGTAATTCTTTGTTTGGCGTTTTGGGACAACACCAATTTCACAAAGCTCAGGGTCTCCTCCCCCAAGGCTTGGTCAACGGCCATCTGAGGAACAAGATGTGCGATTCTGATTATTTCGGTAATTGCTGGATTTTCTCTTTCCGCAATAGAAAACTCCGCCTCAACCTCTTCGATTGCACGGCTTTCTGCTAGCGGGTACTGAGATACGTTGAGTTTCATGGGACTACTGTCCCAGCGCTGAATTGGTGCATTGGTATGCAAGATCCAATCTCGAGCAGCCCCTAGGAGCTCGTCACCAGTCGCGACAATGTCGTCGATCAAGCCGTGATTTTTTGCAGCCTGTACGTCGACCTTTTTACCGCTCAGTAAAAAAGGCAACGCAGATGACAATCCGAGGAGATATGCCAATCGAACAACCCCACCTGCGGCCGGCAGAATGCCAAATTGGACCTCAGGCAAACCAATTAACGTTTTCTCATTTCGCAGCGCGATACGATAGTGACAAGCCAAGCACAGTTCGTAGCCTCCGCCCAAAGCTGTACCATTGATGGCAGCAACGACGGGATAAGGAAGTTTTTCAAGCCGCCTGAAATACCCCTTCAATGCATTGAAATGATCAATCAAAAACGACTCCCGGCCGGCCTCTGAGCGCAACATAAGCGCCAGATCGCCGCCAGCGAAAAACGTAGATTTCGCCGACGTGATAACGACTCCACGAAGCATCCCGGCCTGGGCCTCAAGCTGTTCCACAAGCTCTTTCATCGCCGTCATGAATACTTCATTCATGACATTCACTTTTCCTGGCATGTCAAAGACCACCGTCGCTATCTGGTCTTTGTCTATATCCATCGAATATGCTGAAATATCTACGCCCTTCTCGTCAGTCATCTAATACTCACTTTCCGAGAATGGTGGCTCGAACCGCATCTTCGCTGCCAGACTTGATATCGCGGACCAACTGCTGAAGAACGTCGAACTCCGTATCGCTTCTAACAGGAATAGAGAACTCTGAATTGGTGACCACCTTACCGAAGCGCTCAACCAGCTTCCGTCCCACTTGGTCATAAGTGCCAATCACGGCGAATTGATTCAGCACTTCATCCGAGATCAATTCTGGCAGGTCCTCCCACCGCTGAGCGCGTGAAAGAAGCTTCGCTTCCGCTACCAGATCTGCCAGCCCCAAATGTTCAAAGGCAGCCAAATAGGCTGGTGTTGAAGCGTAGAAAGCAATACGAGCTCGTGCGTCACGAATCTTTGGAATCAGCTGTTCCTCATCTGGCGCCGAAGCAACCAAAGGCTTCATGCTGACACTAAAATTTTCCAAGCTACGTCCTGCCTTGGCTGCCCCCTCACGAACCGCAGGCAACATTACTTCTTCAATATAAGAAGGTGTACATACTGGATGCGGGCGAATGCCATCAGCTACTTCCCCTGCCACCTTGCACATTATCGGATTAACGGCAGCGAGATGAATTGGGATATTGGGATTCTCAAGTGGCCCAGGATTAAATAACGGCACCATCAGGTCCATTTTGTAATACTCACCCTCGAACTTGAACGGAACGCCGTTTTGCCAGCAATCCCATGCCGCGCGCACCGCGTTAATATATTCACGCATCCAAGGGCCGGCAGGATGGGCCTGCATGCCATAACGCCGTTCGATGTGAGCGCGTACCTGAGGGCCAAGCCCTAAAGTAAAACGCCCTTTGGATAGCTTTTGGATGGTCCAGGCGCTCAAAGCCATACTCGTCGGACTACGAGGAAACGCAATGGCTACAGCCGTCCCAACACCCAATGTGGTCGTCGCTTGCGCAGCAAGTGCCATAATGACGAACGGGTCGTCTTTGGTCTCTTCGGTCATGAGACCGTCGTACCCCAGCTTCTCAACAATCTGCGCGGTCTTCGCAACCGCTGCCAAATCCAAAGGTTGGTCAGGCGCACGCAGACCAGGGTCTACCTTACCCAGCGGGAGCAGTGTTTCTACTTTCATGAAATCTCCAAATTATGTGGTTGGTTTTATTGCATAGAGGCCGCTTGTCTTGATATCTCAGACAAGCTTGCGACGATCGATGGTGCGAATTGCTTTTCCTTGCGAGCGCTCAATGCTTCCAGGCTCTTTGATCTTGATGGCGATCGAGATGCCGACGAATGTTTTAATTTTTCTGGATAACTCAGACGCCACACTTGTATGTTCGACTGTTGCGTCAGGATGAATCTCGGCATAGACAGTGACGCTATCCATGTTCCCTTCTCTGGTCACTTCAATCTGGTATTGCCCAGATAATGACGAGATCGTCATAATTTGTTCTTCTATCTGAGAAGGAAAGACATTGACGCCACGGATGATCAGCATGTCGTCTGAACGGCCTATCAATCTATTCAACCGACGCATTGCCCTGCCGTTACCTGGAAGTAGGCTCGTCAGATCACGGGTGCGATAACGAATTACGGGAACAGCCTCTTTCGTCAGCGAGGTCAAAACCAACTCGCCCTCACTACCTTCGGGAAGGACCTCCCCCGTCTCTGGATTTACAATTTCCGGGTAAAAATGATCTTCCCAAAGGGTCGGTCCATCTTCTGTATCGAGATATTCCGAAGCAACACCTGGCCCCATGATCTCGGAAATTCCGTAGTAATCCAGAGCACGAATATTCAGTCTGGAATTTATCTGCCGGCGCATCGCTTCAGTCCATGGCTCAGCCCCTACAAGAGCAACGCGCAACGCGAGCGCTTTGGGATCGATTCCTTGCCGCTCAACCTCTTCGATGATATTGAGCAAGTAAGATGGCGTTACCATGATGATGTTTGGCTGAAGGTCCAAAAGTAGGCGTGCCTGCCTCTCAGTCTGCCCCCCAGACACTGGGATCACGGTGCATCCCAGCTTTTCTGCACCGTAATGCGATCCAATTCCTCCAGTAAATAGGCCGTAATTAAAGGCATTGTGCAGAATGTCTCCACGCTTTCCGCCGGCGGCTCGAATCGAGCGAGCAACAAGGTCAGCCCAAGTATCAAGATCCTTTGTGGTATATCCCACAACTGCAGGTTTTCCAGTTGTCCCACTAGATGCATGAATTCTGGATACCTGAGTCAAGGGAACCGCAAACATTCCATAGGGATAACCATCGCGAAAATCTTGCTTAACGCTAAACGGGAAAAACCGCAGGTCTGACAGATCCTTCAACGCATCTGGATGCACTCCTGCTGCGTCACATTTCTGCCTATAGATTGGCGCATTGTCGTATGCGTGTTTCAGCGACCATTGCAAGCGCCGTAACTGGACGGCTCGCAGTTCGTCAATACTGGCTTGTTCAATCGGCTCAAGTACCTGAGAGGTTTCGTTTGCGTTCAATTTGACTGTCTCCTATTGTTTTAGCTGTCGAAGTCAGTGGAAAACAAACGCCTCGATAGCCTACGTAGAGTATAGGGACGATGTTTCTCCCGACAGGACTAAATATGTCGGGTGCATTCACCAATACAATCACTTTTTAATTAGCCAAAGATTCAATCTCGAAAGCTGTCGCACTGCAGCATAAAAAAAACCGCTCAAAGAGCGGCTTGAAGAGACAAACAAAAAAACTACTCACTCATCTAAAACGGCAGACAAATTCCCCGTCACATTTTTCTTGAAATGCTCTCTATATTGAATCGGGCTCATTCCAGTCCATTCGCGGAATGCCCTGGTAAACGCCCGTGTCTCAGAATAGCCAAGCAGATCTGCAATTTCGCTTACAGAATGACTTCCACGCAAAAGCTTTTGAACAGCTAAATCACGCCGAATATTCTCGATAATCTGACGATACGAAATTCCCTCTTGCTGCAACTTTCTACGCAGCGTCGACTCTGCCATATTGAACTGAATAGCAACGTCAGAAAACTCTGGAAATTCAAGTGGAAGGCGTCGCTCCTTTAGAAGGAAAGTACGCACGCGGCGTGGGTAACTCGTGACATCCGCAGGTATCGTCATAAAGCCTAGAGGAGCAACAGATAGGAATTGTTTCAGCTCCTGCTTATTTCGTACGATTGGTCGTTTCAGATGCTGACGGTCAAATACTAAACACGTTTCCTTCGCGCCGAATTCGTAGTCACAAGGGAACATGTATTTGAATTCATCAAAGTACTCCGTCGGGCGAGGATAAGAGAACGTCGCAAATCGCAATGGTGCGGAGATTCCTCCCATCCATCCTATTAGCCGATACCATATGGAAAATAGAAACTCCACAAAGTAATGATTAGGATCGAGATCGGGACGTTTCAACGTCAACTTAAACTCGACCTCGGACTCCCTCAGATCCAATTCAATGGATATCTCATCCGTAAATAGCGTATAGAAGAGCACGCCTTTAATGAGCGCTTCCTCAAGAGAATCTTCATGGATGATGCAGTGACTCATCATCGCAAAGGTTCCAGTCTTACATGGACGCTCCGTAAAACCCATGAATTCGTCGTTTAAGCCGATCCATACGAGTTGAACAAGCCGCGCTAAATGCTCAGACTTCCCTCGCCAGTACGGATCAAAAATATCATCCCTGGAAAGGCCAACCTCGGCCATAAGCCAATCTGCGTCCAGCCCGCAGCGCTCCGCGCCGCGAATAGTCTCACGAAAGTAGTGGGAACAAGATGTAGACATAGATGTTGAAACGCCCTTTATTTCTAAAGTCGAAGTAACACGACAGCTTCATTCCTGCGGCATCTCTACAATCTCAATTTTGAACGCTGCACTCGTGCCAAATAAGCTGTGTGAGTGTCTCCATTGCAACGCAAGCCGAGAGCCAATGTTCGTCGTCATCCAATCCCGCGATCACAATTTCCAGCCATACCCCTTTTGCATCGCGTCGTGAATTTGCTTTGTATCCAGCCCCGACATCTGACTAAATTTATTGATATACGAGGCTAGGTTAGTTCGGACAATTTTTTTATAGTCAATCACCGAGGAGAGCAACTCCTCATCTTGCTTTTGCTCCTGCGTTGGAGTGACAGTTAGCAAATGATATTCCCCTGTCAAAAGATCGCGGAAGGTCGTTGCCCGTCCCTGTTCGTTATATTCATAGAAGCCCGCGCTTCCCAATTTCTTATCCGCCACCAGAGCCATAAAAAACGGACTTTTTTGAATTTGATAATTCTGAATGTCGTCCTCCAGCTCCAAGTCCCCTTGCATGGACTGAACGATCCTGGAAAATACATCCAAGCCGATAAGATCGATTAGACCAAATACGCCACTTCTTGGCATACCCAACTCTTCGCGCATCGCGACATCTGCAGCCTGAATATCAATGTTCAAGCGTACAGCCTCGATAGCGGCCATTGAGACCCAGTACATACCTATTCGATTCGCGACAAATCCAGGACTATCTGGTGCCAACAGTACGTGCCGCCCTAAGTTATTGGCACAAATGCTTGTTAAGAATTTCTTTGAGTCTTCAGAAACAAGTTTCCCAAAGACAATTTCAACTAATGGCAAACGCTCTGGCGGTAAGAAAAAATGGGTAATAGCGAAGTTTCTCAAAAGTCGCTGACTAAATCCCTCCGTAAGCTGTTCACAAGTTGCGACTGACTCGTCCGTCGTAACCAAACAGTGCGGCTTCCTCGCTACGTCGATATATCTAAAGAGCGCTTGCTTGTCCTCCAATGAAAACCAAGAGGCATCAAAAATCCAGTCAGCCACGCCGAGTGCCTCGAACGCATCTTGTAGAGAACTGTAACAGATCACGTCCTTCGGCCATCCCTGCTGCGAGATGCGTCCCATCTTCTGCTCGTTGGTTCGTACGTTAGCATTTGCCGTCGGCAGTAAGACGGGCATAACAAATGCAGGCTCATATCCCGCGTTAAGCAATAGTCCACATACACCGAAGGCAACAGGACTAGTGCCAACAATGACCACTCTAACTGGGGAACGTGGCAACTTGCGCATCACTTAACTCCTTCAAAACATCCTAAGAAAATAAGCGTTTTTCACTCAGGTAATATCCAACAACGCTAGGCACGAGTGAGCGACCCGCCGACGGTCTTCCTCGCTCTGCATGAGAATATCTGCAACATGTCTTTTGGCATTACTGCTCCAAGGTGCGCCTGCGTCATCTGGATGTACAATAAAATGGTCGAGCAGATCTCCGTAAAACTGCGCAACAGCGCCAGCGCTGGCGCCAATATTCAACTCCTGAAGAATCTTTGCTGCTGGCCCTTTGATTGCGGCCCCTTTGATGATCGGAGACACTCCTACAACAGGAACAGTTGTTTTCTCAATTGCATCGCGAACGGTCGGGATTGCCAAAATGGGGCCAATGCTGAGTATCGGATTTGATGGCGCGATCATGATCCCCGCAAGTTCCGGATCATGTAAAGCCTCCAATAAACCGTGAGAGGGAGTTGCCCATCGAGCCCCCTCATATCGATAGCCGGTCATTTGTGGACGGCATTGCAAACGAACGAAATACTCTTGAAAAGAGTATCTTTCAGCGTACGACTCTATAATTGTTCTGACGGGGGCCTCCGTCATGGGAACGATCTTATGACGCACCCCCAGTTTTGACGCGATTTCGGCAGTCACGACTTCTAGACTCGTACCCCGTGCTAACTTCATGCTTCGATGCAGGTGTAAAGCGAGATCACGATCTCCCAGTTGAAACCACGTCTCAGAATCGATTCGTCGTAAAGTCTCAATACAAGACCAGGTTTCGTCAGATCGCCCCCAACCGCGCTCCGCAGAAGCTAACCCTGCCAACATATACGTGACGCTGTCCAAGTCTGGAGATATAGACAGACCGAGATGCTGGAAATCATCGCCAGTATTAACGGCAATGATCAGATCAGTTGCGGGTAAGATCTGAGCAAAACCATCTGCTAGCTTGGCGCCACCGACACCGCCGCTAAGCAGGAGAATCTTCTTTTTTCTCATTGAAAGAGATCTTCCTTGATCGGACGTACTAGATTGGCAGCCCCGCCATTGCTAGCCACAAGACTTGTTCCACGGGCGACTACCAACGGTAGTCCCTCTGACGACTGCCCCATTAACAAGGACGCCGCTGCCGCCAATTCATCTCCTACTCCCACAACGGTCGACTCCAGAGTTCTGCCGAATAAATCAGGATTTCCACGCAGATCCGACAATGTGGTCACACCGTACGCACCAATACACGACCCGCAGGTTCCCATACGCCATGCACGTCCCCAGCTATCAATAATGGCTACGCCTACGGTCGCACCAGCTGCTTCTCGTAGGGTTAAGCAGTAGTTCTTGGCGCTAAGGTCGGGATCTTCGGGCAATAGCAGTACCCAGTCCCCATCCGATGCACCTTTTACGTTCGAGTGATCTACTCCTGCGTTCGCGACAACGAATCCCAGCTTATGCCGCACGATAATCAGACCTGGTATACAACGCACAACATCCTTAGACTCGCTCAGAACGACCTCGACTAAGCGAGCATCTTTCTGACATATCTTCGCTAACTCCTTGGCTTTCTGGGATGGACTAACATCCTCTAAATTGACAAGGCGATTCTCAGATTTTGAGACAATCTTCTGGGCGAATACAACGACGTCGCCATCGACTAGTGGACGTTGTTCCCGTCTGGTGGTATCAAGAACGATCTCCGCGAGATCCATTCCCGGTTTAATAAAAGGGAGATCGCCGGGAGCCCAAAGAGAAATTTCCTTAGATTTCGGTCCAATTCCAAGCGTGCTAGAACTCATGTTCAAACTCCCAGGTAGGCATCTTGAATCCGCTGGTCATTGAGTAAATCTTTTCCTGCGCCATCTAAGACAATCTTTCCCGTCTCCAAAACATAACCCCGATCTGCGATCTGTAGTACTGACTTCACGTTCTGTTCGACGACTAGTACGGTAATTCCTTGTGTGCGAATTGCACAGAGAATCGAGAAGATTTGTTCAATTAACAGCGGTGCGAGACCCATCGATGGCTCGTCGAGTAAAAGAATTTTTGGGCAAGACATGAGTGCACGCCCCATTGCCAACATCTGCTGCTGGCCACCAGATAATGAGCCAGCTTGGCGCCTCCGGAATTCAGCAAGAATAGGAAAGGTTTCGTATACATTTTCAAGTTCCGGACGAAAATTTCCTTTTCTACTCCATGCACCCAACTCTAAATTTTCTTCAATCGTAAGTGGTGCAAAGATCTGTCTTCCTTGGGGAACGTGAGCCAACCCCATTCCAACCCGGAGATGAGGTGCAACTTTGGTGATATCCGCGCCGTCTAAAAATATCGATCCTGCGATAATCGGCTGTATGCCGGAGATTGCTCTCATCAACGTAGTTTTACCTGCCCCATTTGAACCGACGAGCGCTACTATTTCATTCTGACCCACTTCAAAACTGGCGTTATGCAACGCTTCAACTCTCCCGTAGCGACTCGTCATACCTCTGACGCTAAGCATTGGAAATCTCCTTTTCTTTCGAAATGCCAAGATATGCTTCAATGACTGCGGGGTTCACTTTTACCTCTTCAGGCGTCCCCTGTGCTAACGTTTTTCCACGTTCAAGAACATGAACTCGATCGGCCAACTTCATTACTAAATGCATGTCATGCTCCACCAATAGAACGGATACGCCGGAATCCGCGACCTTTCGGATAACAGCCGCGACATCGGCTGATTCCACAGCGTTACAACCCGCCACGGGTTCGTCTAGCAAGAGAACCGATGGTTCGACCGCCAGGGCGCGAGCAATCTCCAGGCGCTTTAACGCACCATATGGCATTTCTCCTGCTTCCTGATCTGCGAACCGACCAAGTCCAACAAAGTTCAGTAGCTCTTGAGCTTTCTCCCGTGTCGTGCGATTTTGCTTCCGCACAAAAGGCAGCGAAAGTAGGTGTGCAATAGGATTACGGCGCTCGTGAAGATGCCGGCCAACCATGACATTTTCTATCGCACTCATCCGATAGAAGATTTGTAGATTCTGAAACGTTCTGGTCAACCCTTTTCTCGCTAAGTAGAAAGGACGTTTTCCAGTAATATTCTCACCGCGCAGCGTAACTTCTCCGTGCGTTGGCTTATAGACGCCGGCTACGATATTAAAGAGCGTAGTTTTTCCAGCGCCATTCGGTCCGATCATCGCGAGAATTTCTCCTTCATTTAGCTTGAAACTGACCGAGTCCAAGGCTTTAATTCCACCGAATTGAATCGTGATATCAGACACATTAAGGATGTTCATTTGAACCTCCTGAGCAACCACGACGATATGGAGGGAACGATCCCCTTGCGCAAAAACATCATAGAGACAATCATCAAACCACCGAGGATGGCGTGTTCATACTCTTGAAATGAGCTTAATAACTGAGGAAGCAAAACCAAGAAGGCAGATCCAACGACACTCCCGACAATTGAACCGAGTCCACCAACAACAGCCATCGTCAAGAATTCAATTGATCGCATCATGCTGCTGGATACTGGAGTGACATGACCATCGAACAATGCCATGTACCCACCCGCGAGTGCGGCGAAGACTGCAGAGATGACAAAAGCAAGCACTTTATACGCACGTATATCGATACCCAGCGCATCCGCCGCCACTTCACTATCATGAATTGCCCGAAGTGCACGTCCCGTAGGACTATTGATAAGACTGCACACTGCTAGGGACGCCAATATTAAAGTGCCCCCTGCGATCCAGTACCAGGTTCTGGTACCCAAAATTGTTATCCCAAATAACTCCAGAGGAGGAACAGGCATGCCGTCCGGCCCTCCTGTGAATGCAACTTCATTTGTCAGAATAATGAAAACGATCGCGCCAAATGCCAAAGTAGCAACAGCCAAGTGATATCCCTTTAAACGCAGAAGCGGACGTCCAATGAGATAAGCAATTATTGCCGTGGCCAACACGCCTAACACCAAACTTAGTGCAGAATGGAGACCATAGTAGGTCGGCCCTATCGCTACCGCATAAGCACCAAGGCCGCAAAATCCTGCATGCCCTAAACTAACCTGGCCGGCGTAACCCATTAATAAGTTAAGTCCCAGTACTAAAATGGCGTAGATGAAAACAAACGTTGCAATGCGCAGGTAATAACTCGAATCAACCAACAAAGGTAATAAAAGGACCACAGTGAAAAGCCCTATTGTTGGTAAATAGGTATATTTTAAGAACTTGAACATGTCATACCCTCTCAACCAGGCTTCCGCCCAAAATTCCTTGGGGGCGCGCGGCTAGCACCAGCAGCAACACAACAAATGTAAATGCGTCCTTGTATTCCGAAGAGATGTAGCCAGCGCCAAACGCCTCAATTAGCCCCACAAACAGCCCACCAATTACCGGGCCGGCAGGATTCCCCATCCCGCCGAGCATGGCTCCCGCAAAGCCCTTGATAGCAAGGAGCGTTCCGGCGTCATAGCTGGTCAAAGTGAGTGGCGTTATCAGAATTCCACCGACAGCACCGATCAGTGCTGACACTGCAAAACACAGACCAACGATAAGAGTGGGATTAACACCTACCAAAATCGCGGCGGTACGATTGGCTGCTGCTGCACGTACTGCTTTGCCCGCCAACGTCATCTTCAAGAAAAACCACAATGCGATCAGGATCAAAATAACGCCGATGACCACTGCGATACCTTGTGTTTGCAAGACAGCCCCGCCCACAATCAAGGTTTCACTCGTAGCCAATCCTGGCAATTTCATAAAATCTTTTCCGAGGAACACCGAAGTAAGCCCTCGAATCAGAACCGATGCGCCAATTGTGATGATCAAGAGCACAACGGGGCTAGCATCACGTGCTGGCCTAATTGCGAGAAAATTTAAGGCAAGCCCGACTATTACTGTCACCGTGATACCAGTAGCAGCAGCCAACGGAAGTCCTAGCCCACACGACATGGCCCACGCTGTCACCATGCCTCCAAGCATGACAAATTCTCCTTGCGCAAAGTTGAAAACACCGGAGGCGCTATGAATGAGAGTAAAACCAATAGCGACCAAGGCGTAGATCGACCCCACTGTAAGCCCTGTAAACAGGAGCTGCAGCAGAAATTCCATGACATGATTCCTTCTAGACGTTGCGAACTAAGGAGCTGAAACCCACTTACCATTTTTCACGGTAAGCATGCGGAATGAGCTGAGATCAATGCCCAGGTGATCGGTGGGAGACATGTTGATGATGCCAACCGTTGCAACGAAATTTTTGGTCTTTTCTAGAGCATCCCGAACTTTTTCTGGATTCTTACTACCAGCTCGTTTGATCGCGTCAACAAGCATTGCCAAGCCGTCGTAGGCGTACCCGCCGAATGCATCCACCGTTTTCCCCGTCGCCTTCTCGAAGGTTGTTTTATATTCGTGCAAAACAGCTTTCTGAGGATCTGAGTTAGGAAGTTCATCGACTACTAGCAACGACGGAGCCGGCAACAATACACCTTCAGCCGAAGGACCTGCCAGTTGCAAGAAGCCGTAGGTCGCCGCAGGATGGCTGAGATATAAAGGAGTCGTCATGCCTAACTGTTTGTAGTTACGCACGACGATTGCGGGTCCTTGCCCGATGTCAGGATTGATTACAGCTTGGACACCTGCTATCCCGCGAATGCGGTTTAACTGCGGAGTTACATCGCTATCACGGGCACCATAGCTCTCATCAGCGATGATGCTAATCCCGTAGTTTGGCGCCGCAAGTTTGCACTGCGTAACCATGGACTTTGCGAAGCCTCCTTGACCAGCAATTAATGCCACTTTCGTAAAACCACGTTTTTTAATGTGTTCGAATATTTTTTGGCATGCCATCAAATCGGTATGAGGTGGTTTGAAAACCCATTTCCGAACCGGATCAATGATCTGCACACCGCCAGAGAACGACACAAACGGAATCTTCGCCCCTTCCATGATTGGAATCATAGCTAGCGAGTTGCCCGTTCCAGAACCTCCCACGACAAAATCCACCTTGTCGTCTTCCACCAGACGCGTTGCAAAGGTTCGCGATGCAATCGCGTCACCGCCATCGTCGTAGGAAATCAGGCGAATTCTCTCGCCATTGATTCCACCTGCATCATTAATTTTTTTAACGTAGATATCCAAGGTCTGTTTCTGAGGCTCACCTAAAAAGGAGGCCGGACCAGTCACAGAAAGTACAGCTCCGATTTTTATCTCTGCATATGCTGTCGAAGAGATACATGTAGCGGCAAGGAAAAGTCCCCACCATTTTCTATTGGCGAATTGCATACCGTCTCCAGTTGTTTTAAATGAGCATCCGGATGGATGTCCCTTTTTTATGCTGCCAATATAGGAGGAATGTAGTACGCAGGAGAGGACATAAAAGGGCTGTGGAGGTGGCACTTTCGCTCACCAACGTTTATTGCCTTATGGAATTCTATGAATCAAATGGCGCATGGATTCTCAGTTATTTCGTCGCTAATATATTTTTACTTTTCCAAACTACTATTCCCTCTTCTTTCTCTCGCGCTTTTTTGTTTTTTATCGCTCCTTGAAGCTGAAAACTCCTCTCAAATTAGAGACTATAATAAGCACAATTGAAATAGAAATTTCCTCTATCGACTTTCTGTTTAGCGATCTGTAGAACAATTTTCTATCCCGGCTAAATCGCGGTCGACACATCGATTTTCATTGGTTACTTTGCGACGCAACAATCAGCTACAAAGTGTCAACTATCGAGATATATCTAATACGAACGATCAGTACCAGCAGGAGTAAAGAATGGCGAGGCCCAGCCTTAAGGAAAAAATTATAGAAGCCAGTATTGAGACCTTTCATGTTCAAGGCTTCAATGCAAGCTCCGTCCAAAACATTACGGCCGCCGCCGGTGCTCCCAAGGGCTCTCTCTTTAATCATTTCAAAAATAAAGAATTGCTCGCGCTAGAAGCTCTTTCCCGCTATCACGAGAGCAACCGGCCAGAAATGCTACTAGATGAGGCGTCTCCCCCCCTTAAGCGACTACGAAGACACTTTGAATTTCTAGCGAACCGATATCGTGAATGGGAATATGATCGTAGTTGTATGATTGGCAGCTTCGGAGCGGAGGCTCCTATTTCTCACATCCAAATACGCGGAGCTGTCCGCGACATATACGTCGTTTGGAGCGGGTTGATCGCTACAGTGTTGCTTGAGGCACAGACAGAAAAAGAAATCGATCCACAACTCGACGTTCAGCAACTGGCTCGGTTCTTACTTAATGCCTGGGAAGGCACCCTCATCCGAATGAAGACCGAAAAAAGCGATATTCCACTTGATGATTTTTTCTCTATCTCGTTCGATTTTATACTGAGCTAATTTTCCTAAAAATCTCAGGATTTAGTTTAAGCCCACATCAATATTTCCAAAAAACTCAAACGTGAGTTTGCACTCGACGCGACACGACCATTTCCCCCTCCTACAAAACACATGACGGCGCCCTCATTACTCACATTGGATTCGGTCCTTCAATTTCCTTGAGTGCATACGACAATTGACGCAGAGCTTCTGCCTTATGCTTCTCTGCAAGCAATGCAGCCTCTGCAATAGCATTAATGACTAAGTAGGTGGCTCTCACGCGTGCACAACGCAAAGCTGGTTCGATCAATGTCGCGCAAAGGATGCTCACCAGATAATGCCGCTTGCGAGGGTTTCTTTGAACGACTTAAAACGGAGCTGTTCTACCCAAGAAACTGGCAAGGTACTACTATCGAACAATTCATTCAGGCGGTTGACTCTTACATCCGCTGGTACAACGAGAAGCGCATCAAGATATCTTTTGGCTCACGCAGTCCCATTGAATACCGAGAGAGTCTTGGATTTACGGCATAAACCAGTCCAAGTTTTACGCCGCACCCCCATTTGATTATTACCTTCACAGGCCTCGCGTCATTTTTACGGACTTTGACCACACAAACAAACGCTCGCATCCGCGGGCGTTTTTACTAGCTATCAAGATAACTTAAAAAATGATCGCTCATCTAAGGCAGTGCTCAAGTCATCGGCACCGATGATAAGATACGCACCTCGAGGGGGATGGATAACATGAATGAAACTAATGAAAACGAGGCAGTTATAGCTCAGACAATCTATGTGTTCGCCACAGCAGGGGTTGCAAGAGGGTTTGAGGCGTGCCTAAATACTGGAACGCTCGCCATTTGTAAACTTGACTATCCGCCAATTGCAATCTACCCGCCTTCAGAAATTGCCTCGCTCGACGAACATAGCCTCCGATCAATTACCCAGCATTAGCCTCTTTATCATACTTCACCACGACGTTAGTATCCCCGAGGTTCGCAGTCGCTGTTTCAAACCAAAACTAACGATTGCCACTGCGGAATTCACTGCGGAATCAGGGAAAACAGGGGGTACTAAGGGGAGCTAAGTCATTGAAAAATGACCACTCGCTCCCCTCAATTACCCCCATCCAAGGGTTCGAATCCCTCCGTCTCCGCCAAGAAATACGGATACCCGCGCAAGCGGACATTTGCATTTTTATTTCTCTTCCCGATTCTGTTTCGGGGACGAGTAAGCCGTCTGCGCGGCTTACGTGAG
>Ga0302155_10000806_pt1 | contig 23612 bp, 24 predicted proteins | sample I_Bog_N3_1_FD_193508 | JGI IMG/M metagenome (GOLD analysis project Ga0302155, IMG submission 193508) | Peat permafrost microbial communities from Stordalen Mire near Abisko, Sweden - I_Bog_N3_1 | ecosystem: Environmental > Terrestrial > Soil > Wetlands > Peat | place: Sweden: Abisko, Stordalen...
AGCCTCGACGAACGCCCAGCAACCCGGAGATCCAGCGTCTTCACAGGCCGCAGGTTCTCTAGCCAAGCCCTCCGCCGTTTCGCAGGTGGTTTCCCCGCCACAGCCGCCAGCGGTTGATCAGTCCTCTTCCGGCGTGAATCAGGACCCCGGCTCACCGGCTGCAAGCTCGACTTCTGCCGGAGATGCCAACCCCGCGCCGCCGGTCGTGAAGCCGGCTCTATCTGCGGCGGCAACCACGCCCGCGCCGGTTTCTGCACAGTCCGCTCCAGTGCTTAAATCCGCGCTGTCGGGAGCGATCATGGTTCAGATTGCCACTGTTTCGCAGCAGGAGGATGCCGATGTGCTGGTTGGCGCGCTGCGCAAGCGCGGCTATGCGGTTACAGCCCGCCGCGATCCGGCCGATAACCAACTCCATGTGCGCATTGGCCCCTTCAGCAACCGAAACGACGCCAACGCCACGCGCCAGAAGCTGCTCCGCGACGGGTACAACGCGATTGTGCAGCCGTAATGCATTTGGACGCGTGCACTTTATTCAATGAGAGAATGTTCCTCAGGGGCTAAAGCCCGCTTGGATTTTGCAACATTTACGGCACGACTTAAGTCGTGCCCTGACACAAAGCTGATTTATGCAACCAGTTCCGGGCATTTCCCCATGTCATGCGGATTGCGGCAAGTTTTCACGGCCCAAATTCTTCTTCGTTTGGCTGGTTCTCACTTCTCATGCGTTCCCGCTATAATCCGCAAAAAGGGGAGGTCCTCTTGAATACAACTCGACGCAAAACCCTCTGCGCTCTCGTTCTTGCTTTCTTCGCTCTGGTTTCCGTTGCCGGAGCAACAGCACAACAACTCTCGCCAAAACTTCAGAACGCTGTCGGGAACTGGCAGATCGTCAACAGCGACGGCACACCCGGCGGCAAGGCGGAAACCTATCTCAAGGACGGCAAGCTCTTTGGCCGCGTCACTGAGATAAAACCCGGCCACCGCCCAAAAGATGTATGCGTCAAGTGCTCCGGCGAGTACAAGGACCAGGTCATTCTCGGCATGGTCTTCATGCGCAACTTCCATCCCGACGGAGATGACTGGGTGGGCGGAACCGTGGTGGACCCGGAGAATGGAAAGGAATACCAGGGCAAGATCTGGACCGTGGGGAAAGACAGCCTGCACCTGCGCGGCTTTATCGGCGTCTCGCTCTTTGGGCGCACCGAAGTATGGACGCGGATTCCCTGAGCGGGCGGCGCGAACTCTGCGCGATGAGAGCCTTATGTCCGCATCCACTCCGGCAAGTCCGAGGCGATAATCTCGCGCACAGCCTGCGATAACTCATCGCGCGTGGCATAGTCGGCCGGATTTACGGGCGCATGGAAGATGATGTGCGCCGTTCCGGGCTTGATGCCAAATTTACCCTTGGCCATCAGCGTCTCAGTGCCGTAGATGGAGACTGGGATGCAGGGCGCGCCAGTCTCCATGGCCAGATAAAACGGGCCTTTCTTGAAGGGCAGCATGCGCCCGTCCCTGGAGCGCGTGCCCTCCACAAACGTGGTGATGTGCAGGCCCTTGTCCAGCAGGCGCTTGGCCTCGGCAACTTTCAGTTGCGCGCCGGCCGCGTTTCCGCCTCGGTCCACGGGAATGTACTCGGCCAATTTGAGGCAGTAGCCAAAGAGTGGCATATTGAAGACCGAGCGCTTGGCGAAGGCGGACGTTTGCCCCGGAATCCGCGAAATCAGAGCCGGCGGATCGAGGTTGGACACGTGGTTGGCCATGAAGATGCACGCGCGATCTCTGGGCACCAACTCCAACCCTTTGACCTGGAAGTGAATGCCAGCCACAAAGTAACCGGCGCGAACAATGAAGCAGACCGCCAAGTAGAGCGGTTTCACATTGCCGGTAATTGCGGCCAGCGGGATGAAGATCACCGCCGAGGGAATGCTCAAAACGAGAATGACAACGAATACTGCAAGAGACAATATCATGAGTTTTCCGTTTAAAACTTGAAATTGACTGTGCCGGGTGCCCCATCCTTCGCGCTTTTTGCGAAGGGCGGGATGACACCGAGTGCCTTTACGTTCGCATCCACTCCGGCAGCCCTGAGGCGATGGCCACGCGCACCGCCTGCATCAGTTCCTCGCGCGTTGCAAAGCCCGCCGGATCAATCGGCGGATGAAAAACCACGTGCGCCATCCCCGGATGCATACGCAGGCTGCCTTTGCCCAAGATGCTCTCCGTGCCATGGATGGAAACCGGAATACACGGCGCGCCAGAACCCATGGCCAGAAAGAATGGGCCTTTTTTGAAGGGCAACATGCGGCCGTCCGGCGAGCGTGTGCCTTCAACAAAGGTGGTCATGTGCACGCCCTTGGCCAGTACGCGCCGGGCAGCGGTTACGCTCTCCTGCGCGGCCGCGGGGCTGCCGCTGCGATTCACTGCAATGAAATCGCCCTGCCGGAAGCCGGTTCCCAGTACAGGCAGGTTCATCAGCGAGCGCTTCATAAATGCCGAGGTGCGTCCTGGAATCAGCGAAATCAGTGCGGGAGGGTCAAGGTTGGAAACGTGGTTTGCCATGAAGATGCACGCGCGGTCCCTGGGAATGTTTTCCAGGCCTTCAACTTGAAAGCGCACCCCGCCCATCCAGCAACTGCTGGAGAGCATGAAGCGCGTGCCCTTGTAGAGCGGCAGCACATTGCCCGTCAGCCAGCACCACGGAATAAACAGCATCGCCGTGGGAATTCCAGTGATGACCATGGTGGCCATAAATAAAAAAGTAGAAATCATGCAGGCCTTTCCGAGCTTTCAGCGCTGAAGCGAATTGCGGCAATGAAGCAGTTTTTCATCAATGTGCCCAGGCCTCGCCGCGGGCGATCAACGATGCCGGCCCCGTTAGCCTCAACTCCGTGCCGGGACCGTCCCACTCCACCGTCTGCGCGCCGCCGGGAGCTACGACGGTAAGCGGAGAGCGGCAGCCGTGTACCGCGATAGCGGCTGTGGCGCTGGCTGAACTGCCAGTGCCGGATGAAGTCGTAGGCCCTACTCCGCGCTCGAAGATGCGAATCTCAATCTCTGTGGGGCTGACGATGCGAAGGAATTCCACGTTGGTCTGGTGCGGAAAACCCGTGTGTCGGCAAATCTCCGCTCCAATCTGCTGCCACGAGAATTCGGCGACTGCAAACTCGTCGTTGTCCACCACGATCACAAAATGCGGATTGCCGGTGGAAACCTCGACTCCCGCAATCGCAAGCCCGTTGGCCAGCGCGACGGCGCGCGGCGCGAACACGGGAACGCCCATCCCGGCTGTCACTTCCACAGTGAATTCGCCATCCGTTTTGAGCGCATTCACGCGGCAAACGCGCGGGCCCGCGTCGGTCGCAATCTCCACTTCATCGCCAGGCTGGAAGCTGCGTTCGAGCGCCATCCACGCGGCCACGCAGCGCGTGCCGTTGCCGCTGATCTCGGCGATGGAGCCGTCGGCGTTGTGCAAGCGGATGCGGCCAGACTTCGGCCCGGTCCACGCAAAAAATTCGATGCCGTCGGCGCCGATGCCTGTATTGCGCGCGCAGAGTTTTCGCGTCAACTCGGCGTAGTCGTGGCCTTCAGCAGCATCTTCGGTCACAATCAAAAAGTCGTTGCCGCAGGCATGAGCTTTGGTAAATGGAATCAATCTTCCTCCGAGTCGTTGCAAGAAATGATGTCGGGGTTCCCTGCCCGATGCTAACACCGCTTAGCGCGACTTGTTGACGCTCGCTGCACCCGAGCTGTCTGAGAACCTTTCTAAAAACTATCCCTTGAAGGGTACGGGCTTCAGCCCGTACGTTGAGAGCCCGTTTCTGATTTCCGGCTTTAGCCGCTGAGGGAATGCAAACTGCCGGGAAAGCGTGACTCAGGGGCTAAAGCCCACAGCTATTCCTATCCTTGAAGTACGGGCTAAAGCCCGTACCCTTCACCCAAAACGAGTTATTGGACAGCTTCTGAGACATAAATCGTCGCGGCGGGCTGCCCCACCATTGAAAAGTGGCGAACTGCCGTCAGCCCCTCGGGATGCGCCTTCACCGCGCGGTCGATCTCGTCGCCGTCGAAGGCCAGCACAAGCGCGGCGTGCGCAGCCGGCGCGTCCAGCGCGGCGTGATAAATCTCCAGGTCGCTCTCGTTGATCGTCTGGCGGAACGGAATCCCGGTGAGCGCCACAAGCTGAGGAAAGACAGACGTCTCCATCAGCACCACACCCTGCGGCCGCTCGGCGAGCAGTGCGCGCAGCGCCGGCGGAATCTCGATCTCGTATGTTTTGCGAGAGGCAACATTCTTGGTCCCCTCGACATAAACCAGCGGACGCTCGCGCACCATCTGTGCCGCGTTGAACGCCAACACAACGAATAGCGCGCCCGCCGTGTAGCCCACCCATCGCGCATTGACGCGTCGCGGCTTGAACTCATTCACCACGGCCAGCGCAAACTGCGCCGCAAACCCAAGCCCCAGCGCAAAGGCCGGCAGCATCTCCATTCCATAGCGCGTGTTGTACCAGGAATGCGGCCACCACGGCGGCAGGAAGATGGGCACCGACCCGTACGCCACTGAGTAGGCATAAAAGGGGACCGGAAGCCAGAGCAGCAGAGCCCACGTGAATGCTCGCCGGCGCGCCACCAGCCATGCCCACGCCGTTCCCAGGAAGCTCAAGACCAGTAGCAGGTTGCCCCGTGCCGCCGCCGCCGCATCCATCTCCGCAGCCTTCACAAAAAAGATCAACCCAACCCAGGCATTGTGCCAGCCCGGATGCGGCGGTCCCGCACCGTGCGAGGCGGTGCGTATCTCAATGGCTTTGGCCGAGTACGGTCCGCGCGCGAAGTAAAGCCAATCGCCGAAACCAAGGGCGTTATAGAGGAACCACGCCAGGGGCGCGGCCACCAGCACCAGGCTGGCCAGCCAGAAGCTCCAACTGCGCAGCCTGCCGCGGTGGAGCAGCGCAAGGCCCATGCACGTCCAGGCCACCAGCGCCATCACCCAGCCGTCGTAGCGCGTAAAGACCGCGGCCACCAGCGCCATCGCAATCAGCCACTGCATGCGGCGAAGCTTCTTTGGATCTGAGTCCAAACAGACCCGCCACTCCACCAGCCAAACCGCGACCCACACCATTTCGCAAACAAACAGCGGCTCGGTCATGGCCGTGGTTTGCAGATAGAGCAGGTTGGGATTGAGCGCGAAGAAGGCCAGCGCCAGCGCCGACGGCGTCGGTCGCAGCCAGCAGCGCGCCAGCCGATAGACGCCCACGCACGCAGCAAGATAGGCCAGCGCCGAAGGAATCATGCCCGCGATGCCGTTGGCCCACCAGCTATAAATCTGCACAAAGGGAAGCATCAGCAGATGCGGCAGCGGCAGCCACACCGAGCCCAGTTCGGTCAGCCGCGGCTGATGAGCGTCGAAGACCCGCCGCGCAATGTGCAGATGAGCCAGAGCATCGCCGTAGTTGAGCATCGCGCCATTGCGCCAGCTCCACACAATCGCGGTGATGGAAGCCGCCGCGCAGCCGGCCACGACCGCCAGCCACTCAGAACTTTTCACGCGACGATGGGAGCTCTGCTTCATTGGTCTTTCATGCAAGGTGCGTCAACTCGCGGAATAGATTAAATCGCTCGTCAATCTCTTCGCGCGTCAACTGTTGCAGCCGTTCCGTGCCGAAGCGCTCGCACGTAAACGAGCCCATCACGCTGCCGTAAAACATCGCCCGGCGGTAGGCTGCTGGAGACTGCTCAGGCTGCGAAGCCAGGTAGCCGAAGAATCCGCCGGCAAAGCTGTCGCCCGCGCCGGTCGGGTCGATCACCTCTTCCAGCAGCATTGCCGGAGCGCGGAAAGTCTTGGCGTCTTCACTAAACAGCGTAGCCCCATATTCGCCGTGCTTCACCACCAACTGCTTCGGCCCCAGCGCCATCACCGCGCGCGCCGCCTGCACCAGGTTGTTGTTGCCGGCTATCATTTTGGTCTCAGTGTCGTTGATGAGCAGAATGTCGAGACCCTTCAAGACCTCGAGCAGCGCCGCGCGATGATCCTTGATCCAGTAATTCATGGTGTCGCCGGCCACCAGCTTCACGTCCGGCATCGCTTCGCGCACCCGCCGCTGCAAAACCGGATCGATGTTCGCCAGAAACAGAAACTCCGAGTCGTGATAAAAGTCGGGAATCTTCGGTTCAAAGGCTGCGAAGACGTTCAAATCCGTAATGTGCGTCTTAGCCTCGTTCAGGTTCTCGAGATAGGAGCCCTCCCAGAAAAAGCTCTTGCCCGCCATGTGCTCAATGCCGCGCGTGTCGATGTTGCGTGCCTGGAATACTGCTTCCTGCCTGCGGCCAAAGTCCTCGCCCACTACGGCGATTACGCGCACATCGGTGAAGTAACTCGCAGCGAGCGAAAAATAAGTTGCCGCTCCGCCCAGACAGCGTTCACGCTTTCCCGCCGGTGTTTCAATCGTGTCGTATGCCACGCTGCCTACTACGGTAATTGCCATTTATTTCCTCGCTTGATGCACAAGAACATGTTTAGGCCGCGAACCATTTGCTTTGAACGAGAACGGCTTAACACAATTCGGATTATTCCGCGCTCACAAGCAGCTTTATCCTAACCGCGACGAGGGACACACCTACCAAGAGAAAAACCAAGCGTCCAGACCATGTGGAGCATTTCTTTTCGTGTCTGAACGTAGAAAGCGAAATAACATCTGCAACATAGAAGTTCTTCCCAAAGATTCCTCCTACGATTCCCACGATTCCGGAGATTATGAGAAGAACACCCATGCTTTCGCCTCTTCCAGCAAAACGACTCTCTGCTACCCCAGATACTTTCCAAACAGCAGCTTCAGTTTTTCCTTCGCCGCCGCCGGAATCGCATCCGGCTGTGTGAGCACGGCATACTTTGCCGCCGATGCGCAGGCGCACGTACGCTCGCGCGGCATCGCCGCCACGGCAGCCTTCACCACGCGCGCCGCGTTCTCGGCGTTCTGGTGCAGCACGGCCACAATCTGCTCGACAGTCACCGCGTCGTGCCCTTCGCGCCAGCAGTCGTAGTCGGTCACCATGGCAACGGTGGCGTAACAAATCTCCGCCTCGCGGGCCAGCTTGGCCTCTTGCAGGTTGGTCATTCCGACCACGTCCGCGCCCCAACTGCGATAGAGGTTCGACTCCGCGCGGGTGGAAAACTGCGGACCCTCCATACACACATAAGTCCCGCCCAGCTTGCCCACCACGCCCACCGACGCGCAGGCATCTGCGGCGGCTTTCGCCACTGTCGCGCAGACCGGATCACCAAAGGCGACGTGGCCCACAATCCCGTCGCCAAAGAATGTCGATACGCGAAGAAAGGTGCGGTCGATGAACTGATCGGGTATCACAAAATCCGTTGGCTTGTGCTCTTCCTTGAGCGAGCCTACGGCCGAAACCGACAGAATCCGCTCCACGCCCAGCTTTTTCATGGCATAGATATTGGCGCGGAAGTTCAACTCCGAGGGCAGGATGCGATGCCCGCGTCCATGCCGCGCCAGAAACGCAACCTTGCGCCCCTCCAACTCACCCAGCACGAACGCCTCTGACGGCTCGCCAAAGGGCGTCTCCACGCGTTCTTCATGTACGTTTGTAAATCCGGGCATCGAGTAAAGCCCGCTGCCACCGATGATGCCAATCTCTGCCTGAGCCAAAGCCCGCTCCTTTTCCAACCCCGGTCTATTCCACGCGCCGTTTCCCGGCACGCCTTTTGCAGTCTGCAAACACCTTAGTATAAAGGAGGCGCTCAGCTTCTCTGTGGTCAATGCGCCTCTTGAGCTGCTGACTGGCCGCTGCGGGATGCGAAGATAAGCAGAGTGCCGCGCCGCCAAACTCGCGCCCGGCGCACTTTCCGCGGAGAGACTCGCAATGCGCCGTGCCGCGCTCATCTACAATCCGGCTTCCGGTCAGCACTCCATGGGGCGGCGCGCAGCCATCGACAAGGCGCTCGCCATCCTGCGCGAAGCGGGCGTTGAAGCCGAGGCGCTGGAGACCAACGCGCCCGGCAGCGCAGGCGTGTTGGCCGAGGATGCCGTGCGCCGGGGTTGCGACACGATTCTGGCCTGCGGCGGCGACGGCACCGTCCATGAAGTTCTGCAAAGCCTGGTTGGATCCAACGTCGCTTTGGGAGTGGTGCCGCTGGGCACCGCCAACGCACTGGCGGCGAATCTCGGCCTGCATTCCTCCCCGGCAAAAACAGTCCGCAAGCTGCTGACCGCGGACCCGGTGCGCATCTCCGTGGGCCAAATTTCTTATCGCGACGCGGCGGGCTCAATCTGCTCGCGCTACTTCACCGTGGCGGCCGGCGTGGGCGCCGACGCTCTGTTTCTCTCCCGGCTCGATCCCAGCCTCAAGCGGCGGCTCGGCTATCTCCTCTATATCTTCGAGGCCTTTCGTGTCTGGGGCACGTATTCTTTTCCGCTTTTTGAAGCTGCATTTGTGGAACACTCCAGCGCCCAGCCGCGCGTGGAACAGATCTCCCAGCTTCTGGCGGTGCGCATTCGCGACTTCGGCGGCGTCCTGCACAACTTTGCCCCAGGCGCGACGCTGCACAACAACGGCCTGCGCCTGATCGCTTTCAAGACGCGCAGCCGCTTGAGCTACTTCCGTTTTTTGATGGCAACCATCCTCGGCCATCAGACATTTACCCGCGAGATAGAACTGCTTGACGCCGTCTCGGTCGAGTGCCGTCCGCCGAACGGCTCTATGATGCGCGTCTTTGCGGAGGCGGATGGGGAACTGCTCGGCGGTTTGCCGGTCAAGATCGAGATCGTCCCCGATGCCGTCACCCTGCTGATTCCGCCCGGCGCAAAACCCTGAAAGCAGCGCGGAAGCCAGTAGAACTAAGCAGCCTTTTCAACACGGAGTCGGCGGCAAAAGGCCGTAGCTCGCTTCAAGCCGGAATCTTCCCTGTATCGGATTGACCAGATACCGCGTTCGCGGCGTGGAAAACTCGGACTGTCGTCGCGATTCAGCACAGATTGAGCTAGGGAAGCTCTGATTAAGCTCGTTCCACCTGGAGAACCTTCCCTCAGGGCCTAAAGGCCACGTTGATTTTGCGGCGTTTACGGCACGACTGAAGTCGTGCCCTTTCAAAACGTCGACTTAATCAGAGCTTCCCCAGATACGGACCGTGCGGAAACGCAGGAGAAAAACATGCTTCTAATGGTTTTGACCGTGATTTTGATCCTTGTCCTGATCGGCGTGTTGCCCGCGTGGCCGCACAGCAGAAACTGGGGATACTATCCCTCCGGCGGGATTGGGCTTATCCTCGTGATCCTCCTCGTCCTCCTCCTTCTCGGCTTGATATGAGTAGCAGGGCCGGCGCGACAACGCGGAGTTGGCATTCAAGGCTTGTTCGCGCGGGGGCGCTTGTTTTCGGCGTGCTGATGTTGTGCGGAGGCGCGTTTGCCTACTCCGTTCTGACGCACGAGGAAATCGTAGACCTGGCATGGAAATCGGAGATTCGGCCGCTCCTGATTGAGCGCTTTCCGGGCATCACCAAAGAGCAGATCAAGGAAGCTCATGCCTACGCTTACGGAGGCTCGGTGATCCAGGATCTCGGCTACTATCCCTTCGGCAACAAGGAATTCAGCAATCTGGCCCATTACGCCCGCACCGGAGACTTCGTCCTTGAGTTACTGGCGGAAAGCCAGAATCCCGACGAATTTGCATTTGCACTCGGCGCGCTCTCGCACTATGTCGCGGACATCGACGGCCACCCGGCGGTCAATGAGGCGGTCGCGCTCAGTTATCCGAAGCTGCGGGCGAAATATGGCAACTCTGTTCGCTATGCCGCGGACACGACTGCGCATCTGAAAACAGAGTTCGGATTCGATACCGTGCAGGTGGCGAAGAATCGCTATGCGCCGGAGCAGTTCCACGATTTCATTGGATTCGAAGTTTCGGAACCGCTGCTGGAGCGCGTCTTCCCGGTCGTCTACGGGCTTGAACTGAAGGACGTGCTGCCGCACGAAGACCTGACAATTGGCTCCTATCGCTTCGCTATCAGCCGTGTGATTCCGGAGATGACCCAGGTAGCGCTTCAAACCCATAAGAAGGAGCTGATACGCGAGACGCCTGACTTTTCCCGACGCAAGTTTCTCTATCGCCTTTCCCGTTCGGATTACGAGAGAAATTGGGGAAGATCCTATACAAAGCCGGGCCTGGGCACTCGAATCTTGTCCACGCTTTTGCGCTTTGTGCCAAAGATAGGTCCCTTTAAAGGATTGGGATTTAATAGCCCGACCCCGCACACGGAAGACCTATATATCAAGAGCATCAACAAAACCACCGACGATTACCGCGCCCTGCTGGAAGAGGTGCGCGCAGGCAAGCTGGTGCTGCCCAACTGCGATCTCGACGATGGCACAAGAACAGCGGCGGGAGAATACTCGCTGGCAGACGACACTTATGCAGATCTGCTGGCAAAGCTCGCTGCGCACAATTTCGATAAGACATCGGCTCAACTGCGCAATAACATTCTTGAGTTCTACGCCGGCCCGTCGCTGCCGGCTGAGACCGAAAAAGACCCCGCCCGCAAGCAAACGGTTCTGGCCGATCTGAGCCAGCTAAAATCCGCAACGCCTGCGCCGCCCGTGACCGCCAATCCAGAGAAATAAGCTATTACAATTTCTTTTATGCTGCTTGGCATTCTTACCGTCTCCGACCGTTGTTCGCAGGGCCTGATGACCGACACCGCGGGTCCAGCCGTCGCGGCGCTCCTCGGCCGCCAATGGCCGCAAGCCGAAATCTGGACCGGCCTTGTGCCCGACGACGAAGACAGCATCGCCGCAACACTCGAAAAGCTCAGCCTGCAAGGCGCGGCCCTCGTCCTCACCGTGGGCGGCACCGGCCTCGGCCCGCGCGACCGCACTCCTGAAGCGACCCGCCGCGTGATCGGCCGCGAAGCTCCCGGACTGGCCGAGGCCATGCGTTCCCTCTGCGCAGCGACTTATCCTTTTGCATGGCTTTCGCGCGCCGTGGCAGGACTCCGAGGCAGCACGCTCATCGTCAATCTTCCGGGCAGCAAGCGCGGCGCTGAAGAAAGCCTCGCCGCAATCCTTGCCCTGCTGCAGCACGCTATCGAAGTCGCCGCCGGCGGGCAGTCGCACCCATGAAGATTCGCTTCTGGAATGGCGGAAAGCTCCAAAAACTACTGCGTCTTTGCGGGCGCAACCACATACACATACTCAAGCAGTTCTTTGCCCGTGTTCGCCACGTTGTGGCGGGTCGCGGGCGGGATATAAACAAGCGCTGGAGCCGAAAACGATTGCTTCGCGTGACCGTCGATCAGCGCGTCGCCCTGACCGTGCAGAATCACCAGGGCTTCTTCGTTCTTGCCGGTGGTGTGCCAGCCGACTGTCGCGCCAGGCTTCAGGCGCACAAAGCCGCTGCGCATTCCCGTCGTTTGAGGAGCCCCATTCAACAAAGAACAATCACCTTGCAAACATTCGAGCGGCATGGTCAACGGATGCGGCTTTGCCGTCTGCGGTGACACTCCCGTCGCAACGACAAGAAAGAGCGCGGCAACGCTTAGGAACTGTGTCAGTGTGCTTCGTCTCATACTTGCCCCTCAGAGAAATAATTCTCTTCTACCTTTGATAGCGCGACTCGAGATCTAACTCGCATCTCTTGCGCCAAATTCGAGATCGTCAAAGCGTCGCCATTTATAAATAGCAATCGACAGAATCCAGCTCACGCCAAAGAGCGCAATGATGGAGTAACCAAGCACGCCAAAATTATCATTGAGCTTGACGACTACACCCCACACTCCGCCTGTCAGGTGGAACTCGCCCGCCAGCAGCCCCAGCGCCTCGATTCCGCCGACCGCCAGGGCAATTACAACGGACACCAGGGTAATCGTGATGTTGTAGTAGAGTTTGCGAATCGGCTTCACGAAGGCCCAGCCATAGGCTCCGAGCATGAAAACATTGTCTGTCGAATCGATCAGCGACATTCCCGCGGCGAAGAGAACCGGGAAGACCAAAATCGACCAGAGCGATAAGCCCTTGGAAGCTTCGGCGGCGGAGATGCCCAGCAGACCGATCTCGGAAGCGGTATCGAATCCGAGGCCAAACAGGAAGCCTAGCGGATACATATGCCAACTGGTGCGGATCAAGTTGAACATGGGGCGGAAGAGGCGGGAGAGAAAACCGCGATTGGCAAGCAGCAGGTCAAAGTCTTCTTCCACGTAAGGCTCGCCGCGCAGAACCCGCCGGAAGCTGCGATATACCGACTGCAGAACGATCAAATTGACAATCGCAATTGCGAACAGAAAAAGGGCCGACACCAGGGTGCCGATCATCCCTCCAATCTCTCTGACTCCATCAATGCGATGCTGCAGCGCGAGCGCGGTGGCGGCGATCCCAAGGGATCCCACGATGACGATGGTGGAGTGGCCCAGCGAAAACATGAGCCCCACGGCGACAGGCCGCTTGCCCTGATGCATCAGCTTGCGCGTGACGTTGTCAATTGCCGCAATGTGATCCGCGTCGACCGCGTGGCGAAGCCCAAAACTGTAAGCCAGAAACGCCGTGCCCAAAAGCACCGGAAACCGGTGAAACGCCATGAACGCCCAGCACCACGCCGCCAGATTGAACGCCAGCAAAAAAGCGTATAGGGCGATTACTTTAGCTTTAGTGCTGCCCGGTTCGTCATTGAGCAGGGTTCGCAGGGTGGGGGGCATCGGGTTCCTTCAGGGAAGCTCTGATTGAGTCAATGTTTTGAAAGGGCACGGATTTATCCGTGCCGCAAAAGGCTGCCAGATTAACGCGGGCTTTAGCCCCTGAGAGACTGCCTGTCTGACAGAATGCACCCAATCAGAGCTTCCTTCAGGTCGTGCGAAGCCGTTGTGGATCGACCAGGCGCGACGAGTAGCACGTATTTATAAAATGTATCACGATTGGGCTCGTCACACCAAAGGGAGCTTCTGCATAGGGAAAAGCAGCGCACGGAAGCTTTTCGCGGCATTTGTCAAAAGCTTCTTCCCAACGCGAATCGTACCTGAAACGGTTCAACCGGGTGGAAAACGCGCGTGAATGCCGGCGCGGCCGTTGGCGTTATTTGGGAGGTATAGGCGTAGTCAATGTCGCTATCGCGGCGGAAAAGCAGATTCAAGAATTCGGCCGAAACGCGCCATTTCTTTCTGATTTGATAACCGGCCTCCCCATTGAGCAACGCCGTTGCATTTGAGCGGAAAATTCCGTCGGACGTTAAATCGCGCGGACCAAAGTAGCGCAGGCGCAAACTCGACGAAAAACCTTCGTAATCGTGCAATGTGACGCCCGAGGAAATCACCACCTTGACCGCTTCGGGTACGAGCTTGCCGCCCGGGCCTTGCACCAGCTGGCCGCCCACGCTGGTGTACTCCGCATCATCTGGGTCTATTTCGGCGAACTGGGCTCTGGAATCCTCAAGATCGAAATCAAAAGCCAGATGTTCCCGTGGCGTGTAGTAGTTCGCCCATTCGACGCCATAGCGATTGCTTGGCTGTTTTGAAGCGACCGTGCCGCCGGTGTCGCCATCCTGCTGCAGTTCAGAAGCACTGCGAAGATACCAGAGCGCCAGGGTGCTTTGCAGATGCGGGGCGGCCGCGGTGCGCAGGCCAACTTCCCCGCCTTTGGTTGGGATCAGGGCGGGAATTTTCGAGCTGGGCGTATCGGGGTAAGGATTGTCCGGCGAAACGGGTTGAACCGTTTGCGTTGCGCCGCGCCCGTCGTTCGAGTGAAAACTGAATCCGCCCTGCGCATAGAACTCAGTATTGGACCACGGGCCAAAGATCAAATTCAATTTTGGGCTGGGCAGAAACTTGCTGGCTGTGCCGGAATTGGCCGCGTTCACCGCAGCCGAGTAAGCGAGGCTCGTGACGTTAAAGTATTCCAAGTCGCCGCGCAGGGCCGCGACCGAGCGGAACTTCTGCGCCCACTGGATTTTATTCTCTGCATAAAAACTTGTTATCGTGTCCGTAAAGCGATCCCGCTCCGTGGTCGCGGGCAAAATTGGGCAGCTGATCGAAGTAGGGGCTGGGCAGGTGGGCAAAGAGGCGCCAGTTGCATAGTAATCGGTTTTGTCCACGCGCACGCGATCTTCTGTCCGATAAAGGCCGTTGTTGATCCAGTCGTTGCGGAGCTGCAGGCCGAAGGTGTTTTCCATTTTGCGGCCATGCCATTGGCTGAGGATCGTGTGATCAGCGTCCAGCCCTGCCACCCAGCGCCTATCCTGCTGTTCGAATTGGTCGCCTTTTTTGTAGTCCGCCAGGTAGTAAGTGAGATCGGAAAATAAATCGAGATCGTAATAAAAGGCGTAGCCCGTGATTTTCGATGTGGAATTTGCGCTTTGGCGATGCCACTCACCCTGCAAGCTGTAACGCTGTGAATAGCCGCCGTCCGTCGGGTTCAGCGTGCCAAAGAAACCAACGAGGGGCACGGCGTTCACGGGGATTTGATCGCTCGAATGCCATTTTCCGTGGTAACCGCGGACCGTGATGCTGCCACCACTGGCGTCATCGCCCTGGCTATAAGTTAGAAGGCCGTTGAGTTTGTTAAAGGCATCCGGATGCGTCCATGGGCCGTCATCGTAATACTCTTCTCCGCCGTAAAGCAAATTGCCCAAGCCGAGCTTTCGCGATACGCCGAAGACAACCCGCCCATAGTCATACATTCCGCCTTCCACCTTGAAGAAGTTCTGTGGCAGCGCTTTGAAATATTCCACGTGCGCCGCTCCGGCTGAGCCAAAATTGCCGACATCGGCGTAATAAGGGCCTTTCTCGAAATTTACCCGCTTCACAAACTCAGGGATGACCGTGTTCATGTCCGAGTAGCCCTCGCCGTGCGCGTGCGAAGGCAGGTTCAGCGGCATGTCGTCGATAAAAATGGCCAAATCTGTGCCGTGATCGAGATTGAAGCCGCGAAGAAAATATTGGTTGGCTTTGCCGCCGCCGGCGTGTTGCGTGATGATGAGACCGGGAACCGTCTCCAAGATTTCTCCCGAACGAAGAATCGGACGATCCTGGATTTCCGTTGCACCCACCGTTCCCTGCGTGCCCGATTCGGCAATTCCGATAAGATCATCCTCCCGGCCCTGCACGTTGATGGTGGTGCTCACGCCGCTCACGGCCAAGGAGATGCGCAGTGTGACCTGTGCCCCGGTAGCCCCCATGGCGGCGGAGACTTCTTTGGTTTCAAAACCGGGATTCGATACCACGAGCTGATAATTCCCTGCCGCAAGTCCGGAAAGAACGAAGGCGCCGTTCCTGTCCGACTGTGCCGTTCTTAGTACGATACTGTTCGCGCTTTGAACCTGCACAGTAGCCCCGGCAATCGCAGCGCCAGACGCGTCAACGACAACTCCTGATAGCTGAGACGGATAAGCCTTGTCACTCGCGGCGACCGGGTGACCCTGCAAATCGAGGACCGTAGCATGGACGTGTACGGCGCCGCTCTGCGCGGCTGCCGCAAAGCTGACGGCGAGGACGGTCAACATGAATAGTACGATTCTTAAATTCGTGCTACCGCTTCCCATGATTCTTTCCTTTACTGTTTTGAATTTGTGGAGATTAATGTTTGTGGCTGTGTTTGAGCTCGTGCTCGTGAGGGTGTTCAATCGCGTGCGCCGGAACGGTCATTACGAGGCGCCCGTGCTGCACGCCTTTGAGGCCGATGAGCAGATCCGCAAGCTGGGCAACCTCAGCCGATTTGCCATGCACGATCAGTACTTCTAAACAAGAATCGTGGTCCAGGTGAGCGTGGCTGGTGGAGACCACCAGTTCGTGGTGCGCGTGCTGCGCCTCGGTCAGCTTTTCGGTGATGCCGCTGGCGTGATGGTCATAGATGAGCGTAATGGTGCCCACAACAGCAGCTTCCGGGGTCGCGGTCTGTTCGGTTACCAACTGGTCGCGGATCAGGTCGCGAAAGGCCTCGGAGCGGTTGGTGTAGCCCCGCTGGCCAATCAAACGGTCAAACCGCTTCAGAAGCTCCGAATCCAGTGCAATCCCGATCCTGCTCAGAACGCCCATACGCACTCCCGCCAAGCCATCAACCTCCCCGAGGTTTCAAAGGGAAGTTTCAGAGTAGCACGACCTGAGGGATCATGCTACCGCGCCTGTATTCAGGCGCGGCTCTCATTGCGCTATTTAGTCGCGTCCAGACGGCCATGCGTAGACGCTTACATCCGTTATTTGGGGCAACAAATGCATTAGCGGCGAACGTCGTCGTAAAGCTATCCATTTCTGTCGTACCGTCAGTGGGAGCGCGATCGCTGTTCAGTGGTCTTCTGTTCGCCCATGAACTTCCCGACAGCAGTAAGAACCCAGAGGATCAAGCAAAAATCCAGTGAGTCGATGACGGCTATCACCAGTGCAGGAACCCACTTGGTACCCCAGGGAACAAACAAGATCAACGGAACATGCAACACCGCGATGACCGCCATCGTCACCCAAAACCACGCGTGCCGCCATAGCTTTCGCTTGAAAGCGAGCATGAAACCGAGTACCCCGATACTGTTCAGGATCGGCAAAACTAGATCGAGTTTTCCAAAATGCTCAAATAGTTGAGCGCATAGGAAAGAGGCGATAATCACACACACCACGCCCCACCCCGGCATGCGTAGTTTCTTGGCGTCCCTTATTTCGTGTCTTACATCATTAGTTAGGGACATTTGCGGGATCCTTCTCGACTTTGTATCCGTCCCCAATCATAGAAGATGTAGTGACGGCAGCTCCCAATCTGGGGATAGACCCAGCAGGAGTGACCTGGTTGAAATCAGTCTTTCATTAGAGGCATCGTCAAACCCGAAGGCTCCGCTCGGCGCGTCCGGTTCCGTTAAATCCCTATTGTTACCAGTCAAATTTACCACTGTCCACTCGGGCGAAGGCCATGGGGATCAATGAGCAGGAATGCTCTCAACCGGGGTTTAACCGTACTTCTGACCGGATAAGCAGGCCGGCGGAAGCGGGTTTTCGTTGACTCTGAGGCCTGATTCGGGTATTCTGAAGTCCTTGCGCGGTGTTGCGCCTGGGGTTCAGTGTGTGTACGTTCGGACCCGGCTGACCGGTCTCCCAGTGGAATTTCTCGGGGATCGGCTGGAACAGGCCGCCGGCTGCTGGATTCGAGTTTTTCGAAGACGCGAATCAGGCCTGGTTAGAGCCCTTCTGAGGGCCAGCCCCCGTAGTCCTCACCCGAACAGATTTGTTTGGCAGTGGGTGGAAATTTGGCCCGTGCGCTCATATGGCGCGGGCAAAAGCGCTTTGCGCTGGGTTTTTTCAGGGTTTGCGCCTCGGCAATTTTTGGTGCCGGGCGGTTTTGTTCAAGACTGGCGTTTTAGAGGGCAGGAGAGAGATGAGCACCTTTATTCCGAGCGGCAAGGATATTGCCCGCAAATGGTTTGTAGTGGATGCCAGCGGCAAGACGCTGGGCCGATTGGCGACCAAGGCTGCCGATGTGTTGAGCGGCAAGCTGAATCCCCAGTATGTGCCATACATCGATGTGGGCGACCACGTAATCGTGATCAACGCGGAGAAGATCCGCCTGACCGGCCTCAAGGCACAGAGCAAGGTCTATCGCCGCTATACCGGTTTCCCCGGCGGGCTGCGCGAGGAGTCGTTCATGCGCCTGTTGAACCGCAAGCCGGAGATGATTCTGGAGCAGGCCATCAAGGGCATGTTGCCCAAAAGCAAGATGGGCCGCCAGATGGCTACCAAGCTGAAGGTCTATCGCGGCGACAAGCACCCTCACGAGGCGCAGCAGCCGGTGGCACTGGAAATCGCGTAAGAGCAGCTATTAGCTTTGGCTATTAGCCTTTAGCTTTTTGTCGGAATTTGAACTTTCAAGCTTTGGTTTTTTAGCTAAGAGCTAAGAGCTAACAGCTAGAAGCTTAAGAGGAAAAGAATGGCAGATTTGGTTCAGTATTACGGGACGGGCCGGCGCAAGTCGGCGATCGCTCGCGTCTTTCTGCGTCCCGGCACGGGCGAGTGGAAAGTCAACGGCAAGGCATTCGATGTGTACTTCGTGACCGAGCAGCAGCGAGCGGCCGCCAAGCGCACCCTGGCGCTGGTCGAGTTGGCTGCGAGCTTTGACGTGGTGACCACCGTCAGAAGCGGCGGAGTAGCCGCGCAGGCCGACGCCGTCAAGCTGGGCGTTGCCCGCGCGCTGGTTCAGTTCAATCCCGAACTGCGCAAGGTGCTCAAGGCCGAAGGCCTGCTCACCCGCGACTCGCGCATGAAGGAACGCAAGAAATACGGGCAGAAGGGCGCCCGCGCACGCTTCCAGTTCAGCAAGAGATAGTGAACAGTGACTAGTGATTAGTGGACAGTGCCGCGGATTTTGGTTACTTTCCACTGACCACTAGCCACTAATCACTGGTTTTACCCATTTCCCGCAATAGCGGGTTAAATTCGGACGCCGGCATCGACCACCCGGATGCAATCCACGAAGGAGGCCCATTGGCCACGATCACAATGAAGGAGCTGCTCGAAGCTGGAGTTCACTTCGGGCATCAGACCAAGCGCTGGAATCCCAAGATGAAGGAATACATCTTTGGCGAGCGTAACGGGATCTACATCATCGATCTGCAGAAGACGCTCAAGCTGTTCAAGGAAGCGTCGAAATTCGTTACCGAGCTGTGCGCCAGCGGCAAGACGATTCTGTTTGTCGGCACCAAGCGCCAGGCGCAGGAAGCCGTGGCCGAAGAGGCCAACCGCGCGGGGATGCCTTACATCAACCAGCGCTGGCTGGGCGGCCTGCTCACCAACTGGGTGACGGTGCAGAAATCGGTGAAGCGCCTTCAGGAACTCGACGAGATGGCCACTGACGGCCGCTATGAGCTGCTGACCAAGAAGGAAGTTATCAAGCTGGAGCGGGAGCGCAAGCACCTGCAAGCCAACCTGGCAGGCATCAAGGCCATGAAGCGCCTGCCGGACGCGCTGTTTATCGTCGACTCGAACAACGAAGCGATTGCCGTGAAGGAAGCCCGCAAGCTGGGCATCCCGGTGGTAGCGGTGGTGGACACCAACTGCGATCCCACGGTAGTGGACTACGTGATTCCGGGCAACGACGACGCACTGCGCGCCATTCGCCTCTTCACCTCGAAGATCGCCGATTCGGCATCCGAGGGCGTGAACCTGGTGGGCGACAAGGCCTTCCAGGAGGAGCAGCAGCCTGTTGCTGTGGCCATTGAGGCCGCTGCCGAAGCAGCCCCTGCAGAGGCTGAAGTAGTGGACCTCGAAGCGGCTCTGGGCGGCGGCATTCGCAAGGCGCCTGCCGCAGTGGCGGCGCTGGACGAGGCCGAGGTGGCCGAGGGCGCTCTTTAATCTTTCCTGCGCGCGATGCGCAGAATGAGAAAAGCGTGGCCGCCTCGGTTGAGCGCCACGCTTTTCTTTTGCCGGAACACTTCCGGCCACAAAACTCCGGGGGCCCCGTCCTCGCCGCGTCTCAAGTTTTTGCGGCTAGGATGGGAGACCACAAATTCCGGTCATGGCAAGATCGAAAGACAGAAGGCTCCTGATGGGGCCATGATTTTTCAGAAAAGAGAGACAAAACTGTGAGCGAAAAGATTGATGCCAAGTTGGTAAAAGAGCTTCGGGAAAAGTCCGGCGCGCCCATGGGCGACTGCTTGAAGGCGTTGCAAGAGACCAAGGGAAACATTGAGGATGCCTTTGTGGTGTTGCGCAAGCGGGGCATGGCCTCGGCGCAGAAAAAGGCCGCCCGCACCACCAACGAGGGTGCCGTGGGCACCTACATTCACGCCGGCGGCAAGATCGGTGTGCTGCTCGAACTCAATTGCGAGAGCGATTTCGTGGCACGCACTGAGGACTTCCAGGAACTGCTCAAGGACGTCGCGATGCACATCGCTGCTTCTGATCCGCGCTACGTGCGGAGCGAGGACGTAACCGCTGCCGACATGGAACGCGAGAAGGAGATTTATCGCGCCCAGGCCGCCGCCACAGGCAAGCCGGCCCCGGTGATCGAGAAGATCGTCGAAGGCAAGATGGCCAAGTTCTACGAGGAGGTCTGCCTGTTGGAGCAGCCCTTCATCAAGGAGCAAACCGTCAGCATCAAGGAATTGATTGCGACCAAGGTGGGCAAGCTGGGCGAAAACATCACCGTGCGGCGCTTTGCGCGCTTCAAGGTCGGCGCGCCCGACTGGACCGTGGCCACAACAAAGCCCGCGGAACCCGCAGCTGCCGAGTAACTCCAACCCGCATCAAAGAAATCCAAAAGGCCCAGGGCAACCGCTCTGGGCCTTTTTTTGCGCGTGTGATTGTCCTGCCGCTAAACATGAAAGGCAGACACGGGATTCAACCCGCATCTGCCTTTTCGATTCCGATCTTGAAGGCGCACGTCTTACGCGCTTCGTGCGCAAAGGGGGTGCCATGCTACGTTCTGTGCATGACCTTAACTTACATTACCAAGTGATGGGCCTAGTATCTCTCATCGGGTTCCACTCCTTTGCATTGCCTAACGTCTCGATGATAGCCTCGTGGCGGCAGATTGTCAACCATCCAGCGGCTAATTCTGCTCTATAACCCTCTTAATTTCAGTGTCTTGACGGATGGGAGCCAGGTCTTCATCAACCTTCGCATCTTGCCGCAGGCCAGGATTGAGGCGAAAAGCGGATTCGAGATTTGCGAGTATCTCGCTCTTCAGTCCATTCAGATCGAGCAGAGCCTGATAACAGGCTTTGTTGTAGAACGGCTCGCCTTTGTTCGGCAGCAGGGCGATGGCTTGGCCGGAGCGCGCAATTGCCTCTTTCAGTTTCTCCTTGTCGGGCGGCTGGGACTTGAATGCCTGTCGCTTGAGAATTCGGGCCTTGGTCATCAAGGCAAAGCCGTTTTGAGGATCGTTCCTGAGCACCTCGTCAATGGTGGCCATCGCCTCGTCGAGCTTGTTCGCGTTGAGAGATGCTTCAGCCCGCAGGATGACAGCAACTTTAGGCGGCATGATGTCTTTGACGTCTCGCTGGAACCGCTGCAACTCCTTCTTCGTCCGTATTAGACCTTGCAGACCCATCTTGAGATAGATCATCGTCCACACGTAGCCAAGCAAGAATCCCAGCGTGAAGTAAAAGACGAGGATCGCGAGTCCTGTCACCTGGCCCTCGGCGAGAGTTCCCGCACCGGAGCCACCTCCGGCGCTTGAAACCGGCTGCAACCCAAGCGCCAGATAATACGACAGTGTTCCCAGCCTGCGAGGAATGGAATGCAATTCGACCAATCCCACGCCCACGATGATCTTGGTCAGCCAGTCGGAAATCTGTACCAGGTTGTCGTTGAACTGGATTGGGTTAGGTTGCGAGACGAACTCAGCCGTCGGGGAGTCATTCGGCTGGGCGGTTGCGGCTTTCGCCTTTTGCTCTCCAAGGCGCGGAATGGCGAAGATAAATCCCAGCAGGAATCCGCTCAGCAGAGCCGCTCCCGCCAGCAGCATTCCCATGCCCAAGATGCGGAGTAGCTGGGTGGGCTCACGAAAGTGCCATGAATAGAGGAGGATCAGCAAGCAGCCGATCGCAGCCAAACTCCACATCCCGATTAGAAAATTGCGGATGGGGTCATCTTCGTCGCAGCTTTCGTCAGGATCGTTGCGGCTCTCGTCAGGATCGTTGTGGCCCCCTACCTTTCCACTTCGATCTTTTCTTTTTCCAAAGAGATTGAACAACATACCTGATTCCTCACCGGAGCTTTCAGGAAGTACTATAGCACTCCGCGATTCTGCATCCCACGTTGATTTATCAGCTCAAAAGGCCTGGGCGCAACCCCTGGGTCTTTGATTTCAGGGGAGCTTGGCAGCAACCTGCACGCCGCTCTCTGAGATTTCCAAAGCCCGTTCGGCGGCGATTGCCTCCTCGGGACGCGGAGAGTGGATTTTGCTTCGAAGCGCCCGGAAGACGGGGTCGTCGAGGAGCGGCAGCAGGTCTGGATCATCGCGCAGATAGATAAAATCCGGCCGGTGGCGCTCATCCTCGCGGCGCACCCATAACAGAGCTTCGTCCTTCCTGCCCATGCGCATAGCGGTCTTGGCCAGCGGGATGCCTGCCAGGCTTCCGGCGGCATAGAACCGCTCCTGGGCAGCGTAGAGGTTTTCGAGCAGGCCGCGTTCGCCATGGCGCTGGAAGCCTGCCTGGGCGGTCGCCGTCATCTCCCGCAGGCTGCTGTCATGGCTCAGTTCGGCTACCTTTTCATTCTCCCGCAGGTAGCTGGGATAGTCGCGCAGATCCCATGCCATGCGGGCGAGGTAGCGATGGGGCGAGAGAAGCTGCGGCTCCAGGCGCGCGACCTGGTGCTCCATCTCAAGGCCGGCCTCGCGTTCTCCCAGGGCGAAGAGCAGCGAGCCTTTGTCGGAAAGAATGGCGGGAGAGGCGGGGTCAAGCTCCTGCGCCAGATTCATCTCGCGCAGGCAGAGAGGATACCAGCCCGGTCCTTGAAAAGCATTGGCAAACCAGAGATGCGCGATCGGGTCGCGGGGATTGATTTCGATGGCGCGCTCAAACTCCTTCAGGCCTTTGTCGAAATCCCCGTTACCCCAGATCTCGCCAAAGGCCAGGGAGCGGTGGGCCTCGGCGAGGGAATCATCAATTTCAACGGCCTTTTTCGACGCCGCAATCGCACGGCTGAAAGCCTCGCTTTGCGGCATCAACGAGTACTCGCGCAGCAGGTTATATGTGTCTGCCAAGCCGACATAGTTCTGCGCATCGGTGGGGTCGTGCACGATGGCCTGGGTGAAATCGTCCAGCGCCCGGTTGAGGCTTTCGGGAGTCCGCTCGCTCCACTCGAAGCGGCCCCGGAGGTAAAGCTCGTGAGCGAGTTGCTTCTCCGCGTCGGAGGACGCGGGCGTTGGCTTGGCCTGCGACCAGCGCAGGGCGGAGAATGCGTGTGCGCCGGTAGCGCGCAGGTGGAAGAGCAAATCGGCTGCAAGAGCAAGGCCAACCAGCAGCAGCCCGAAGACCAGAAGGTGCCTGGACCAACCATGCGCCTTCATGGCGGCAGAGAACGAGGTCAAGCTCATTCTCGCTGGTTGAACTGCGTCCTGAGGCGAGCCAACCGCTGACTCGCGAGCCTCCGCTTCCCTTTGGTCTTCTATCGCTTCGTTTGCCTCATCGTCCAAATCCAGCTTGTCCGCGTTTGCTGAAATCAGCCATTCATCCAGCTCCGCGGTAAAGGCATAGACGCTTCCCCTACCGCCCCCGGGCAGACGATGAACCGGTAGCGCGCGCTCCGCCTCCCACCGTTTCGCCGTCCGTTCCCCCCTGTTCAGATAGGCAGCGATCTCCTTCCAGGAGTCCAGGCGGACAGTCGAGGCTTCCTTTTGCGGGCTGGATAGGCCCGAGGGAACTATTGGCATGAGATGGCCTCCAAAAGCATGACATGGCACTTGCCCAGGGGGAGTAATTGAAAAGATTATAGTGCTCAGCAAGTTAGGCGTTTACTAATTTGCACTGTAATTGTAGTTTTTGGGGGACGAACGGCAACATTTATCCGCATTTTCTGAGTTTTCCATTTTGTTTGACGCATTTTCCGCAGCTTTTGCGCCACTCATCAGTAGGTTTTCACCAAACCCGGCCTCGCGGGAGGCCGGCCGTCGAAATCAGCATTCGCATCACGCGGCTTCCCCT
>Ga0302155_10000810_pt1 | contig 23510 bp, 11 predicted proteins | sample I_Bog_N3_1_FD_193508 | JGI IMG/M metagenome (GOLD analysis project Ga0302155, IMG submission 193508) | Peat permafrost microbial communities from Stordalen Mire near Abisko, Sweden - I_Bog_N3_1 | ecosystem: Environmental > Terrestrial > Soil > Wetlands > Peat | place: Sweden: Abisko, Stordalen...
CAGCGGAAGAGTGCCGTCGTTCTTGAGCAGCACCATGGCTTCGTTGGCGAGGGTGTGAGCCAGCGCGCGATGTTCGGCGCTTTCAAGTTCCTTTTCGTCGATCTTTGAATACGGCACGATCTCGGGCGGATCGAACATGCCAAGCTTCATCCGCGCGGTGTACAGCCGGACCAGCGCGGTATCGATCTCACTCTCCTTCAAGAGACCCTGCTTGTAGGCGTCGGAGTACGGCTTGTAATCGTGATCGTCGCTGACCTTGGCAAAGTCGATGCACTCGTTATCCAAGCCGCGTTGAATGGCCAATGCGGAAGCTTCAGGCTGAGTCTTGGTGAAATGATGATCGCGGTAGATGTTGACGATGGCATCGCAATCGGAAACCACATAGCCCTGAAAGTTCCACTTGCCCCGCAACTGGTCCTGCAAGAGAAACTCGTTAACACAGGCAGGCTGCCCATTGATGCTGTTGTAGGCGCACATCACGGATCCGGCCTTGCCCTCGGTTACGGCTGCCCGGAACGCCGGCAGGTAGGTGTCCAGTTCGTCATGCTTGCTCACCTTCACATCCGCCGTGTGGCGCGTCGGCTCGGGTCCGCTGTGAACAGCGAAATGTTTCGGCGTGGAGATGACGCGATAGTATTTCGGATCGTCGCCCTGCATGCCCGTGACGAACGCGACGGCCATGCGGGCCGAGAGAAACGGATCTTCGCCGTAGGTCTCCTGCCCGCGTCCCCAGCGAGGATCACGGAAGATGTTGACGTTCGGCGCCCAGAAGTCGAGACCCTCGAAAACATTGCTATGCCCGTCTCGCATTGCCTGGACATGCTTGATCCGGCCTTCGACACCGATGGCAATGGCCATGCGGTGAACTGTGTCCAGATCGAATGTCGCGGCCAGACCTACGGGTTCCGGATACTCGGTGACTCCGGGCCTTTGCACGCCATGCAGGGCTTCGCTCCACCAGTCGTAAGCCGGAATATTCAGCCGCGGCACGGCGCGCGACTGGTTCACTAGCTGCGTGACCTTTTCTTCCACGGTCATGCGATGAACAAGATCGGCGGCGCGCTGTTCAGCGGGCAACGCGGGGTTCAAATACGCGGGCTGGTCGGAGCTTTGGGACCACAGTCCATCCACACAAATGAGTGCGGCTATTGCAATCAGGATTCGGAAATTCGCTTTTCGCACGTCTCTCCTGCTGGAACCGGTTGGATATGATTCAGATTCGGTAAACGATTACAGGTCCAGGCCAACTGCCAGGCCCTGACCTTAGGGGATGATACTCCCATAGCTTCGAGGGACTCTGCTGAAAATAGGCTTGGCTCGAAGTCCTTGAGATTGCGGTGTCATGTCTGCCTTTCGTGCGCGATGCCCGGCGATTCATAGTAGACATGCTTGATGTGGCCTCGTCCAGCGATATGTGCAGCCGCTCGATTCCTGCGTGCATCATGGCGGCTTCCTCGGTCCCGACACCGATCCGGCGTAAATGAACCAGCTTGTCAAAGGCTTCCGGATCAGCCACGCTTCCAGCCAGCGCGCTCTGGGCTAGGCGGACAGGTCGATTCGCGAATTACCAGCTCAGGCAGGATCGGCACGGTATCCTGAAAGGCCTCTTGGCCGCGAATCCGCTGGAGCAGGATGCGCGCTGCCACCGCTCCCATGTGCTGCAACGGCTGCCGGATCGTGGTGAGGCTCGGGTTGTGATAGGCCGCGCTCTGGATGTCATCGAATCCACAAATGGAAACGTCTTCTGGCACGCGCATGCCATGGTTCATCAAGGCCCGGATTGCGCCGATGGCAGACACATCGTTATAGCAGACCAGTGCGGTCGCGTCGGCCCCGCGGTTGACCAGCTCATTCACCGGCCAAAAACCCATCTCGGGCGTTGAAACCCGCGTCTGAATTTGCACGGTCAGCTCCGGCGGCACTTCCAGCTTCAAATCCCGGGCGACTGTCATAAGGCATTCCCAGCGCTCATCGGCGTCGGAGCTATGGCTGCCGCCCCGCATGAAGGCGATCCTGCGATGCCCCAGTTGGCAGAGGTGGCGGAGGGTCAGCTCAGCAGCCCGCCGCTGATCCAGCACAACGTTGGTCACGCCTTCAATCTTTCTATGTCCGGCCACCGACACGACGGGCAGTTTCAGGCCATGCTCAAGCAGAGTGTCGATCAGGATGAATCCCTCCACGCAGCGGTCCATCAACAGGCGCGGATACTCATCAATCAGATCGGGCTTGCGGCGATGGCTGGCGGTCAGGTAGAAGTAGCCCTCCTCGATGAGCAACTCCTCCATCCCGGTAAGCACTTGCGCGGCGTAATTGTCGTTCAGGTCCGGAATCAAGACGCCTATCGAAAAGGTCTGGCGCTTGCGCAGCGAGCGCGCGTAGAAGCTGGGCCGGTAATCGAATTTCGCCGCCGCCTCGGTGACCCGGTCCCTCGTATCCTGTGGAATCGACCGCACGCCTGGAGCGTTGTTCAGTACCAGCGAAATTGTCGCCGGTGACAATTTCAGATACTCGCCGAGCGTGCGCAGGCTAACCGGTTGCCCCGGCTGCGGCCTGGGCCCTGATTTTACTCGCTTGGTCATACTCTCCAGCTGTAACCCTCCACAATGAAGAAACAACTCCGATTGGCAGGTCTCTGAGATCAAACCTTCCGATTTATCACCTTTCTGCTGGAGTTTCCCCCGACACCTGCGTCTGAGCAGCACTGGGGTGACCACCACTCAATTTGTTCACAAGCCCGCTGTCAGTCGTTTTGTTGATCTGTTTGGCCTGGTCGAACTCGGTCTTGGCTTCGTTCTTGTTGCCCATAGTTTGGTAAAGCCGACCCAGCCTCCAGTGAACGTCCACATCCGTTGGAGCCTGCTTCTCTGCTTTCTTCAGTTCCCGCAGCGCATCCTCATGGCGGCCGGCATCGGCATTGAGGATGCCCAAATCAAGATGGGCCTGTTCAATGCTGGGATCGATGCGGATCGCCTTCTCCAGCAGAGGAAGCGCGGCCTCCGGATGCTGCGTTTGCAGGTCAATATCCGCCAGATAGGTCATGGCTTGAGCATGATTTGGATTCTTGGCAAGTTCAGCTTGAAACTCGCTCGCCGCCTCCTCGTTCTGCTTTTGGGTCCACAGCAGGTAGCCCAGTCCGAAGTGAACGTCAAGCGTGCTGGGATCGGCCTTCACCGCTGCGCGAAACTGCTGAATGGCACCAAAATAGTCTTTCATTCCATCCAGAGCCTCGCCGGCCAGCATATCGGCCTCGGCCGAATCCGCATTCAGGGTGAGAATCTCATGATAGGTATCAAGCACGCACCGGTACTGCTTCGACCAAAGGCAACTGTGCGCCAGGGCTAGCCGCAGTTGCAGACTCTGCGCATCGCGTGCGGCAGCCTGTCTGAGATAGAGAGCAGCCTCGCCGTATTCGCCCAAGCCATAATGTGCCATCCCGATCAGGATGGTCAGGCGCTGGCCTTCGGCAGAGGAGAGCGGCTGGTTCTTGAGCAGGGGCTGGAATTCCTGAATCGCCTGCTTCAGTTCGCCGCTCTTGAAGAGCGCCAGGCCAAGGTTCAGGCGTAGGCCGGGAATACCCGGATTCAGCGCCATGGCCTTGCGATAGAGCGGCACAGCTTCCTTGAAGTGCTCCTGGCGAGCCTCCAGCAGGCCAAGGTGCGCATAGAGCTCCGAGTCTGAGGGATGCGCCTTCAGGTAGGAACGCCATGCAGCCTCTGCCTCTGCGTTCTTGCCCTGTTGCTCCAGCGCAAGCGCCGTCTGCCGCTGATTCTCGGTGGCAATCGCAGTCTGTCCAGAGCAGCGAGCGACGGCTATGGCCAGCGCCATCGCCAGCGCCAGACAGGATCGCAATTGCATCGCACGTTTCACTCGTGCTCCTTGTCCATTTCAGTAAGAGGCATGAATTCGAATGTGCCAAAAGGAAAGAGGGCGCGGCAGGGATTCACCGCCGCGCCCCGGTTGAGGATTACAAGTTAGAAGTTAAGCTTGCCGGCCAGTTGCAGGTTGCGTGGATCCTGAGTGCCATTGAGCGCACCAGTCGACGTGTTGACGGAGTTAAATTCGGTGTGGTTCAGCGTGTTGAACGACTCGAACTTGAGCTGAAAATTAACCTGCTCGTGGATTTGGAAGGACTTGTAGAGAGACGTGGTGAGGTTAAAGCGGCCGGGCAATACCAGAGCGTCCTTGCCCCAGTTGCCGAAGCCCAGGCTAGTTCCGCCCGCCCAGACGGGCGTGATGTTGTTATTGATCCGGTTTGCGTCGAACCATTGGGTAACGGTCTTGGGATAGTGCAGCTTGCCGCCGGGGGTCATATTCGGATGGTTGTTGTAACCGCCGCCTAAGCCGACCGGATCAACAGATGAGTTGAGGTTGACCTGCTGAGGGATGCCAGTCTCTTTGACAAAGGTTCCGGCGATCTGCCATCCCCCGGCGACGCTCTTGACCAGTCCCTGGCTCTTGGTGAAGATGGGTAGGTTGTAGACGTAGTTGGCGTTGAGGATGTGACGGCGATCGTAGGAACCCGAGCCCTTGTCATACTTGATGTACCATGGGTTGTCGATTTCATTGCGATCCTGAGACTGGATGTCGATTTGATGCGAATACGTGTAATCGACTTCGCCGCTCAGGCCCCAGCGGTTCTGGATGCGAATAGCCGACTGGAGGCCGTTGTAGTCGCCGGTGGCGACATTCTCATCCTGCGTGATACCCGCGTAGCCAGGGAATGAACGATAAGCGTTCATGCTGCCTAGGTTGCCGAAAGATAGACCGGTGCCCGATCCATTTACCTGGCGAGCATCAATGCAAGTTGCCGAAGGAGTAGCGCACGACCCCGCCGACGCGCCCTTGGCAACATTCACCAGGCCAATGTTGGTCGGCAAGCTGTTGAGCGCGTTGTTGACGATGTTCTGATGCCATTGCAGGTTGCCGACATACTGCCCAACCCAAATGACCGAACGGGTGATTTCACGCTGCACTCCGAGACTGAACATGGCCACGGCAGGAGATCTGTAGGTCTGGGCTACGCTATCGCCGCTGCCCGCAAAGATCAGAGAAGTCGGCGCGATCACATTGCCTGTGCTCCAGTTCTTTCCAGGCTGGCTGAAGTAGGGGTTGCTGATGCTGAGCGAAGGATCGAAGGGCGCGCTGGTGGCAACACCGAAGATATCGTTGCCCTGCATGCGCTCATAGAAGGTGCCAAAGCCTCCGCGGAGGATGGTCTTGCCGTTTCCGAAGAGATCCTCGGAGAAGCCGACACGGGGTTGCAGTGTTTTGTAGTCGTTGGTGACCACGCCATGCGGGTAGCCGTTAACGCCTGCAAGGTTAGTGCCGTTGATGTACGCTGGGATACCGTTGTAGGTATACAATGTCGGGCTGGCCGAGTTGATGGTGCCGTCGGCGTTCCAGATCGGAGCAGAGCCTGCGCCTGTCTGGTAAGTGCTCTGATTGAAGTTGCCAAGGAGGTTCTGGCGCTCCCATGCGTGCGGCAGAGCGTCATAACGGAAGCCAAGTTGCAGGGTGAGGCGTGGGGTCATGTGCCAGTTGTCCATCGCGTAAACCGAAGGAGTCTGGTTGGCGTAATGGCGAATCGGAGCGGCCTGATTCTGGCTGTAGCTTGAGGGAATACCCAAAAGAGTGTCCATGAGCGTGTCGCCCGACAACGAGCCCCAGGAGTAGTTGCCCTGTGAATCGCCGTAGAGCATCTGGTTCTTGGTGTAGCGGTTGTAGCTGAATCCGAACTTGAATTGATGCTTGCCCATCGTGTACGAAACGTCCACCTTGGGTGAATAGTCCTGGGCCGCGTTGTGATAGGGTTCGGTGGCTGTGTCTTCAGATTTTCCGCCGCCCAGGGTGCTGTTCCAACTCATGCCGGGCCAGATCTTCCGGCCGATGGAATAAGCGTTCACAACCGGAGCAACTGCCCATGACGTCGGCAGGAAGGTGTTCGCGCTGGGCGTGATGTCGGCCCCGTTGCCGTCATAGTTCATGCTGAATTCGACCAGCAGGTTGGAGTTGATGGTGCCGGTCAACTTGGCGGTAGCGCTGTGGGCCGGGGAGGAGAGAATGCTGGTCAGGGTGTTGTAATTGCATCCGCACCAGCCAAGTTCCGGATTGCCGTAGTTCTGATTCTGATGATCACCGATGTAGTGAACCAGGAACGCCCACCTATCGTTGAAGTTGTAATCGCCGCGGACGACGGTGTCTTCCACGCTCTGCGGAAGCGGTACGCTGGCGACGTTATAGTCCGTTGATCCAACGTTCGGCTTAGGCAAAATGCCGGCGTTGAGGTAAATAACCGCATTGGGATCGAACAGTCCGCTAGGGATTATCTGTCCGATTGGGCAATTCATTACCGGGGGCGCAGCAGGATTTTTTGCTTGGGCAGCTGCGGTAGCCGTTGCGTCTACAGACTTGGTCCCCTGGAAGCAACCGCCGGGGGGCAGCGCACCAAGGCGGTTGGACGCGTAATCCGTTCCAGCAACATTGGGGACCTGCAACCATGTTTTGTTGGCGTCGTGTGCTGCGGCGTATGTTGGATCGACGTATGTGAGACTCGTGCCAGAAGTCGGAACATCCTTTGTGTCGATAGTGGGGTTGTTGCTGGTAGCTACGGCGGAAGTCTTGCGCCACTCCTGGTTGAAGAAGAAGAACGCCTTGTTCTTGTTGGCGTTGAAGGTGTGAGGAATGTAAATCGGGCCTCCAACGTTGAGGCCGTATACGTTGTAATGCGTAGCCGGCCGCGCATTGTGGGCGCCGTTGTACTTGTTGAAGAAGGAATTCGCGTTGTAAGCCGTGGCGCGATTCTCTTCCCACGCTCCGCCATGAAACTGGCTGGTGCCCGACTTCAGCGACATGCTGATAGTGGCGCCGGAGGAGATGCCGTAGTCGGGGGGATAGTTCGACGTCATCATCTGGAACTCGGCAATGGCGTCCTGGGAAGGCTGAATCTGCGTACCGCCGCCGCCGCCGCGGTCAGCCGACTCGCCGCCGTCGATCAGCCAGATGTTGTGGGCCTCGCGCAGGCCGTTAAATTCCAGGTTAAAGCTGGCGCCAAACGCACCGAGGGAGTTGCTGTCCGGCAGTTCCGAGCTGACGCCCAGACCAAGAGCAGCCAGAGCCGCAAAGTTGCGGTTCTCAGTGGCGATGGAGGTGATCTCTTCCGAGGTGATCAGAGTGCTGACCACGTTGGTGTCGGCCTGTACCGTCAAGGCGTCGGCTTCTACCGTGACCGTCGTCGTCTCGACGCCGAGGGTAAGCTTGACGTCGGCGCGAACTGACGTCGAGACGTTGACCACGATGTCGTTCTGCGTATACGCCTTGAAGCCCTTGGCCGTGATATTCAGCTTGTAGTTGCCTGGGTTCAACCCGGCAAAGTCGTACAAGCCGGTGGACCCGCTGGTGATCGCGCGCGTAAAGCCGGTGGCCGGGTCGGTGAGCACAATGTTCGCTCCCGTAACCACCGCCCCTGTTTGGTCCGTGACGATGCCGGTGAGTTCGGAGTTGGCCTGCGCAAATGCTCCCGCACATGCCAGCACCAACAACAACGGCAACAGGAAAAACCTGCATCTCGCTTGTTTCATGTGACCTTCCTTTTCAAATTGATGCTGTTTTTGTTTGTGCCTCAGTCGCTTCCCCGTTGGTCAGCACTGAAACCCGCTTATGTGTACCGAAGGACCTCGCTTGAAATGAATCGAGCTCCCTTATGATCCTTCGGTCCGGCGAACCCGTCCTGCCGGCTAACCCCAAACGCTTCTGTCCTACCGAGTCACCTGCACTCATTTGTGCCGGACCACTTCGTAAAACTCCGGCCAATCTTTGCGATAGTCCTCCTCAAGAAACGGTTTCTGGTCAGAAGTCTCAAGACAACGACATACGCATGGCTGCCCCTTCGACCGAGAGGCGGCTTTGCCCCAGTGTTGTCTCAAGTTCTATTCATCTATCGCAAGAACTTAATCAGGCGGAGTTACGCCTGTGAAGGGGAGTCACGGTGTAGCAACGGAGAAATACACCGTGAATCACGCGAAGAAAAGACGAAACTACCCGCGACTCAGGAGAAGGAAAGTCTGTAAATGCAGAAAAAAGAGGAGATGAGACAGGAAAGGTGCACGCAACTGCACTACAGGATCGAGCCGTAGGCCGGTGAAGGCGACGAGGTCAATGTCCCCGCATCGACTTTCTCCGATAGCAGGGACCGTCTTGCGACAATGCACGACGAAGGGCTTGCCGCTACCTCGCGAACAAGATAGTCAGTATCAGTTCTCCTGGCAGAGTGCAGATCAAGGATGGAGGCCGGGGAATGGGTCCCAATCCTCAGTGAAGCGAAAGACGCTTCTTCTACTTCGCTTCGTCAAGGACTTCTATGGCCCTTATTTCTGCATAGTTTACCTTCGGCGAGAAAGACAGCAGTAGTTTTCCCTGGCCGTTGGGATGCAGGCCATGAAATTCGCGCACCACAGGCTGGAACGCCCCGGATACGACCTGACTAATGTCGAAATCCTGAAGTAACATAACTCCATTGCAGGTTACGTCAAAGACTCTGCAGCCCACGCCGTGGCAGTTTGCGGCTGGAATCGAAGGACTAAAGAACGACTCCAGGAAGTGGAGCTTTACCGTATAGCTTCCGGGTGCAACGGGGATCGCATAGCTGAAATTACCGTGCCGCTCACCTGTGTAGAGGTCTGGGATTCTGGGTCCCATCTCGGGATTTTCAAACGTCCAGGATCGCCCGTCGATGAAATACTTGTCCCCACTCCAGCGTTCGCCATTGGCATCTACAAAATCCGTTTGGCGAGCACTAATCCGGATCGGGTCAAGTCTTCCAGGTGTGCCGGGGGTCAGCTCCAGCGCACTCACGAAAGCCCGCCCCCAATCCGTCCGAAAAACGACGTGGACTTTGCCGTCAGCAGCAGGGTGTACATCCTTGAATACGCGGATGTCCACTGCCGACGAACCGGCGTCGGAAACTGGATCGAAATCGACCAATAATGGATGATCGTTCAGGTCCACATGAAAGTGGCGTCTATTTTGTGCGTCTTCCTTCTGGTCCCCATCCGGTTGCCGTAGCGGATCAGCGAAATAGAGCCTCAGTTCGTATACTCCGGGAGATACCGGGATATCGTAACGGAATTCACGCTGCGATTGCGGAACCATATTCCCGTCCGAGACAGCCTCGCGGATGGATTTGTACAAACCTTCGTCAGGCACCAAAGGAAAGAAATGCAGCGGGCCGGGCTTGGAAACGCCTCCTGTGTAGTAACGATCAGATTCCCAGCGGCGTCCCCACAGGTCTACATAACTGGCACCCATGTGACCGGCGGCGATACGGATGTCACTCGCATTGGAGGCCAATGCGACCCGTCGGTTCTTGGCCTGCGGTTCCGCCTCGTTCTGCCCCGGCTGGGAAACTGAGGCTACCGGAACGTCGTAGGTTGGCAGTGTGGCGTGCCTCGACTCAAACCACCGGTAGCCGAGCCATGCGAAACCAAGACCGAACAGCACGGCCGCTCCGATTGGAACATGCTTTGATCGGGAAGGTTTTCGCTCTGCTGGAACAAGCATCGCGGGCTGTTTCTGCGGTTCTTTGAAACGCGTCTCAAAGACAGGCAGGTATTGACCTTTCGGGATCGTGATGACGACGGGCTCGTCCTTGCCCGCGTTGACGAAATGGTGCTCCAGTTTCATTCGCAGCTGGCGGGCTTGCGATCGAACAATATTGTCATCGTTTGAGTTGTAGCTGGGCTGCCGACCGTAGACGTAGATTCCGATCTGCTGTTCAGTTGCCTCATCGGACTTGTCCTCGATGGCGCATCGGCACACGTGAAGAAAGAACGCCCGGAGGCGCGGTGATTTTTCAAAGGTGGCGCTGGAAGCCACACGGCGCACCAATTCCCCTCGCTGCCTTTCAGCCTCGGTAGGAGCCTTCTTAGGGTGCATCACCGTGACAACTTCTAAACTCATCAAGGAAGCTCCGGCGCGTTCGGTAAGAATACTAATTGCTAGTAAATCGATTTGCAAGCGCTAAATGAACACATTTGCGAAGGCGCTTGTGACCGAAGCTTTTTGCCAAACTGGGGTTTTCACCAGGCAACCATTTTCTGAAAACAGGTGGGCTAGGGGTGGATCCAAAGTCGTCCGACGGCTAAGGCCACCGAGAAGCCTCAGGGCTGATCGCGGGCCTCATCGAGCATGTGCCGATACCAAGAAGCGATGATCCTCCTGTCAGTTGCTGGCTCAACCCATCTTGCTTTTCGGTTGATCGATCCATCCGATAGAACCGGCGAATTTGACTCTTTTCCAACGAATCATGTCCTGCTGCCAGCGTGCCCCGCCAACACCCTTTCATTTGCTTCCGCGCAGCCATCGCAGCCTGGCAGGGTGTTGACCAGCGCTTGCCCTGGGAGGTCATTCCCTTCCCGATGCAAAAGAAATGGCCGCGCGGGTAAGCGTTTTCCCGGTTGGCCGATTTTTAGCCTGCATCAGGCGTTGCGTGGCCAAACAAATGAATCCTATTCTCCGGAATCACCTAAAGAAAAGTCGTATTTTTCGGGCCAATTTATCGATTTATTAGATATATTTAATCATAATGAAGACGACCATCGATGAATGGGAAATCCTGCGAGCCGTGGTTCAGTTAGGCGGGTTCGGGCCGGCTGCAGAACAGCTCAATCGCTCGCAATCGACCATCAGCTATGCGATCTCTCGGCTCCAGGAACAGATTGGGATAAAGTTGTTTGAGCAGAGAGGCAGAAGAGCCCATTTAACGGAGGCAGGACGCGTATTGTTGGCCGATGCCGAACCTCATTTGGCAGGATTTCGTCAACTCGAGCAGAGGGCTCTCTCACTCGCGTCGGGCGGACAATCGGAGATCAGATTGTCGGTCGACTGCATTTTCCCGAATGAGCGGCTCTTTGCTGCTCTTGCGGAATTCGCCAGACGGTTTCCTTATGTCCATCTGAAACTCCGCCAAGCCACGTTTCTTTCCGCGGATTCCGAGTTTTCCGCGCACAATGCGGATCTCTGTGTGGTTGGGCTGATGTCGCGCGAGTATTTCGTAAAGCCGATCCTCGATATCAGGATGACGGCGATCGCACACCGGGACCATCCACTTCATTTGCTGAGATGCCAGGTCTCCCGGATCGACATGATGCAACACACGCTTGTGGTCGTCGAAGGAGCAGGTTCTGGCAGCACCAAGCGCCAACCGCGGAGCCCGGCGCAGCGATTCCTGCCCGTGAGTACGATCGAAGCTGCGATCGATGCAGTTCGAAGCGGGCTCTGCTTCGGTTGGCTGCCGGAATACCGCATTCAAACTTATCTGGAAAGTCGCGAGTTTCTTGCGCTCCGCTTGCCGGTCGGCGGCACCAGGGATTTGCGGCTCAACTTGGTCTGCAAAGACTCGAATCCAGGCAGCCACGAGGTGAATGCCCTAGCCGAACTGCTAGGCATGAATGCCGATGTACAAACGATTTGAAACTTTGTTACGGACAGAGCCCAGTCTCTTTGCCGCGAACTTTGCAAAGTTCACATCGACAGATTCGATATAAATAAAGTGGTTTGTTCGATTTGCTAAGACTCTCTGTCTTTCTGTATAGTCCAATTCCCAGAGAACGTTTTCGCGAATCGATCGTCGTGCCTTGAACTGTTAATAACCTGAAGCACTGGGTTACTCGATGCCTATCCGCGGGATTCTCATGGAGTCACCATGAATTTCGGCGGTGTTCGATTCGTCCTTCGCGTCTTTCTTGTTGCCCTCATTTTGACCGCGCCACTCATGGCCGCTGAGAATGCTCATTTCGTCATCGATGTCACCAAGCACGGAGTGAAGATCGACCGAAACATCTTCGGCCAGTTTGCCGAAAACCTCGGACACGGGCTTTACGAGGGCATCTGGGTCGGTAAAGATTCCTCAATTCCGAACACACGCGGGATCCGGAACGATGTCGTCGCCGCGCTTCGTGAGTTGAAGGTTCCCAATGTCCGTTGGCCCGGCGGCTGCTTTGCAGATGAGTACCATTGGCGCAAGGGAATCGGACCGGCAGAGAAGCGGCCTGCGACGCTCAACACCGCGTGGGGCAACGTGGTCGATACGAACAGCTTCGGCACCAACGAGTTCATGGACTTCATGCAGCAGATCGGCAGTCAGCCTTACGTCTCGGTCAACGTCGGGTCTGGAACCCCGCAGGAAGCAGCCGAATGGCTGGAGTACATGACGGCGGCCGCCCCCACGGCGCTGGCGAAAGAGCGTGCCGCAAACGGGCATCCCGACCCATACAAGGTCGGCTTCATGGGCATCGGGAATGAAAGCTGGAGCTGCGGCGGCGACATGACGCCGGACTACTATGTGAGCCAGCTCAAGATCTTTAGCCGCTTTGTGGAGAATGACAATCCTGCACAGCGGGATACAAACCAGATGCTCAAGATTGCCGTCGGTCCCGGCTTTCCGGAGACCGAGTGGACCGAAGCCGTAATGAAGGCCTGGCAGCATCACGACTGGAGCTGGAATTTCGATGGCCTTTCGGTGCATTGGTATACGACGCCCGGTGGCTGGCCGCTCTCAATGCCATCAACTGACTTCAGCATCGACGATTACGCCAAGACCCTCAAGACCACCCTGTTCATGGATGAGTTTCTCCGCAAGCAGGAGACCGTCATGGACAAGTACGACCCGCAGAAGAAGGTCGCCCTCGTCGTCGACGAGTGGGGCGCATGGTATAAGCCGCTGCCCGGCACGAACAAGGATTTTCTCCTCCAGCAGAACAGCCTGAGAGACGCGATTCTGGCATCCCTGAATCTGAATATCTTCGCGCGCCATGCAGACCGCGTGCGCATGGCTAACATCGCACAGATGATCAACGTGATTCAGGCGATGATCCTGACGGACAAAGAGAAGATGGTCCTGACACCAACCTATTACGTCTTCAAGATGTATGTCCCCTTCCAGGACGCAACATTTGTTCCGATCGCGTTTGACGCCGGCACCTATTCGCAGGGCAGCAATACGCTGCCGCGCGTAGATGCGCTCGCGGCCAGGGACACCTCAGGAAAACTCTGGCTCGAAATTACCAACCTCGATCCCGAGAAGCCTATTGAAATCGATGCGGATACCACTGGCATGGTGATCAAGTCGGCAAAGGGACAAACGCTGACTGCGTCTCAAGTCGACAGCGTCAACACTTTTTCAACACCCACCACTGTTGTGCCAAAGCCGGTTTCCGCAATTGTGAATGGCGGCAGGCTGACCCTGACGGTTGAACCAAAGTCTGTGACTGTGATCTCGCTGGAGCCATGACGGGGATGGTGCGCAGCCGCCCTCAATTCCTGGAACCAGGATGAACGACCGCAATATGCACATAGCCCCAGCCCTGCACCACAAACCAGTCAAGGAACTGGGTTCTTACACGGAGATATCCATCATGCAATCGGCAATCAGAAAATCCACATTGAAGGCACCGGCAGTGCTGCTGGCAGTCCTCTTTCTCGCGATCGCGTCTGCGGCACAGACTTCTCCAGTCAACGCAACCATCGACGCGTCAAAGACGGGAGCGCCTATTTCGAAGTACATTTACGGTCAGTTTCTCGAGCACGGAGGCGATATCGTAAACACCGGTGTGTGGGCTGAGATGCTCGTCGATCGCAAGTTCTTCTATCCGGTAGCAGCTAGCGCACCCAAGCCACCGCCGGTGATGGGCAATGCGGCGGGAAACCCGCGCTTCAATCGAGTTCCTACACGCTGGTGGGCTCCCATCGGCGGCGACGTCGTCACTATGGATACCAAGGCGCCTTACACCGGCGAACAGACGCCTTTGGTCAAACTCGAAGCCAAAGAGCCGCACGGTTTCAGCCAGTCAGGTATCGCGGTTCGCAAAGGCAAGGGCTACACTGGACGCATTTTGCTCGCAGGCTCGTCCGGCGCGCTGGTGAAAGTCACGCTTATTTGGGGCAAAGAGGCAGCGGACCGCCAGACTGTCACCATTGGCACGCTCGGCGCTGCGTACCGCAAGTTCCCGCTGCGGTACACCGCCGGAGCCGACACCGACAATGCAACTTTAGAGATCACCGGCACAGGCAGCGGCTCCTTCCATGTCGGCACGGTCTCACTCATGCCCGCCGACAACATCGAGGGCTTCCGCCGCGAGGTCATCGCCGCGCTGAAGCAGTTGCGCTTTGGCGTCCTCCGCTTTCCCGGCGGCAATTTTGTCTCCGCCTACGAGTGGCGAAATGGCGTGGGCGAGATTGACAAGCGCCCGCCCATCTTTGATCCGGTCTGGCACGCGGTGCAGCCCAACGACGTGGGCACCGATGAGTTCCTCACCCTCTGTCGCCTGCTCGGTGTCGATCCTTACATCACCGTCAATGCCGGTTTTGGCGACGCATGGTCTGCGAGAGAGTTGGTCGAATACACCAACGGAGCCGCCACTACGCCCATGGGAGAATGGCGCGCCGCCAACGGCCGCTCGCAGCCATATAACGTCAAGCTTTGGGGTGTAGGCAACGAGCCATGGGGCGACTACCAGATGGGCTCCATATCGCTTCCCCAATTCGAATTGAAGCACAACCTCTTCGCCAAGGAGATGAAGAAGGTAGATCCGTCCATCAAGCTCATCGCGGGCGGCGCCATGCCGGACGTGATGGAAGGGGCGGACCAGGCCAGACGCATCAACGGCCAGTATGTTCCCGACTATCTTTCCGCGGCCGACTGGACCGGTCAGTTGCTCCTCAACTGTCTCGACAACATCGATATGGTGAGCGAGCACTACTACGCTTCGGGTACCCAACATACTGACATGAAGCTTCAGAAGAAGGTGCCCATCGATCCTCCTCTGTCGTTCATTGAGTGGCAGCGCGCCCCGGCCGTCCAGGTCCGCGCAAAATATGAGCACTACCAGGAATACCTCAAGCGGATTCCCGCGCTCCGCGCCAAGCCCGTTCCCATCGCTATCGACGAGTGGGCATACTTCGGTGGCGGACCGAACTCCTACAAGACCGTCCCCGCCTACGCCTGGGCCTTCCACGAGATGTTCCGCCATTCAGATATCTTCCAAATGGGGGCATTCACCTTTGCGACTGCGATGATGAGTTCTAACCGAACCGAAGCCATACTCAACCCCACTGGAATGCTCTTCAAGATGTATCGGGATCACTTCGGCACCATCCCTGTCGAGGTGACGGGAGACTCACCGCAGCCGAAGCCGACATTCGCGGCCGGTGGCGACCAGCCTGCCGTCAATCCGGGCAGCGACACGTATCCGCTGGACGTGAGCGCCGCTCTCAGCGAGGATCGCAAGACGCTCACGTTCGCAGTGCTGAACCCCTCGGATTCAAAGCAGAGCTTGAAGCTGGCAATCAACGGCGTCAAGCTCGCGAGCCAAGGCAAGCTCTGGCAAACGGCTCCCTCCAAAGTGGATGCCGTTGTCGCGATAGGAAAGACGCCAGAAGTCTCGGTCGAGGAACATACTCTCAGTGCAATTCCCGAAACGTTCGAGGTTCCTCCGTTCAGTGTCAACATCTATTCGTATCCGCTGCAGTAGCGCGGCCAACAGATTTCGAATGAGGAGAAAGATGAAGAATACGAAGTTGGGTCTTGCACTCATGCTGGGGATAGCCGCATCGCTGGGAACCATCCTCTCTGCGCAGGTTCAGACGATCGTTCCGCCGGTCGTTTCGGGCGCGAAGGCGGCTACGGTAGAGCACATCAAAGTCCACGGCTCAGCCCTGGAAGGCAACCTTGAGGGAGACGCTGTCGATCGCGAAGTGATCGTCTTCCTGCCTCCCAGCTACGAGAAGGACAAGCATCGGCATTATCCAGTCGTTTACGCGCTACACGGCTTCTTCATCGGAGCAGCGCAGTGGACGGGTGAAATCCACGTGCCGCAGACGATCGAAGGCGCATTTGCCCAGGGCGCCAAAGAAATGATCGTTGTCCTGCCGGATTCGAAGACAATCTACAACGGCTCGATGTACTCGAGTTCGGTAACCACCGGCGATTTTGAAAACTATGTCGCACACGATGTAGTCAACTATATCGATACCCATTACCGCTCGATCGCAAACCGCGTAAGCCGCGGATTGGTCGGCCACTCGATGGGCGGTTACGGAGCCACACGCATTGGCATGAAGCACTCCGATGTGTTTGGCAGTCTCTACATCATGAGTCCCTGCTGCCTTTCGCCCATGACGGGCAGCGGCTTCGGCCCTCCAGACAAGATGAAAGAAACGGCGATTCAAAACGAAAAGATAATCGCCGGCTTGAAGTCGCCCGCTGATGCGCCAGCCGCTCTTCCGGGCTTTGGCATCGCGCAGCTTGCCACCGCTGCGGCGTGGGCGCCGGACCCAAAGAACCCGCCGCTGTATCTTGACCTGGCGACAAAAGATGGAGTGCCCGTGCCGGAGGTCCAGGCGAAGTTCGCAGCAAACGCGCCGCTTGCGTTCATTGATCAGTACATCGCAAATCTCAAGCAGTACCGCGCCATTGCGATCGACGTCGGCGATCAGGATGGCCTGCGCACGGATACCATAAAGCTGCACGAGGTGCTGGATAAATACGGAATTACAAACAGTTTTGAGATCTACTCCGGAACACATACCAGCGCTGTTGCTGACCGTTTTCAAAACCACGTGCTTCCGTTCTTCGGCAAGAATCTTTGCTTTACGGCAAAGTGCAAGTAGCGTTCTCACATAGAGGACACGCCTCCGCCGGAAGTAAGAACAGACCTTGGTGAGCAGGGTGATTCCCAACAAATCAGTCATTTTGTGAAGGAAGTGATCAGCATGTTCAGTTCAGTTGCTTGGCGGTTTGCCATCATATCCATCGGCTATTCTGTTACTTTGTCAGGCATATCTCTTGCGGCTGAACCGCAGCCTGCTTCACCCCGGACGATAGTCGTGGATCTCAAGGACTCGACAGGGCCGGTGGATCGCTTCTTCGATCTGTCGGTTGGGTCGGATTATCCGGGTACACTCATCCGCGCCGACAGCCAGGCGCAGCTCAAGCTCGCCGTAGATGAACTTGGCTTTCGCTATGTTCGGTTTCATGCCATTTTTCACGACGTGCTGGGAACGGTTCGAGTCGAAGACGGAAGGACAGTTTATAACTGGTCGAAGATCGACCAGCTTTATGATGATTTGCGGGCCCGCAACATACGTCCGTTTGTCGAACTCGGCTTCACACCGAAGGCGCTTGCCACGTCGCAGAATAGCATCTTCTATTGGAACGGCAATACATCGCACCCAAACCCGGCAGGTTGGCATGACCTTGTCGGTGCTTTCATTCGGCACATTGAAGAGCGATACGGAAGAGAAGAAGTTCGCACCTGGTTGTTCGAAGTGTGGAACGAGCCTAACCTCTCTGGCTTTTGGGAAGGGGGCGATCAAGAAGCATACTTCGAACTCTATGATCTTACTTCAAAGGCGATCAAGTCCATTGACCCTGCGTTGCGTGTCGGAGGCCCGAGTACTGCAGGCGCGGCATGGGTTCCTGAGTTTCTGGCTCATGTGAAGCAGAGCGGCGCCGCAGTCGACTTTGTGACCACGCATACGTACGGCGTGCAGGGCGGCTTTCTCGATGAAGAAGGGAAGTCCGATACCAAGCTTGATCCGTCGCCCGACGCGATCATCGGAGACGTGCGGCATGTCCGCGAGCAGATTTCAGCGTCGCCGTTTCCCGCGCTTCCGCTCTATTTCACCGAATGGAGCACAAGTTACACGCCGCGCGACTCCGTCCACGATTCTTACATCAGCGCCCCCTACATCCTCACCAAGCTCAAGGCCAGTCAGGGATTGTTGCAGGGCATGAGCTACTGGACTTACACGGATTTGTTCGAAGAACCCGGACCACCGACGGCGCCATTTCAAGGAGGATTCGGATTGCTGAATCCGGAAGCAATTCGCAAGCCGGCGTTCTTTGCTTACAAGTACCTTCACGCGCTGCAGGGCGAAAGCCTCCTGACGAGCGATCCACAAGCTATGCTTTCCACCCAGGGTGGAGATATCACGGCGGTGATCTGGGATTTCGAGCAGCCCGATCAGAAGGTGAGCAATCGATCCTTCTATACCAAGCTGATTCCCAATCATGCTGCTGCGCCGATTCGGTTGCAAGTCACGCATCTCTTGCCGAATACGGCTTACCGCCTTAAAGTTTATCGCACCGGGTATCGTGCCAACGACGCGTATTCTGCCTACATCGAGATGGGCAATCCCAAAGAGCTGAGCGCGGCGCAGATTGCGCATTTGAACGAACTGACGCGTGATCCGCCTGAGACAGAGAAGGTGATGCGGAGCGGGCCGTCGGGCACGGTTGATTTGACTGTGCCAATGAACAGCAACGACGTTGTGCTTGTAAAGCTGCAACGCAATGAGGGGGGCAATTGAAAGATCGAGTGTTCGCTACTTCGCTTCGGAAGGTTGCATTCCTTCTTGTCCTCATGAGCACGTTAAGTTTTGCGTCCCAAGCTCAGACTCCGCTTCCACACCCCAACTGGCCAGGTCCTGGGCAGCTCTTTGTGGGGGCTTGCTATCAGCCTATCGATCGTACGCCAGAGCAGATTGATCGCGACATCGCCATTATGCAGCATGCAGGATTCAATGTCGTGCGCATGGGAGACCTGTCGTGGGACTCGTTCGAACCCTTGCAAGGCAGATTTGAATTCGAGTGGTTCGATAAAGTGATGGACAAGATGCAGGCCGCTGGAATTCGGGTGATCCTGGACATTCCAGGGTCGCCCGCGCCCATTTGGCTGCATCGTATGCACCCCGGCATCGATATCGTCAACCAGAATGGCGCGCGCGTCCCGCCTTCCGAACGCTACATGGACAACATCAGCGATCCGGATTATGTGCGTGAGGTGAAGACGCTCGCGGATGAAATGACGAAGCACTATGCCCATCACCCGGCAGTCATCGCCATCGGCTATGACAATGAAATCGGCAATGGCTTCATGTCTTATTCAGAAGCCGACCGGCAGCGGTTTATCGCATGGCTTAAGGAAAGGTACGGATCCATCGAGGAACTCAACAAGGACTGGGCGACGCAGCGATGGTCACGCCGCCTGAACAATTTTGAGGATGTTGATTTGCCGCTCGCCGATGGACCTGGCCCTCCCGAGCGCTATCTTGATCTCCATCGCTATTGGTCCGATGTTACCGTGGCCAGGCTCAAAGAGCTCGACGCGATTCGCCAGCGCAACATGCCGGATCTCCCATCGATCTCGAATCTTTGGGATTACGCAGACAGGCGAGGCTTCGATTACCTCTCTACCTACAAGTCGTACGTCTCCTACGGTGCTGAGGGATTCTATCCAGGCGACCCGATCAGCGGCGCGTTTGGCGCGTTGATGACCAAAGGCGATCTGGAGACACCCATCTGGTTCAACGAGTTTACCGCGGGTGGCGGCGGCTATTACGGAACGCCGGGCAGAAGCCGGATGTATGCGTATCTAGGGCTGATGATGGGCGCGCAGGGGACGCTTGCGTGGACCTTCAACAGCCATCTGGGTGGAGAGGAGCAGGCTCTCTTCGGGTTGCTCGACCACGATGACAATCCATCATGGAAAGTAGGCGAGTTTGCGCGCATAGCTTCAGAATTCAAACAGCTTTCGAAATACGGATTCCCGCGTTCCACGCACCCGGAAGTGGCCATAGCCTATTCCTTCGATTCCTGGGTCGATTCCAACGCCAGCGGTCCCTCCAGCACGACGCGTCAATTCTTTCATCCTTCTTATGCGAATCAGGTACAAGCAGCGTTTGAACCTTTCTTTCGTGCCAACATTGATACGGCAATCATCAACATTGGTCACGCCGACCTTGCGTCTTACAAGTTGGTCGTCGTGCCAGCTGACTACGTGATGAATGCCGCAAGTGCTAAGGCCCTCCGCGATTACGTGATCGCGGGCGGCACAGTTTTGATGACCGCTTTTTCCGCCAAGGTAGACGAGCACGGGCAATGGTTCAATACTCCACTGCCCGGCAGATTGAGCGATGTCTTCGGCCTCAAGACCAACGCGTTTTACGACATTCCGGCAACACTGAGTTTCCAACTAGAAGGCAACGCAGTCGAAACCAAAGTGCATCAATATGAAGTGTTAGAGCCGTCCACGGCCACGGTCGTCGCGCGCTTCACGAATACCGAGGATCATACTCCTGCTGTCACGATCAACAAGTTCGGCAAAGGCAATGCAATCTATTTGGCGACGGAATCAAATGCATCTTCGGTCACGCCGTTGATGCAATATCTGTATAAGGTTGCGGGCATTCTGCCCGGCCCGAAGACTCCCGGTGGTGTCTATGCAAGGGTTGTTGATGGCAGGACTCTCTATGTCAACACGACCAGCGAAAGGAAACAGATCTCCATCTCCGGCAGCGGGAAGGGAATCATCAGCAATCGTACATATGAAGGAGCCGTTTCTCTGGGTCCGCAGGAAGCTGATCTGATCCAGTAGTCGGCCAGCTCTCGCGGAATAGTTTCCACGGGTCGGCGTGAGATGGCCAGAGCATATGGCAAGCTCGTGATGTCATCATCATCACAGTGGGTGCCTGTGCCTTTGAGAGTCACTCGATTGCACCGAGGGGCAGAATTTCACAGGACGGCAAGAAAGCGAAACTGTCGACGGAACGCTACCATCCATCGAAGAAATGAGATAGAACCGAGGCAGGAACGATGAATGCAAAGGTGTACTTGGCTTTGGAGTGCGTGGCGCTGATGGCAGCGACAGCACAAGGGCAGTCGAAGAGTGGCTGCGAGGCGCTCAAGAAACTGACGATTTCAGGCGTGATGATGGAAGTGAGCCGGGCAGAATTTCTGTCAGCCGGACAGGCACCCAAGGAGAGCCCTTGGAGTTATCAAGGAGCGTTGCCGGAGCGTTGCCTGGTGGAAGGCGTGCTGAATAAGCGCGTTGGTGCAGGCGGCAAGCCTTACGGCATTCGCTTTGCATTGGCTCTGCCCAGCGACTGGAATCATGATTTTCTGATGCAGGGCGGCGGCGGCGCTAATGGTACGGTGGGAGCGCCCATCGGCGCAACAGCGGCAGGCGACAAGCCAGGTCTGACGCGGGGTTTCGCTGTAGCCAGCAACGACACAGGCCACCAGGGCGCTATCTTTGACTTCGGCTTCATGAAAGACGAGCAGGCGTTTCTCGATTTTGCTTACGAGGCCAACCACCAGGTGGCAGATGTGGCCAAGCAATTTATCGCAGCCTATTACAGCAAGCTTGCGGCTCACTCCTACTTCGTCGGCTGCTCCACGGGCGGGCGCGAGGGCATGATCCTGACCCAGCGTTACCCGGAAGAATTTGACGGCGTAGTTTCTGGCGCGCCGGCGCGGCGGACCGGCTATTCGAATATCGCTTCGGGCCCGTGGGCCGCGGTCGCCTACAATCAGGAAGCGCCCAAGGACGCCGAAGGCAAACCGATCATTGCGCAGGCGCTCTCCGACGATGATCGCAAGCTGATCATCAATGCGCTGCTCAAGCGCTGCGATGCCCGCGACGGCGTGGCCGACGGCATGATCTTTGACCCGCTGGGCTGCGACTTCGATCCGGCGGAACTCGAGTGCAAGGGTGCAAAGGACCCTGGCTGCCTCTCCTCTGCTCTAGTAAAGGCAATCAAGACCGCCTTCGCAGGACCGAAGAATATGCACGGCGATCAGGTATATCCTGCCTATCCTTATGACACGGGTGTAGCAGCCAAGGCGCCCATTCCCGGTATGCTCTCGATTGGACCGGGCATCTTCGGCCCGCCGACAAAGGCGATGGAGATCGACGTCGACCAGTTAGCCAAGGCGGCCGAGCAGCCGCTGGTGGACGCGCTCTCGACCAACCTGACGAGCTTCTCCGGCCACGGCGGCAAGCAGATCTTCTATCATGGCGGCAGTGATCCTTGGTTCTCCGCTCTGGACACGCTTGGCTATTACCAGGCGATGGCCGCCGACAACGGAGGTCTTGAAAAGGTATCCGAATGGAGCCGGTTCTTCTATGTGCCAGGAATGGGCCACTGCGGCGGCGGAGAGGCCGCGCTTGACAATTTCGACATGCTCGGCGCCGTCGTGAATTGGGTGGAAAGGGGCATCGCGCCGCAATCGGTTGAAGCCAGCGGGAAGGCGTTTCCGGGTCGCACTCGTCCGCTGTGCGCATATCCGAAACACGCACAGTACAAAGGCAGCGGCGACACGGAGAAGGCTGAGAACTTCGAGTGCAGGTGAACTGCTCAATCCGTCTCATTCGTCGGCTCGATGCACCCGCTCAGTTTTGATCGAAAACTGAGCAGGGAAACCTTCGAAGGCGGAGATTCTTTGGGACATGTAACAGGAGCCTATGCCGGTTCAAGAGAGAGTACAACCTCTCCGGTCCCGACCACCCCCGCGCAACATCAAGGTTAAGACCATCAACGCGTGTCGCGGAAGGGCGCAATCGGCAAAGGCTCGAACTTTATGGTCCATCCTGACCTCTTCCGTGCCACGGCAAACTGCGTTGCGCCTCAGAGATGAGAATCGCGGAAGTCCTTGAGTCGGAAATTTGGTAACCGTATTCATCATAGCGACTTGGCTACTGGCTGTTAGACGCAGGCAAGTGCGTGCGAAATGTGCCAAGCGCTAGAATTCGATTCGCGATACGCTGTTTCTGCCGCCGGAATGCAATTGGCAGGTAGAGAGAATCTGACAAATCTATAGTAAGCGTTTGAATATAAACGACTTATTTGGTGGACCTGATCGGAATCGAACCGATGACCTCTTCCATGCCATAAGATCCAACAGTAGGCATTTCAATAACTTACAAGACCTACGGTCGCTCCCTAAGTCCTTGAAAGCATATGCAACACACAGATGCAACGCATCGCAAAACGTATCGCGCGTGCCAACTGCTGACGAAACGCGAAAACATCATTCCAGTCTGCCGGTGGGTCACCTACTGAACATACAAAGTGAGTCAGGTGAAGTTGCTCAACGTGCCACTCGTCCCAGTAATCGTGAGAACGTAGGTTCCAGGCAGCGTCCCTGTAGAGAAGCGGCACACAGCGCTCACGGCCACCTAATCTAAGACTCCGGGCTGCGGGTCGACTATTCCAATATCTTAGCCGTTTTTCGCAGCGAGGTTGGATTGCGTAACGAAACGCCGCAGGGTCTTATAGACACCGGGCAGGAGCGTGCAATCGTGCGATTCATCGCGACTTGGGTTTATCAGAGGAGTCCTTGGCGTCGCCGGATTCTCTGTCCAAAATCCTGGCTCCGGGCGTGTAGTCGGCTTGCCTGGAACTTGGCTTTCTCTCGCAGTTTCCTCAATCGGATTTAACCAACAGGCCGTGTTGCGATCAATGGTCAAGCCGATGCGGTTGTGACAAACAACATCAAGGATTTCAGGACGGCGGCAGAACGGTTCGGGATTCAAGCGTTGACGCCGAGAGAGTTTTTGATTGCTTTTAGAAAGGGAGAATCTCATCATGCCAGCGAATCAGAGGAAAAGCGTAATCGGTAAATTCCCGCTCCGGCTCATGCCCTCCGTGCGGAGGGTGGCCGAGGATTTTTCGCT
>Ga0302155_10000813_pt1 | contig 23432 bp, 17 predicted proteins | sample I_Bog_N3_1_FD_193508 | JGI IMG/M metagenome (GOLD analysis project Ga0302155, IMG submission 193508) | Peat permafrost microbial communities from Stordalen Mire near Abisko, Sweden - I_Bog_N3_1 | ecosystem: Environmental > Terrestrial > Soil > Wetlands > Peat | place: Sweden: Abisko, Stordalen...
AACGCCTTCTCCTTCCCATAACTGAAAAGTAACTTTCGGATACCGTTTATGGAATTCTTTAATCAATCTAGGCAAAAGTGTAGCACCAGAAGTCGTCACCGTACCAATCATCAACGATCCCATGACGCCTGATCCAATTGCCGTAATTTCATTGACGGTCCCATCTACCATCCCCAAGATTTGCTCGACTCTTGTATAAAGGATTCGTCCAGCTTCTGTAAGTCGAATTCTACGGCTGCCACGTTCAAAAAGTTGAACTCCCAGAGACTCCTCCAGTTTTTTCATTTGCTTACTGAGTGCCGGCTGCGCAATGTCCAAACGTTTTGCCGCGTGGCTGATATTGCCCTCTTCCACAACTGCATAAAATGAATGCATATCTTTAAATTCCATATGCTTCCCCCATTTGTATTCCGATTTTATATATTACATATACTTTTTTGCTAGTTTTACCATACTTCTTATTGTGCTATACTTTCAAAGAATCATCAATAGTTTCAAGCAAGAAAATTTATTTTTTCTAATTTATTTTTTAAGAAGGTATATTATGTCTATAAATAACACAAATCAATCACAATGGAAACGTTCTTTCTATATTATGTGGGCAGCACAATTTATTGGTATGAGTGCAATCACCGGTGTCGTCGCATTTTTACCCCTTTATATAACGCAGCTTGGTGTCACCAATACATCCTCTTTAGGCCTCTGGGCCGGAATTCTCATGGGCGCTACTTCCTTTTGTGCCGCACTTTCAAATCCATACTGGGGCGCCATGGCCGATCGCAAAGGTCGCAAACCAATGGTTGAAAAAGTATTGCTCATCTTTGGGCTGCTTATGATTGTAATGGCTTTTGTAACCAATGTTTATCAGCTTTTAGCCTTACGCATCTTTCAAGGTCTTTGCGGTGGTTTTGTCGCTGCTGCGACAGCACTCGGCATCAGTATGGCACCAAAAGAAAAAATTCCTTTTATTGTTGGTATGTTTCAAACTGCACTCATTGTCGGTGGTGCCGTTGGACCAATGATCGGGGGTATTATTGCCGACTTATTTGGCTATCGTGTACCGTTTGTCATTTTCGGCTGTCTGTGTTTACTCACATTAGTGATTGTTCGTTTTGCCATTTCAGAAGCTTTTACCCCGGCACCCAAAAACGAACAAACTTCCATCAAAGAAACTCTGCATTACATTTGGTCATTAGGTGATTTAAAAGTCATGCTGATTGTTTTGTTTTTAGCACAATTTGCCATGCAAAGCATTGGACCAATTTTACCGATTTATATCCAAGGTATGGTATCCAATACAGGCAGTCTGGCCAGCATTTCAGGCACAATCATTGCCATTGGCGGTGTAAGCAGTGCTATAGCCTCTGCCAGCATGGGTGTTATCAGCAGACATTATTCCCATCGCCGAATCCTTACTATAGCCTCTATCTTATGTGCCATTACTTTTATTGGTCAACTTGCAGCAAACAGCATCTTCACATTAGGCATCATGCGTGCTGTCAATGGTTTATGCATCGGAGCTATGATTCCCAGTGCCAATACCATTGTGACTTATCTGATTCCTGAAGCAAAGCGTGGGGCAGCTTATGGTATAACTGGTGGCGCAGCTCTAATGGGTAACGTTTTAGGTCCATTATGTGCCGGACTCTTTTCCATATTCTTTGGTATTTCCTCTATTTTCTGGGTCACCTCACTCTTGTTTCTATTTGTTTTCGTTATCTTATTCGTACAAATCAAAGCAGATTATCATCCGCAAATGTCATAACTCCGCTTCACTAAAGGTCTACACTTTGACGGTCATATTTAAACAACTCCATAATTCCTCATAAAAAACTGCCTGATGAATTTATGCGATTCATCAGGCAGTTTATTATTATACAAGTGAAAATTCATCCGCATAAAGAATGGAATTTTTCATTTTGTAAAGCGTATGAAACTATTTATCGTATTTCATCAACGAACCATACAGGGGCACTTAGGATCATATTGCCAATTAGGAATGAGATATTGCATCGTCTTGGCATCATCACGTGCCCCCAGGTTATGCTTCAGATAAAGTTCATGTGCTTGTTCAATTTTATCCATATCGATTTCAATACCGAGCCCAGGTTGATCTGTCACCTTAATTTTCCCATCAATAATCTGCATAGGTTCTTTCGTCAGATGCTCCGTATGTTCTTGCCAAATCCAATGCGTATCAAGTGCCGTAATATTGCCAGGAGCTGCTGCCCCCGTTTGTGCAATCATAGCTAAAGAAATGTCGAAATGATTATTAGAATGTGAACCCCACGTAAGCCCCCATTCATGACAAAGCTGCGCCACCCTTACTGCACCCTGCATCGTCCAAAAATGCGGATCTGCAAGCGGAATATCAACAGATTGCAGCATAACGGCATGGCTAAGTTGCCGCCAATCTGTAGCAATCATATTTGTTGCTGTTGCCAGACCAGTACCTTTCCTAAATTCTGACATAATTTCACGTCCAGAATAGCCATTTTCTGCCCCACAGGGGTCCTCAGCATACGTAATGATATCACTCTTGTTTTTGCACAATCGTATAGCTTCATCCAGTGACCAGGCTCCATTTGGATCAAGCGTAATCCGTGAATCAGGAAAAGCTTTTTTCAAAGCAGTGACCGCTTCGATTTCCCTATCTCCACTTAATACACCGCCTTTCAGTTTGAAGTTTTTAAAACCATACCGATTCGCTGCCGCGTGTCCAAGACGGACCACCGCTTCTGGCGTCAATGCTTCTTCATGGCGTATACGAAGCCAGTCTTCTTTTTCGGATTCTTCACTTAAATAAGGTAAATCTGTCTTTTTGCGATCACCAACAAAGAAAAGATAGCCCAAAAACTCTACTTCATTACGCTGCTTTCCTGTACCAAGCAGTTCAGCAACTGGTACGCCAAGATATTGACCAAAAAGATCCAGGCAGGCTGCTTCAACAGCCGTAACTGCATGAATCATTGTACGCAAATCAAACGTTTGTACGCCGCGTCCCCCAGCATCACGATCTTTAAAGACCTCTCTTATTTCATTAAGAATATGATTGTAACGGGCAATGGGTTTACCGATAACAAGTTCTTTTGCGTCCTCCAGCGTACTGCGTATCTTTTCTCCGCCAGGAACTTCACCAGCTCCAATATGACCGCTGTTGTCTTTTAGAATTACGATGTTCCTCGTAAAAAATGCACCATGCGCACCACTAAGATTAAGCAGCATACTATCATGCCCCGCTACGGGGATAACCTTCATTTCCGTAATAATTGGGGAACTGTCCTGCGTGCTGATTTTCATATATATCATATCTCCTTCGCTCTTTAAAAATAGATTTTATAAATCATGCATAAATGCTGGCTTCTTTGAATCATATTTCCAGTCTGATACAAGATACTGCATCGCCATAGCATCATTTCGTGCACCCTTGCCATATTTTTCATACAGACTATTTGCTTTTTCTACTTGTTCCATATCAATGTCAATTCCCAATCCAGGTTTATCTGGAACTTTGACTACTCCACCAACGATTTCCAGTGGTTCCTTTGTAAGATGTTCCTGACCTTCCTGCCAAATCCAGTGTGTATCGATAGCAGTAATCGTACCAGGTGCCGCTGCCGCCACCTGCGTAAACATGGCGAGAGATATATCAAAATGGTTATTGGAATGTGATCCCCAAGTCAGACCCCATTCATGACAAATTTGTGCCACACGAACCGCCCCCTGCATTGTCCAAAAATGTGGATCAGCCAAAGGAATATCCACGGACTGCAAAGAAATAGAATGTCCGAGTTGGCGCCAGTCCGTTGCAATCATATTCGTTGCAGTTGCTAAACCCGTTGCCCTTTTGAATTCAGCCATAATCTCCCGTCCTGAATAAGCATTTTCCGGTCCGCAAGGATCTTCCGCATAAGCGAGAATATCAGACCGCCCTTTACAAAGTTTAACAGCATCATCTAGTAGCCATGATCCGTTCGGATCAAGCGTGATTCTCGCCTGAGGAAACGCTTTTTTTAATGCTGCAATCGCTTCTATTTCTTTTTCTCCGCTCATAACGCCGCCCTTTAATTTAAAATCCTGAAAACCGTACTTCAGCGATGCTGCTTGAGCCTGCCGCACAACCATTTGTGGTGTCAAAGTCTCCTCATGACGAATTTGATACCATTCATCTTTACTGTAACCTGCAGAAAGATAATTTAAATTCGTCTTTTTTTGATCACCCACATAGAAAAGATATCCCAGCATTCGTACTTCATCACGCTGACGCCCATCTCCCAATAGATCTGCAACGGACACCTTGAGATGTTGTCCTAATAGATCAAGCAGTGCTGCTTCAATGGCCGTAATTACATTATCAGTACGCAAATTAATTTCATGCGGTTGTTTCAGCACAGCAGCTTCTGCAGCTGTGGTTACCTTATGAACCGTGGTCTTTGCTTTAGCAAAACCTTCGCCAAGAATAACCTGTCGAATATCTTTAAGAATATCATGATATCGCCCAATGGATTTACCCTCAACCAATCCGATTGATTTTTCCAGTGTCAGCCTTATCCCCTCACCGCCCGGAACCTCACCAACTCCGATATTTCCCTGATTATCTTTGAGGATAACAATGTTTCGCGTAAAAATCGGTGCATGTGCACCACACAGATTCAGCAGCATACTGTCATGCCCAGCTACAGGAATAACCTTCATCTCTTTTACCACGGGTGTATTATTCATACATAAAACCTCCCAGCTTATTCTAAAGCACCATTATTATGTACTTGTTCTGATTTTTCATTTACGGAACAACATTTTCTTTATCCCTGGACTGTTTTTAATTCAACACGGTGGATATCACCAACTAAGAACAGATAACAAAATGCTGCAACGAAACCATGTGCTACTATAAATACAAGTGCCCATTCAAAAGATCCCGTTACTGCTACAATATAGCCAATAACGATAGGCGTCGTAATGCTTGAAAGATTACCGCACATATTAAAAAGTCCTCCGGCAAGCCCCGAAATTTCTTTAGGAAAAGTATCCGACCCAACAGCCCAGCCTAAAGCACCAAAGGCTTTGCCAAAAAAAGATAAGGACATAAACAAAATGACCAGCGGAATCGAATCGACATAATTACAACCAATCATCGCCATACTCATTGTCATCCCGCAGACAATCGGAAATTTGCGTGCCAACGACAGTGAATAGCCTTTACGCAATAAAAAATCAGAAAATAGGCCACCAAAAATCCCCCCACTAAAACCGCATAAAGCCGGAATAGCCGCTGCAAAACCTGCATGAAGTATATCCATCCCCCTAGCTTGGACAAGATAAACAGGAAACCAGCTAATAAAGAAAAACGTCATTGCATTGATGCAGTATTGCGCAAGGTATATCCCGATAAACATGCGATTCATCAGCAATTGTTTAATAAGATTAAAATTCGGTCCCTTTTGTTTCACAGTTTCATCTTTTTTCCCCATATCCATACTAACTAAGCCGCCGCCTTCTTCAATATAATCGACTTCGGCTTTATTGGCCATAGGATGTTCTTTGGGGTCATGAATAAACTTCTGCCAAAAAATCAACATAACCAAGCCTATTGCGCCCATAACAAAAAAGACATAATGCCAACCAAACGACTGTACAATCCAGCCCATAAGCGGTGCAAAAATAACAGTTGCAAAATATTGTGCCGCATTAAAAATGGATGATGCTGTACCACGCTCCTGTTTTGGAAACCATGCGGCAACAATACGTGCATTTGCCGGAAAAGATGGCGCTTCAAATGTCCCCATTATATACCGAAAAGAGAAAAGAACGACCGCTGCTGTTAGACCAGCAAAAAATGCCGAAATTCCCTGCATCATAACAGAAATAGACCAAAAAACCAGTCCTATGGCATATACCTTTTTCGAACCATATCGATCAAGCAGCCACCCGCCTGGTAGTTGTGCAATAACATAAGCCCAGCCAAAAGCAGAAAAAATATATCCCATCTGGATACTCGTAAGACCCAAATCATGTTGTATTGCCGAACCTGCAATAGAAATTGTTGCCCGATCTGCATAGTTTATGGCGGTAATGGCAAAAAGAATAGCAACGATTATCCAACGAACATTTGTCTTTTTAGCCTTTAAAGGGATTGTGGTCATAGTATTATCCGAAAACATTCTGATCACTCCAATTACTTATTTTTGCGTATTCATTTTTATCCTAAATCTAGCAGCTAGAAGTATACCGTTTCCCATGCATGAGCTAAATAATAGTTTTCTATTTATTGTGATAATTCAGTTAATATTGAAAGGTAATACAGACAAAGCGCTTTATCTGCATTACCTTCTAGACGTATTTATCGTTTGACTTCTACGTGCGCCAGTTTTTCATAATATTTTACAATACTGCTATGATCGTCTTCTTCTAATCCATCCGCCCGCACGGCTTGCATAATTTCCATCACACTCGCGGTAAGCGGCAGTGACACACCTACTTCATGGGACGTTTCCAATACATTTTTGAGATCTTTTATATGAAGTTTAATCCGAAATCCAGGATCAAATTTACGATCCATAATAAGCGGTGCTTTTGCATCCAATACTGCACTTCCCGCCAGACCGCCTCGAATTGCCTGATAAACCAATTCCGGTTCTACTCCAACCTTGCTGGCAAGAACAAGGGCTTCGCTCATGCCAGCGATATTAACAGCGACTATAATTTGATTTGCGAGCTTTGTTGCATTGCCAGCACCAATTTCTCCAGTACGAACAACCGAGCCAGCCATCGTTTTTAAAATGTCATAATACTTATCAAAAACCACTTGTTTTCCGCCAACCATAACAGAAATCGTACCATCAATGGCTTTTGGTTCCCCACCACTAACCGGTGCATCAAGCATATCCACACCAATTTTTTCAAGTTCTGCAAAAATATCGCGGCTTGCCAGTGGTGCAATCGAACTCATATCAATTAAGACACTGCCTCTTTTTGCGCCTTCTTTAAGTCCGTTTTTCCCCAGTACGACTTCTTTTACTTGGGGTGAATTCGGCAGCATCGTAATGATAACATCGGTTAACGCAGCAACTTCCCGCGGTGTTTCAACAACTTCAGCGCCAAGTTTTTCTAATTCCACAGCAACAACAGGATTGTGATTTGATACAACCAATTGATAACCTGCTTTGATAAGATTCTTACTCATCGGTTTTCCCATAATTCCTAAACCTATAAAACCTATTTTCATGTTAAAATCCTCCTTAATTCTCTATTGCACCAATTTGTACAAGTATTTTACGAAGCTTTATTTGATTTTCTTCTGTCATATGCTGAATCGGACGGATCGGATGTCCAACATTCACCCCTAGTAGATTGAGCGCATCCTTTGGTACCACTGGAAAACTCCCTAAACTGTAGGCATTACGAAACAGAGAAAGTCTAAATTGTGCATCCAGTGCGCCCTGTATGTCACCAGCCATAAACTTATCATAAATTTCAACAACAAGCTTAGGTACAACATTGGCCGTGCCAGCAACACAGCCTGTACCACCATAAACCAGTGTAGCCAGAATCATTGTATCCCGACCAGCCATAATGCTGAAATTTTTATCTTTTGTTCGGCGAATATATTCTGAAGTAAGCGTCATATCACCGCTTGTATCTTTAGCCCCCACAATATTCTCAATATCAGCTAACCGCTCCACAAGACCCGCTGACATATTCACACCAGTACGCTCTGGATTATTATAAACAACATTTGGAATATGGACCGCTTTGGCAATCGCAACAAAATGATCATATAATTCTTTTTCGTTTGGCGTTATAAACATCGGTGTAAGTACCGTGATTGCGGCAGCTTCATAATATTTTGCCATTTCAGCCAGATGAATGCACTCCCGTGTCGTAATCGCACTAGCTCCAACATAAACCGGAATACGCCCATTTACCTCATCCATTGTAATTTCAACAACTCTTTTTTTATCCTCAAAACTCAAGCCATAAAATTCTCCAGTACTGCCAATAACAAAAACACCATGGACCCCACCCTGTATAACATAATCAATCAAACGTCGCAGGCCTTTTTCATCCAGTCTTTCATTTTCATCCAGTGGGGTAATTAATGGTGGTACAACACCTTTTATTTCCAGCATAGTATTCGCTCCCCTTTTCTACAAATTTTATTGTTGTATGAGTTTACATTTTCCTGCAACATCAAGTAATTGGTGCCGGATTAAAAAGGCAAAGATCATTGTGCAGTTTCCAATGTTCTGCCCAAGATTCTTTTTTACCACTGGCGACCTCAATAATAAGCTCAAAAATTTCTTTGCCGACTTCTTCTATTGTCGCTTCGCCCGTTGCAATACGACCAGCATTGATATCAATAATGTCTTCCCACTTCTGTTTAAGCTCATTCCGTGTTGAAACTTTTAATACAGGGGCCAGAGCCAACCCATACGTCGTTCCACGCCCCGTACTGAATACCTGTAAATGCATGCCGGACGCAAGCTGCATCGTGCCACAAACGAAATCACTTGCCGGTGTTGCCGCATAAATAAGACCTTTGCCCCGAATTTTTTCCCCTGGGGCAAGCACATCAGAAATCGGCATTGATCCCGATTTGACAATAGAGCCTAACGCTTTTTCTACAATATTTGCCAATCCACCCTTTTTGTTGCCCGGTGCAGGGTTTGCACTTCGGTCGGCACCACCGAGTTCAAGATACGTATCATACCACTGCATTTCCTCAAGAAGTCGCTTTCCCACTGCTTGATTTGCCGCCCTTGGCAATAAAAGATGAATACCATCACGAACTTCCGTAACTTCCGAAAACATTACGGAAGCACCACCTCGAACCAATAAATCCGCTGCATAACCGATAGCTGGATTAGCCGTAACGCCAGAAAAAGAATCGCTCCCCCCGCATTGCAAACCAATAACAATATCCGATAACGGGCAGGAAACTCGACGTCGCTTCTCCAAGCGTTTTAGGCAAGTTTCCGCTGCCTCAACAATATTCTGTATCATGTCTTGATAACCATGTTCTTCTTGCAGGACAATTACTTCCGGCTGCGTTCCTTTGGGAATCAGTTGTTCCGGCTGTAATTTCTCACAACCCAGTCCGACAATAAGCAGCTCGCCCCCTAAATTGGGGTGAGTTGCCAGATTTTGTAAAGTACGAATGGGCACTTTCGCTTCTGGCGCATGAATCGCCACACCACAGCCATAACTATGAGCTAAAACAACAACATCATCTACGTGCGGATACTTATGTAAAATGTCTTGTTTTAATTTTTCGACTGCTTTATTAAGAACACCCACCACACACTGTACACTAGGTAAAATCCCCAAAATATTACGTATGCCGGTAGTGCCATCCTGATTGCGATATCCAGCAAAAAAATACTCTTTTTCCAGTGGCTGTATTCGTGTCTGTGATGAATTTGGCAAAAGCAACATATCTAACTGAGGCGGCGTTGGCAAATTCATCATAAATTCATTCACCCAATTTCCTGCTGAAAGATCTTTATTAGCATACCCAATAACCTGATTATAGCGAATAATTTCTTCATCTTTTTTAATATCTCGCAGAACTACCTTATGACCCTGAGGAATATCCTCTTTCAGTTCAATTCCAAAATCGAAAACTGTCCCTTTTGGCAGTCCGCCTTCATTTACAATAATAGCAACATTATCTTCGGTAGAAACTTTTATGCAGCGTGCTACCTGTTCTTTTTTCGTATTCATAATTGATCTCCCTTATTCATAGATTAAAAACTTACATAAAAAAATGAAAACTATACTATTACGATACGCTATTTTTTTGCTGCCTGCTTCTTTATATTGCATTTTCCATGCCAACACTGAACTTGCGAATTTAAAGGTTGCATTCTGTAAACCCACTTGAAATTTGTCGCATAAATCCTACAAATGAAGCATTTTTGTAACATTTGATGCATCATTTCTTTTGTTGTCTGAAAATGATAAGATATAAGAAACGAACGAAAGGAGGTCGCGTTATGGCAAAAATTGCATTTATTGCCCCCGATCAAGTCCTATTAAAAAACAGTAAGCAGATCGCTCTGGAACTTGGCTGCTACGAATATACTGATTTTTATTTTTCTCAGCTTAACGATGCCGTCAGTCTTGCTCGTTCTTTAGAAAACACCGATGTAGATGCGATCATTTCACGTTATGGCACAGCATTTCTTCTTTTAAATGCGAAAATTAGTATTCCTATCGTTGAAATCATGATCACAGGTCAAGATCTGGCACAGGCTTTTTATGAAGCAAAAAAGCTGGTTCATCATCCGCATCCCCGACTAACCTATCTTGCCTTTGAAAATATGGCAAATGACATTATTCGTTTATCCAACATTCTCGATATTGATTTGCGTGTCTTAAAACTTAAGACTTCGGAAGACATCCATAAAACAATAGATCACATCTCATTAAAAAACACAGATGTTTTAATGGGTGGTGCAAATGCTGTTAATTATGCAGCAAGCTGCGGATTTCTCACCCAGCTTGTCCAATCCGGAGATTGTTCGTTGCGTGAAGCCTTCAAATCTGCGCAAAAAATTCTTTTGGCACGTAGCAGCGAACGGAAGCGTACCGAAGAATTCCGTACAATCGTAAATTCCCTGCGGGAAGGTATTATATGCGTGAACCAAGAAAAAAACATTCAATTCGTCAATTTTGCCGCTGAAATATTTTTACAGCAATCACAACAAGAACTCACTGGAAAAAGAATCGACGAATTTAAACAGCATCAGCTTTTACAAGAATGCCTGCCGTTTATGGATGAGTGCCTAAAAAACGGTCAGAAAGTCATCGATAAAATTCTTAAAATCGGTCCTTTTTGGATTAACTTCAACTTTTTGCCCATCATCGTCAAACAAAAAATCATAGGTGCCGCAATTACATCCCAGGACGTCACTCAAATTCAAGAAATGGAAATCAAAATCCGCAATGAAGTTCTCACAAAAAAATTCATTGCCAAATACCATTTCAACGACATTCTAGGTGAATCCCCTCAAGTTAGTGAAGCAAAACGAACCGCTGAAGAATTTGCTAGTGTTGATACGACTGTATTGATCTTTGGCGAATCGGGCACCGGTAAAGAATTATTTGCACAAAGCATACACAATGCCAGCAACCGTGCGCATGGTCCGTTTGTTGCCATCAATTGCGCCGCACTGCCAACCAATCTTTTAGAAAGCGAACTTTTTGGTTATGTGGATGGCGCCTTTACCGGAGCACGGCACAAAGGCAAGCAAGGGCTCTTTGAAATGGCTCACCGCGGTACAATTTTTCTCGATGAAATTTCCGAAATGGCTCCTTATGGACAAAGCCGCTTACTACGGGTATTACAAGAACGTCAGGTCATGCGGCTTGGTGATGACAAATATATTCCGATTGACATACGTATTATTGCCGCAACAAATAAAAAACTTACCAAGCTAGTCAATGAAGGTGCTTTTCGACAAGACCTTTTCTATCGACTCAAAGTTCTTACTGTTACGATTCCGCCACTGCGGCAGCGCACTGGTGATATCTTATACCTCACCCAGCATTTTCTGAAACACTACACCGTAAAACATCAGCGTCCACACGAATTAGACCGTTCCGCAACCGTATTACTCGAAAATTACAAATGGCCCGGCAACATTCGTGAACTACGCTACTTCATTGAACGCTTGGTTATTATCACCAAAGAATTCCATATCAATGCTATCATCCTAGAAAAATATTGGGATGACCGTACCGATATCTGTGAAAATGGTAATTTTGCACAATCCTATACACCAGTACCGGAACAAACTGAAAAAGAAAAAATCATACAGGCAATTGCTGATAATCAATCAAACATCTCGAAGACTGCCAGCCAATTAGCTATGGATCGCAGTACCCTTTACCGCAAACTTAAGCTATATAAAATCGAAATAAAAAAATGCTATACGTGAGACCACCACAACTGATGCACAGTTCAAACATTTGTAGTACCATACTGTGGTATAGCTAAAAAATCAAAACCAGACACCCTCGATTTATTCTCCTTTTCAGTTGGCATAAATTTTGCTTCTTATTATTAACGGTTCGTATAAAACAATCATCTTATGAAAAAAATTTTATAGAAAAAGGGGTAAATATCATGCATATTATTACAGCACCAGATTCATTCAAAGGAAGTCTCACCGCCAGTGAAGTGGCCACCGCTATGACCATAGGTATTAAACGTGTATTTCCTACAGCAAAAATAGATAAAATTCCTATAGCAGACGGCGGTGAAGGTACTGTTGAAGCACTTATTACTGCCACCAAGGGAAAATTCATCGAAACAATTGTAGAAAATCCACTGGGAAAACCAGTTAAAGCCATCTGGGGAATACTTGGCGACGGCAGTACTGCCGTCATTGAAATGGCGACCGCCTCTGGACTCTTATTGATAGCCGAAAAGGAACGCAACGTCCGCTTAGCCAGTACATACGGAACCGGACAGCTAATCAAAGCTGCACTCGATCAAGGAGCAGACCGTATCATCATCGGTATAGGCGGCAGCGCCACGAACGATGGCGGTGCCGGTATGGCTTCCGCCCTAGGTGTCCGCTTTTTTGATGCTGCGAATCAGCTTCTAGATAAAGGCGGTGCTGCACTTGCAAAACTCGATCATATCGATATCCAGCAACTAGATAGCCGGCTTATCCATACAGAAATTCTCATTGCCAGTGATGTAAACAACCCACTTTGCGGAGAAAAAGGTGCCTCTGCCGTTTATGGTCCGCAAAAGGGTGCTACCCCAGCCATCGTCAAAGAATTAGATACTGCACTTGCTCACTATAATGAAATTGCCAAACGAGATGTTGGTATAGATGTCAACATCTTGGCTGGCAGCGGTGCTGCTGGTGGATTAGGTGCGGGGCTTATTCTATTTACTGCCGGAAAAATGAAAAATGGTATAGAACTTATCCTTGCCGCACTTCATTTTGATAATCTCATTAAGGATGCCGATTTGATCATTACCGGTGAAGGACATACGGATTTTCAAACGGCTCATGGCAAAGCCCCCGTGGGAATTGCACAATGCGCAAAAAAATACAACATCCCAGTTATTTGTCTTTCCGGTGCATTGGGAAACGATGCAGAAGAAGTTTTGCAGCAAGGTATTGCCGCTATTGCAAGTGCAGTTCCCTGCCCGATGACACTAGAAAACTGTATGAAAAACGCAAAAACACTTCTGGAGGATGCCACAGAACGCACCTGCCGTCTTCTGCAAATTGGCATGCAACTGAACAAAGAATAAACGATTCTACGTACGACTAATATCGAAGAATGGTCCCTGCCTACTCCATTTTCATGCAAAAAAAATGTTGAAGCAAGCAATTCTATCATTGCTTACTCCAACATTTATTATAAAGCCAAAATAGTCTGTTTGGTTATTGTACAAGCAGACTATTTTTTTGAGTTCTTTATCATTACTTTTTTACACCAAGGATAATATGATTTCAAAATTGCCAAAAGACGTGGCTGTGTTTACACAATAGTCGCCAATTTTGCCTGTTTCACCATTTTGCTCAATAACAATCGGTGGTTGTAAATCCGTCATAAGTCCGCGTTCAGATAATGAACTGCAAAAAACACCATTATTAACATTCAAAAATTCGCTCACACTATCCAATGCCAATTCATCAACCGTCACAAGTTTCTCACCATAAAAACGAGTTGCAATTGCTAAAAGGACAGATTCTTCCATGAGGAAACTCGCCGACAACGTAATGTCTCCAACAATGTTCTGCGAGACCAACCATTTTTTCTGCGCCGAGTTACCTGTACTATTTTTTATAAAAATAAAAGATGGATCATCTAAGAACCGGACTGCATTACGCTTTATCAAACCTACATAATTATATAGTAAATCCGCTTTATCACCGGCGGAAGCTAAATCCACCACTTGCTTGATAATCGCTGTTTCATTTTCTGTCTCTACGCCGCTTATAGTTATACCGTACTCCTCCCGAAAATCGTTTAATGCATTTTCGACAGCGGTCAATGTCATATAATTTCTGTCTGTTATGACTTGCATGATGCTAAGATGTCCTTCTCGCTGCGAAGCCAATAACTGATCGACCTGTACACTTGTCAGAAAGCCCATCTCTACTGCCAAGTCACCAAATCTTTGATCTCTTGTCCGCTGTAAATGATGAATATCTTCAACTTGCGCTGCAGTCATCAACCCAGCATTAATAGCAAGCAGACCCAGCTTAACCTTAACACTCCGTTCAGCATCTAATACCGCACTTAACTGAACATTGTTAAGAATTCCTTTATTTAATAAATAATGTCCAAAATACTGATTTAACATATTATATCGCCCTCTCTCTTTAAGAAACATATAGAATCATCTTGCATTGCTAAAAATCACTGTGATTCAGCAAAACCATTCTGTTCCAATACCATTTTTAGAACCGCTACTAATTTATCTTCCTGAATTGGTTTCAAAACATAATTTTTTGCCCCATTTTGCAAGGCTTCAAAGACGATATGTTTCTGTCCTAAGGCGCTTACCGCTATAATATTTGCCTGTGGATCATACTCTAAAATTCCCTTTAAGGCATCAATTCCACTTAACCCCGGCATCGTGATATCCATCGTTACCAAATCCGGCAGACATTTTGGGTAATGGTCAATCGCCTGTTGACCATTTACGGCTTCTTCAACTACCTCATGTCCTGCTTTTTCGAGTATTCTGCGCAATGTATTTCTCATCATCATAGAGTCATCAACAATCATAATTCGTGCCATGTGAATCTTCCCCTCTTCATATTACATATTTTCATTCGCATTAAAATACTAAAGTTAACGTAATTTTCCCAAAATCCGTATCAAGCAGCCAAGTTGGTGTTTCTGATTGAGGATACTTCGCGGAAGCATCTTCCGCCATAATACTAACTAAGGCTTTTGTCGTAACAATACCAACCCACTCTGGTACTTCTTTAAGTGCTTCCGCAAATATTTGCTTCGCATAATACGATAATATATTTTCAAGTCTTCGATCTGGTGCTCCTTTGCTGGCTTCTTCCAACGGATACTCATCAGCCAAATATTTTACAACTGACTGATCAGCACTTAGTACCATTCGGCAATTGCCTATTCCATTTATCCCCAAGAACGTTGTAACCTGGCGCAGTTTTAATTTTCCACCATCGGCAGATTCTATATACGTACAATTATTTAGCTGCAACCCAGCATTTTGCTTAAACAAAATTTCCGTTGCCCGCACCAAAGGATTTCCTAACTGCCGAATGGAATAAGACTGATGTTCTTCAATTTGAGCAAACGGTAAGAAAAATTCAAATTGCGTACCTTTACCCCACAGTGTATTAACCTGCACCGATCCGTTTAATTTTTCTATCTCCGCGCGTACCGCCGAAAGACCCACACCACGACCAGCTAGTTCGCTAACATCTTTCGCTCCTGAAAAACCATCTGCAAAAATCAACAGGATGCTCTCTCTCTCATCCATCCGCTTTGCTTCTTCTGCACTGCAAATGCCTTTTTTTACCGCAACCTCGCGAATATGATCAGGATTCATACCAGCTCCATCATCAGCTATAACAATCGTCATGCCTAGTGAATTTTCTTTTACAGCACAAGTGATTTTACCAATTTCATCCTTACCTTTTTCCACTCTTTCTTCAAACGACTCCAACCCATGCGTGATAGAATTACGAAAAACATGCCCCAATGATTTTATAAAATCATTATATCGCAAAGGATCGACTAGTGTATCGCCGCCTTCAATATCAAAAGCTTGGATAGCCTTCTCATTTCGTTCAGCTAAAGACACAACATATTCCGGATAAGACTGCAATAATTTTTTGATTGGCTGATACCGCAACCGATGTAAATCCGGCAAAAGTACATTGCATTCATCGTAAGGTAATATCCATTTTACTTTCTCTTCAATTTCCAGCAATCGTTGATTATCAACAATCAGCATATTCTCCTGCTGAAAAAATTCATTTCCTAGTTTTTCTTTTAACAAGTTCAAGTCCGCCTCGAGCCAGTTAATCATAACGTACGGTGTAAAATCAAAGAGCTTTTCTTTCAGCTCTTTGCTATCCAATTGCACAAGTTGCTTGGATCGAACCTTCGCCAGCATACTCTCCATATCATGCAATTTCCCCATAATATTTGCCATATGCAGTTGACCAAATGTACCTTTAAATGTATGTACGATCCGAAATATGGCTGCTAATATATCGTTCGCTGCTTTTTTTTCATTCAACAAGCTTGGCATTTCTTCTTGGCAAAAATTTGTGTACTGACTAACGGCGGCAAAAAAATCAGCGGAATGCGTCACTACATGCACAATCATTGCCAAAACATCATGTTCCTTCTGCACGTGGTCTTCCATAGCCTTTTGCAATGTCAAATCGGTAAGAATCATCATAATGCTGCGTTCTTTCGTATCCTTTTTATTGTCAATCAATTTATAAGCCATCCCGATATAACTACTGCCCAAGGCAACCTCTTCCGGCAGCAAAGAAAAATATGGTTTTTGCAAAGACTCATTTTCTTCATCCAGAATTTTTTTAAAGATAGCCTCTAAAAACACTTGTTGATCACGATCCTTGGGATAAATTAACGCTGGCACCAACTCTCCCGCGATTTCACGCGTAAAAATCGTTGTACACTCTGCACTATATTGTCCACTGACCAATAGATCTTCACCAAAAGAAAGAAACCCTTGTCCTGCATGATCAAGAAGATTTCGCAAAGATGCCGTTCGTTCTGCAATTTTTTGCTCTAATTTTTGGTTCCACTCTTCCAATTTCGCATGAGATGCTTGTACTTCTTCATACATTTTCTCCAAAGAATCCAATGTACTATTAATTGAATGAGTCAAATATCCCATCTCATCGTGTGAATAAATCTCACCACGAACATTTAAATCCCCATTTCCAACCTTCGTCATTAGTTTTGATAACTGATATACAGCTTTGCGCACTGACATATCAAACCCCATAAAAAGATAACAAACCAACAACAATATACCTACGGTAAATACGATTACGAGATTTCGATATTGCAAATATTGGTCGATCCGTAAAACAAGTTCCTGATCAATAACACCTAATTCTGCTTTATGTAATGCCTCAATATTCTCAATCGACTGATTTCCCAGCGTAGTCAATAATTGCTTTGGAACCGGTAATCCCTGCTGCCCCACTGTTTTTTGCTCAATATTCCAAGCAAAGATCGGCACCAAATCTGTGACTGCAGTCTGTAATTTTTCCAATTCCAGCTTTATTTTCTGGTTATGACGAAATACCTGGTTAGCATTGCCTGTTGCCTGTTCCAAACTTGAACGCATCAACCCGGCAACTTGCAGTATTTGGTTCCGACTAGTCGGCGAAACATTATCCTCATACAATTGAATGGACAATCCCTGCGCCATACTTACATTCTCTGCCACTTTCGGTAATTTGCGCAATACAGAATCAACCAGATATGATGTGTCAAAATTCGAATCCATAGCCAGATTTGACTCATAGCCCACATGCTGCATCAAATCCGTTATTTCACTGATCCAACGGCTGTCTAAATCAAACACAAGCTGTGCACGACCAATATCAGACTGCAACGTATCCGCTTTGCGCGTCAGCCAATCCTGCTGCACAATCTGTAATTTCCAAGTTGTATCCATTTGACTGGCTGTTTGTTTGTCTATTGCTTCTACTGCGGTCAATGCCTCATCCACTTTCGCTTGCTGAGCCAGCACATCCTCTCGCGGCACTTTATTGCCATGAGAAAAATCATACTGCAGATTACGATATGCCTGCGCCTCATTGAATAAATCTGTCAGCTTGGTAATGTATTCAATGCCGCCTCGTTCCCGAATGTCAAAATCGATATTCTTATTTAATTCCGATACCAGCATATAAATTAATACAGCTGCCTGCAATACAATTAATAAACCAATCATGCCAAATTTATAAGCGTATTTCAAGCGATTCATAATTTGAACTGCAGGCTCAAGTAGCTGTTTCATCAACAAACCTCCTACACTGCTTTTTTTAGTAAGCAAATAAAAACCGTTTTCACAAACACAAAACAGCCAAAAATATTTTTTCTCTCCCTTTTATATCATTGTCATTATGCTTATATTATACTTTCAAAAGTTTAACAGTTCGTTAACAATATATTAATTTTAAGTTAATTCATGGGAGTAGTCACACCAGCTCGCACTGCAAATAGAGGGATAAACAACCCCATGGCTGTTTATCTCTCTATTTGTCCAAAAAAATTACGCAATCCTCTGATTTTGTATAAAACCGAGCTTGCGTAAACATATAAAAACTTTTTTAGTTAAGCATAGCTCAATTGCTCGTTTGAAGATATTGTGTGTGTTTATCTTTACTCGTTTAGTTAATTAGCACTTTTGAAATGAGTGGATCCTATCGGATGATACGATGTGCTGCTTTCTACCATCTCAATAAATTTAGACAAGGCACTCGTCATTAAAACATCCTTATGCCGAATTAAAAAATTATTTGTTGCACTATATTGCTTGGGAATTGAAAAGGATCGCAAAAGTCCATCTTTTTCATATTTTTGAATCGCTGATTGCGGGACAAACGATGCCCCAAGTCCAGCTATTACGCCGCTTATAATGGCATCGAGATTATTGAATTCCAGAAACCGAAAATCATCGATAGCATTTACCTTGAACCAATTTTCCAGTTGAGTCCGATTTGGGCAGCCCACTGAACTCATGAGAAAGGGGTTAGCATAGATTGTTTTCATGTCACGGTCCTCAGGAGAAGTAATCAATACAAAATTTTCTTCAGATACCAATTCTTCGACAATATTATCATCTTTAACAGATGATTTGACAAAAACAACATCCAATTCAAAACGCAGTATCTTCTGAACAAGTTCCTGTGTTTGCCCTGTTAAAAGTGACAATTCTACATTCGGATAAGCTTTGTGATATTTAGCTAAAATTTGGGGAAGATCTAATGTCGAAACAGTTTGGTTGGCTCCGATGGACAAACGACCATTTGGTTCAATAGAATCATTCAACGCTTTATTTGCTTCATCCAGTAAATGCAAAATACGTTCTGCATAAGATAACAATTTCTCGCCCGTTGGCGTTAACACCATACCTCGTTGACGATAAAACAGTTGTGTTTTCAACTCCATTTCCAATTGTTGTACCCGTGCTGTCACGTTTGACTGAACGTAACCCAGTTTTTGCGCTGCCTTTGTTATGCTGCCTTCATGTGCAACAGCTCGAAAAATTCGTAATTCATTGCTTTCCATTTAAACGCCCCCTTCTATAATCACTATAAACGAATCATACTATCGTATTCATTCATTTTACATGATGTTTATATTCCTGTAAACTAGACATAGAGCAACATTTAAAGAAAAAAATATATATAGAACGCATTAAACATTTTATATGGCAGACTGATAGACTGGATGTAATTCCTTTAATGCGTTCTATATAATTCGTAAATGAAATATACGAACTATTTTTTAGCAGCGATTTACCACAAAATATGCATGCTCTTATAAGGAGAATTTAAATGAGAAATTCAGATTCACAGAAGTGGATTATTTTAGCTATTGTTACCCTAGTTTCATTTATTACCAACATCGATGCCACCATCGTGGTTATTGGATTACCAAGTATGATGGAAGGGTTGCACATTCCGATGGTTACGGGTCTTTGGATTATCACATCGTACATCATTACCAGCACCATATTTTTACTTCCGGCAGGTAGATGGGCCGATATGGTAGGTACAAAGCATATTTTTATTTTAGGATTTGGAATTTTTACAATTGCTACCGTACTTTGCGGTATTGCCAATTCGGGAACAACTTTAATCATTTCCAGATTCATTCAGGGAGCTGGTGCCGCATTAGCTTTAGCTACCGCTACACCGATTATTATGCGGACATTTCCACCAAATCAGCTAGGCTTGGCAGTAGGAATCAACTCCACCGCCTGGATCATTGGGTCCATTGCCGGACCGGTGCTTGGTGGCGCACTAATCAGTGATTTCGGATGGCAATCTATATTCTTCGTAACAGTGCCCTTTGCACTACTAGGAATGATCGCTGCTTGGTTCATCCTTGAAGACAAGGATGTTTTAGTAAAAGCAAAAACGGACTGGAAGGGCATGCTAACTTTCGGTATCGGATTAATCACTCTACTAATTGCCCTTTCAGAAGCTCAAGCCTGGGGCTGGGTATCAGCACCAATTATTGGATTATTTCTAACGACTATAATAATGTGGCTTGCCTTCGTAATTACAGAATTGCGAATCAAGCACCCGCTGTTCAAGCTTGACCTGCTTTCTAATATACAGTACTCAGCGGGTTTGGTAATTACGCTAAATTATTGCATTGGTTATTTTTCCATCATTTTTCTCCTGACACTTTATTTGCAGGCAGCACTCCATCTTACACCTCTGCAATCAGGAATGTTGATGATTCCTTTGTCTGCTCCACAGCTGATTATGGGTCCCTTGGGTGGCATGCTTGCCGATCGTTTCGGACCAACACGTATAATGTCGATTGGTCTGATCTTCCTTGCTTTTGGCTTATTTATACTAGGAAACCTCAATCTGCAGCTATCCACGCCAGCAATCGTCATACCGTTGACCATCATTTCAATCGCCAATGCTCTTGCCTGGCCAGCACTCGCAAAAACAGTCCTTTCCTCAACACCTAAAGAACACGCAGGATCGGGATCAGGGATGTTCTACACCATCTATAACGTTGGTAGAGCATTGAGCCAAACATTGGCACTGGCAGCATTAGAATTCAGCGTACCACCGGACATCCTCTCTCAGGCATTACAAGGAATAACAAACCACCAAATTCAAAATGTGGAAAGCATGTTAGTTCATTCCATAGACAACAGTTTTCGATTTTTCATTCTCTTTTTTATAGCAGCACTGCTGCTTACAGTAGTACTCCTTGGTGTCCACAAAAATTTTTATAAACAAGTAAAAATTAAATTATAAACGACTATATGGCTGCCCTTGAAGAACTGTCCTAGATACAAAATGACGGGACTTCACAATATAGTATATTTTAAGTTAATTCCTGGAAGTAATCTCACTCAAAATAGAGGGATAAACAGCCCCACGGCTGTTTATCCCTCTATTTGTACAAAAAAATTACGCAACCCTCCGATTGGTATAAAACCGAGGTTGCGTAAACCTATAAAAACTTTTTAGTTAAGCGTAACTCAATTGCTCGCTTCATTACTTCCGTTACTTATCGCATAAGCTGAACTCAGTGAAGCGTTTTCGCCTTCAGAACCATTGCTTGCATTATCATTATTGCTGCCAGTACTCATTACATGCGCTACACTTACCGATGTATTTTGGCTATTATTTTCATTGACTGAATTATCACCATTACTGCCTACGCTCATTACATGTGCCAAACTTACTGTTGGTTGATCTAAAGCAGATGCATTCACTACCGTATTACTGAAACCTACGCCAAAAACTGCTGCTGCCATAAGACCGCTTACTACTAATTTATTTAAATTCTTATTCATGATATTTACTCCTTTGATTTCCATATATATATGGAATCCTATTATATTAAGCTACTATTGCCAGTATTTTTATCTTTAATTTCTCTGCGATAGCTTATGTTCTCTATACTACAGCACTCGTGTGAAGATGTTGTGAAGAACCTTTGAAGATATTGTGTGTTTTTAAACACCATTATGAAAAGCAGTCACAATATATGAAAACTATATAGATCACAAAAAAGTAACCGCCTGCAGCATTGAAACTTAGGCGGTTAACTTTTTGACTATTTGATATGGAATTGACCCGTTTACCAGTAGCATCTTTTCTATGCCTAATTATAAACCGTTAAAATAAAAATGTACAAGAATATTTCAGCTATTAAGCTTAATAAAACCTTTTATGCTTCCACCAGCATCGCTATTCAGAAAGTCTCTAGCCTTGCACTATATAACATGATCCGCAAAATATTTTTCTAATGATTCATATCCGTGTGTCAAAAATGACCTTGTTCTGATTTTTGGCAGTGTTTACAAGGTCATACTATTTTCTATAATTTAATTTCTGCTTCACTGGAATTTCTGATATCTGCAATTTTTTCTGCAACATGAGCAAACTCCATAATATGCTGCACCCTAATTTCTTCTTTAAGTTGCTTTTCCTGAAGCTTAAATTTCTTCACCGCTTTTTTCACTTTACATAGCCGTTTGTTTCGTAAGTTCCTTTCTTTTCCCACCATTTCCTTACCCTCTTTTTTATATTTTAATATGGTCTTTATACATATGGTTCCACCTTATATCTATTACTCGTGACCCCCTTCCACTTGTCAATACAACTATTTGTTGTTTTATTTTATCTTTATTTTATACAACAAATAGTTGTTTTCCAAGCACAAAACATCTTTTTATTGTATTTGACCTTTCGCCAACATTTTGTTGTATAATTTTATAAAAGGGAGGTTATGCTTTTGATATTTCCTGAAAGGCTGAAATTGTTAAGAACAACTAAACATTTATTGCAAAAAGATCTTGCAAAACTTTTAGATATAACAACGAGTGCTTATGGCTTTTATGAACAAGGTAAACGCACACCTGATTCAGCAGCACTTATTCAACTAGCGGATTTTTTTGACGTAAGTGTTGATTATCTTCTTGGTCGCACCGATCAACCTAAGCCCAATATACCATCAATAGAAAAAGAAGCCTAAGATTTACCGCAAGAAGCTCTCGATCGAATCGAAGAATTTAAAGACTTAATGCGACTAAAATATGGTAAAAATCAATAAAACAACAGCGAGACCAACACTATTTTTGATAGTCGTTGATCTCGCTGTTGTTTTTATCCACACAATTCTACCAGCCGGAGAAATACTTTTCTCACTGGGTCTCCTGAATGAAGTAAAATACGCTCCCCATGGTTCTTTATGCTGAACTTCCATATAAAATATATTGCCAAATTTCAGCAAGGCCGGATACTGCTGTGAAACGCATGAAAATAAACAGGTTAACGACTGCTAGTACCATCATCTGTTTATGAAAATTTGGACTTCTCAAAATATGCAATAGGATTTAATGGCGTTGTTATCCAAATAAGCGGACTCAAAAAATAATGCCATTTGGATTCTCTAAAAGAATTATATCTTTTTAATTTTATTTCAATATCTTTACCTTTTTCAAAATTCATTTCCGTTATGTATTCATTCTTTTTAAATAATAAAGTTTTTATTTTGTCTTGATTAATTTCATTCACAAACTCATAATTGAGTGAATTTCATAATTCACATCTGAGTTATCCACAAAGAGGTAGTATCACGAGGAAATCTCGCAAAAATCCATCTCTATCGAATAAATTGGACTGTTATTAAAATGCCTATTGGATTTCGCCGAG
>Ga0302155_10000815_pt1 | contig 23423 bp, 11 predicted proteins | sample I_Bog_N3_1_FD_193508 | JGI IMG/M metagenome (GOLD analysis project Ga0302155, IMG submission 193508) | Peat permafrost microbial communities from Stordalen Mire near Abisko, Sweden - I_Bog_N3_1 | ecosystem: Environmental > Terrestrial > Soil > Wetlands > Peat | place: Sweden: Abisko, Stordalen...
TTTTCTCCATTCTCGCCCGCAGAAGAGCCCCGCTGTCAGGATCAATCCCCTCTTCGGGAAAATCAATGAAGGCTTCCAGATGAGCAACCGCATCAAGTAGTTCGGCGCGGAGTGCATTAATCTCCTCCCCCAGTCGCCCTTCAAGCTGTCCTGCGGCGGCCTTCGCCGCCCGTGGCGTGTTGGCGCTGATAAGATCCATCACCGCCTCGGCCTGCGTCAGATCGAGTTTTCCGTTGAGAAAGGCCCGCTCGGTGAATTCCCCCGGTCTGGCCATCCGTGCTCCGGCGGCTAGGGCTGCGGCCAGAACGCGCGAAGCGACAAGCGATCCTCCGTGACCGCTGATTTCCACGAGATCCTCTCCAGTATAACTGCGTGGGTTCCGAAAAATGGTGAGTAGCACCTCATCGATGACCTCACCCTCCGGAGAAACAATCCGACCAAAAACCACCCTGCGTTCTTCCAGGTGCGAGGAGGCTTTCGTGCCCCGGAAGATCTGATCGGCCACCGCAAAGGCCGTGACCCCACTGATACGGATCACGGCAAGCGCTCCCTCACCGGGGGGAGTGGCTAGTGCTGCGATCGTCTCGTTCACGCCTTGACCGCGAGTTTTCCGTCGGCGGCCAGCACCTTGAGTTCCTCGATGCAGCGGCGGTTCTGCTCCATGGTGCCGACGGAGATCCTCACCCACTCGGGAAGGCCGTAGCTCCCCATGGCACGCAGGATGATCCCTTTACGAAGCATCGCTTCGAAGACTGCTTTTCCATCCCCAACCTTCACGAGGACGAAGTTGGCGACGCTCGGCACATACTCCAGACCAATGGTCGCAAATTCCCGCTCCAGGTAGGCACGCCCTTCATGGGTCAACTCACGTGTCTTGTCCATGTGCTCCTGATCCAAGAGTCCAGCAAGAGCTCCTGCCTGGGCGATTCCGTTTGCGTTGAAAGGTTGACGGGTGCGCTGCAGGACTGCGGCCAACTCGGGGGTCGTGATGCCGTAACCGATGCGCAAATTGGCCAATCCCATGATCTTTGAAAATGTCCGCATCACCACGACATTCTTTCCAGCATGGACATAGGGTAGCACGTCGGGCGCGGCATCCAGAAATTCATGATAGGCCTCGTCAAAGACCACCAGGACATGATCCGGCACTTTCGCCATGAAGCGGTCGATCGCTTCCTGTCTCACCATCGTCCCGGTCGGATTATTCGGGTTGGCGATGAAAACTGTCCGCGTTTTGGGCGTGATTGCCGCCAGCATCGCGTCGAGATCGGCCGTGAAATCAGGATCCGGCACCTCAATGGTCGAGGCTCCGAAAAGCTGGGCCATCAGGTGATAGACGGCAAAGGAATGACGCGCCACCACCACCTCGTCACCCGGACGGAAGAAGGCATGGCCGATGAACTCGATGATCTCGTTGGAACCGTTCCCGAGCACGATGTTTTCACGGGCGACTCCGAGACGCTCCGCGATGGCTCCCCGAAGTTCATAACCTCCCCCATCGGGGTAAAAATGAGCACGCTCCAGTGTGCGTCGCATGGCATCCAATGCCTTTGGCGAAGGGCCGAGAGGATTTTCATTGGAGGCTAGCTTGATGATCTCCTCCTCACGGAGGCCAAGGTCCCGGGCCAATTCCTCAACGGGTTTTCCGGGCTCATAAACGGTCAGTTTCAGGATATGCTCATGGGCGCTCTTCCACATCCGGGAAGTCTAAGCATAGAAAAACTCTCCGTCCAGAAGCGAGCGGTTCACCCGGGAGGTTTCACAATGCAGCCTGCTGGGCCGGAGTAGCATCGGGCTTGGCTTTATTTGGATCGGAGGATTCATCATCGTCCGATCCATCGCCTCCTCCATAGCCGAGAACCTCCACGCTAATGATGGATGCCGCAGGCTCTGTGGTCTGGGCAGACGAATTATTGGCAGCCGTTTGGGCCGCAGAGTTATTCGCCGCCCCGGCAGAGGCGGCAGCAGAGGCACCACTGATATTCGGAGCGGCAGGGGCAGCAGCGGCAGGGGGAGCACCTGAAGTCGACCCGCTGGCCGCGATATTGCTGGCATTCAGAATCTTGGTCGCCGCAAGACTGATATTCCCGGTCGAGCGAATGCCAGCATCACCAGCATCAATCACCCCCGAGGGGGCATCCAGATCGACATTGCCGGGAGGAATCCCAGCTACAGAGGCAAGCACACCGATACCACCTCCCGTGGCGAGTCCACCCAGATCGGTTTCCACATTGCCGCTGGTCGGATCGATGAGGACCTGCGTAGGCGGTGCGGTCTGAACAGTTTTCGAGGAAGCGCCCGCTGCAATACTTCCCAAATTCGACCAGATCAAAATATCACCCCCCTTGAGGGTGAAAATACGTCCGGTGCCCAGCGTGACATTCTGCTGGGTGTAGATGTCAATGCCACCTCCCCCTTCGGTGATGATCCCAGGAGGAGTCAAACTTTCGTCGGTAGCCTGACTCGTCAGGGTCACACCTCCAGCAGGAGCAAAGAGATCGATATTTCCACCATTCACAGTCACGATACTGCGAAACCAGGTGGTGATATTTCCGCTGCCTGTTTTCCCAAAAAACGTCTGAATGGCCTGCTCCCCGGCTGCGTAAGAGCCGTATCCGGGTGATGCGGTGTTATTGTGGTTGCGACCCGTATCCCGGAGGACAATGTAGAAGAGTTGCAACTCCAGCTTAGCCTTTTCCTCGCTGCTAAGCTGGGTCGATGCCGAAGCAAAACTCTCCACCGTGATCGTCCCAGAAAGAGGATCGCCCGAATAGGTCAGCGCATCCGAGAGTTCGGAAAGATAAGTAGCCCCTTCATCCCCGGAGAGCACGGTGGTGGTGAAATTCTGCAGAGCCAGTCCATCACTTGAGGAGAGCCCTGTCGGCAGCTTCACCCCGGCATCAACAATGATGTCAGCTCCGGGCAGATTCCCAAGGGCGGGATTCCGCTCATTTCCGATACTCGCGATCCCCACCCCAGTTCCATCGGAATTATTTGCCCCATCTCCCAGATTCACGTTGCCACCAGCCAGCACCTCCAGTGTTCCTGGCCCGCTGATTTGAATATCACCCGATTGGAGGAAAGTCTGGTAACCGGCTTGTCCGGCTGCACCAAAGGGGTCGGCAGCCTGAGCCTGTTGCTGCAATGGTGACGTAGGATCCCAGGCGATGATGTCGCCTCCAGCCGAAACGATGCTCACATCGTGAACCGTGTTATTCTGAAGATAGAGACCGATGTCGGTAATGTCATTCCCGGCAAAGATATCGGCCTGTTTTGCCGAGAAGAGGGTTAGTCCCGAGATGTCTCCACTCTGGGCGAAAATCTGGAGCGGCTGAGTATCGTTAGCGTGGAGCAGCGTTGTGTCATTCAAGGTACCCGTAACCTGCAGTGATCCATTGACTCCAGCATACGATCCTGTTTCTTCAAATAGTGAGGCGACGGATTCCGCAAAATTACTTTTTTGAGCATTAGCATTCGATAATTTCGTTCTCGAAGTGATGGAAGGAGAGATGGTCGAGCGCTGGGAGATTGGATCACTAACACCAGGAATTTTATCGGGATCGGCATCCGAGAGATTAATCTGTGAGGAGATCCAGACATTATTTCCAGCATCCGCCAGCCCATTCACACTCCCCCCCGCCACCAAGGAGATGTTCCCAGAGGTGGAAGGCATGGTAGTGATGTTTCCTTGGAGCGTAATATCACCGGAAATGGCTGTTGCACTCAAGGTAGGCGGAGCGATGGAGAGGAGTGTTGCCAAACCATCAACACTCGTGCCATCCCTGTCTAATGCTTCAATATTTGGCTCAACAGTTCTGAGCCAAGGTTGAGAATAAGCAACATTGCTATCGTCAAAGGTGAATCCTTTCATCCAGAGTTCCAGGAGAGGTTGGGCAATAGCGGTGCCGGAATTTACAGTTTCCGCATACTCTCGCAAGGTGATATCTCCTCCCAGCGATTCCACATTCACCGCATCGGTCGCTGCATAGGTGGAGAAATAGTCCTTATACCAGTAGCTGTTATTGATTCCCTGGGGGGTCAGGAAAGGATTGGCGACTGGCCCGAGAAGAATATTCCCATTAGCCTGGACATCGAAACTTCCCACCCCCAGAAAAAGGGTGGTCGGGAGATAACTCTGACTGCTGTCACTCGAAATGCGCAGCGAGGCAGGGTGATTCGGATCGCGCGTCGGATTGGTGATAATACTTCCCCCGGCATAGAGCGATCCGTTGCCATTCTCGACATAATAGACTCCTGCGTTGAGATTACCACCCGCGTTGACGCTCAGGTTACCACCGCCAAGTTCGACTCCGTTGGCCATATTGGGGGCAATCGCGGTAGTGCTGCCGGCGGCATGGCCGGGCATTCTGTAGTTGGTCGGGATGGAGGCGTTGATGTTATTGATGCTCCCCGCAGCATTCAGGCTGATATTGCCACCGCCCAGCGCTCCAAAATCGTCAAAGAAATTGGAGAAATCGACCCACCAGGACGTGGATTCGACTTCGGAGACAGGAAAGGTGGTTTGAAGGAATGTCCCGGCACTTGCCAGCGCCCCGCGACGATAGAGCCAGTTGGAGGGAAGCTCCGTAACGGAATCCACCAGGACATTCCCACTAATATCTTCGGTCAATTGATTCATGCTCCCCTGAATATTGATCGCAATATTTCCTCCTCCAAAACTGTATTGAGGGGCATACGCAGGTGATTGTTGGGCATCACCCAAAGTGGTTGAATATGATGTATTTTGATTCAGGAAACTGGGTTGCGGAACATCGAATGTCCCTCCAAGAGTGGCCTCCGTTGGTGTGACCTGCACACCCGCCGTGTAGATCGAGGCGAACTGGTTCCAGAATTGCAAATCTCCAGAAGCAGCAATCGAAATATTTCCGGTTCCGGTGCGGATCACTTGATAATAATCGTAGCCATTTCCAAAAATTGCCGAGGCCGTCGAAGCTGTCACTCCAACTGTAGCAGAAACATTTTCTCCGCCTTTGAACGACTCACCCAGTGAGACATTAGCAGCCGATCCAGCCTTGACGGCACTTGGATTGGCCGAGGTGAAATCAGCTCCGCCGGTAATCTGGTAGGACCAGGATTGGAAGTTCGCGGGAAGGGCTGTGTTCTGACTCAGGAGATTGGCCGTGTAGGTACTGTTCTGGAACCCATCGCTCAGGCTGGCATTGAAGGTGATATTTCCTGAGGCTCGAAGCGTCAGAAATCCCGGGGCACTGTTGGCCCCCACGCGGAATTGCGAAAGGTCCCAGTCATCTTGACTCACTCCCGAGGAGTTCAAAACCTGAGGCAGGGTGATCCCGCCGCCAGCACCCGTATTGATGATCTCCACACCAGGGGCAAGATTGAGAACCTTCTGATTGGCCGTGGTGAGGTTGGCATTCAGGTTCGCGAGGATCGCGGTGGCAGCTGCCGAGTTTGCCCCAGGTGTGCCGTAAAAGGTCTGGATGTCAGAGAGGATCTGATTTTGCAGGGTCGAAGTGATGGTTCCGGCACTCCCCGACACTTGGTAGAGCTTGTATCCCTCGACCTCGATGCTGGAGGCTCCGGTGATCGCTGAATCTAACGTGATATTCTGAAGAGCAGTTTCCGGTGTGCGTAGGTGCAGCACCCCACCAACATCCTGAATACTCGTAGCTGCCGCTGTCACCCCAAGATCAATTGTGGAACCACTCTGGAGATTGAGTGTTGCATTGGGATTGATGGTTCCATTGATCTCGTTGCCAGCACTCAAAAAGATGGAACCGCCCTTTCCTGATGCGTCATAGGTATCAGCATGGACGGTGAGCAGCGATCCCGACTCCAGAATCACGCTGTCACTCGCCTGCAGCGTGATGGCTCCACCGGTTCCTGTTCCGGCGGCGTTTTCACCCGAGGCGTTGATTGTGCCAGTCACTGTGATCGATCCGGCATCCGCTGATACGGTATAGGAATGGGCTTGGGCATCTGCCACGATCACGTTGCCTGTGCGGATTTCGATGTTCTGCGATTGGGTAAATCCTCCAGTCGTCAGGAGATTCTCGAGGGTGGAGAGATTCCCCCCATTGTAGGAACCCAAGTCGGCAACAAAGCTTCCTGCTGTCCCATTGGGGGCGGCTGCCGTGATCGTCCCATTCAGTGCCACCGTACCATTAGGGGTAGTGACTGAGAGAGTTCCTGCAGATCCCGCCACAGAGGGAGCGTTCAGATCGAGCAGGGAACCGGAAGCCAGAGTGACATTACCACTGTCAGAGGAAAGGGCAATCGAGCCTCCTGAAGTATATTTTGTGACGTTGAAAATGGATTTCGATGTCCCCGCCACAGTGATCTCGGAAGATATCGTGAGATCTCCGGTTGTGGATTCAATCGAAACTGAACCGCTCGGGAGCGTAATCGGCGCAGCCACATCCACCGTCCCACCCTTCAGCGTCAGAGAGGCGCCAAGACCAGGGGTGAGGGCGGAAGATCCGGCATCTGCCACGCTCAATATGCCCGCTGTCTTGATCGTTGTGGCTGACAAGGAGGCCCCTGTCACCACCGGGGTGGTGAGCGTCAGATTGCCACCCGCCGTCAGCGTTCCTGCAACGGGCGTTCCTGAAGAAGTCTTGGTCGCCACTCCCTCGATACCACCTGTGGCAGTGGCGTCTATCGTTTTAAAACCTCCGATACTGAGGGCTCCCGAACCAATCTGCAACACGCTCCCTGCAATCGTGAGCACCCCACCAGAGGCACTCGGAGAGCCCGCCGAAGGATCAGTGGAGGCACTTGCGTTATCGAGAAGAATGGTTGCCGCTTCAATGCTGTCGGCACTGTTATTGTCGCCCAGAATCTCTCCGGCATGAAGTCCCAGAGAGGCCAGAGAAGCAGATCCCAGAACGCCGCTGCCGTTGAAAACAATGCCCGCGTAGCTTGTCAGATTCAGCACTTTGGCAGAATTGAGTCCTGCAAGCACAGCGCCACTCAAATTCAAGGCACCCAGATCCGTGGTGCCATCGAAGTTAATGGCGATTGTCCCAGCCTTCAGGTTGATCGTCCTGCCATGCAATTCCGCACTGGGATCAATCGATGCCCCGCCTGAAGAATCCAGGGTGATCGAAGCCCCGGAAAGATTCACTCCGGAGCCAATCGAGATTCCTGCGATCGGAGTACTGTCAGAACCGCTCCTCGTGGCTCCCGCTTGTTGGTCACCGCTCACTCGAAGCAGCACCCCATCGCCGATGACAGAGAGATCCTGATCTGGAGCCGTCGCATTTTCTGATGCAACAACGGAAGCCCCTTGATCCAGCGTCACGGCATTGTTGGCCGCCAGAATGATATCGTTTCCCGAGAGGGAGACGCCTGCATCCAGGGTAACACTGCTGGATGTGACCGACACTGGCGTCAATCCGTTGGCTGTCGTACCGCGCACACCGCCGATCAGCAGACTCCCGAAGCTCCAGGAGCTTAACTGGCTGGCACCGAGCACCAGGTCTCCCGCGCTACCCCCCGTTCCATTTTGAGTGATCTCCACGGCCAGAGGCGTGCTGATGTCAATACTGGCTCCCGTGCCTCCTGCGGCACCCAGACCCGAAACAGAACCGTTGAGTTGCATCGAGGTGGTCGCTTGAAACACAAGATTGCCGGCATCAGCCGGGGATGCAGAAGAAGCAAGGGAAGAAAAGAAACTGCCGGCATTCAGAATTCCATACTCGACCCGGGCAGCGATCGCGCTCGGTGACAAGACCTGGAAGAGCGTGGTGTTCCTGGAAGCCGTCACCGAAGCGTTCAGGCCGTTGATCAGAGTTCCTGAAACAATCACCGATCCATCAGGCTGCATGAGAGATCCGGCGAGATCACCCGATCCCGTGGTGGCACTCACCAGATAGGCTCCAGGCTGTGTGGCATAGCTGGCTGGCAGGAGCGTGTAGGTTCCCGCAGGCAATCCTCCACCGCCGGCAAGGCTCACTTGGGAGCCAACACCCGCCCCTGCTCCGAGGGAGCCATCGCCATAGCCGGTCGGCGCATACGCGGCCTGATAGCCGGGAATAACGGCGTAATACATGGGCAACTCTGTCCAGTTGAGACTGACGGAAGGTGTCGCTGTGGTGGTCTGACGTGCGGCCCAGGTATTCCCCTTGTAGGTCACGAGCGCTCCAGCCGAATAGGAGCCGCCAGCAGCCCATGCCGTGGCCGTTCCGAGCAGGTTGAGCGTCCCCACATTGCCCTCAATCCACTGACTGGCTGTAAGATTGCCACCCCCCTGAAGATCAATCAGCGAGCCACTCTGCGTGATTAGATGCTGAGCCGACAGGTTGACCGATTTTCCGGGAATTCCCGTGGTCGTGATGGTCGAGCCGGAAGGATCGACCCAGCTCTGTCCATCTGGCGAAGTCCCGTAGGGGACGGAGATCGGCTCTCCCGTCTGAGGATTCACGCCCGACACCGAAGTGATACTGTCAGCCAGGAGGCTCAGATTCTGAGCCGTCGAAACGGCTGAAATCGTTGCAAACGAATTTCCAGTGCCCGCTCCCGTGATCGGATCGATCGGGGAGGAACCGCTTCCCAGAGAGCCCAAATTAATTGTTCCGAAGGGAGAGACCAAAACGCCGCCCTGAGTGATCGAGGAGGCATAAAGCGACAAGGTTCCTCCCGCCGAGAGTGGAAGGCTGTGCGTCCCGGTTTTCTCCACTGTTATGGATCCGGCCACCCCGCCTGATGATTCACCTGCGCCGGTTGAGGAGTTATGATTGTAGGCATTCATCATGAAGCTGACACCGGTCACCGGATAAATCTCGGAAGCATTCAAGACGAGCCTGCCAGCCATATCGAACGTCCCGTCTCCCCGGATGACGCCTCCGCCTCCCAACGTGGCATTCAAACTGGCGAAACCTATGTTTTCCAACACCAGATTGCCCACATTGATTAGCTCAGCCGTCACCGTGAGCTGGCCAGTTCCAAACGACGGGAGTTGATAATCAGGGTCGGTGGAAGTTCCAAATGCTGTCGTCAAGGCCGTGCTGCCTGAAGCAAGGGGGGCAATGAATGGAGTCCCTAGCGCAACATAGTCAGCAGTCAGATTGACCGTGGAATTGGCGGAAATAACCCCCTTTGTCGCAACCATGATACTCTCGGGTGCAGCAATTGACACCGGCCCATTAAAGATCACATTCCCTCCAAGGGTGACATTGGCAAACCCTCCACCCTCAAAGGAATCGACTGCCAGATGTCCCCCCCCCTCTGGAATGCCCCCTGAAGCAGCCACAGACTGGCCGAGGGCCGAGACGCCGGAAGCCGTAAAGGATTTCGGGATGGAAAGGCCGCTCTGTGTGATGGCCAGATTCAGATCCGTCGGTTCCGGCGTTGTGCTTGTGGGCAAATCATACGATCGTCCCGACGAGATACTCAGGCTTCCTCCTGCGGCAGCCACTCCTCCGCTCTGCGCCACCAGGGTCGCCTCGGAGTAGAGTTCCTGACTTCCCGAGAGTGCGATCGAACCTCCCTGAGAATCGATCTGATAGGGAGTCGTGAGAGCCCCATTGATGCTCCCTCCACTCATCACAATCCTTGCGATGAGGCTGCTGCTACTCATTTCTCCCAACTGATAGGGGAAGAGATCGTAGAGACCACTGGCTCCGGAGGCATTGAGCACCGCTCCTTTTTCCGCCAAAATATTGCCGCCGACTGAGATCGATCCTCCCGAGAGAACCGTTCCGAAACGTTGCCTCATACCTAGGGGATCCTGAATAAAAAAGGCTTCTCCCGCCGTGGAAAGATTTGCGGAGGGAGCAAGATCCACGGTCAAATAGGCAGCCGTCGGGTTGGCATTCAAGGGATAGGTGCCCGCACCACTGATGGCAATACTCCCACCCGGGACTGTGATGGAACCCATGACGGCCACCGTTTGCCCTTTGAGAGTCACGGAACCGGTGCTTGCCGTCGCGTTAACACCACTGAACTTAATCTGGGGATCGAGAGTGATCGAGGCGCCCTTCCCCAACACAACTCCTCCCCGAATCAAGAGCGAATCCGATGCCAGAGCCGTATCACTCACTCCGGTCGCCGTGAGTGTGATAGCTGATGCTGAACGGTAGGGTGTGGATGGCGTGAACGGGGTCAGGACAGGTTCCCCTCCGGCGGCATCCAGGAGATAGGCGGCCACTTCCGGATGAATCACCGTACCGGCAGCGATCTCAACCCCTGGCGTGAAATCTGATGATCCCGCAATGGGAAGACCCACCCCGGTCAGGTTAAACGTGCCAAATCCCCCTTGATTAAAAAACGACGGATCGAGATTCAGGACATTGGCAACTGTGGAATTTCCCCCGATCTGGAGTGCCGGAACCGAGAGGGAGAGCGTCCCTGCCGTCCCGCCCGACACGCCATAGGCTCCCGCCCCCGTGTATCCTTCAAGTGTGGCACCGAGATTCAGCGAACCACCCACGATATCAGCCAAGGAAACGGCGCCAACTCCCGTGGCATAGGAGTCCAGATCTCTTCCCGTGGAAATCGAAATTGCGCCCGCAGTTCCATAGCTCTCCGACCCGCTTGCAGGAAGAAAAGCTCCTCCAGAGACATTCAGGAGGCTCCCATTATGCAGATTCACGTGATACCCGGCAATCGCGATGGAACCAGCATTCAGAGCCACTGGATTCAGGTCCCGACTCCGAGATTTGAGGGTGTCATTCACCAGAAGCCCTGCCGTACTGATCGTCGCGGCTGAGCCGACTGAGATAATTCCCGTCTGCTCCTGTTTTAATTCGCTGCTTGGAACGGATGAAGCCGAACCGTCGGCATTGAGCACGGTCGTCATCCCTCCGCTGCTCACTCCGAGGACGGCGGATACCTCTCCAGTCGATTTATTCACCATCACATCCGACACTGCCTGGCTGGGGGAGTTTTCATCGTACAGCGCCACGGCATTCACGACACTGTAAGGGGCAAGGTCAGCCGTGAGCGAAATTGCCCCCCCTGGAGCCACAATCGATCCATCAATGGTGACATTGGCAGCCTCCAGAGTAATGGAGCCATTCACTCCGGCATTCAGCATCGTATTCGCCGGAATGAAAATCGATCCGTCATGATTCAGAATATTGAGATTTCCAAAGCCATCGGCCGAGACAAGATCGGGCGAGAGGATCAAGGAATTCTGGGAAGAGGATCCATTCACCGCGAAGGTGATGGTAGGAGCGGAGGGAGAGACCGTATCGAGGTTTCCGTTCACCAGAGACTCTCCCAAGATCTGAAGCGTCAACGAGGAGCTTGCGGGCAAGGTGCTCAACGATGCCGATTCTCGAAGCTGGCGGGGCCCTGTCACCGTAGTGCCCGTCAGCGTACCATTGAGGATCTGCGTGGGTGCCTGAATGGTGATGCTGCCACCATTTGCCCCGCTGAGATAGGGAGCTTCGTAATGCTTTTGATTGGGATCAAGGATGCTGGAAAAAGTCTTTGTCACCCCCCACTTGGCATCGGTCTCCGTTTCAGTCCCGGTGTCAATCCCGCTGTAAACCTTGTCGGGAGTGGCTTGTGAAATATCAACGAAGTGCCCCTGGTAGATAAGTTTGGTGGTTGAAAAATCGCCTCCCGAATACTGTGTCCACCCACCGGAGGTATTGATGGAAGAGCCCCCCTGCATCACCACGGAACCGCCGGCATCAAGGGCCACCGAGCCCCCCTGCTCCGTAAGCTGACCCACCGTCCTCTCGATCAGAGCCACATAGCCAGTAACATCGCCAAGAGGCGTTCCGATCCAGTAATACGTCTCCCCATCGTACGTATAGGTTCCGGTCATCCGCGTATCGATCGTGATACTCTGGCCGCGCACATCGTTGTTTCCCTGTTGCAGGGGGCTGTCGGCCAACTCCGCTCCGCGCAACTGAAGGGTGATGAAATTCTGCGCGCTATCCACCGTGACATCGGTCGAGCCGGCCACATTAATCTCCGCTCCAGACGCCAGGGAAATTCTCCCGGTGTTATAGAGGAACTGTGAAGATTTCGACCCTCCCTGATTATACCAACTTCCGGCCTGGATCGTGATGCCGCTGGACAGACTTGTGCCGAGTTCACCTCCCGTTCCCTCGATATCCTGGGCACCAAATTCAGAAAGAGCGCCGGAGGTCACAGCCGCACCCGGAGCATCCAGGATCGCACCTGATCCCATCGTGACACTCGAACCGATAATCGAAACGACGGAGTTTAACGCCAACGCGCTGCCCGTCACGCTGAGAGCGCTGCTCCATTCCGGCAGGATCCGCATCACGCTTCCCGCAGCGATATCCACCAGACCGGTGCTCTCATAATAGATGGGAGGTCCATCCGAGGCATTCGCTGCGCCAAGATACGCTGCGTTCACCAGAGCATTATAGTTGGCCAGGAGATCAATGCGGCCATTGAGTGAAACGGAGGTGCTGCTGTCGATCACACCCCATTGATTCACCGTTTTTCCGGCAATGGTGACATCCCCCTCCGGCATGGAAATAGAGCCGCTATTCTGGGCGATTCCCGTGACACTCGAACCAGTGGTGACCGTGGGATCGCTCACCTCACCGATAGCGACATCAAAGCCCCTCAGACTCGGATCCGATGAGGGATGAGGGTACAGTCCCACCTGAAGTCCTGCGGCCAGAATGGTCTGCCCATTCGGAGTACTGATACTTCCGGCATTATAAACGTCCGGCCCTATCAAGGCCACCAAACCCCCAGTATGACTGGCATTCGCAGGTGCGGTGATCAAGGCTCCTGACTCGACAACAACATTCCCGAGAGAACTGCTGAGCCCCACGCTTGTCTTTGCCGGATTGAACGCCGCCGTAGAACCTACCTTTCCGGCTGGAATCGGGAGAGCAGAAAAGAGAAACTGATAACTGGGATTGTTCGCTATCCCCTGACCAGCGATACCGTCAAGGGCATCACCTGCCAGATTCTCATTGATAGGCAGGGTCGAAGCGACGAGGGCGTGGGTATTCACCTGGGCACCATGGCCAAAGAGGATGCCATTCTGATTTAAGATATAGACCTGTCCCTGCGCCGTGATCGACCCGAGTATTTGGGTCGGATTCACACTCCCCATCACCTTGTTGAAGGCAATCCATTTCCCAACACTGCTCCCCCCGGCACTCTGATTGAAGTTGAGCGTCGTCTGCGGACCTACGCTGAAGTTATTCCAGTAGAGATAGGCATTCTGGGACTTTTGAGTGACTGTCACCGTATTCCCGCTTTGATTCAGCGAACTCACGCCACCCCAAGTCACCGGCACCGTCGGGTATTTGGAGTTCATGGCACCCGTGGGGTTGTAAGCATCCAACCAGCCCGGAGCCAGACCGTTCTTGACGCCAGCGGAGGAGATCATCGCGCGGGCTCTGGCTTGGAAATTCTTCATCGCAGCAATGGCGGTGGTAGTTTTCTGCTGCACAGCCAGCGCTTGGGCTGCGGTCAGGGAAGCCGAAGCTCCTCCGGCATTCTGCAGGTTCGCTGCTCCTCCCGCGCCTCCAGCATTTCCTCCACCACCGCTCATTGCCTGCCGAGCAGTCATGGCAAAGAGTGACGGCGACGCTGAGAAAAAGAGTGAAACGGAAAGCATTGCGGAAACGATGCGCACTGCAGGGTGAAATCTCACCCCGTGATCCTTTTTCTCCAACGCCGCATCTCCGACAAATCGACTCAGTCGACTGCCGGAGGCAACAGATGGTGGAGGATGAAAAAGACGGCGCATAAAAGGGCTGGTCAGAATAGCACAAAAAGAACGGTTTTCATTGTTACAATTTCGCCATAAAGGATTGTTTTCAGTTTAGCGCACCTTTCTCAAAAAGCACGGCATAATCAGTCGCTATTTGCATCCCCTATCATCACCCATCTCCGCTCATCGTCTTGCTGGAATTCGTCGTTGGAGCATTTTAAACTGAATTTTAGCCACAAGCGGCACAAGCCAGACCACAAGTGACAGAATAAACTAGGGGGAAGTTGAACTTGGGCGTACCCACGCCCCTCGTCTCACCCTCTTCGTGGCCACCTGAGGCGGATCGATTCAAGCCGTACCTACGGTTATGTAGTCGTTAATTGGAGCTTTCCTCTTGTGGTTGCTTGTGCATCTTGTGGCTACAGTTTTTCTGAAATCGCTCTATTTTCTGTTCTGTAACGTTTCAGCTTCAACCAAAAGTTCTCTCTCACAAAAGCCGTGTTGCTTTATCGTTAAATGTTCCCTTTTCACTTTTCTGATGTTTGGGAATTCTTCTATGATGAGTCGCATGAACCACTTTTTAATACGCTCGTTAAAGTCGTTTTTACTCCTTCCGTTGATGCTGTTGAGTGCACATTCCTTCATTCTTTCCGCTTCTGTTGAAACGCCCACGCCGGACAATACCAATACGAATACCATCACCGACACAACACCCGCGCATAACGCGGAGGATCAGTATCGGCTGGGGAGAGCTTACGCGCGGGGAGAGGGAGTCACTCAGTCGTTTGCCATCGCCGGAAAATGGTATCTCAAGGCTGCCGATGCGGGAAATCTGAAGGCCATGCATAATCTGGGAATACTTTTCCTCACAGGACAAGGCACACTCAAAAACGAAGCGGAGGGATACCGCTGGATTCGCAAGGCCGCTGATGCGGGGGATCCCGGTTCCGCCTATCTCACCGGAATTCTCCTCATCAAGGGGGAAGGAGTTGCGAAGAACACCTCCGAGGGAGTCGGGTGGCTGAGAAAGGCTGCCGATGCAGGGAATGCCGATGCTCTTGCCCGGCTGGGACAGGACACCTACTTCGGTGATGACGGAATCACAAAAGATCCCAAGGCAGCACTCCCACTCATCCAGGCTGCTGCAGAAAAAGGAAATCCCTGGGCTTGTGACACATTGGGGCAACTCTACTTACGCGGAGAAGGCGTTCCCAAGGATGAGATCAAGGCCGATGAATGGCTGGCCAAAGGGCTTCACGCAAACCCATGATCCAACATCAGGGACTCTGAGTTGATTTTTAGTCGAAACTGATACTATTTTTCAGGGATAACTGGATTTTATAATACAGGGATTTTGAGTTCAGGCTTTGCCTCGGCGTCTCCCGAGGCGCTCGATATTCGCTCGGCTCACCTTCTTCTGATCCGTCTGAGGAGGATCTATCCAAGCCATCCCCAGGCTATCCATTCGCCAGTCGCTGATTTCCAACAAAACCTGTTTCTCCTGTCCAATTTTTGCAGGATGAACATTGGCAGGCATCTAGTCGGACGGTTCCCGGACACCGACTCCCTACAAAGCACGCGACGAGGAGTACCTCCTTCATTCCCCTCCCCCCACCGAGAACGAGAAACATCCTCTCCGGCAACAAATCCCCGGAAAAGGAACAGGCCATTGGTTTTTCACCAATGGCCTGTCTGGAATCTTACTCCGAGGAGATGCTCCTCAGACTATCGGATTAGTAATTCTGGCTAATCACACCACCATCGCTAGTACGGCTGACCGTGATATTCGTCAGATTGGCATTGCCGGTTCCGAGCTGCGTATCCGTGTAGCCCTTGATGGTGGTGATCACCTGACTGGCAATATTCGAGGCTGTCGCATCGGCATAGTTTGGGCTGATGCCGATGTGGGTGTAACCCCAGAGTGCATAGTTGCCGTTCTCGATATTGGCGGTCGTGGGGGCCACACCATTGTAGTTCAGGAGCACCACTCCGGCCGATCCCGTGCCATTCTTGATCGAAGTGTATCCAAGGAGATAGTTCGATCCCCCGGCATACCCGGCCCAGTTGCCGCTCTGATCGATTCCAGCCCCGGTCGCCAGCGTGTTGGTGAAGATGGCCCTCAGGGCGCCATCCGAACCATACCCACTGTTGCCCAAGGACTTTGAAGAAATTCCATCAATCGATTCAATGGGATAAAGCGTGAGATTATTGGAGCCCAGCACCTGATATTGATTCACGACCGCCTTTGCTCCAACACCTGTAACCGCAAATCCCTGCGTCCTGGTCCCACCATCAATATTCCGACCGACTGCAAAAACTGAGCTGGTTTGGTCGTTGGTATTTCCCGTGATGTTGGCCAGCGAGAAGGCTCCGTTAGCGTAGAGCGAGCGGATGTTATCCCCCGTGACATTGGTGCCATGGGAGGTCGGCCAGTTGGTGTTGCCGATGAAGACAAATCCCTGGCCGGCGACAATTGTATCATTGGCGATGGTGGAATAGTATTTTCCATCACCGGCCCCATACCCATAAAAGTAGGTTGTGTTCTGATAATTATCATAAAGTGCCCACTGGGCAGCCTGGTTGTTGGGATAGCCGGAGAGGCTATTAGTGCTCACCGGAGTACCAAGCGCGGCAGCATAGCTGGCTTGGAGGGTGACGTTGGTCGGGTAGAAGGGGAGCGTGACTGGATTATTCGTCGGCGAGGAAATCGTCTGAATCGCATTTTCAGAGCCACTCCAATGGACGATGATCAGGTTGGTGGCATTCCCCGAGGAGGTTCCCCAGGTGAAGACCTCGTTGGTCTCTTTGCCGAAGGAGGTGGAGTCTATGGCCGCTAGATCTCCGTAGTTGTTGGTGGCATATGTGCGGAGCGCATTGTCTGTGACGCTCTGGAACGAGGTCGCACCGGTAACATAGGTCACGGAAGCCGTGGCCGATCCGAGACTGAGGGCCGCAACGGCTCCCAGAAGGAGATTGTGTGTAATTTTCATGATGTGCGTTTGTTTATTTTATTTCTTTGGTTTATATTACTATGTTGTGTTTACTAATCAGGAGATTAGGAATTTGCCTTGCGCCGGTAGGCGATGCTGAGCAAGAGGGCACCGAATCCGAAAAGGAGGTAGGTAGAGGGCTCGGGAACCGCACTCAGATTGCCGGAACTATTGACTGTGAAAGCCAGGCCGGTGTTGGTGCCATAACTGGAAGAAGAACCTGTGACTTGGGCATAGAGATCGGCCGTGCTGCCAATAGGGAGATCAATACTTGGGTAATTGGCATTTTGGAAAGCTCCCACGGCAGGCGTAAAGGAACCCCAGGAATAGGTTTCCGACTCGCTCTCATAGACTCCATAGGTGGTGGTATGGGGAATAACTCCATCACCATTAAAGTCCCCCTCTAACTCGACGAAGTCATTCTTCTGGGTTGCGGCTGCACTGGAGGATTCCAACTGGTAGCCTCCATTCACCAGATTCGGCGTGCCGGAAGCATAGATCTCCTTGCCGCTTGTCACGGAATAGAGGCCGTAGCTCACCGTGCTGGCCCAATTTGTGCCAAAGGCGGTTACCAAATCACTGTTCAAATTGATATTGAGGCTGAGCAGCTGGGCCGTATTGGTCACGCTGCCAAGATCGACCAGCAGGTTGGTGCTTCCCCCACCTCCGGTGGTTTCAAAGCCGAGGATGAGATCGCCCACCACCGCATTGGTCTGGGTAAACTGCTGGGCGTGAAGGGTACTGAAGGCCGCAATCCCCGTCAGGGCGATCACGGCAGTAAGGAATTTTTTTTTCATTCGGTTTATGGAGTTGTGATTTTTGTTGGGTTTATTTATCTACTGTTATGGTCGTCTTTTACTGCATGATGGTTTGATACTCTTTTTTGTTTCTCAACTGCCGCAGTTCAACACGACCGCCCGCGGTTTCCGGATCCTGAAAATTTCATGGGAGCCGCGGCGCTAAAGGAAGGGATTGTTTGGGAAATCATAGAATATCTCCCTTTCTTTCGATTCCTGATTCTCGTATGACGGCAAGGCGCCGCCTGGAAGCAACCAGCAACACCAGCCCCCCCAAGGCAAAGAGGGCATAGGTGGAGGGCTCGGGGACGGCAGCCACTGTCAACAAACCCAGATTACTGACCGTAAAGGCGAGCCCCGTGAAGCTTCCGTAACTGGAAGAACTGCCAGTAGGCTGGGCATAGAGATCGGCCGTACTGCCAATTCCAAGATCAATACTGGCATAATTATTATTATTGAAGGCTCCCGAGGAGGGCGTGAAAGAACCCCAGGAATAAGTCTCCGATTTGCCCTCATAGACCCCCGAAGCGGTGGTATGGTTAATAACTCCATCACCATTGAAAGTCCCCGCCAGCTCGACGAAGTCATTCTTCTGAGTTGCTGCGGCACTGGAGGATTCCAACTGGTAGCCTCCATTCACCAGATTCGCTGCACCGGATGCATAGATCACCTTGCTGCTTGTCACGGAATAGAGGCCGTAGCTCACCGAATTCGTATTAGTTGTCGGCAAAGTCCAATTCGTTCCGAAAGCAGTCGTGAGATCACTGCTGAGATTGAGATTGAGCCCGAGTAGCTGGGCCGTATTTGTCACGCTGCCAAGATCGATCAGCAAGTTGGTGCTTCCACCACCACCGGTGGTTTCAAAACCGAGGATGAGATCGCCAAGCTGGGCATTGGTCTGGGTGAGCAACTGGGCCTGGGCTCCAGGAATGGAAAGGATCCCCGCGAGGATCAGGGCGGCGAGCGCTGCAAAGGGGACACTTTTTTTGAATCTCTTGTTCATGATGCGGTCTGCTGGACGGTTTTTATTTCGTGATGCTGCTCTGGATTTTTGAACTCTTTTGGCTCTGAAGGCTGATGAAATCTAGGTTGGCGAGGTTTTTATGGATGGTTGGTTTTGTCGAAGCAGAACCATCATGTCACAATGACGACCAATCTACTAGTCTTTTGTTTTGTTTTTTCCCTCCCTCATGAATAGCATAGAGACATTGAAGAAAATCAGGGGGCTTTTCATGATTCATGAAATCTTCATAGAGCTGTTGTACCAGCTGCAATCAGACACAGGACAACCAATGATTCGGTAAATTTATTCTGGAAATTGTATTGGAAACTCTGGAACAAAGTTTCCGAGCCCACCTCACAAGGGTGATGAATTCTTGGAAAGCATCTCACGCCAAAGACGCAAAGAAGAATCAAAGGCATTTTAACCACCTAGCGCCGAGGCGGTAGGCTGTAGCCTGCAAAAGAGCCCACAAAGGGCGAAGAGAGAAATCCGAGTGAGGCACATGGAAAAAAAGATCGACAGAACCAAGCCTCTGTATCCCCCTTCCCCACGCTACGAAACCAGTGCTATCGCAAAATCCGAGGTAACCTTACTGCTTGCATCAAACAAGCCAACTCCTCAGGACTGACAAACTCCTTCCTTCGCCTTCAGAATCTTCCTGTGCGATAGATTATCAAAAATACTCTAAGTAAAATCTGATTTAATAGCTCTGGGACATCTCCAATTTGTTAAATGCGTCTATTCCGTACATGGCCTCATATTCCTGATCCGCTTGGAAGGCTGCTGTATCCCAAATCTTTTTATATTCCGGCGAATTCGGTGCGGCTCCCGAGGCCTGCACCGCCGCCGTGAAGTTACTGGCAATCTGGGTAACCCCATCCTGTTGATCGGCAGGAAGAGAGGCCACCGCCGAAGGGTTGGCAAAAACAACCGGCACACTGACCCCCGGCAGAGCACTCGAGGCTGCGGGGACTGTATGTGCGTTCTGGACAGAAACTCCGGAAGTCGTGGTTGCAACGGAAGCCGGAGTTGCTGCGATGGAAGCAATTGAGGAGTAATCCCTTGATGCATCAGCAGGACTTCTAGAACTGACCGATGGATCACCGGGTAGGAGAGCCAGCTTTTTAGGCAGCACTGTTTCCGAGGCTACTTCTCCCCCGACAACGGAAGTTGCAGGGTACTCCCGTTCCTCTCCTCTCCTCGTCTGTGCATCCGACGCGATTGGAGAAAAGACTTCGGATGACACGGACTGCGAATGCATGAGAGAACCCTTCAGACAGAGACGCCGAACCTCCTCACTCGACTCCCGCCAAGTCATGCAGAGGCTCCCAGTGACAAGAAATACTGCAAGTAGCAACGGAGCCGCAATCCAGAGAGAAAAGGAGGGTTTCATGGCGTCAAAGGGATCGTGTGCTCTGGGAAGATTTTCTTGGTTATGCTTACTTCTACTTTGGGAAATGCGCAAGTTGACGAGGTTGAAAGGTTTTCGTAAACCGTAAAGAAAAGCTGCCTATGAGTCAAAAAGCTAACAGGCCGGTGACATTGCTATCATCGGCCTGTTGTTGATTTTCAAGGAAGAGAGACTCCCTCAGATTTCCAGATTAGTAGTTCTGAGTCACAACACCACCATCCGAGGAACGAGAAATACCGCTTGCATCCGAAAGGGAGGCATTACCAGCACCGAGTTGTGAGGTGGTCAGACCCGTGATGTAGGTGACCACATTGCTGTAAACATTTGAAGCGGCGCTATCAGCATAATAGGGGCTGAGATCAAGGTGCTCATAGCCCCAGAAGGTGTAGAGACCATTGGTGATGTTGGCCACGGTGGGAGCCACACCATTATAGTTCAGAGCCACGGTTCCGGCAGTGCCGATCTTGGAGGCTGCGGCATAGCCAACCACGAAGTTCGAGCCGGTATTGTCACCAGCAGCAATGCCCGTGGGATCAAACGCAGTTCCCGTGGGATAGACAGCCTCAAGTGCCGCAAGCAGTGTGCCAGTCGAGGAATATCCGTTGTTTCCAGCGGCAAAGTTGATACCATCAACGCTCCCTGCGGGATAGGGAATGACCGTGTTGCTGACAATCTGATCCTGACTCACAACGGATACACCCCCAATGCCGGGTTCCGCCTGAGCCTGAATGCGGGTTCCCGAATCAGGATTGCGGCCGATGGCAAAGATCGCATTGGTCTGATCGGCACTGTTGCCAGTGAAGAGAGCCAGCGCTGCATAACCATTGGCATAGAGCGCACGAACCTGCTGGGAGGTGATGTTGGTGATGGGAATGTTGCTGCTGCCAAAGAAGGCAAAGCCCTGAACCGCCAGCTTCGCGTCCTGGGCAGGTGAGCCATAAGTTCGTCCATCTCCGGCGTGGGAACCGGCGCGGAATTGGGAGGCAGTGGAAAAGGTATCAGAGAAGGCGATCTGTGCGTTGTGCGAGTTGGTCGCATAGGAAGCACTGATGCCATTGGTTCCACCCGTGTTGGTGGTGGAGAGGAAGTTCACCAGCACCGTGTTATTGGTGGGGGCGTCGATCGCCTGGATACCCGCTTCCGATCCGCTCCAGTGGGCGATGATGAAGTTCGTGGCGGTGTTGGTACTCCCGTTGGTGGAGTAGTTCAGCACGATATCGCTCTCGCTGCCGAAAGCACCGTCCGAAACAACGAGCCCGCCGAAATTTGCGGCCGCGAAGTTGGTGAGAGCCTTGTCGGCAACGGACTCGAAGGCGGTCGATCCGGTGATGTAGGTCACGGAGGCCGAAGCCGATCCGAGAGAGAGGGCAGCCAGAGCAGCCACCACGAGTGATTTACTGTATTTCATTGTATGTTGGGTTTGTATGGTTCTGAGATGAAGAGAAATAGATAATTAGGCGTTTGTACGGCGGCGATAGGTGCTGAAAAACAATAGTGCGCCAAGGCCGAAGAGGGCATAGGTGCTAGGCTCGGGAACCGCACTCAGATTGCCGGAACCATTGACGGTGAAGGCCAGACCGGTATTGACTCCATTACCTGACGAACCGGTGACCTGGGCAAAGAGATCTGCCGTGCTCCCAACGGGAACTTCGATATTGGCATAATTGGCATTCTGGAATGCCCCATTGTTCGGTGTGTAGTAGGTCCAGGAGTAAGTGGTCGCAGTGCTCTCCAACACACCATGGGCGGTTGTGTCTGCCACGAGTCCGTTGTTGTTGAAAACACCATAGAAATTTGCGAAATCAGTTTTCTGAATCCCTGCACCAGAACTGGACTCCAGCGCGTAGCCCTGGGTCTGGGTGGTGGGACCTGAGGCAAAGATTTCCTTGCCGCTGGTCACGGAATAAAGTCCGTAGCTCACGGTGCTGGCCCAATTCGTTCCGAAGGCGGTCACCAGATCACTGCTCAGATTGATATTAAGGGAGACTAACTGTGCGGTATTGGTCACGCTGCCAAGATCGACCAGCAGGTTGGTGCTTCCCCCACCTCCGGTGGTTTCAAAGCCCAAAATGAGATCGCCATAAGTCGCATTCGTCTGGGTAAACTGTTGGGCGTGAGCCGTGGTGAAAGCCGCAAGGCCCGTCAAGGCGATAACGGCAGTGAGAAGTGTTTTTTTCATCGATTTGTGGTTTTGTGATTACTTGACTAACTTTGTGTGACGGAGGATCCGTTTTTATGGTTTGTTGTCCGTTACTGAAATGAGGAGGTAAAAATCAGGCCCGTGCCGAGCGGGCGCGGCGACGCAAGGCGAAAAAAAGAACGAGCGCTCCAAGAACAAAGAGGGCATAGGTGCCAGGCTCGGGAACCGCAGCCACGCTTAGCACACCAAGCGTGCTGACCGTGAAGTTCAGATTGTCAAAAGTGCCATAGCCGGAGGAGCCTGTAGGCTGGGCAAAGAGGCTGGCCGTGCTGCCAACGGGAACTTCTATATTGGTATAATTGGCATTCTGGAATGCCGCATTGTTCGGCGTGTAGTAGGTCCAGGAGTATTGAGTTGATGTGGTCATCAATACACCATGCGTGGTGATATCCCCCGGCAAGACCCCGTTATTGTTGAAAAGGCCAAAGAAATTTGCGAAATCAGTTTTCTGAATCCCTGCGCCAGAACTGGACTCCAGTGCGTAGCCCTGGGTCTGGGTGGTGAGACCGGAAGCAAAGATCTCCTTGCTGCTGGTCACGGAATAGAGACCGTAGCTCACCGTGCTGGCATAATTTGTACCGAAGGCGGCTATCAGATCGCTATTCAGATTAAGTCCGCTGCCGATGGAAGCCAAAAGAACGGACGCATTGGTCGCGCTGCCTGTTCCGAGGTCAATCACCAGATTGGTACTGCCGCTGCCGCCAGTGGTTTCAAAACCGAGCATGAGATCGCCGTAGGATGCATTCGTCTGGACGAGCTGAGCCCGAGCTCCGGGAAGGAAAGCGATCCCCGTGAGAAGCAGGGCTGCGAGAAGGAATTTTTTGAGGATCGTTGTCATATGTCGGTCTGCGTGTCTGTTTCTGTCTAGGAGTTTCAGCGTTCTGAAGGCTGATGAAATCTAGGTTTACTGGTTTTGAAAGGTCCGATAGTTCGGGCAGAGCTTGGCAAAGCGACTCACCATCGTCACGTTATGTATTGTTACAATTTCGTCACAATCGAGCCCAAGGGTTGGACGAGATGGATTGCTGCCCTCGTGCCCGCGAGTGGCACCCCTTGGGCTACTCTTCGCGTAGGCTATCCGGGCACTGCCCCGTGCCTCGTATTACCACAAAGAGTAGCCCTGAAAGGGCGAGCCGCTTGGGCAAGCGCAAGTCAATTCACCGACTCTCTGATGACTCTACAGAAGTGGGGGAAATTCCCTATTTTGGAGCTAGTGTCTATTTCCCGTGGCCTCTACCACTTTGGTTTTCGAACACCCGGAGGCATGAAATCTGCTCTCCTTTAGACGGTGACAATCTCTTGCGATGATCCGATATGTTTCCCTAAAGAGTTGCACCCCGCCTCCTCTGCTCTAAATTCTCTGGGCGTCCACACCTCATG
>Ga0302155_10000817_pt1 | contig 23392 bp, 29 predicted proteins | sample I_Bog_N3_1_FD_193508 | JGI IMG/M metagenome (GOLD analysis project Ga0302155, IMG submission 193508) | Peat permafrost microbial communities from Stordalen Mire near Abisko, Sweden - I_Bog_N3_1 | ecosystem: Environmental > Terrestrial > Soil > Wetlands > Peat | place: Sweden: Abisko, Stordalen...
TACCTTTCACGATGAGTGGCTTCCGAAGGTTCAACCGTTAACTCTCGGAACCCCAGGTCAAAGAATGTTGAGACACTTCAGTGGCGCCGAAAACGAACTCTCCAGCGAGGGAAAACCCAGAACGCTGCCGCCCCGAGAAGAAGATAGATACCAGGCAAGATGAGATTCGGTAGCGTCCAATCACTTACGGGCCAATGTCTACCAATGTCCAGGCGCTGGAACAGATTGATGACGTTGTAGAGACACGACACGAAAGCAAGACACAAGAATCCGGCGACGAAGAATGAAAAAGCCCAGCCACGATTGACGACCGCAAGCACGATTAGCCCGAGACCGATGAGAAGCAGCGCCTGCATGCCCCAAATCGTTAGCTGGGAAGGGACTATTGAGAACCAATTCCTGCTCGCCGCACCGAGCAAGAACGCTCCGAGTCCGACGGTCACAATTGGCCAGATCCATCGAGCATTTTCGAGCTTGCGCGAACGCCACCAGTAGAAGCCAACCACCGCGCAGAGACCCAAGAAAAGACTTATCACCCAGTACGTGGTTGCCCACGGACTGGAATTTCCAAGAAATCCTGGAGCAGATGATCCAAGTCCGATACCGAAGAAACCCTCTGGATAATAATTGGACTGGCAGATAAAACCTTCGCCAAAAGTGGTACAACCCGGTGAGGTCGTCGTGACACCGATGTAGTGATACCAAGGCATTGCCGCCAGGACCACGATGCCAGAAACCAATGCGGCGAACCAACAACCTTCGCGAGCCAAGCGACTCCGACAGCGCGTTCCAGCGCCTTGCTCAATACCTGCTGGCGAGTCGCCATTCGATGCAGTCACGGTATGAAGCCTTCCACAGCACCTTTCGAGAGCGCAGTTCATCGAATGCCACGTGCGCTGAGAGTGAGTTCCACCAATCACCCTCGCCAAATGACGGCAAACCAGGCTCCACGGAACGCTGAGCAAAGCATCAACGTCAATTGCGAGGCACGATGTACGTGATGAGTGCCTGACGACACCAAATCTGGCGTCGTCAGGCACTCACTTCAACCTAATGGTAAAGGCTCTGACTACCTACGGAAGCTCCCGTGCTTCGAGGAGTTTCCATGATCATGGTCTTGGCCAGAAGAACCGTGGCTGAATGAATTGCGAGTACTGGAATCGTCGCCGTCCTTGTCACCGTGACACTTCGAACCGTTCGTCTCAACTTTGATAGACAAAACGGTGGCGGGTGTGGTGGTTGACAACGTCAAGACGACCTCGTCGTTGAGCAACGAGGCACCGGTCGCTAGACCGATGATGGTCGTGGCTGACGTCAAGGCGTAGTTCGTAGCGGGAGTAGTGCCATGGGCTTCGATTGAGATCAAGCTACCGGGGACGTAACCATTGACGACGCCTCCAATGCACGGCGACTTAGGTGTCTCAACCCTGATCGACAAGACCGTCGCAGGCGTCGTAGTGGACAACGTCAAGACGACCTCGTCGTTGAGCAACGAGGCACCGGTCGCTAGACCGGTGATGGTCGTGGCTGACGTCAAGGCGTAGTTCGTAGCGGGAGTAGTGCCATGGGCTTCGATTGAGATCAAGCTACCGGGGACGTAACCATTGACGACGCCCTTTACGGCGTTCCCTTCGATCCACGAGAAACTGTGTGCCTCGGGAGTTCCGTGAGCCGCGTGAGTTCCGTGAGCCGAAGCTGAGCCAACGCCCATGACAACCGCGGATAAGCCCAGGCTGAGCACGGTCGCGACGGTTAATCGTATTGCTGCGTTCTTCTTGGTCATTTTCATGCCGCTTCCATTCATTGCACTTCATCCAAGTTGACCTCGGATAACCCCAAGTCTTCTAGGGCAAATTGTGAACTGTCTTGGAGACGGCGGTGCAAAGCATGTATCTAGAGCGACATCTTGTACAGAAAGGCCGGTTTGTAACCCTTAAAGCCCAAAGTTCAGTGTGGGAATGCCCTTTCCAATTTCGTTAAGTAACTTCAGATCTCTGTTGACAGGAATTGGTCACCTAAAGCCAACCAAGAGGTCCACTGCTGACCAATTTGCTGGCAACGAACTTAAGGATCACTCCTTAGCGATTGAACCTGTGTCTTGAAAACGTAATGTAATAGGGCCACCACTTGCTGGCCTGGCAAAACTCTGATTCTAGTTATGCACGCCCTGACCTCGTGGGCCAGCGTAAGTTTCCCCAACGACCCGCCTCACTGAACTCAAGAAAAAGGACACCATGACCGAACCGCTGCCTTTATTACGCACCTCGATCGAACATCTTCGCGCCGTCATCGACGGCACCACCAACCTGGATCCCGAGACATCTGCCTACCCCACCGAGTGGAGCATCGCGGACACCATGTCTCACATCGGATCGGGAGCGGTCATCTTGAAGCAGCGTTTCGACGATGTCGTCGCCGGAACTGAGAGTGACGCCGGTTTCAATCAGTCCGTGTGGGACGAATGGAACGCCAAGGCGCCGGCTGACCAAGTCACGGACGCTCTCGTGGCGGACCAGGCACTGCTTCTCGCACTCGAAGCTCTGCCCGATGCGAAGCGCGCCACCTTCCACCTCGTGATGGGGCCCTTCAATCTGGACTTCAACGGATTTGTCGCGCTGCGTCTAGGTGAACAGGCGATGCACGCGTGGGACGTCGAAGTGGCACTTGATCCAACGGCGACGTTATCGAGCGACGTCGCGGCTGTGGTCTTGGAGGGTATTGGCAGGATCGTCGGCTTCTCAGGCAAGGCGAACGGCGAGACCAAAGAAGTGCGCATTCGTACGACCGAACCTGCGCGCGATTTCACGATTGTGTTCGCCGGTGATTCGGTGAGTCTGATCACCGCTTCACACTCGGGTGTGATTGATCTTGAGTTACCAGCCGAGGCCTTCGTCCGACTCGTCTACGGGAGATTGGACGCCGCCAAGACAACTGCTGATGCCAGCAATCCTGCCCTGAGCGACCTCGGGACGGCGTTCCCGGGCTTCTAAGGATTCACCCGCGCATCGTCAGTTCCTTCTGCGACACCTTAGTGACGACCATCGACGGCTCGAGTTGGCGTGCGCCAGGTCGCTGATTCAGTTCAACTCACGATGACTCAGATTGTACGAGTTGGGGCATCCAGTAGGCCTCGAAACGGAAACCCGCGCCAGCGCGAATTACTGGATCGCTGAGACTGTAATCGTTGGGATCCTCGTCGTCGTCAAGGGCCAGGATCGCGACGCCGCCGAATTCCGCCTTCGGATGGATGACCGGTCCGAATACCAAGGCCTTACCGCTCGACACCTGACCCCGCCAATACAGCGCGTGCTCTCGCATGAGCTCACGCTCTTCATCGGTCATGTCAAATTGAAAAGTCGGTCTTGGCGCCACCAGGACGCAAAGCCAGTTCTTCATGTGTCCCCCCGTTATTTGCCACCTTGCAGTTCTACCCCTGCGGCACGTCACATTGCTTTCACACCAGGGGCTCACCTGTTTCAAGGAAGGTCTTGAGGCTGGAGAGAACCGAGGGCCAGCCGTTGCGTACCATCGTGGCGGCGATACTTCCCATCTCGAAGTTGTCGTGTACGACCGTGAGTTTTACCTTCTCACCGACCGGTTCTAGCTCGAAGGTGACTCGCGAGCGCTGCTCGCTCGCGAGCTTGGCGCCGACCTCATTATCGACTTTGATCTTGGCCAGCATCTCTGGCGTGAAGGAGTGCCAGGTGTAGGCGAGCTTCGTGTAGGGGTCTGCTTGAAGCACGATTTGCTCAGGGTCGGCGATAATGACGCCATGGTTATCCCAGATCATCGGCGAGCCGACTTTCCAGTCTGTCTGAAACGTGGTCTCCCACCAGCGCCCAGTGAATGATGGCTCGGTCAGCGCCTGCCATAGACGCTCCGGGGTCGTCTTGATGTACGTCGTGTAGACAAATTCGGGATTCTCCATTGGTATTTCCTCCAGGGCATGCTTTAGGTCCGAAAGTGCTCGGACTCGGGTGTGGTCGTACTGATTGATCCATCGTTCAGCAATCTCATTGATCGGTACAGGGTTGAGATAGTGGAGCCTTTCTCGACCTCGCCGGACGGCAGTGACGAGATTGGCCGCTTCAAGAATCGCGAGGTGCTTGCTGACCGATTGACGTGTCATGTCCAAGCCAGCGGTGAGCTCAAGGAGACTCTGCCCGTTACGATCGTTCAAGCGGTCCAGCAGGTGACGTCGACTCTGATCGGCCAAAGCCTTGAAGACGTCACCCGCGATCGGCTCCACGTGGATCGTTAAAACTTCAAGTCATCTGGGAAGGGAGTTCCCTTGCCAGTCTCTTCTAAGCTCTTGAGGCTCAGCAGAAAGTAAGCCCAACGGGCACTGCAATGGGACATGAACTCGCCGGGCTCTTTCCAGTCTGCGTGCGCGAACATCACGACCGTGTCGTCGCCGTTGCTCTTCAGGTCGAAGGAGACCTTCGTTCCCACCCACTCGTCGGCGCCCTGCACGCACGTCCAGTTCACGTGCCCTTGGGGATCCAGACGGGTGATTTCCATGACGGCAGCCGGGTCGGTGTGGCCAAAGTAGAACGCAAGCGTGCCCCCCACTTTCGACTCCCCCTTGACGCCGTCACGGGTCCACCAGTCGGATATTCCTTCGGCCGTGGCTACGGCCTCGTACACATTGGCCAATGGGGCCGATATGACCACACGATGCCTTATGTCTGGCATTTGAAGCTCCTTTCCATGCTTGCCGACTTCGACGGGATAAAAACGTCCGCACTTATTCGGATACCAGAGTATAGGCAACCAAATGGTTGCCTGTCAAGCAATTTCTAAAACCTTTGATTCTCCAAGGAAATACGAGGATTTCGCCTCGACACGTGCCACTTAAGTATTCCAGGACGCCGACACCTGACCGGATCGTCGACACTCGACAACACCCAATTCCTAGGCCCAGGTTGACTGGTCGGACTCGCCGGTCCTCGAGTGGCAGGACTACGCGATTTCCGAGTTCTACCAATCCATCCCCACCCCTAGCGATGACCACCGGTCACCGGCCACTATCCGGTGACCTGGCGGTGTGCTTCGTCCGGTGGGTGGTTTCGACAATTCATGTCCGTCGGCCGAACTGGTCGATGCTCCTGTCTCGAAGCTCAAGGGTCGAAACGACACTAGGGATGACTAGCGCATCACGCCTCACGCCATCGCACTTTGCGAGCAGTCGAGAATTCAGTTTCATTGAGTAGCAACCTAGAATTGACGTACCGTGGCGACAGCCTTTCTTCTCTTCGAAGAACCCCAATGAAACAGACCCGCGAGGTTCTTCATGACGCCACGACACGTCGAGTCGCCAGTGTCGCCCGCTTCATTATGGCGACCTTCGTGACGACGGCATCATTCGTGATGGTGCTTACGGGAAGCGCCCACGCGAGCGGCGCGCCGCAAGCCAACGTGACGGTTAGCGAAAGTGGTTTGCACATCTTTTCAATCAACGGTCGCCACTTCGGTGTGATTACACAGATCCACGTTCTCACTTTCAACGGCTCCCAGTACTCAGTCGCCATCGGTCTGGCTCATGACGCGATAGACGGCGGAATCCAAACTCCGAGTACGATGTGCCAGAACACGCCGGGTTGTGTCGCCGCGGTCAACGCTGACTTCTTCGATCTGACGCCACCAAACGTGTCCGACCCGGGCGATGAAGTGGGTGGCGTCATCCAGAACTGTGTCCTACTGCACAGTCCCGAGATCTCACACCAGCAGGCCAACCTGGACGGGCATTCAGTGAGCAACGGGCTCAACTGGAGCAGCACCCTGACGGTCAACGGCACCAACGTCCCGATCGCCGCGATCAACCAGGAGCTGCCGTTGTCGTACAGCACCATCAGTCTCCCCCTCACGGGCACGCTGCTCTATAGCGCCCCTTACGCTCTCGACATCCCGTCCGCGGGGGGCCGGACCACCTACGAGTTCACCCAGGTTGGTGGAACTGCGAGTCCCACCACCATCAATACGACGGCACAATTGTCGTACGTGGGCCAGACGACACAACCCGTTCGGGTGGGCGACGTTGGCGTCGACGTCTCCGCACCTGCCGGCACGGCGCTAACATCCCTGGAACCAGGCGAGACCGTCACTTTGACGACCACCTCCACTGCGGGTTGCAACAACATTGGCGGGCATCCGATCCTCATCAATCAGGGCGTCGTAGCGCCGATTGCTCCCGCTGACACCTACATGGTCAAGCCCTACGCGCGAACCCTGATCGGCTGGACGGCAACAGGCGTGACGGTCCTCATGACCGTCGACGGCAAGGACGCGGTGTCCGGGGCGACGGCCTACCAGTTGGACCGTCTACTCGAGTCACTGGGCGTCGTGACCGCGCTCGACCTGGATGGAGGTAATTCCACCACTTTCTTTGCCGAGGGACGCGTGCTGAACAAGCCGTCGCGAGGAACCGAACACCCGGTATCGACCGGCCTGCTGGTCATCGCTACGCCGTAGCTGACCGAAGACCACTCGCTCTATCGCCTCTAAGCGTGCACTTGACTTGGCTAGGGTTCGATCCGAGTTACGGTTCCCAACCTGTCTTTTGACCTGTCAATAGAAGTGATCGATCGAACGCCGGTCGCCTCCGCGCACGCGACTAAGTAGGCCTCAGCGTAATTCAATTCGTTCGGTCTCGTATACCTCGATCGAGCGAAGTAACAAAGAGACGTCGGCGCACGAAGTTGAATCCATGGCAAGCAGGGATCGCATCGCGAGTGCGATGTTGTGGCGCGGCGCGCGAGATTAGGTGGGTCATTCGTCAAATGCGTCTCGAGCACGTTGGCATCAATGAAGCAGGTCAGTGCGCGTCCCCTGTCCGGCGGGTGCTGGCTGCGTGCAGGACTTCATCTCATGTCGCACTTCGTTTGTCCTCCGGCACTGCTATGGATCCCGCCAAGTCGAGTAATTGGGGTGTCTTGGACATGATCGCTCGCTGGCCCTCGACTCGAAAGAGCACGTCATCGCCTTCTTCACGTTCGAGGACGTCACGGACCGCCTTGAGAACTGTGATTTGAACCTTCGAACTCAACTTCGCGGCGACGTCCATGCCCGTTATCCTTACTTTCCTCTAGTTGTAAGGATGGCAGATTCCTTGTTCATCTCCTTCGTTTCTACGGAATTGGGAGGGTCCTGCGGTCCGCGAAGAAGGCGTGCTCTCGCTTCGTACTGACGTCCATGACTTATCGAAAAGTAACTTTCAACTCAGGGCCAGTCCACGTCGGCTTGGCCTCAACCTTTCCCGACGATCCCTCAATCTGAATCTCATGGTGCAGGTTCCCGGTTCCCAAAACAAGCGTGCCTGGGCCCAACTTTAGATTTTGAAAAGTAACCGATCGGAAATTGGCCAACTTGGCGAGGTTCTTTCGTTTTAGATTCAGCGTTGGATCCTCGACAATCCACTCCGACGAGGCAACCGTCCCCTTGTACGAATAATTCAACTCATGAACCTGGTCGCTCCCGGCCGTCACGTCCTGAACTTCACAGAACCAATGACCTCTCTTGAGATAGACCGACTCAGCAATCCAATCCCCCGGTTCAACGTAATCCTCCCGAAAACTTGAATGGCTGCACCAGGTGAAATCCACTTGCTTTCCGTGCAAACAGTCCATATTGATGCCAGTTTGCGGGAAGGGCCAGATCGAGTTGGCCCCATAGCCCCCGACACCAACCCATGCACTGGAGCGTGCGTTCGCCGTCGAGTGGCAGTCAAGCGTGGGCACCGTCACGTTGGCGCTCACGAATTGCACTGGTTGGGCGTTGGGCCACACGTAGCCGGCCCAATTCGGACTGGACTGAATGCGGTTGGTCGCTCGGTAGGCGCTCCAAACGTTCGCTAGAACAACGCAGGCGACAATCGCGACGATGAGCAGTGTGATGGGGCGCGAGGACAGCATCCCTTTGGACTCACGGGTAGAAAACGGCTCCTGGTCGGTCATCGCGTTTCACTTAAGTCAAACGAAGCTTCGTGCCGAGACCCAAACTGCGCCCAACTTTCATTACAGGTGCACCGCGTTCGTAGCGGCTCGGTTCTAAGCATTCGGATTGCCACTCGGCGATGCCAGCGCTGATTTCGCCTCACAAAGCCTTGTCATGCTGAAGTAGGTCGGCGCGAATCTCATTGGATAAGACGCGCGGGTCAAACATTATCTCCCGGACTTCTTGCGCGCAGCGGCAGGCGACGGCAAATTTGGCAGCCCACTTCAGGGCATCTTCGCGCGAAAGCACGTCGACGATTGCGAACCCGCCGATGACCGCTTTGGTCTCCGGGTAGGGACCGTCTGCCACGATGCCGTCGGTAGCGACGATGCTCGCCTGCTGGCTCGCCACCCCACCGCCAAAAACCCACACTCCGGCCTCCTGAGCCGCGAGGACCACCGAGTGCGCGGCATCGCCCACCGCTGGCAAATCTTCCTCGGCGAAGGTCGTTGCACCGTCATCGAACGAAATCAAGTACCTAGGCATTTCTTGACCCCCAATATCCAACTCGGTGACAATCTACATCTGGCGACTGTACTCAACGATGCCTCAGGAACGTCATATAGAACGCCGCGAACACCAAGACAATGCCGACATTGGCTACGAGCCGGAACATGAAATGGTGCCTAAAGAAGAGGACATCCACGCCGACGACGACCGCCACCATGACAAGTACATAAAGTACGGCGTCAGTCGTGCTTCGCATCAATCCAAACTACTTACTGTCCATGCCTCGGTCTCTTCACAGGGTTCGCAAACGAATATGCCCTCACGCCAAGGCGGGTACAGTATTCATCCCCCGTCGATCACTCGAATGAAATCCATCTTCATCGAGTACGAAGATTGTCTTCTTTGGCGTTTCCCGACCTTCGATGGACCTGTCGGCGAAGCTGAAGAATACGCAACGAGCCCAGCGCCAGCGCCATCAGAGCTCCGAGTATCACCGCACCAAGAAGGGCCACCGAGAGAGGAAGCGCACCAGAAAAAGTGAAGAGGCTCACTTTTACGTCCTTTGGATTCTGAAAGACAAACACCAGTACGACGACCAAGACCAACAGTGCCGGAAGTAGTCGAATCCACGCCCTCGACGTTCGCGTCGACGTGATTCCCTCAGAAGTAGTACGAGGCTCGGCTCCGGACTCACCGGGCACATCTCCTTGCTTCGTGCTAGCTACGGGCGCGCCATCTTTATCGTCCGGCTGGTTCTTCACTGGAGCCTTCCAATCTGCCCGCAATCGAGGCGATAGTTGCCACACCCGGCCCGGCCCAGTCCCTTGGACGAGCAGTCCGTGCTACCTCTGATTATGCAGCATGGACGGACTGGCAAAAGTTGCCCGTCTGATCCTCCGTCGATCCCACCGACACTTTCCTTATTCCAGGTAACACCAGTCGCAGGTCATAAAGAGGCCCGTCAACCTGGCGGGCATCACGAATAGGTACATCTCTCCTCCAATGCTCGCCAGCGAGTCCCGCCACTTAAAGCACGTGCTGAGCATGCGAGGAATTAAATAGTTAGGTATTTTTCTCGACGGCTTGTACCGTCAACGCGAAGGCAGCCCGCTCTTATGCGCGAAGCAACCCACCTCAACCAGGAAACTGGACGAACTGGTGCTTGGAATTCAGCTGCTCCTCGTTCGGCTATTTCATTCAATGTTGTTCGGCGCACCGTGGCCAGAAACGATGTACTCCCGGAGACTCTCATTCATGTAATAGCTCCAGGCCCCTGAGCAGGCTTCAAAACATTCGTACTCGGGCACCAATCCCTGGTGGGTGAAACGCACCTCGGTCTCGTCACCCTTCTTCGTGACCTCGAAAGAGATCGACGTGCCGTTCCATTCGGTCTTGTCCTTCACGAAACTCAAAAAACTGTCTTCAACGAACCAGACGACCTTTTTGTTGGGAACGAACTCAGTGATCTTCTGCTTTGAATAATGGACATCCTCATACCGGTACGTGAATTCGTCACCGAGTTTGTCCGTCTCGCCTTCGATGTTGCCCGACCACCAGCCACGAACGTTGTTGATGGCTGCGAATACTTCCTCGGGACTCTTATCAACCAAAAAACTTGAAGTGAAGCTTGGTCCGCTCATCGTTCCCTCCACGGTCGAGGCGTCTGTCGCTGCGCGACTTGGCCCGAGCATAGAGTGGCAAATCCTGAATTTCGGTGGAAATTTCTCACCAAAGCAAAGATTCTTTGCCATAATTGGCCAGCGTTGTCGATTCAGCCATTGTCCATTCGTCGTCGATGTACGGGGATTTCCCGAGACGAACAAAGGAGCTGCGATGTCAGAGTATTTGATATTGATTTACCAGGATGAGTCCGATCCTTCATGGAGCGATCCAGCCACCGGCGAAAAGGTGATGAAGGGTCATATGGCGTTTGGCGAAAAGCACGGCGCGAGCCTTCGCGGAGGGAACGCACTGCACTACACCAACAGCGCTACGAGTCTGCGCCACGACAAGAGTGGCAAGGTCACCGTCACTGATGGTGCCTTCGTCGAGACGAAGGAAGCACTGGGCGGCTACTACCTCATCGAGGCGCCAGACCTCGACGCGGCGCTCGCAATCGCCAAGGACGTTCCTGCGCCTACCGGAGGGGTCGAAGTCCGTCCCATCATGCCGACCTGAGTACGACTCGAACCGACGCCGAGGTGGCGGTGGCCGAGGCGCACCGCAATGAGTGGGCGTACGTACTCGCCGCCACGGTGAGGGTCACACGAGACATCGATGCCGCCGAAGAGTGCGTGCAGGATGCGTTCGCGCGGGCCCTCACCGACTGGACGGCCAACGGTATCCCGATCAAGCCCGGCGCATGGCTCACCACCGTGGCTCGTCGTCTCGCCCTCGACCAACAGCGCCGCCACGCGACACACGCCCGACTTCTTCCCCTGCTGGTGGCCGACGTCGACGATGGACCGGTTGATGCGCGCAGCGACGATGCCGGTGATGACCGCCTCCGACTGATCTTTACGTGCTGTCATCCGGCCCTCGACCTGGAATCCCAGATTGCTCTGACCTTGCACTTCGTTTGTGGACTCACCACGGCGGAGGTGGCGAAGGCCTTTCTCATCAAGGAATCGGCGATGGCGGCACGCCTGACCCGAGCTAAGAAGAAGATTGCCGTCTCCCACATCCCCTACCACGTACCGAGCGCCGACGAGCTGCCCGATCGAATCGAGGCGGTGTTGGACGTCGTGCACCTGGTGTTTACGACCGGCCACACGGCACCATCGGGTTCCAGTCTCGTCCGCGACGATCTGACGAGTCGCGCCCTTCAACTTGCGAGGATGCTGCGTGAACTCCTCACGAGCGATCCCGGCGTGGCCGGACTTCTGGCCCTGATACTTCTCTCAGACGCACGACGCACTTCACGAACATCGGAAACTGGCGCCCTGGTCCTGCTGGAGGACCAGGACCGGTCCAAGTGGGATCATGAATCGATACTCGAGGGCATCGGTCTCGTGCGAGAATCCCTGACGCACCGGCCACCGACGCGGTTCTCCCTCATGGCGGCGATAGCGGCGGTGCACGCCGAGGCGCCATCGTTTTCCGAGACCGACTGGGGAGAGATCGTTTCGATCTACGACCTTCTTCTTCTCACTTGGCCATCACCAGTGGTAGCACTGAATCGAGCAGTGGCGATCGGCTTCGCGGAGGGGCCTCTCGCGGGCCTCTCGGCGCTCGACGAACTCTCGAGCGATCCATTCCTCGCTCATTACACCTACTACGAAAGTGCTCGTGCAGATTTCTTCTATCGCTTAGGGCATTGCGAGCGGGCGGTTGCCTCGTACGAGCTGGCCCTGCTCCTGACCGACAATGCAGTTGAGCGCAGTTTTCTTCAGCAGCGACTCGATGACATCTCGTCGGAGAGTGCCGTGAAGGGGGCATCGTGACAGCCAGTCACTATCGTCGAACGCGGTTTGGTTCGGTAAATTCTCGAATGAAATCCATTCTTGACAAGAAGGGGGCATGATGAACAAGCAGGAAATCTGGTCCAACATACATGGCGAACGTGAACAATTCGTCGAAACGCTGCGATCACTCTCACCCGAGCAATGGTCGGCGCCCACCTGGTGCGGTGCGTGGAACGTGAAGGAAGTCGTGGGCCACGTTCTTTCCGCGGCGGAGCAGACCACACTTAACTTCTATAAAGAGCTCGCCAGCGCCGGCTTCAAATTTGACGTCTTCGCTGAACGTGATGCGAAGAAGCTTGCGGCGCTCGAACCCTCTGAATTGATTCGACGTCTCCAGTCAAGGACCACCACGACCAACCATCCCCCCGCCCCGGTCATTGCGATGCTCGGCGAAATCGTGGTTCACGGGGACGACATCCGACGTCCCTTGGGCATCACCCACAAGTCGCCCGAGGCGGCGCTCCTTGCGGTAGCCGACAATTGGAAGAACAGCAATCTGCTCATTGGTTCCAAACGTCGTATTACCGGCGTGCAACTTCGGGCAACCGACGCCAGTTGGTCACACGGGACAGGACCCGTCGTGTCAGGGCCGCTGCAGTCACTCGTGCTCGCCATGACCGGGAGGAAGGGGGCACTGGCTGATTTGAGCGGCGACGGCGTCTCGATACTCGCCGGGCGTGATTGAGCGTCTCCATAGGACTGCCTCACGCCGCGAGGCCTCTCGTCCATCTGGCGCACAGGTACTTCTTCGACAAAGGAAGACTACGTCGTGAAGTTCCAGGTTCCCGAGCCGACGGTGTACTGCGCGTAGCCATTGGCCGTACCCACGTACACCGCGCCCGCGGTCGCCGTGGGTGCCGCGGTTCCGACGATCGGTACGTACACCGTCGCGACACTGCCGGTCGGAATAGTGACCGCCATGGTCGCACTTGACGTAGTCGCCGACCAGGACGCCGCGATGAGGCCGTGATTCGTCTGTAACGTGCCACTCGCACTGGTCAGGCCCCCCACCACGGAAGGCTTAATGACGATGCTATTGAAGTCATTCGAACTCGACGTCTGCTGGATGCCGACCAGGTCATTGTTCAACCAGAGATCAACCTCACCGAGCATCCATTGGTCGAGGGATCCCGACGTGATGTTCCAGTACTCGGGCAATGACGTCAGCCCCTGATCGACGAAGTAGCCGTACGAACCGATCTTGTCGGCGGTGATGTCCTGGTAGATCAGTGAGTCGTCACCCGCCGCACTCAGTACCTGAAAGAGTGGCACCAGTCCGATTTCTCCCACCGCGAACCCACCGTTGGAGTTAATGGCGCTCACGAGCTCGGCCGTGACCGTGGCTACGGCACTCGCGGGTACTGCGCCGATGTTCAGAGCCATGGCGATTGCGCACTGGGTACCATTCGCGACCGTCTTGCTCGAGGCGTTGTACCACGAAGCCGTGAAGGCGGCGAGCGTCGCCGCGGCGGCCGCACTGTAGGTCGACGCGTCCGAGGTCTTGCCCAGCGCTGTGGCCATGCTGGCCATGGCACTCTCGTCGCGGTAGTAGGCCCAGTTCTCCACCAGATTGATGGGCGTCATGACCGAGGTCACCGAGGACTCGCCCCAGTCACCCAAGCCGTTCGGATAGTTCACGAGGTTACCGCTCGATTGAGTCTTGAGGTACGCGAGGTAGGCCTGCATGTTCGAGTAATAGGTGGCCATTGTCTGTGTGTCGCCGTAGTTCTGGTACAACTCCCACGGCAACTGGATGATGGCCGAACCCCAGTTGACGTCGTCGTAGAAACCGCCCGTGAACGCCAGGGATGTGTAATACGGCGCGGTGTCGGGTACGACGCCGCTCGAGGCCTGGGCCTGGGCCAAGTTGGCCTCGAGTGATCGACCGTACGCGTCGACGTTGTACAAGCGCGCGATCATCGGAAAGAGCAACCACACTTCCTCGTTCCAACCCAACTTCTCTCGGCTGGGCGTGTCGGTCAGGATGCTGTACATGTTGCTCGAAAGTGCGTTGCCCACGAGACTGTTGATCGAGTTGATCATCGAACTCGACGTCGTGATGCTGCCCGCGGACTGGTTCGACGCACGGATCAAGAGCTGCTCAGGATTGCTCAGCGTCACCCCGGTGACGATCCCTGACACTTGGACGTACTGGAAGGCGTGATAGTCGAAAGTCGGGTGCCACGTTTCGGTGGTGCCGTTACTCGTGAAGGTGTCGTAGACCGGACTACCGGTAGTTCCGGCGTCCTGATACGCCTGTCCACTCTTGAGCTCTTGGGCGGGCGTGAAGGTCAGCGTCGTACCAGCGGGCGCGCTAATCGTGAACTGCTCCCATCCCGACTGGTTGACGCCAAAGTTGTAAAGCTGCGAGCCAGCAACCGGTGCACCCATGTACACGCCGGCGTTCTGTCCCACGACTTGGAGCGGAGGCGCGGTGAGGCCCGCGAGTACCGTCGTCGTCGCGGGCGCTGTTGTCACGACCGCCGGTGACCACGAGGCTGAAGGTCCACCAGGCATGTTCCAATTGGGTATCTCTAGACGGGCGTCGTAGGACTCACCACCGAACCAGGCAGTGACGGTCGTCGGTCCGAGCGCGGAAGTCCACGTGCCATCGGTGGCGATGGTTTGCGTGGTGCCGTCGGCGTACGTGATCTCGAGTTGCGCGATCGCTCGGGGCAAGCCCGACGTCGGGGTCAGCGAGTACTTGTCGTAACGGTTTCCTTGTGCGCTCGACGTGGGCTGAATGTAGCGACTACCCAAGCCGAGCGCGATGCCAATGACGTTGGAGCTACTGGCGTTCAACATCGACGTGACGTTGTACTCCTGGTAGCCAATTTGGTCCGCCGAATTGCTGTCGCCCGGCTCGAGTACTTCAGTGCCAATGTTCTGGCCGTTCAAGCTCGGGACCACGATTCCCTCACCACTAATGTAGAGGTTGGCGCTTACCGGCGCTCCGGTCGTGACGAACTGCTTGGCCAAGAGCGGCAGTGACGCGTACGTCGAACTCTGCACCGGTGGGTTCGCCTGGTTCGTGATGGTCGCACGGGTCGCAAAGCCCGACGTGGCACTGGCGGTACTCGTGAGAATCGAGTAGTTCACCGGAAACGACGGCGTGCCGCCCGACGTGGACGTGACGTCATCTCGTTTGAATAACTGCACACTCGACACCGACTGGACCGAGCCGAGATTGATTGTCACCGTGATAGGTGTTGACAACTTCGCTGAACTGTACGAGTTCGACGACCACCCGTGAGCGCTCGAATTGAGCGTGTTCGTCACGCCGTCAGTCAAGTAATTGACACTCCAGCCCCAACCCTCGATACTGCTCGAGGAGGTGACCTTTGCGCCCCTGGCGAGATTGACCGATGGATTTGAGGGTCCGAAGACCTCGATCTCAGCCAGTTGTGCGTAGAACGTTGACGCGCTGGTCACGGCTTGACCAAGTTGGGTGATGTTGAGTTGCACGTATTGGGCCTGTACCGAGCTGAAGCCCACGGTAATCGGTGTGTTGTTACCCGAACCGGTGCCCGCATTCGCACCAGTCCAGTTCGGATTGGTTATCCACTGCGCGGTCCAATCAGTGGGCTTCGTGAGGCCAATGACGAACGTGTTCACAGCGCTCCACGCACTCTCTTGACCGTCCGAATCCCACACCCTTACCTGCCAGGCAACAGTCGAGCGCGAGGCAAGAGCGAGACCGGCGTACGCGGCCTGCTGCGATGACGACGACACCTGTCCCGAATCCCAGAGCAAAGGTGTACCCGCGGCGAGCGCTGCCGCACTCGATGCGGCTTGTATCTCGTAACCGGTCTGTGTCGCCCCGTTCACCGAGTCGACGTCGTTCCAACTAAGAGCGGGCGTCAGGTCGTTGATACCGATCGGATTTACAAGAGCGTCTGTTTGTAGTCCGCTGACGCTCAACGTACCCTGCGCGCCAGCGATCCCAACTCCCAGAGGGCCCACCGCAACCAGCGAGACCAATATCACCATGGCCATGGCCATGGCCATTGCGGCCATCGGTACTTGTCCAACACGTCGAGACCGCTCAAGCAGAGTCATGATGGATTCTCCTCAAAGACGTGAACGCGAAGATCAAGGTTTTGACCGGCCGCCTCTTCTTTGAATTCACCTTAACCTGCTTCACTTGCACCACCAACGTTCATAAATTGTCAATTTCTCGTACGCGTCTCTGCTTCGCGCTCACGTGAACCAAAGGGGGCGCAAACTGTCGGACACGTGCCTGAATTCGCATTTCGATAAGAGCGTGAGTCACGCGCAACGAGAGATGATCCCCATTTCCGGAGGAAGTTCCAATGGTCTGAACCTACTGATTCAATCCAAGGGCACGCGACAAACCTCACGCCGCAGCGGCCAGTAGTACCTTTCCTCGCAGGCGAAAAGTGAAGAGGTAGCATTGACGACAACGACTAGAGGCGTGTCCATGTCTCGCAACTTCTCACGAACTCCCCCCGATGAACAGGGATTTTCCCTCATCTCACTTCTCCTAATCGTGATAATCCTGGGCGTCATGATGGCGCTCGCCATCAGTAGTTTGAACAATACGGGCCTGCCAAGTTCCGGAACCGGTGGATCATCCACCACGTTGTCGAACTCCACGGGTGCCGGCGCCATCATCACGCAGGCACAGGTCTCAACGTGTGAGGCTGATTTCTCGTCCATCGAGACTGCGATTGTGACCTATTTTTCAGATAATGGAAAGCCACCAAGTTCCGGCACAACCTGGGCGACCTCAAATCCTTACGGCGAGCCCATCATGCACTCGTGGCCGTCAGGAGCGCCATACTTCACGTTCGCTTGGAATGGCACGGTACTCAGCATCATCCCCCGATACGGTCCTTCGTCCACGGACTCGATTGGCACGAAGTCTCCGCGCACCGGTTGCTATGCCGCGTAAAGCAACGGCGTTGCTCGATTGAGGTGCCATGAGGTCGGCCCACGAGGATGACCTTGCAGAAGGAACGACAGAGTGCCGACCGATCAAGACTTCTGCGTACGGCCCAAAACCGTTTCGACAACAGAATCTTTTGAATATAATCGCGCTTGAAAAAACCCTTTCTCACTTCAACAATCATGAGAGGAGGCCGTATGGCCGTAGAAATGATCGTGCGAGCCGACGTAAAGGACTACGACGAATGGAAGGCGGGCTTTGACAACGCGCGCTCCTTTCAGGACTCGGCTGGCGTCCGTCACCTCCAAGTCCTACGTGATCCCGACAACAAGAACACGGTGATTGTCCTGCACCACTTCGACACGCTGGAGGACGCTCGCGCCTTTGCCGCGAATCCTGCTCTCGCCGAAGCGATGAAGAATGGCGGCGTCATCGGCCACCCGCGCATCGAGATCTTCGAAGTCATCTAATTAGTCGAGCCAGAACTGGCTCGACTTTTCCCGCCGAAGTTCCGTGCCGTATTGGCACGAGTGGTCGTTGCTGCACGTGCTGCTGACCTGAAGTTCATGACGGACCCACGACCGTAAGCCTCCGGGCAAGAAGACAGTCGAAAGACACCGAACCGCTTGCGGGTGGTGCAAGAGGTTGAGGGATTTCGGGAGAATCGACGCCGATCCAGAAGTTGAGATCTGATAGGTCCCAATGAGAATGGACCCTCGACCCGTGCGGGTCAGAGTCGGACGACCACCCACGGGTCACTCGTGTACGGTGATAAAAATTGGGGCTAGAGCAGGTCAAGTTCTCAACAGAGGCATCGTCCTTAAAAAGGTGGAGATCTACAATGGCCGCAACGCTGAAACTGACGCATAAAGCTATCGGGGTCGAGGTCCGGCGCGGAAAGTACGATATCGAAGTTGACGGTCAGCTTGCCGGATCAATTGCGATGAACGACACGATTGAGATACCAATTGAACCTGGACGGCACGTCCTTCAAGTCCGCAGTGGCCGAAACTCCAGTCGAACTCAGAACTTTGACGCCGCCGAGGGTCAAACGGTCGCCTTTCGATGCACCGGTAAGAGTTTTCTGCCGATCTTCCTCGCGTCCTTCGTCGTTCCGAGCCTGGCGCTTCAACTACGACTTACAGCGGTTGATCGGGATCGGTGACGTCGGCGAGGACTCACGGCAAGTTTGCTCCAAGGCGTTCTTTTAAGAGGGCCCACTTACTAAGTGTTCGGCGCAGTGGCTACTTCGCTTCAAGTGACATTAACGATGATCAGCGTCGCGAAAGGTCCACGCTGATGGGTCGAACCTGCTAAAAGTGAGGTGTGCCGTCACAGGAGTGCTGGCTGACATTGGGGACCGGGAAGCTGCAGCTTGAACTTGCGATTTCCCAGAGGGAAGGAAATGCCATGATCACTCGCACAAACCGACTGGCGTCGCGAGCTCGCATGCTGATCGCGGGATCGGTGTTCGCGACGGCCCTGATTGTTCCGTTAGGACTGTCGGCTCCCGAAGCGGGTGCGCTCGGTTCGGGTCCCTTCTGCACGGCCTTGTTCAGTTGGGTACAACACCAACCTCCGGCGCCGACTACGTTAACCCTCGCCAGTTACCACGCTTGGGCGAAGGCACTCGCACCGTACTTTGAAAAGATGGCCGCAGCGGCTCCTAACGCCAAGACCAAGACGGAGCTCAACGACATCGTCGTGGTCCTGAAGGCCTACGGGAACTACACGAGCCTGTCGAAGCTTGGGGCGTACGAGGCAGCTCATCATGCGTCATTTGAGGCGAACGTTAAGGCGCTGGCCGCATCCATCAGGGCCTGCGCCTAACTCGGCCTTTATCACGAAAGCTGACCAAACCAACTCAAAAGACGAAGGGCACGAGCATCTTGGTGGCCCGTTTGTACGTTGGGTATGCGTCGGGGAACTGCTCGGTCAGGTAGTGCTCTTCGACGGTCGCGCTGTAGACGAAGTACATACCGACCAGGGCCAGCGCAATGAGCCACATCCAACGCAGCGCCACCGCGGTGCCGACACCCGCGAGCAACAAGCCAAAGTAGATCGGGTGGCGGATCAGCCGATAGGGACCGCTCGTCACCAACTCCGGTTCATCCTTCTGTGACATTGGGGTGCCCCAGTTACGTCCGATATGCAGGCGGGCCCAAATCGCGAACCCCAAGCCGAAGGCAAAGAGGACGAGCCCCACGCCAGCGCGCCACGGGTCGGAGTTGAAACTGCCGTTTCGAAATGCTCCTACCCGAATCAGGAGAAGCACAAAGATGGCGATCACCGCCCTGACACGTAGATCGCGAGACCACGAGGCGTGGCCCTTCTTCATATGGAGAGCTGCCACGATCCAATAGATCCAGAACCCAGCCCATCCGATGGCGAAGACGAATTCAACCACGCGCATCCGACTCATGCTTCCACAAATACCCGGCGGACGGCGACGAGAAGTTGCACCTCATCCGAGCTCGTATGGCCAATTAGGTTTTGGGTCATGGCAATGGGATCGGCGCTTGCTCGCCTAGGCGGCTATCCGTTTGAGGTGCGTTACAGTTCCGGGACCTCGGAACGCGCGCGCGTCCTGGCCGATATTGCTGCGGACGCCTACGCCTACTTCAGCCGTCTGTTTTCGGGATTCAAACCTAACATCGCGGTGATCGTGGCTAGCCCAGCGGACTGGGAGAGCAGGCAACCATACGGCCTGCCCTTTTTCAATGATGACGATGGTCAGATCCGTCCCGGCATCGTGGTGATGCCTGCTAGTCGCGGAGACTTTTGGATCGCGATGGGAGAAGACCTTCGCGAGACGTCGCCGGAAGGCTATGCCAAGGTGCTTGCAACATACCCCGACGGCGCAGGCCACTTCGATCTGCAACCATTCTTCGACCTGGTCACGATCCATGAACTTGGCCACGCGTTCGAGGTCCTCGGTGATCGCAGGATGCCGACGTATTGGTTGGGCGAGATCTTTGCCAATCTCTGCCTCCACGCCTTCATCGCCATGAAGCAGCCGGATAGCTTGAGCACGCTCGAAGTGCTCCCCACGGTGGGGGCGCAGAGTACTCACCTTGAAGATTGGATGCGCGTCAGAGGATTCACGACGCTGGAAGAACTCGAAGTCCATTACACGGGTGGTGATGACCCGATGAGTCCACTGAACTATGTCTGGTTTCAATATCGGTGGCAACGAATCGCGGCGGCGATGTTCAACGCCGACGGCGAGGACGGACTGGTCCGTTTTTGGGATTGTTTTCACGCCAACGATCGCCTCAACCCGGGCCAGGTCACGGCCACGTCGCTGATCCCGCTGCTTAGGACTGAGGTGAGCGAGACTCTGAGCCGAGCAGTCCAAGATTGGTGATTGCCCTTCTACGTCTCCGTAGGAAGTGTCTGACGATTGACCAGCCACGACGAGGACAGTTGGCCAACTTCTGGTTCGCTGATACCATCCGCCCTAGGAAGTTCATCGAGTACCGCGAGCCAAAGGTCGCTTGAGCTCTCCGTCGTAGGATTGGACACTTTTGAGAACCAAGAGTTGCGCCCCGCTTCGGTGTTCCAAGCGAGTGCTGAAAAAAAGCGTGGCACTGCTGTTGGTCGTCATGAACGCCGGCGTCGTATCTGCGTGGACACTTGATGCGCGCGCGTCACCGCTGCCCTATTCGAGTTCCTCGTCATTGGGTGTGGTCTTACCGGGCACGACTTGTTCGGTGTTTCCTCGTGACAACGTGTGGAATACGCCGATCACGGATTTACCGATCAATTCGAGCAGCGCGACCTGGCTCGCGACGATGGATGCGTCAACCACTTCACTTCACCCTGACTTCGGGCCCTCGGGCAATCCGTCGGCCCCTTATGGGATTCCCTGGAATATCGTGGCGCCTCGCACGGTATTTACGAGGATCATGTTCCAATACGCCGCCGAAAGCAGCCCCGGGCCGTATCCGTTGACTCGCACCACGCGTATCGAGGGGGGTTCGGACCGTCACGCGTTGATGGTTGATCCGACTGCGTCGCCGACGTCGCACGCTTGTACGTTGTTCGAGACCTACGACACGACGTATAGGACAAGCGGACGTTCCGTTGCCGGCTCGGGCGCGATCTGGAATCTGAACTCCAACGCCCTTCGACCCAGCGGTTTCACGTCGGCCGACGCAGCAGGTCTGCCGATTCTGCCCGGACTTGTCAATTATGACGAGATGGCGTCGGGATCCATGAATCACGCACTTCGCTTCAGCGCGCAATGCACTCAGGAATCGTTCGTATGGCCCGCGCGTCACGAGGCTGGTCAAACTAACACGCAATGTCCCCCCATGGGAGCACGGTTTCGCCTGAACGCTTCGTTCACGTTACCGGTGTCGAGTTGCAACAGCTTTTGCCAGACGGTCGTCACGACCATGAAGACCTACGGTCTGATCCTGGCCGATAACGGGAGCAACTGGTACTTCCAGGGCACTGCGGATCGACGCTGGACCTACGGCGAGGTTGATCAACTCAAGCAGATCCCCGCCTCCCAGTTCGTCGCGGTCGACGAATCGTGTCTTATAGTGAACGCGAACTCTGGCCAAGCACTCCAACCTGGAAGCACAGCGTTCGTACAGCGGTGTAGTTGACCGACACTGTGAGCGTCCAACTAGGACACTCCAACGCCGAGGTCGTCACTGAGTAGGTGCGTCAACCTCGAGGGCGGCTTTGATCACTTTCGTTAAGGCCGTATGGAGTAACTCCAGTTCGGAAATTTCGATACCGAGACGGGCCACGACGGCGGGAGGAATCAGCGTGGCGCGTTCACGGAGCTCACGGCCCTTTTGCGTAAGTTCAATCACTAGGCGACGTTCGTCGTCATCACTTCGGGTCCTCGTTACGAGACCAGCGGTTGCCAATCGTTTGAGCAGAGGCGAGAGCGTGGGCGAATCGAGTTGCAGCAAAGCGCCGATCTCCCCCACTGAAAGTGGTGAATGCTCCCAAAGCGCGAGCATGACGAGGTACTGAGGGTGAGTGAGTCCCATGGGCTCGAGTAAGGGTCGATAGACCGACAAGACACTTCGAGCGGCCACGACGAGGGCAAAGCAGACCTGGCGCTCGAGGGCGAGCGGGTCCACCGGCGTTGCAATCTGGTCGCCACCACTCGCGGCCGAACTCGAACCCTGCGCCGAAATCTGCCCGTCGATCGAATGTTCTTCCACCTTCGCCATCTCCGTCATGGTAGGGCTCGCCTTCGGGCCGTTTTCTCTTGACTTCACGGTCCCTATACCTTGATTCTAGTCTAAATAGAGTCTACCCTATTGATTAGTGTACGATTTAATCATACACTACTAAAACTGGGAATAAGGAGGAGATGATGAGATTCGAGCATTGGGAGTCCCGGAAAGAAGCCAGTTCAGATCGGGACGCGAAAGTTGAGGCAAAGAGAGCATCGATTGATGGAGGTCCGCAATGAGCGTCGTCCTTCCCATGGTCGCGATGGTGTTCTTCTGTGTCTTGTTCGTCAGTACCTACGCGTGGATGCGCCGTCCAGAATTCGGCGAATCCAAGGGGCCCACAATGAAGGTCACTTCTAGGCCGACCGGAGCTTTGACCCCGGAGGACGAACACCGCGGTGCCGAGCACTCCTTGAGTAACCTGCCTGCATCGTCGGGGTCAACCCAGGATCAATCAGAAGTGCTCAAAGGGGTGGGCTTATGAAGGGTGAATTAGATCAGACCAACGACCTCACTGGAAGTGACGTTGGGACCGTACGTCGCCGCAAGGTTCGGTATCGTACGGCGATCGTCACAGCGATCGTCATCGCCGGATTCTCGCTGTCGCTTTCGGCCTGCTCGACGATCGGAACCGCCGCGTGCACCAAGAGTTCAGGCGCTCTCATCAAATTGTCGGGATCGACACTTTACAAAGGTTCGTCGAGCACGACCCTGCCGCCCAGCCACGACAACGACGCCGGCCGTGGACGCATTCCCGATCGCACACCCGACGCGGATATCGACGCGAATCAACGTCCCCACATTTGTAAGGGCCCGAAGTAACGCAGTGTTGCGGCACACGAGTTGATGGAATCTTTCGGTCACTCCGAAGGACACAATGCATTCTCGGCGTCCAGCTAACGAGAGTCCGTGTCCTCTTGGTCGAGCAGTGACCTTAGGTAATCCTCGACATTGTCAAAATTAGATTCGATGCCATCGAAGTTACTCATGTGATCACGGCCAGACTGATCGCGGAACGCCAACTTCCACGTCAATTCCGTGACGCCATTGGTCGCCCGCAGCTCTATCGACTCGACGGCCTCTACGTCGGACCAACCTTCGAACCTCCAGGTTTCGACCGTTCTGGTCGGCGGTTCGACTTCCAAGTACGTTCCACGAAACGAGCACTCGACGCCGTCGTTGGTCACCATGACGATGTGGTAGTCCCCACCCACGCGTAAGTCGATCGAGCAGACGGTCACCTCCTCACCGAAGGGAGCGAAGGTCTTGCTGAGATGTTCAGGCTTCGTAAAACAATCGAAGACGAGATCGATCGGCGCGTCGAAACCGCGAGTGATTTCAATCTCGAGTTTGTTCGGGAATTTGATGACTGC
>Ga0302155_10000820_pt1 | contig 23363 bp, 20 predicted proteins | sample I_Bog_N3_1_FD_193508 | JGI IMG/M metagenome (GOLD analysis project Ga0302155, IMG submission 193508) | Peat permafrost microbial communities from Stordalen Mire near Abisko, Sweden - I_Bog_N3_1 | ecosystem: Environmental > Terrestrial > Soil > Wetlands > Peat | place: Sweden: Abisko, Stordalen...
CCGTCGCAGCGCAAAACCGATCGCTCGTGCACACCGCTTAACGGAGACTCACCATGTCCGCCCCGCAACCTGTTGCTTATGTCTATCGCCCGATGACGGCCGCCGATCTGCCCTCGGCCCATGCCTTGTCCGTGCAACTGAAATGGCCCCATCGCCTGGACGACTGGGCCATGTTGCAGCGGGTCAGCGACGGTTTCGTGGTGCTGGATGGCGAGCGTCTGATCGGCACGGCCTTCGCCTGCCCGCAAGGCGCGTTCGCCACCATCGGCCTGGTGATCGTCAGCGACGACTATCAGGGTCAGGGCATCGGGCGCCGGTTGATGGAAAAGGCCCTCGACGCCTGCCAGTCGCGCACCCCGATGCTGAACGCCACCTTGGCCGGTGCGCCGCTGTACACCAGCCAGGGTTTTATCGAGTTCGGCCGGATTCAACAGCATCAGGGCCAGGCCCATGGGCCCGCCCCCGAGCCGTTGGCAGAGGGTGAAGTGTGTCGCCCGCTGCACGGGGCCGAACAGGCTCGTCAGCTGGCGCTGGCCAACGCGGCCAGCGGGCTGGAGCGCAACACCGTGCTTACGGACCTGCAGGATGTGGTCGAACATTCCGTGGGCATCGAGCGCGACGGTCAGTTGCGCGCCTTTGCCCTGCTGCGTCCATTTGGCCGCGGTCGTTGCATCGGCCCGGTGGTCGCGGAAAATCCCGAACAGGCCAAACACCTGATCGCCGCGTTGCTGGCCCAGGTGCCGGACGCCTTCGTACGCATCGACATTCCGGCGGACAGTGGCCTGAGCGAGTGGCTGATATCGGCCGGCCTCAAGCAGGTCGACACCGTGGCACAAATGGCACGGGGTACTCCGCCGAAAGCGGTCGACGGCGTCCGACAGTTCGCCCTCGTCACCCAAGCCATTGGTTGACCACCGCGCCCGCAGAAAACGCCGCTATCCCCCCCTCAACCGCCCATTTCCAGGGAGCGTCACCGCATGTCTCAACCTACCGTTCTGCTCCTGGCTCGCGCCGATGGCAGCCGTGTCACCACGCCTTTCAACACGACGCCCCTGAGCGCAGCAGATCCATTCGGGGAACATCGTCAGGTCGCCTATACCGGGGCCGACGGTATCTGCGCAGGGATTGTGAGCACGGGCCAGGCACTCGATATCGAGGTTTTTCCGCACACTGAAATGATCGTGATCCACGCCGGCAACATCGTGCTGCAATCCCAAGGACAGACGCTGAAACTGGGCATCGGCGCAAGTGCCGTGATCGGCCGCGGTACAACGCTGCGGCTGCTGGCGCAACCCGATACCCGCTGGGCATTCTGTGCCGTCATCGGCGCCACTGCCGAACCGATACCCGGCCTGACAGCGCTGGATCCGCGAGCGCTGCTCTCGCCTTCGGCCGCACCGGAAACCCAGATACTGATCGGGCCCACCCCGCAGTGCCGCTCAGGCAATGCCTTCGAAGACGCCAGCACCGACCTGCGCGTCGGCGTCTGGGACTCGACCCCCTACGAACGCCAGGGTCGAGCGCACAAACTCAATGAGCTGATGCACCTGATTGAAGGCAGTGTCACCTTGCAGGAAGCCGATGGTACGAGCCTGACGGTCAACACCGGCGACACGGTGTTCGTACCGCAAGGCGCGCCGTGCGCGTGGAAAAGCACCGGGTATGTACGCAAGTTCTATGGGGTGAAATAAACCCGTGGCGCAACGCGGATGACACCCTGACTTAAACCCATCCCCCATCCACGATAAAATTCTGCGCGGAACACATCGCCGACACATCCGATGCCAAGAACAGCGCCATATTGGCGATATGCTCGGGCTCGACACTGCCCGGCAGGCACTGGCTGCGGGCGATCAGCTCCCTGGCCGCGTCATCCACCCACATAGTCAGTTGTTTTTCGGTCATCACCCAGCCCGGCACGAGGGTATTCACACGGATACGACTGGGCCCCAGTTCACGTGCCAGGGCTCGGGTCATGCCATGGGCGGCAGCCTTGCTGGCGGCATACACCGGGTATCCACTGGAAGCCATCATCCAGCCCACGGAACCCAGGTTGATAATCGCCCCGCTCCCGACTTCCTTCATCATCGGCGCCACGGCCTTGGCGGCAAAAAAGGCGTGCTTGAGGTTGACGGAGATCAGCCTGTCGAAGGTTTGCGAATCGACTTCATCCAGGGTGTGGCGAACGTCATTGGCGGCATTGTTCACCAGCACATTGATGGGGCCCAAGGTCTGGGCGAAACGGCCTATGGCGGCTTCATAGGCGATCTCGTCGGTGATATCGCAATGGCCGAACTCGACGTTATGACCCTCGGCACGCAACAGCGCCTCCAAGCGTTCGCCCTGGGCTTGTGCCCGGTCGACGAAAGCGACCTTGGCACCCTGGCGCGCAAAAGCGCGGACCATGGATTCACCAATGCCCGAAGCACCCCCGGAAATCAGCACGGTTTTATCTTGCAGATCCGGGTATGAGGCTGGGCGGCCAGGTGAGGGTTGAGTATTCATATGGCGGTCACTCCGATCTTATTTAGTCTTATTTTATATTGCTAAAACTGAGTATTTGTCTATAAATAAACCGTATTTTCGGTTTAAAAAATACAATAGTCTAACTATTTAACAAAAAACAAAAAAGGTAGCTCAGTCATGCGGCAATCCCCACACCTGCTTTCCGGCATTGGTCTCTCGTTGGTGATGTCCAGCTTCTGCGTCCAGGCAGATGGCCTGTCCAGCGAACATAAACCCTTCGGCAAAACCAACGACGGCACCGCCGTTGAGCAATACGTGTTGCGCAACAGCCATGGCGTGCAAGCCACGGTCATCACCTACGGCGGCGTGTTGCAGTCATTGAAAGTGCCGGACAAACACGGCAAGTTCGACGACGTGGTACTGGGCTTTGACAACGTCCAGGGTTATCAGAGCGGCACGGCGTTCTTCGGCGCCACCATCGGCCGCTTTGGCAATCGCCTGGCGGGCGGTGCCTTCGAACTGGACGGCAAGCGTTACCAGGTGCCGCTCAACGATGGCCCGAACTCGCTGCACGGCGGCGCCCAAGGCTTTGACAAGCACGTGTGGAAAGCCAAGTCCGTGAAGAGCAAGGATTCGGTCGGTGTCACCCTGGTCTACCTGTCCAAGGACGGTGAAATGGGCTTTCCCGGCAACCTGACGACCGAGGTCACTTACAGTCTCAACGACAAGAACGAACTGCACATCGACTACAAGGCCAGCACCGATAAGCCCACGGTGCTGAACCTCACCAACCACAGCTACTTCAACCTTGCCGGTGCCGGTAACGGCGATGTACTCAAACAGCTCGCCACCCTGCACGCCAGCCACTACACGCCAGTCAACGGCACCTTGATTCCCACCGGCGAACTGGCCCCTGTCGCTGGCACGCCCATGGATTTCCTGAAACCCACCGCCATCGGCGAACACATCAAGGACGACCACGCCCAGCTCAAATTCGCCGAACCGAAACAGGGTGGCTTTGACTTCAACTGGGTGCTGGACACCCAGGGTGACATCAGCAAACTGGCCGCCGACGTACGCGACCCGGAGTCCGGGCGCCGTTTGCAGCTCTACACCAGCGAGCCCGGTGTGCAGTTCTACACCAGCAATTTCCTCGATGGATCGGTCAAGGGCAAGGCTGGCAAGACCTACAACCATTGGGGTGCGTTTACCCTGGAAACCCAGCACTTTCCCGATGCACCAAACCAGCCGGGCTTCGCTTCAACACGCTTGGACCCGGGTCAGACTTATACCCAGAAGACGGTGCTGAAGTTCTCCGCCAATTGAGCCTGAACCCGAGAGCCTGAGCCTGTGGGGGCCGTCGAGCTTTAGCGAGACGGCTCCTGCAATGTCGGTGGTGAGACAACGATCAACGCTGTTTCATACGGTCGATCACCACGGCCATCAACAGGATCGAACCGCGGATCACATATTGGTAGAAGGTGTCGATGTTCTTCAGGTTCATCGCATTCTCGATGATCGCCAGAATCAGCACCCCGGCAATCACGTGGCGGATCATGCCGATCCCGCCGCTCAACGACACCCCGCCCAGCACACAGGCAGAGATCACCGTCAGTTCAAAACCCTGGCCAATCATCGGCTGGCCGGAAGTCATGCGCGAGGCCAGGATCACTCCCGCCAGGGCACCGATCAGACCGTGCACGGCGAAGATGATGATCTTGGTGCGATCGACGTTGACCCCGGCCAGCAACGCGGCTTCCGGGTTGCCGCCGATAGCCATGGTGTTGCGGCCATAGGTGGTGTAGTTGAGCAACCAGCCGAAAAACAGGAAGCAGGCCAGGGTGATCAGGATCGGTACCGGTACGCCCAGCAGTTGGCCATTGCCGAAGATAAAGAACTGATCCTGGGAGACACCGACCGCCTTGCCTTCGGCGAAAATATAAGCCAGGCCGCGCACGATCTGCATGGTCGCCAGGGTGGTGATCAAGGCGTTGACCCGTAGCTTGGCGATCACGATGCCATTGATCAGTCCGACGACCAGGCCCATCAGCAGTGCCGCGCCGACGCCGAGCAGCACACTGTCGGTGTCGCGCATCACAATGGCCGCTACCACGCCGGCGCAGGCAATCACCGAGCCCACGGACAAATCGAAATGTCCGGACGCCAGGCAATACAGCATGGTGCAGGCGGCAATCCCGGTGGTGGAAATTGCCAGCCCCAAGCCGCGCATGTTCAGCGGCGAGAGGAAGTTGTCGATCAGCAAGGTGCAGAGCACGAAGATCCCCACCGCCGCCAGCAACATCGCCCAATTGTCGAGCAGGCTGCGCAGGTCCAGGGGTTTGCGCGCCATCGGCAGCGCGTTGTCTTGGGTGGTCATGGTTACCTCTCAGTTCGCCAGGCTGTCGGCGCGTTGGCGCGGCAAAGCCAGTTGCAGCAGGTTGGATTCAGTGGCGTGCTCGCGGCGTTGCTCGCCACGCAGCGCGCCTTCGCACAGCACCAGGATACGGTCGGAAATGCCCATGACTTCCATCAGGTCGCTGGACACCACGATCACCGCGATACCGCTGGCCGCCAGGTTATGGATGATCTGGTAGATCTCGGCCTTGGCCCCGATATCGATGCCCCGGGTCGGCTCATCGAGCAGCAGCACTTTCATCGGCATCGACAGCCAGCGGCCCAAAATGGCCTTCTGCTGATTGCCGCCGGACAGGTACATGATTTTCTGTGCCGCGTTGGGGGTTTTGACTTTCAGCGCCTTGATCTGCTTGTCGGCGTTGCTCTTCTCCCAGCTGTCGCGCAACAACCAGCCGAAGCCTGAATGCGCGCCACGGGCACTGATATTGATGTTTTCAGCCACGCTCGACAGCGCAATGATGCCCTCCTTCTTGCGATCTTCAGGGCACAACAGCACGCCACCGGCAATGGCATTGCGCGGTGAGCGCAACAGCAGCTTTTGCCCATACAGTTCCAGATGCCCGGCGCTACTACGTTCCAACCCGCTGAGCAAACGCAGCAGCTCGGTGCGCCCGGCGCCGACCAGCCCGAACAGGCCGAGAATCTCGCCTTTGTGCACCTGGAAGCTGACCGGCTCACGCAAGCCCGGTCCCAGCAGACCGTCGACCTTGAGGGCCACTGCACCGTGCTCGCGTGGACGGTAGTCGTAGATGTCTTCGATATCGCGACCGACCATGCACGTGACGAGTTGATCGTGGGTCAGCGTGCCCATGTCCTCGAACGTGCGCACGTAGCGCCCGTCCTTGAACACTGTCACCGCATTGCAGATGCGGAACACCTCTTCCATCCGATGGGACACGTACAGCACCACTTTGCCCTCGTCCCGCAGGCGCCCGATGATCGCCATCAAACGATCGATTTCCCGCGCGGACAAACTGCTGGTGGGCTCGTCGAACGCAATCACGTGGGCGCCACGGGACAGTGCCTTGGCGATTTCCACCAGTTGGCGCTGGCCCAGGGACAGACGGCCGAGCTTCTCCTCGGGGTCGATCTCATCGGCCAGGCCCTTGAGGCAGGCAAGCGCCTGCTGACGCAGCAGGCGATGGTTGACCACGCCGAAACGCGCAGGTAAATGCCCGAGGAACAGGTTTTCCGCGACGGTCATTTCCGGCACCAGGTGCAATTCCTGGTGGATCACCGCGATACCGCTGGCAATGCTGTCGGCGGCGCATTTGAATGCCATGGTTTGCTCGCCGATCTGTACGGTGCCGCTGGTGGGGATGTAGGCGCCGCCGAGGATCTTGAGCAGCGTCGACTTGCCCGCGCCGTTCTCGCCCATCAGGGCATGCACCTGACCCGGATGGGCGGTGAAGCTGATGCCATCGAGTGCCTTGACCCCGGGAAAGGTCTTGACGATGCCACTGAAGCACAGGCTGGCACCGGCAGTGTGTCGTTCGTTCAGTTGCGCGTGCATAACCACCTCATCACAGCCATCAGACGGCCCGGTTACCGGAGCCGCCAAGGAAGGCGAGCCGCCTTATTTCCACAGGCCGATCTTTTCCAGTTCCGGCTTGAAGTTGTCACGGGTGATCAGCGTCACTTCGTCCATCGCGGTGTATTTCGGCGGTTCCTTACCGGCAGTGACCCACTCGTACATCATCTGCGCGGTTTTATAGCCCTCGATGTGCGGGCTGGGCAGCATCGATCCGTAGAAACCGCTGTTGGCTTTCTTCAATTCTCCGATGGCGTCGGTGCCGTTGATGCCGATACCGATCACGTTGGCCGCGGCAAACCCGGCGCTTTCAGTGGCGCGCACGCCGCCGAGCACGGTGTTGTCGTTCATGCCGCCGATGATCAGGTTTTTCGCGCCACGGGGCAGCTTGACCAGGGCCGAGTTGGTGGCGTCCATGCTGCCGGGTACGTCCAGGGTCTTGAGGGCCGCAGTCAGGACGTGGTCTTTGGGAATGCCGGCTTCTTCCAGGGATTTGATCGAGCCGTCGGTACGTTTTTTACCCGTGTCGAGTTCGTTATAGGTGGTGATCACCGCGTAGGTGTCTTTCCAGTCCCAGCCGCGCTTTTTCGCTTCGGCGGCCATGGCGGCACCCTGCTTCTGTCCCACTTCGAACGCGGCCATGCCCAGGTACGGCACGTCCTCCATGAAGCCGCCCTTGGCGTCGACGAAGCGATCATCCACGGCGATCACTTTCATACCGTTGATCTTCGCCTTGGCCACGATGGCCGGGCCGAGGGACACGTCCGGTGGGCAGATGACGAAACCCTTGGCGCCGTTGGCGGCCAGACTGTCGATGGCCGACAGGGTTTTCTCGCCATCCGGCACGGCGATTTTGATCACTGTGAACCCCAGGTCCTTGCCGGCTTTTTCGGCGAACGCCCACTCGGTCTGGAACCAGGGTTCTTCGGGCTGTTTGACCAGGAAGCCGATCTTCACTTCTTCAGCGGCCAGCAACAGCCCGCTCAAGCTCATGGCCGAGACCGCCACGGCGGCGCAGCACAGGGAACGGATACCACGACGACTATTCATACGATGACTCCTTGTTGTTTTTTTGAGAGTACGTAGTACAGCGGTGAAGCCCGGACCTTATCCGGCATTACAACGGGTCGCGCGACGGCATGCCGTCCACCAGCCGCTGAATGCGCAACGGGTTGGCGTTTTTCAACGCGTCGGGAAGCAGGCCATCGGGGTAGTTCTGGAAGCACACCGGGCGCAGGAAACGGTCGATGGCCAGGGTCCCGACCGAGGTGCCCCGAGCATCGGACGTCGCCGGATAGGGCCCGCCGTGGACCATCGAATCGCAGACCTCGACACCGGTCGGATAGCCGTTGAGCAAGATGCGGCCGACTTTCTGCTCCAGCAGAGGCGTCAGCTCGGCGAACTGTTCAAGGTCAGCCGTCTCGCCAATGATCGTCGCCGTGAGTTGGCCGTGCAGGCCGCTCAGCGCGGCGCTGAGTTGCGCCTGGTCGGCGACTTCGACGAACACGGTGGTCGGGCCGAAGACCTCTTCCTGCAGCACCTCATCACCGTCGATCAGTAAATGGGCATCGGCCTTGAACAATTGTGGCTGCGCCTGATCTCCCGCTTGAGCGCTACCGGCCAAGTGTTGGATGCCCGGGTGCGCCAGCAGTTTTTCCAAGCCCTTGCCATAACTGCTCAAGGTGCCGGCATTGAGCATGGTTTGCGCCGGTTGATCGCCCATCAGCCGCGCGACCTGCTGGGTGAACGCGGTGAATGACGGCGAGGCAATACCGATCACCAGGCCGGGGTTGGTACAGAACTGACCGCAGCCCTGCACCACCGAGGCGGTCAGGTCGCGGGCGATCGTTTCCGCCCGCGCATGCAGCGCCTGGGGCAAGACGATGACCGGGTTGATACTCGACATCTCGGCAAACACCGGGATCGGTTGTGGACGTGCCGCCGCCATGTCGCACAAGGCACGTCCGCCCTTGAGCGAGCCGGTGAAGCCCACCGCCTGGATCGCCGGGTGCTTGACCAGCGCTTCCCCGACCCCGCCACCGAAGATCATATTGAACACACCCTCCGGCATGCCGGTGGCCTGTGCCGCACGAATGATTGCATCGGCGACCTGCTCAGCCGTCGCCATATGACCGCCATGGGCCTTGAATACCACCGGACATCCCGCCGCCAGCGCCGCAGCGGTGTCGCCGCCCGCCGTGGAAAACGCCAGGGGGAAGTTGCTGGCGCCAAACACCGCCACCGGCCCCAGACCGATGCGGTATTGACGCAGGTCCGGACGCGGCAGCGGTTGGCGATCAGGCAATGCCCTGTCTATGCGCGCAGCGTAGAAATCGCCGCGACGCAGCACCGTGGCAAACAGGCGCATCTGTCCGCTGGTACGGCCGCGCTCGCCTTTGATGCGGGCGGCAGGCAATGCGGTTTCGCGGCAGACCAGCTCGACGAAATCATCCCCCAGCGCGTCCAGCTCGTCGGCCACCGCCTCCAGGAACTGCGCGCGGCGCTGCGCACTCAAGGCGCGGTAAGCCGGGTAAGCCGCGGCGGCGGCCTTGGCGGCGGCATCGACTTCTTGCGGGGTTGCCTGGTAGAAATCATGGGGCAAGGCCTCACCGCTGCTGGCATCGACGCTGTGCAACTTGACGGTGCCGTTGGCGCTGCGCTGGCCGCCGATATAGTTGTGGCCTGAAAACCGGGTCATGGTGATTTCCTTAAAGAGTGACGACGTTACCGGGCTCGAACACCGCGTCGGCGTTGCCGACACCATTGATCAACGGCGCACCGAACTCGGCCTGGCTGATCTCGAACACATCGCCTGGCTGGGTACGTATACCGTCGGCGAATGACAGGGTCGCGGTGCCGAAGAAGTGGATATGCACATCGCCGGGCGTGAGGAACTGGCTGTACTTGAAATGGTGATATTCGAGGTTTTCCAGGCTATGGCACATGTTGGCCTCGCCACTGAGGAATTCGTTTTCCCAGATCACCTCACCGTTACGCAGGATACGGCTGGTGCCGGCCAGGTGCCGGGGCAACTCCCCCACCCGCAGCTCCGGACCATAGCTGCAACTGCGCAACTTGGAGTGGGCCAGGTACAGGTAATTCTTGCGTTCCATCACGTGATCGGAGAATTCGTTGCCCACCGCAAACCCCAGGCGATACGGCTTGCGATCATGGCCGATGACATACAGGCCGCCGATCTCCGGCTCCTCGCCGGCGTCTTCGGCAAACGGCGGCACCGGGAATGGCTGACCAGGGCGCACCACGATGCTGCCATCCCCCTTGTAGAACCATTCCGGTTGGACACCCGCCTGGCCGGACGCCGGTTTACCGCCCTCCACGCCCCATTTGAAAATGCGCATGGTGTCGGTCATCGCACTGTCATCACCGGCCTGCTGATGCATCTTGTCCCGCGCCGAGGCACTGCCCAGGTGAGTCAGTCCGGTGCCACTGACCAACATATGGGCCGGGTCCGGGTGATCCAGCGGGGGCAGGATTTTCAGGTCAGCCAACAGCTCAGCGTAGTCATGGCTATCACCCAAGCCAAGGCTTTGCACCTGCTGCTGCAAATTGACGCCCGCCTCGATGGCGGCCAACGCCAGCTCGCGCACACTGTGCGCGGTTTGCACTTCACGTAATGTGCTGCCTTCAACCACGCCTACCCGACGCTCACCGTTACGCAATTCGAACTGAACCAAACGCATGTGTCTTCTCCTGATAGTCGATTAAGTACGCGTGGCGCTGCGGGCGCTGGCGGCAAATGAGTCGGCCGGCAGCAGATGCTTGCGCTCCAGCACGCGGTAGACCACGCCGGTCAGCAGCAGCCCGAACACCATCACCCCGGAAAGGAAATACAACCCGGAGGCCAGGTTGCCGGTGTACTCCTTGAGCGCACCGATCACGAATGGGCCGATATAGCCGCCCAGGTTGCCCACCGAGTTGATCAACGCAATGCCCGCCGCCGCGCTGGCACCGGCGAAAAACCGCCCCGGTAGCGTCCAGAACACCGCCGTGCAGGAAAACAGCGCAAACGCCACCAGGCACAGCGCCGCCAGTTGCAGCACCGGCACATTCAGCCAGGCGCTGAGGAACAGGCCGGCCGCACCCAACACGTAAAGCACCGCCAGATGACCGTAACGATCATTCAAGCGATCGGAACTGCGGGGAATGATCAACAGCCCGATGATGCCGAAGATATAGGGCACCGCTGAAACGAAACCGGTGGTCAGGTCACTGCCGCCAAACTGCTTGATCAAGGTCGGCAGCCACAGGCCCAGGCCGTAAATGCTCAGCGTCACCGGCAGGTAGAACAACGCCAGCAGCAACAGGCGGCGGTCTTTCAGGGCGTGCAGCGGGTTGCCGTGGCGGGTCTGGCCATAGGCCTGCAAGTCCTTGTTCAGCTCGCCGGCCAACCAGGTTTTTTCGTCCTCGCTCATCCATTTGACCTGCTTCGGGCCGTCCGGCAGATAGCGCAACACCGGCCAGGTCAGCAGAAGCGCCGGTGTGCCGATGACGATGAACAGCCACTGCCAGCCGTGCAGGCCAAGAACGCCGTCCATCCCCAACAGGCCGCCTGAGACAGGGCCGGTGATCATCATCGCGATGGGTTGGGACAGGATAAACAGACCGAGGATCTTGCCGCGATGGCGCACCGGGAACCATTGGGTGATGTAGTAGAGCACCCCCGGGAAAAACCCGGCTTCCGCCGCACCGAGCAAAAAGCGCAGCACATGGAAACTGTACGGCCCTTGAACGAACGCCGTGCCGAGGGTGATGGCGCCCCAGGTCACCATGATCCGCGCGAACCAGCGCCGTGCGCCGAAGCGGTCAAGCATCAGGTTGCTCGGAATTTCAAACAGAAAGTAGCCAATAAAGAACAGACCAGCACCCAGGCCATACGCCGCGTCACCGATGCCAACGTCGGCGCCCATGTGCAACTTGGCGAAACCCACGGCCGAGCGATCCACATAGGCGATCAGGTACAGCAGGATCAGGAAGGGGATCAGTTTCAGCGTGATACGACGTATAAGCCGCGATTCCTGGCTCATGGATCGATCTCCGATTGTTATTTTTATAGAAGCTCGGGGGACGCCTCCCGTGGAAATCCACCAGGGTCGTACCTCATCTGAAAACGACTATATAGTAGTACTATTTACTAAACAACGCTTCCAAACAGAAGATTTTACGCTTATGTTTGCTGCACGAAGAACATATAGTCATACAATAAGAGAAGTCGTCATGTCTGATAAAAAGCCCGACCTACGCTCTGCCCAGTGGTTTGGTACCGCCGATAAAAACGGCTTCATGTATCGCAGCTGGATGAAAAATCAGGGCATTGCCGACCATCAGTTCCATGGCAAGCCGATCATCGGGATCTGCAACACCTGGTCGGAACTGACCCCCTGCAACGCGCATTTCCGTCAGATTGCCGAGCACGTCAAACGTGGGGTGATCGAAGCCGGCGGCTTTCCCGTGGAGTTCCCGGTGTTCTCCAACGGCGAATCGAACCTGCGTCCCACCGCCATGCTCACCCGCAACCTGGCGAGCATGGATGTGGAGGAAGCCATTCGCGGCAACCCCATCGACGGCGTGGTGCTGCTGACCGGCTGTGACAAGACCACCCCGGCGCTGCTGATGGGTGCGGCCAGTTGCGACGTACCCGCCATCGTGGTCACCGGCGGGCCGATGCTGAACGGCAAGCACAAGGGCCAGGACATCGGTTCGGGCACCGTGGTGTGGCAACTCAGCGAACAGGTAAAGGCCGGCACCATTACCCTGGATGACTTCCTCGCGGCCGAAGGCGGCATGTCGCGCTCGGCGGGCACCTGCAACACCATGGGCACCGCGTCGACCATGGCCTGCATGGCTGAAGCACTGGGCACTTCCCTGCCCCACAACGCGGCGATTCCGGCGGTGGATGCGCGCCGTTATGTGCTGGCGCATATGTCCGGCATGCGCGCGGTGGAGATGGTGCGCGAGGACTTGAAGCTGTCGAAGATCCTGACCAGGGAAGCGTTTGAAAACGCGATCCGCGTGAATGCGGCCATCGGTGGTTCGACCAACGCAGTGATCCACTTGAAAGCCATTGCCGGGCGCATCGGCGTCGAGCTCGACCTGGACGACTGGACCCGCATGGGGCGTGGTATACCGACCATCGTCGACCTGCAACCGTCGGGACGTTTCCTGATGGAGGAGTTCTACTACGCCGGCGGCCTGCCGGCGGTGCTGCGTCGCCTCGGTGAAGCCAACCTGATCCCGCACCCCAACGCCCTGACCGTCAACGGCAGGTCCCTGGGTGACAACAGCAAAGACGCGCCGATCTACGGCCAGGACGAAGTGATCCGCACCCTCGCCAACCCGATCCGCGCAGATGGCGGCATCTGCGTACTGCGCGGCAACCTGGCACCGCTGGGTGCCGTGCTCAAGCCTTCGGCGGCCAGCCCGGAGCTGATGCAGCATCGTGGCCGCGCGGTGGTGTTCGAGAACTTCGACATGTACAAGGCGCGGATCAACGACCCGGAACTGGACGTCGATGCCCATTCGATCCTGGTGATGAAGAACTGCGGGCCCAAGGGTTATCCGGGCATGGCGGAAGTCGGCAACATGGGCTTGCCAGCCAAGCTACTGGCCCAGGGAGTGACCGACATGGTGCGTATTTCCGATGCGCGCATGAGCGGCACGGCCTATGGCACGGTGGTCTTGCACGTGGCACCGGAAGCCGCGGCCGGCGGGCCCTTGGCCACAGTGCGCGAAGGCGACTGGATCGAGCTCGACTGCGCCAACGGCCGTCTGCACCTGGACATCCCGGACGCCGAACTGGCCGCGCGCATGGCGGACCTGAAGCCGCCACAGCAGGTGATCGTCGGCGGCTATCGCCAGCTGTATATCGACCATGTGCTGCAGGCGGACCAGGGCTGCGACTTCGATTTCCTGGTGGGTTGCCGCGGGGCTGAAGTCCCGCGTCATTCCCACTAATTGCGATGGTATGATGCGCGGTATTTAGCCAGAGCAACCTCCTCGTTATGGATCAGCAGTCGCCCAAGCCGCGCAAGAGCATGCACGCCCAAATCGTTCAGGACTTGGGCATGCACATCGTTTCCGGACGCTTCAAGCCGGAAGAAAGACTGCCCATGGAGGCCACGCTCTGCGAAGAGTACAAAGTCAGCCGCTCGGTGTTGCGTGAGGCGACCCGCGTACTCAGCGCCAAGGGCCTGGTGTATTCCAAGCCACGGGTGGGGGCGGTGGTACGGCCTCGCGTGAAATGGCACTTGCTCGACCCGGACGTGCTGTCCTGGCTGATGCAGTCCACGCCCCATAGCGAGTTTTTCAACACCCTGGCGGGTGTGCGCCGCATTCTCGAACCGGAAATTGCCGCCATGGCCGCGTCCACCGCGACCGACGAAGACATCACCACCATCGAAAATGCCTACCGGGGCATGGAGACGGCGCAGACCCACGAAGCGCTGCTGCAGGCTGACCTGGACTTCCACCGGGCCATTGCCGACGCCACGCGCAATGACTTGCTCGCCTATATGTGCAACATGCTGTCGTTGCCGCTGCGCGAGTCGATCAGCATCACCAACCGCCGCCCCGATATCCAGCGCCTCAGCCTGCCCCGACACAAGGCGATCCTCACCGCAATCAAGAACCGTGACGCCCTCGGTGCCCGGCATGCTTCGCTGGTGCAACTGGACGATACGCGCGTGGCGCTGGATACGGTGATGAATGTGCTGACGCCGCTATAGTCTTGCTTGTGTATGGCAGTCGCCAGTTTCACCAACGGCTCTGGCGTTATCGCATGCGCCAGAGCATGGAACGCCAAAACGAAAAAAACCCGCCAGAAGGCAGGTTTTTCGGGGGTTCCAGAGAGCCTGTAAGCGCTTACGTGATTACGGGTACCCGATCCGTCAGTCAAAACATCTACATGGAAGTCAGGTTCGCCCCGCAACAAGCGAAGATACAGCGGCGATTAGCCGTGTAGTGATCGCCGCTCTGCGTGAGTCAAATTCACAGAATTATTCAGCTGACATCATCGCTCAGGTTGAGCGGAGTTTTGCGCCTGAAGCCGTCAGCGTACTGCTCGATAAGCGCAACGTTGGGATCTGGTTTTCGACCTGATGAAGGAACTTCGCGGTCACCTTTCACATGCGTATGCGCAGCTCTGCCAAACCCGGAAACTCCCTCACGGTCGTACCCATGCTGACGATCGAGCCTGATCTGTAGCGATCCCCTCTTCTGCGCGCCCTCCTCAGGCAGGCAAAAGCTCGTAGCCGTTGAATTCAACAGCCAACGCAGGTAGTAGAGATACAACCCCTACTTGGGTTTATCCGCGCAGTGGCATTTGGAGGCCGTGCAAGGTTCGCCATTCGGGTGATGATCGGCGCACGCCTGGCAGCAGTAGTGCTTGCCATGACGCACGACCGCATGCTCGCCAACCTTGCAGGTGCAGTGGGGGCAGGCGCAGGTTTGTTCATTCATGATCGGACTCCGGTTGTCGGGTGGTCGCCAAGCGTTGTGGTGCACCGTGCATGAAAAGCTGACTGACGCGATCCATCATCAGCCTCCACTTACGTCTTTGCCATGCTCTTTTGTCATTGTCTCGGGCATCGCCAAGCTCAGCAGTAACAAGCCTAGTCCATCAGCAGGGAGGTGCTACAACTCGGCGACGACTTTGCCCGCTTGGTGCTACGGTGATGGCTCTCTAGCGACCCATTCGAGATATCCATATGAAACCCGATCCGACAATCGATAACGTATTACGCGTCGCATTGGTTACAGGATCCACTTCCGGTATCGGCGCGGCCATTGCACGTGCACTGAGCCGGGCAGGCTATGCGGTGGTGCTCCATTCGCGAAATTCTGCGGAGACGGGACGCGCCATGGCTGCCGAAATGAAGCAGGCTATTTACGTGCAAGCTGATCTTGCTTTCGAAGCTGACAGGGTCAGGCTTATCAACGAGGCGATCGCCGCGTGGGGGCAGCTCGACGTATTGGTCAATAACGCCGGTATTAGCAGAATCATTCCGCACGGCGACCTGGCCTCTGCCAGTTCGACGGTGTGGCACGAACTTAACGAGATTAATGTCGTGGCGCCGTTCCACCTGGTCACATTGGCCGAGTCGGCATTGCGCGATGCCGCCCGTTACCGTCGAGCAGGTAGCGTCGTCAACATCAGTTCGCATGCCGGTATCCGTCCTAAGGGCGCGTCGATTCCCTATGCGGTAAGCAAAGCTACGCTCAATCACATGACCCGCTTGCTCGCGGTATCGCTTGGGCCGGAAATTCGCGTAAACGCTGTGGCGCCTGGCTTGGTCGACACGCCTCTGACCGCAGAGTGGACAGAGGCCCAAGAGTTGTGGCGAACTCGCGCACCCATGCGTAGGGCCGCCAGCCCAGACGACATCGCAAAAGCTGTTTTAATGCTGGTCGAGTCGGACTACCTAACCGGTGAGATACTCCTGTCAGACGGAGGGTTGAATCTGACCTAGGTACCGCAAGGGTCTTCTCATCCGTTTTGCTCAGCTTACTTTTTGTCTAACGGGTGGTTACGTCCCTTACTCACCGGCACCCTGCCCAAGTCTGCCGGGTCAACACCGTCCAAGCAGCCAACGTTGTAGGCGCACCGTGACGGATCGATTCGCCTGATGTCGTTGTGAACCGGTTTGATCTCTGTCTCACCAATACGGTTGATCATCGATTTCGTCCTTGTACGGCTCGGTTGACTACGTGGTACTCGCAGATTATCGAAGCGCCAGGCTGGGCGCACTCTGATTGACCAGGGTCTCGGTTTTGCAGGGCTGCCACACATTACATACGCATCGTTCGACAAAGCCCGACTAGTCAACCAGCCAGTATCCGACGCGAATCGCAGAGCCTGATTTGTAGGCCTCTTCCCCCGCTCTGTAGCTGCACCAACGACCTGAAAAAGCTTGTAGCAGTTGGGGTTTTGACAGCCTTCTGGGGCGTTATTCATTGTGTCGGCGTGTACCGTTACCGTTTCCCTGACAAATCCTGCAAGAAACCTTCCTGCATGAATACCAGACTCAAACTAGGCATGAGCGAACGCGATGGCATAATATGCCAACATCCGCAGAGGCGTTATTTGTTCCTGGAGCACAACATGGCTACGCGAAATGTCGTTCTCACTGATCACATGGATCAGGTCATCAATGATCTGGTTGTCTCCGGCCGGTACCAGAACGCCAGCGAAGTCATGCGCGAAGGGCTTCGCCTGCTGGAGCAGCGTGAGGCTGAAGAACTGGCCAAGCTCGATGCATTGCGTCATGCCACTTCAGCAGGACTGATGGACCTGGAACGAGGTCATTTCATCGAGATTGGCGGTGACCAGTTAGGAGAGCTCCTGGCAGACATCGGCGAACGAGCGGCCCTCCCCTCTACCAAGAACCGTTGAACATGGGAAAGTACCGTCTCTCTCATACGGCCCTCAGTGATATCGAGGATGTTCTCAGGTACTCCCAAGTACAGTTTGGCCCACAAACCGGGATCAGGTACCAGGCGCTCATACGCACAGCCATCGAAGACCTTGCAGAAACGCCAGACAGGGTGGGTAGCAGCCCTAGAGATGAACTCTCAGAGGGACTGAGGAGCTTTCATCTGACCTGCGTACGCAAGCAGGCTGCAACGGCCACGGGCACCGTACAGAGACCGCGGCATGTCGTTTTCTATCGATTGGCAGATGACCAGGTCATCGAGATCGTTCGGATACTGCATGACGCCATGGAGGTCAGGCAGCACCTTACGCTGGAATTGAGAGGTAGTGAGCGGCGCAAAAAAACCCGCCAGAAGGCAGGTTTTTCGAGGTATCCAGAGAACTCGTAAACGCTCTATGGAACGCAAAGATGGTGCCGAAGCCGGAATCGAACCTTTCTCTTTGTTACTGAAAATAAAGGAAAATTTTTAGTTCGAAAATTTTCTACCTCTATGTGTACCCTCAGCCTGCAAGCCTTGATGTTGACCGGCGCTTCGACTTTCCATGGAGTAACCACCATGGAAAATCCGGATGTGGTCATCCACACGGCAGGGTCATTCGGTGAATGAGTTTTGCCAATGATGGATTAGACTAACTTAGCCCGTATTAATTGGTCGAAACGGTAGTCATGTGCACGTTATGTTCATCTGAATCTACCGCTCGTGTACCCCAGCGGCGAATTATTGGACTGAGCGATTGGACTCTACGCTGAGCTCCGATGCCTCCCACCCTAGCATTGCCGACTGGCATTACCTATTTTCCTTCCCGCCAATCCCTACTCTCCGGCAACTGGCCACCATCAAGATTTGGGATAAGCTGACACCACCTAAAATCGAAGGAGGATGAAGACGTGGGTGAGCAGGATCAGAACGAAAAGCAACCTCTGATGGACGTGGCGACCATTGATGACTTTGAACACATCAACCCGTCGTCAATCCTGGCTATGAGTAACACCCTCCACTTCCATACGCTGCAAGAGGTATTCCAGCAGGCTACCCAAGCTGCCAAAGAGTCAGGTGATCCCGCTGCAGTGCGGGCCTACAGCGTGCTGGCCGTAATTTGTAGCTACCACTTCAATCCCAACAGGACTGATGCGTTTAGTCCTCAAATGATCATGGATGGTCGGAGGTCGCTAGTACCAAGTGATTACATCGGTGAGCAGCTGGATGCCTTAACGCATGTTGCAGAACACATCGACCATCCCCTGCTTCGGGCACGCATCGCAGATAGCTGTTGGTACACCAGTAGAAAGCTTCACCAAATGGCCGAGATCGCTTCCAGCTCGTACCTTGAAGCGGTGGATTCGTTCTTTTCTGGAGAGTTGCTGTATCAATACGAGCCCGATTTCGAAGTACCCTCCAAAGTCGTCGACTTGATAGAGCGAGCATTTGCAATATACGCCTCCACCGGGAAAAGGAAGTCAATTCCTGATAATGCAAAAGAGACATTCACCAAGGCGTATGGTGTTGCCAAAGACAAGCTCAACCTAATTGCATTCCATAGACTTTCCTCCCTTGGCCAGAACTTCGACTTACTTAAATGGAGAGGTATAGCCGAAGAAGCCGAGTCAATGGCCACCGCCACCAAAGATAAGCAATATGCGGAAGCAGTAAAGAAAGTCTGGCTTCACGCCGCCTATGCATATTCAAAAATCGGCGACAAGGATGCTTCGAGCCAGTGCAAGATTAACGCCGTTGATCAAACACTCAGAATGCGGGACGGAGTTAGCTCAGCAATGGCGAAAGCGTCTTGGACAAGAGATGCTATTGGGGAGTTCAGATCTATTGGGGGCATGACTGACCGCATCAATGAGTTGAGAGTTGAACTACAGCAATACGAGGAAGACTCGCTATCTGAACTAGGCGAATTCAGCATACCAATTGATCTAACCAAAGAACGACAAGTCACGATTGAGCAATTTGAGGGCCTGGAAGTCCACGAAATGCTATTTCGGTTAGCATTCACCTCCCGGCCACCAGAAAAAATCGCCCTGCATAAAAACTGCCTGCAAAAGAAAAATAAATACTTCCTATCGTCAAGCATGGGAAAAAGCTACTCCGACCAACAAGGAAAAATAATTGCCCAATCGCCTTCTGCCAGTTTCGCGGACAAACCTTCTGAAGAGTGGTTCGATCACGAAAGTCTGATCGAAGTTAGCCTCCACTACCATGTAGAAGCTGAGGCCTTCATTAAGCCCGCCTGCATCACTATGACTCAGAACGAGTGTATCGATGAAAGGCATTTGGAACCTCTTGTTTATCACAGTGCGTTTGTACCACCAGGGCACGAGGCAATTTTTGCACTTGGTTTCGCACGAATGATCCATGGCGACATGGTATCTGCTGTACACGCGCTCATTCCACAACTGGAAAACTCTCTCAGATACGTGCTTACCAATCGCGGATCCAGAACCACAAAACTCAATGTTGACCTCACTCAGGAAGACCAGTCGCTGAGCCAGATGTATTCAAATCGCAAAGAAGAGCTTGAGCAAGCCTTCGGCAAAGACATCACCTATATGCTCCACCTACTGTTCAACTTAAAAGGTGGGCCGATGTTAAGGCATGAAATGGCACACGGAAAATTAACTGCCAGTGACTGTTATAGCAGCGCCTGCATATATGCTTGCTGGTTGATATTCCACATCACCTGCAGCCCTATTTTAAAACACTGGAAAACTCACATAGAGCCAGCAATCCAGGAAGTAGTTCACTAGTCACCTCCGCAATCAGTACTGAGCTTGGACGTAGCACACATGTAGCGAGGCTGAGCAAGGGACTGCCGCTTGAACCTGATGGGTTGCCCCCACTGCAGGATGTGACCTTGGCCGGAATGGCCCCCACTGGATTTGTGCTTAGTGGAATTAAATACGTCGATGGTTGTGCCTACGCGCAATCTTGGTGGTGTCACATGGGATAACCACCAAGGCGTCTAGAGTGCACCTCATATATGGAGGCGAAGACCAAAGCACCAATCCATTTTGGCAAAGTAACATTATAGCCTGTCTAACATTCTGGCAGCTGTAGCTATTGGAACCTCAATAGTCTCAAACAACGCAACAACTAACAACACCTCAATAAAGTCGCACTTACCATGTAAATCATCCACCTTCTATCAGATTTTGATGGAAGTCGTCGGAACCATAATTTGGAGCGGGAAACGTCCTACACGCCCTCACACCAATCCACTGATTCCGAACACCTTTACCGTGCAACAATCTCGCTGATAAACGAGATTATGGACAGTGGGATTGGGGTCGGCAAGTACCCCTCAGTTACCGGCAGCGGCCGGTCAGTCACCGACCACCCGCCGAGGCCAGGACAGCAGTATGGATGTTGGGTAATTGGCTAGATGGACAGATAACGCGATGCATCCATCCGATCATGCAGGATACGAACGACCGCAATCCCGTAAGTCGTGATGCGAAAATAAATCATATGCCGTTCAATACCGTAGCGACGATAGCCCAATCGAATGTGATCAGCCTGTGCCGCCGGCTTCAACCAACGAACCGCCAGTTGAGGGTCAGCATCAACGCCATTACCACCTGCATAAGCCATACCGAGGCGGTACTGGGCCAGAGGAAAGCCTTGTTTCGCGCTTTTGGAATACCAAGACACGGCCAGCGTCAGGTCTCGTGCGCGCCCCTCCCCTGACTCAGCCATCAATCCTGAAAAATATTGTGCCTCTACATCTGGTAAGCGAAGATCATCAATTTGGCACGCAGGCTCAGCCCGCGCACGAACGCTGGTGAGCTTGCATCACCTACATCGATGGCGACGATTCGCTCGACCTTATGCGCATGAAGGGCAGCGAAGTGAAATCCGAACAGACAGCCCCAATCGTGCAGCATGAGTATGACTTTGACATTCGGACTGACCTCATCCACAACGTGGAGAATAAGCTTCGATATCTCGCTGACAGAGAACCCTCGCGTTTCAGGATCATCGAAACCTGGCAGGGTGAATCTCACGCACCGGTGCGTGGTCTTAAAGTGCTGAACCTGCTGTTCCCATATTTCATGGGTATCCGGCCAGCCATGCAGCATGACAATGGTGTCGGGGCCATCGCCATCGATATACACCGGTATGCCAGAGGCTACTACTTTACTGTCCACGTTTGCGTCTCTCCGAAAAACAACTCATGGGTGCTTCCAACAGCAAATGGATCGCGACGACGGAACTACAAACACTGCTCAAGTACCTTGGCACTGATGGCTAGTGTTACATCTCGACGCTCACCCAGCGCCTTCATACCGTGGCGTTCGAGCTGCTCAATCAGCTTGGGTATCTCGTCAGCATCGATGCCATAACTACCCAGCCGTGTAGCAACCCCCATCTGCTCGAAGAAATCGCGCGTTCGGGCAATGCCATCCTCTATTCGCTGCACTTCGGTTCCCTCGTTAATACCCCAAACGCGCTTGGCGTATTGAAGCAATTTCTGCGATTTATCCTGCCTGCGCACACTGAGCATGGCTGGCAAAATTACTGCCAGGGTCTGGGCATGGTCCAGGCCATGCATGGCAGTGAGTTCATGGCCAATCATGTGTGTTGACCAATCCTGCGGTACGCCAGCACCGATCAAACCGTTCAGAGCGAGGCTGGCCGTCCACATGAGATTGGCTCGTACCTCGTATCTCTCGGGGTCTTTCAGAGCACGTGGGCCCTCCTCGATTAGAGTGAGCAGCAGTCCTTCGGCGAAACGATCCTGGACTTTGGCGTTGACGGGGTATGTCAGGTACTGTTCAACCACATGAGTGAACGCATCGACCACCCCATTACTGACCTGCCGAGCAGGCAGCGTCATCGTCCGGGTCGGGTCGAGAATCGCGAACGTCGGGAAGCAGTGCCGGCTGGCAAACGACATTTTGTCGTGGGTGGATACCCGGGTAACTACGGCGCTGCTGTTCATCTCCGAGCCGGTTGCCGCCAGCGTCAGTACGACGCCCACGGGGAGCGTACGGGCGATGCAGCGGCCGCCGGTTTCTAGGATGGACCAACCATCCGTTTCCATGCAGGCTGCAGCAGCAATGTACTTGGCACCATCGATCACCGAGCCGCCGCCAACGGCCAGGATATAGGAGATGCCTTCAGTCTTGACCTGTGCTACTGCCTGGCTGAGGCGTTCGTAACTTGGGTTAGGTTCAATGCCACCGAATTCGCTGAGGTAGCGGTCCCCCAATACGTGCCTCACCTCAGCCAACGTACCGTTCGTGATGACGCTACCACCGCCATAGAGCAACAGCACTTTGGCGTTCGCCGGAATTTCCTGATCCAGCTTTGACAGTTTGTTTTTGCCGAAGTGGATGCGTGTTGGGTTGTAGTATGAAAAATCAAGCATGGAAAATACGCCTCTGAACGTCAAAAAGATGCACACGCGTAGGCAGCCATTCGCATGAGACAACGCGCGTCTCTGGTATGTGGATGGGAAGAGATTAACTATCTAGCATGACGCTCAACCGTGGCAGGCAGCTCGTAGTTCACGAGCAACTTGCGCAGCTCGGTTTTAAGCATTTTCCCGGTCGCGCCGAGTGGTATGGTGTCAACGAAAATGACATCGTCCGGTGTTTGCCACCTCGCCAGCTTTCCCTCGTAGAGGCCTAGCACCTCTTCCCTGCTCACGACTGCTCCTTCACGCTTGGCGACGAGCACAATGGGGCGCTCGCCCCATTTGGGATGCGGTACTCCCAGCGCCGCAGCCATCGAGACAGACGGGTGGCTCATAGCGATGTTTTCAATGTCTATTGTCGAAAGCCACTCCCCGCCGGATTTGACGACATCCTTGCTTCGATCCGTGAGCTGCAGGTAAGCATTTGCGTCGAGGGTGGCGACGTCCCCGGTGGCGAACCAACCATCATCCAGGCGCTGTTCGCACTCATCCTTGAAATATGAACTGATGACCCAGTGCCCCTTGACCTGCAGATGGCCACAACTCTGGCCGTTCCAGGGCTGCTCTGCGCCGCGGTCATCGACAATCCGCAGGTCTACTCCGAATAACGGCCGCCCCTGTTTCAAGCGCATTTGCTGCTGTGCCTCGCGGCTCAGGCTACGGTGCTCGGCCATCAGCGAGGACGTCGTGCCCAGCGGCGATGTCTCGGTCATGCCCCAGGCGTGAATCACCTCCACGCCATAACGATCCTCGAAGTGCTTCTGCATGCTTGGCGAACATGCCGCTCCGCCAATCGTGGTCCTCTTCAGCGAGGTAAACGTGCCGCTGCGCGCGTCGACGTGATCCAGCAGCATCTGCCAGACCGTAGGAACGCCCAAGGCGAGCGTCACGCCCTCCTGCTCGATCAGCGCGTACACCGACTCGCCATCGAGCGCAGGCCCCGGCAACACCAGCTTGCAGCCGACCATTGCCGAACAGTAAGGCGTGCCCCAGCCATTAACATGGAACATCGGCACAACCGGCATCACCACATCCTGCGGGCCGATGCTCAACGCGCCGGGCGTGCTCAGAATCATA
>Ga0302155_10000823_pt1 | contig 23358 bp, 22 predicted proteins | sample I_Bog_N3_1_FD_193508 | JGI IMG/M metagenome (GOLD analysis project Ga0302155, IMG submission 193508) | Peat permafrost microbial communities from Stordalen Mire near Abisko, Sweden - I_Bog_N3_1 | ecosystem: Environmental > Terrestrial > Soil > Wetlands > Peat | place: Sweden: Abisko, Stordalen...
TCTCGCTATCCTAGATCAACGCCTTCAACAACTCGCCCCATAAAAAAGCCGAGACGATTCTTTCGAACCGTCCCAACCTATCCCCCCTGATTTGAAGCCTATTTTTAAAACGAAACTTTTGTTCCGCCATAAACCGATAATCCTGGCGTAGTGTAACCAAAAGCTTCTTCGTAATACTGGTTGAAAAGATTGTCCACCCGAGCGAATAATTTCACCTGAGAGTTCACCTGATAAGAGGCTCTCAAGTTCACCAGGAAATAACTGGCCAGCGGAACAATATTGCCGCTTCCCGTGACAAAATTCTCGTCGAAACTATTGCCGACATAAATCAAAGAAGCTCCCAAACCGGCGGCATCTAACTGATAATCCACATCACCGCTGGCTTTATTTTGCGGACGTCTTAAAAGCGGGACGTTCGCGATCAAGTCTTGGGCATTGTCATAGGTATAGTTTCCCTTGATGTCTAAATTCTTGACACCTTTGAACTCCACGAAACTTTCTACACCATAGGAACGGGCTTGCCCCACATTGGAGTAAATGTTGACGAATTGAATGAGGTTGGTCAGATCATTGTCAAAATAGCTGGCCCCTACCGTCAAATCTTTGCCGATGGGCTGCTCAAATCCAATGTCATAACCCACGCTGGTTTCAGGCAAAAGACTGGCATTGCCGTAAGTCGGCGCATAAAGCTGATAAAGCGAAGGCGCCAAAAAGCCGGTTCCATAATTGGCTTTAAGTTTAGTGTTCAAGTCCGGCACAACATAAGCCAATCCCGCCTGATAGGTTGTATGGACTCCATATTGGCTATGGTCATCCCAACGGCCGCCCAAATTGAAGAAAAAATTGTCCTCAATAGATGTCTGACTTTCGATGAAAGCCGAGGCTGTTTGTACCGTAGTTTCCGGAACAACCGAGGTAAAAGCGGAACCTGTTACGTCGCTATAACCATTCGTATCGTTGGAAATTGCCCATTGTTGCTGACCTTGAATACCGACAACTACAGTTTCTTCTTTAGCCAGCCGAATATTATTCTGCCAGTTAATTTGGGCAGTTTGTCCGTCAAAATTGCCCTGTTCAAAATAGGTGTTGTAAGGATTGGAGACGCCGTTAAAAAGCCGGTTATCATCCGCGAAAGAGGCGGTCAAAATTTGTTCCCAGCTTCCGTCCAAAAGTTTCCAATCCGTATGGCTGGCGGCCATAAATTGTTTTTGAAGCGCGAAATAATCGGGATCATCCCCCAGTACAAAATTTTCATTATCCGCGTCGATGCTGGTATTGGACTGGCTGTAACGAACGAGAATATTTTCCTGAAGATTGGAAGTGAGATTCGATCCCACGCCCAAAGAAGCCGTGTTGTTGTCATCGCCGTTGTTCACCGTGCCCCCATATTGCGCTTCCAAAGCGGGAAACCCCGACGTGTTGAAATGGGAAACATCCACGTTAAAATAACCACCGTTGTCCCCTCCATGCGCGCTTGCCGCTTCGTGGGAAGTTCCGTAAGAACCGCCTTCCACCAATACCGAACCTCCCAACGGCGAAGGACCGCTTTGAGGAATGATGTTGATGACACCGCCGATGGCGTTGGAACCCCAAAGGGTGCTTTGCGGGCCGCGAATAACCTCGATCTGTTTCACATCATCCAACGACAAGCCATCCAGGTAGTCATAACTGCCGGGAGCGCCGATGGGGTCATTCAAGGGAATGCCGTCAAAGAGCACCAATGTGTGTTCCGGGTTGGTGCCGCGGATATAAACCGAAGCCGTTTCTCCTGGTTGGCCGGTTTGAGCGATATCCACGCCTGGCACGCTTTGAATGGCGTCCAGTACCGTACCCGCCTGCTTTTGTTCAAGCTCGGTCAAGGTAATAACGGTTGAAGAACTCGTCACGTCTTGTAGAGGCACATCCACCCGATTGGCCGTAACGACGACTTCTTTTAATGTCGAAGTTTCGTTTGCCGTTGTGTCTACCGGCGTTACCACTGAACTGACTACCGGAGTTGTCACTGAAGGTTGAGGCGTGACGGCTGAAGAATTATTGGAAGCCGCAGGCGGTGTGTCCTGCGCCCAAAGCCCTGATGAGATAACTGCGGAAAAAATAAAACAAAGAACAAACCGACTTAAAAACTGATTCATTTTGCCTACTCCCGAGGCGAAGACTTTACGGGAGTGCTGGGGAGGAAAAACCGAAAAAATAGGTGTTTGCTCCGCCTTCTTATTCCCGAAGAAGTCGTCGAAAATTCACCTCAAAGTCGGTCTCCTGGCTCGGGGCACTTCTAACTTCCCCAGCCTTCCCGTCCTTTTTCAAGAACAGTGACTGAAGAAAAAATATCGCCCCTCACAGTGGCGGGTCCGCGCCGGATTCACACCGGCTTCCCAAACACCTTGAGTTGTGGGTATGTAAATACGCCGATTAGAGAATCTTGTCAATTAAAAGATAGGTTGGAACTTAATGTTTTCGAAGAAGGCTGAAATCCCAGCAGGCCTGAACAAAGTAGGCGGGAATTAACGGGTTGGATTTGAAGTGAAGATGACAATAGCTCGCGAGTAAATTTTTATTCGCGAACCCTTCGGTGAATTTCTCTCCCGCGCTGTTGATGCCTTGATAAATCGGTTTGCCCCGATAGCGGTTTGAGGCGATACGGGAATAATGAAACTCGTGTCCCCGGGCGGTTGTGCCAGCGGGCCCCAGCAGAGTTTTGGCGGTCGTTTTAATTTCCACATAGCGAAGGGTTAAGTGTTTGCGGTCCATTTGAATCTTTAAAGGAACCGCCGAAACCATTGGAAAAGCTTTGCCCTCAAACCCCGTAATGCTTTCGGATAAATACATCAATCCGCCACATTCAGCGTAAACCGGCATACCTTCTTTTATTTTCTGAAACATTTCGTTTCGAATTTTTTTATTCGCCGAAAGTTTTTGGGGAAAACTTTCCGGATAGCCACCGCCCAGATAAAGTCCGTCCAAGTTTGCGGGTAATTTTTTATCTTTGAGCGGGCTGAAATAAACCAATTCAGCTCCAGCTTCCCGAAGCATTCTTAAATTCTCGGCGTAATAAAAACAAAAAGCTTGGTCTTTCGCGATACCAAGCCTTACCTCGGCTTTGGGTTTAGATTCCGCAGAAGGGGGATGGTTTCTTTTTTTTATCCTAAGAAGACGGACTAAACGTTCGACATCGATGGTCTGCGCCCCTGCTTCGATCGTCGCTTTTAAGACCTGTAAGGCCTTGGGGTTTTCTTCCAAAGTTCTTAATCCCAAATGACGTTCAGGAATTTCTCTTTCCCGAGAACGGATTAAATAACCGATTACTTTTTTCCGCAAAGCCGGTTTTAACGACTTCATTACCATTTCGTAATGACGCTTGCTCCCAGCCCGATTCAAAATGACTCCGGCTATCGAAACTTTCTTATCGAAGTTGATCATTCCTTCCAGAATCGCTCCGGTCGTCACCGTGGCGCCCCAGATATCCAGCACGAGAACAATGGGAATTTTCAAATGTTTGGCGATCTCCGCGGAACTGCCACTGGTCGTTCCGTTCTTTCCGTCGTAAAGAGCGCCCATACCCTCAATCACCGCCACATCGGCGCCCGTGAAGTAGCGGTGAAAACTTTCCTTCAATCCTTTCCAACCCATCATCCAAAGATCGAGGTTGATGGAATCCTTGCCCGTGGCCAAACGGTGGTAACCACCGTCGATATAATCCGGGCCGATTTTAAAAGGCTGTACCGCGAAGCCTTTTCGCTGAAGCAACCCCATCAAAGTGAAAGAAAGGGTGGTTTTGCCTACGCCGCTGCTGGTTCCCGCGACGAGAAAAGCGGGAAGAGGATTACTCATGATCGGCGCGGACCTTTTCAAAAGTACCGCAGAGGAATTCACCCAGCTTGACCATACTAGGCCCCGGAATCAAAAAGTCTTCATTCAGGAAATAGTAAACATGCTTTTGCTGGACCGCTTTTAACGTAGGCATTTGAGCCCAAGCATTCCTTTTATCCAATTCACCACCTTTTAGATCATGAGACAAAATGGAATCAACAATTAAATCCGGATCACGATGAATTAATTCTTCCTTTGAAACCATAGGATAATCCGTCATGGCGTCCGCCATCACATTGATTCCGCCCGCCATTTCAATAAGCTCGTTGATAAAATTTTTATTTCCCACGGCGTAAACTTGCTCGATCGTTCCCGGAGTACGACCGATGACAAAAAGAACAGACAAAGGTTTTCGACCTTTCGCTTTTTGTTTAATTTTATCCAAACGTTTCATTAACGACCGTTGGGCGGCTTTGGCCTGAACCTCATGGCCCAGCAATCGCCCCATTTGATTGTAATTTTCCAAAATATTTTGAACTCTATCGCAATTAAAAATAGCCATGGGAATTTTAAGTTTTTTGAGTGTAAAAATCGCTTTTTCGTCAAAGGTTAAGGCCAGAACCAAATCGGGTTTAAGAGAAACGATCTTTTCAAAGTTAGGATTAATCCAGCCTCCAATTTTTTCTTTTTTTTTGGCGTCCGGAGGAAACTTACAAAAATCAGTGTCACCCACCAGTTGATCCTGAGCGCCGATGTCATAAACCAATTCGGTCAGATTAGGAGAAAGAGAAATAACTCTTTGGGGAATCGGTTTGTTTTGAGCGTAAACACTTTGAAAACTTAAGATCAAAATGAAAATTGAAATTTGTTGAAACCGAATATTCATCAATGGTCCTTGCTAACTTGAATTCGAAGTAGTGTACAATCACCTTTATGACACTACCAAGTAAACCCATTGCGAAAATATGCAGCCGCTGTGGCAAGGGGTTTCAGTGCCAAACCCACGAGGCTCACGGCAGCTGCTGGTGTTCCCTTTATCCGACACTTGAGATTAAAACTCAGGCCGACTGTATGTGTTCGGATTGTCTTGGCAAGGCCACGCTTTTCGCGCCTACGGACGAAGAAAAAAAGTGAGCGATTTACGTATCGCCTGCTTTCTTCCCTCGGCCAGTGAGATGGTCTGTGACCTGGGACTGATCGACAACTTGGTCGGTGTTTCCCATGAGTGTGATTATCCCCCTCAGGTAAAGGAAAAGCCGGTTGTTGTTCGATGCGCCATGGATCTTGCATCACTCAATTTGGATCAAATCGATAAAGCGGTCAGCGAAAGAGTGGGCCAAGGTCAAAGTGTTTATGCCATCGATGAAGTTGCCATACAAAAAGCAAAACCAAACCTGATTATCACGCAAGACCTCTGCCAGGTATGCGCTCCTTCCGGTAACGAAGCCACACAAGCCTTAAAAACACTCATTCCCAAACCGGAATTCCTCTGGCAAACACCCCATTCGCTGGAAGATGTCCTAAATGATCTGTTAATTTTGGGCTCAAAAACAGGGACAGTAAATAAAGCTCAAGAACTGATCGCTCAGGCCAGAAAACGCATAGCCCAAATATCGACAAAAACCAAAAACATAGCACCCGTAAAAGTCTTTTTTATGGAGTGGGTTGACCCCATCTATTGCGGAGGCCATTGGGTGCCCGAGATGATGGGCTGGGCGGGTGGACTGGATGAAATTTCTAAACCCAACGTGGATTCTATCCGCATCCCCTGGGAAGACGTCCTCCGCTGGAACCCGGATGTATTGATTGTATCGCCTTGTGGATATAACAGCGAAAAAGCCATTCAACAAGCCGATCTGTTAAAATCCCGACCCGGATGGAATGATTTGAAAGCGGTTCAAAACAAGCGTGTTTACGCGGTGGATGGAAATGCTTACTTTGCCCGGCCAGGCTTAAGGCTGATAGATGGGACAGAAATTCTCGCCCATCTTTTTCATCCAAATGTTTTTTCCTGGAAAGGATCTTCGGACGCTTTTATTTCTGTTCTTTAAGTTTAAAATTAAATAGATATTCAAAATAAAAAAGCCCGGAAAAATCCGGGCTCTTTTTTTAATTAGTTTTAAATTTTAAAACTAAACCCTCATGGGCATGATCACACAAAGGTAATCCGTGTCACCTTTGGGACGCAAAATACCGGGACTTAAAGGCTGCGTTAGCTCGATATTAACCGTATCGGTTCCCACATTTTTCAAAACATCCAATACATATTTGGCGTTATAAGCAATGCTGATTTCTTCGCCCTTATAGTCCACATCGATTTCTTCCTTGGCTTCACCCATATCCGGTGTCTTGGAAGAAATTGTCAATTTTCCATTTTTTGCCTGATAGCGGATCGAATTTGATTTTTCAGAGGTCAAAATAGCCACACGGCGTGTTGCGGCCGCCAGGCTGGAAATAGAAGCCTCAATTTTCTTATCGGATTCTTTAGGAATAACCTGCTCATAATTAGGAAACTGCCCCTCGATCAAACGAGAAATGATTTCTACCCCTTCGATGATAAATTTAATTTGATTATCGGTGGCGATAACCTCCACCATTAAATCGTCTTCTTCTTTACCTTTTCCTAAATCAGAAATGACTTTAGTTAATTCATTTAGTGTTTTAGTAGGAATAATGACACTAGCTTTGTTTTCACTTTTATTTTCAAGTTTCTTTTCAATAAAAGCTAAACGATGCCCGTCGGTCGCTACCATTCTTAATTTTGCGCCTTCTACCTGGAAAAAAACTCCATTCAAAACGTATCGGGTTTCGTCAGTTGATACGGCAAAAATAGTTTTTCTAATCATTTCTTGAAGTAAGGAACCTTTAATCTTAAAAACCTTATCTTTTTTAACTTCAGGAAGAATAGGAAAATCATCTTTAGGCAATCCATGAACTTTAAAGGTCGATTTTTGACACGTAAGAATTATTTTATGACTATCATCTATTTCTAATTCAACAGTCGCTTCCGGTAATTCACGGACAATATCCGATAATTTCTTGGCGTTGATCGTAATATTACCTTTATCAACGATTTCAGCCGGGACACTGCAACGAATACCCATATCTAAGTCAGTTGCCACAAATTCCAATTTTTTATCGCGGGCTTCCAATAAAACATTGGCTAAGATTGGCATTGTATTTTTGGAGGCAACCGCGCTTTGCACAGTTGTAATTCCCTTGAGTAAATCACCCCGAGTCAAAACGACTTTCATGCGCTGGCTCCTTATAAGCTGACTTTTTCTTTAAAGATTTTTAAATTTACCCAATTAGAAGTAGTGGTAGGCTTTGCGGATATGTGTATATTCCCGAGTTTTAACTGATATATCAACGTGAATGCGTGACTTTTTCTTGGGAATAAACTGGGGACATTATAGGGTAAATCCACAGGCTCGCAACTCTTTTGGCTTATGGCGGAAGTTATCCTCAAGCAATGGAGCGGTTCTACACAAAGTGCGGTGGACAACGGGAACTTGAGTGGAGTTATTCCCATTTCTATCCACCAGTGGATAACTTGCTTGTGAGAAATGGGTACAAGTGGAGAAATAAAAAAAGGCCCCCGGGTTTCGAGAGCCTTTTCAAAAGTAAAATCGTGAATACTTTTTAGAAAGAGTAATTACCTTCCAGAAGTTGTTTTTTCAAAAGATTGACCTCGGATAATAAAACGAGATCCGTAGTTAGCAGATCCTCTATTTTTTCATAGGCGTGAATGATGGTGGTGTGATCTTTTCCACCGAATGCCGCACCAATCTCGCTTAAAGAATGAGATGTCAGTTCCCGTGAGAGATACATCGCGATCTGGCGGGGGAAAGCGATTTGTTTCGTGCGCTTTTTGGATTTCATGTCGGAGAAGCGGCAGTTGTAGCGTTCCGCTGTGACCCGTTGAATGGCATCCACCGAAATACGGCGCTCTTCGTTGGGAAGACTGTCTTTGAGGACTTCTTTTACCATTTCAAGTGTCATTTCTTGATGAGTTAACGAAGCAAAGGCAATTACCCGCAGCATGGCCCCTTCCAACTCGCGAATGTTCGCTTTGGCATGGTTGGCGATAAAAGCGGTAACTTCATTGGGAACGAGAATTTTTTCTTTTTCGGCTTTTTTGCGCAAAATGGCGATACGGGTTTCAAGATCTGGTTCCTGAATATCCGTAATCAAACCCATCTCGAAACGGTTTTTTAAACGCTCTTCAAGCTTAATTTCCTTAGGATGACTGTCCGAGGTGGCCACGATTTGTTTTTGAGCTTCATAAAGAACGTTAAAGGTATGAAAGAACTCTTCCTGGGTCGCTTCTTTACCTTCCCAAAATTGAATATCGTCGATTAAAAGAACGTCTACCGTGCGGTATTTGGTGCGGAAATCCTGCTGCCGGCCTGATTGAATGGATTGAATAAAATCATTCATGAATTTTTCAGAGGATATATAAAGAACCTTGGCGCCGGGATTTTGTTCTAGAACGTAATTACCAATGGCCTGAAGCAAATGGGTTTTGCCCAAACCGACCCCTCCATAAATAAAAAGAGGGTTGTAAGACCGGGCGGGTGATTCGGCAACGGCCAAACAGGCCGCGTGGGAAAACCGGTTGCTGTTACCCACCACAAAATTATCGAAGTTAAATTTGGTATTGAGAACAAATTCCCCATTACCCGAAGACTTAAAGGAGAGGGGTTGAGTTTTTTCAACAATTTCAATCGCCAGCTTGTTTTCGGTTAAAGAGGTTGAAGCTGGGGCGGATTCGGGAACTGGCAGAGTGGCTTGAATCTCAAACTGGATTTCCAATTGTTCCGGGTAAACGGCATTAACCGCGGTTTGAAGCTGAAGCTGGTAATGATCTCTTATCCAGTCGCGGAAGAATTCATTCGGAACCTGAACTTTAAGGGTATTGTCGGAAACCGAAGCTTTCGTCGATTTAAACCAGGTTTCAAAGCTTTGGTTGTTTAAGTCTTTTTTTAGGTTTTCTAAGCAACGATCCCAAAGATCGGCGGAAACGCTCATCCACAAACCTCCCTCATAATCAAAAACGCAAGAAACCCCGTAAAAGAGGGGTAAATAGGCTTTCGTTAAATACTTATCCCCTGCTTATCCCCAGGAGAAAAGGGCCGGCGCGTTAACCGGAAGTAAAGACGCTATTCACAATTGTGTACTGTTTGTGGATAACTAAAAAATGGGTTGTTTCTAAAAACCTTTATAAATTAAGAAAAATAATTTTCGGCTTAACTTATGGTTCGACTTGTTTTGCTTCGGTTGTTTTTTAAAAAGTCCTTAAAGCCGTTTCACTTTAAGGTTTTCCTCAAACACCCTCGAAACTACTCACAAGTTATCCACTCTATCCACAGTTACTTCTTCGAAAGAGCCACCATATCTGGTGGTGAGACAAAAAAATTCTTTTGCCGATCGTGGAGTTGATGTCGATCACAAAAAAATTTGGGGAAGCGCGTCGAGAATTTTCGAAAACGTAACTTTCTGTACCCCTTTTAAATCTTTTTAGATTTTAGTCAAGATTATTTTGTATTAAAAATGAAAATATTTTTGTCGAAAAGAAGTCGTTTTTAAATTTTTTTACTTGCAAAAAAAAGTTGATTCTTCGATTGAAAATATTTTTTGGGATTAGAAAAAATTAATAACTGTGCGAATCCAATTTCACTTTTCCGCGGAAGACCCAGTAGATGCTCACGGTGTAAGAAAGAATCAATGGAAGGCCGATGGCGGCCATGAGCGACATAATTTTTAGCGTGGCCACCGAAGACGCGGCGTTGTAAATAGTCAGACTATTTTCGGGAGCGGGATTGGAAAAAACCATATTGGGGTAAAGCCCAATTCCCAGAAGCGCCATCAGAAAAAATAGCGTCGCGCAGGAGGATAAAAAAGCTCCCCAGCCCCGGCCCCGGCTGATATTCCGGGGAATGTTGGCGATAGCCAAAACATTGAATACCGGCACGATAAAAAGAAACGGCTGCTGCTGAAGGGTAGTCAGCATGCGGGGAATAAAAATCAGTGTGGCTAATGTGGTAATGACGTAGCACAGGATAAAAAAGATCATGGTGTTTTTAACCCAGCCTTTTAACTTTTTCTGAAGCGCGCCTTCGGTTTTCAAAACAATAAAAATAGAACCATGCATGGTAAAAAGCGCCAGAGTGGTGAAGCCTAAAAGAAGCGGATAGGGTTTCAGTAAACCCAAAAAAGTCCCAGCGTATTCGTGATCCGCACCCAGTGGAATACCCCAAACCAGATTGCCCATGGCAATACCGATCAGAAGGCTCGAGACGATACTGCTTACACTGAAACTTACATCCCAAAATTGCCGCCACCACTTCATGGGCTGTTTGCTGCGGAACTCGATGGCCACTGCGCGAAAAATTAATGCAACCAGAAGCAGCATGAAGGCCAGGTAGAAACCGGAAAAAACCGTGGCGTAAGCCTCCGGAAAAGCCGCGAATAAAGCGCCCCCGCCGGTGACCAGCCAAACCTCGTTGCCGTCCCAGATGGGGCCGATGGAGTTAATAAAAATCCGCCGCTCCGTGTCGGTCTTCACTAAAAGATGAAGCGCGCCCACGCCCAGGTCGAAACCGTCCAACAGGGCGTAACCCATGAATAAAATTCCGACCAAAACAAACCACAAAGTCTGCCAGTCAAAGTTCACGCGCGGTGTCCCTTCTCTTCTTTCATGTGAAGACCATGCTGGATTTTATCGTTGAGCAGATAAATAAATAGAACGCCAAGAAGCAGGTAAATGAAACCGAACAAGATGATGGAAGTTAAAATTTCACCCGCTTTGACGGTTTTAGACAGGGCATCGGAGGTTTTCATCAGGTTATAAACAATGTAGGGCTGGCGGCCCACTTCGGCCGAAAACCAGCCTAACTGATTGGCCGCCTGGGGAAGCAATACGGAAAATACCAGCACCCATAAAAACCACCGGGTTTTCCATAAAAGCCCCCGCCACCATAAAAAGAGACCGAACCAGGCAACGGCGATCAACGTCATGCCGATAGCCACCATGGCGTGATAGGTCTGAAAGACAAAGTTAATCGGGGGTCTTTTGTCGGGGGTAAAGGCGTCTAGGCCGGTGACCGGGGCATCGGTGCTGCCTGTCACTAAATAACTTAGTAATCCGGGGATCGAAACCCCGTGAGTCTGGCTGTTTTTCTCATCAACCCAGCCGAATAAATAAAGAGGGGCAGGGCCGGTCGTATAATGGCCCTCATAAGCCGCCAGTTTGGCGGGCTGGGTGAAGCTGACCACCTTGGCGCTTTCATGCCCGGAAAAGAGCTGTAATAAAGAGGCGACGGCCGCAATAACCAGCGCGATTTTGAGTGCGGTTTGGGCGAATTCGATATTTTTTTTCTTGAGTAAAAAATAGGCGCTCACGCTTAACACCGCAAAGCTTCCGGCCTGCCAGCCGCCCATAAAGACGTGCCAAAGCCGGTCCAGGGTGGAAGGGTTGAAAATCACCTGCCAAAAGTCCGTAACTTCCGCCCGGATAGCCCCTCCGGGCTGGCCCACCAGGTGATAACCGGCGGGAGTCTGCTGCCAGGAATTGGCGACGACGATCCATATGGCGCTAAAGTGCGCTCCCAGGCAAACCATCAATGTGGCGAAAAAGTGCGTGCCGGGTTTGATGCGGTCCCAGCCGAACAGCAATAGTCCCAAAAATCCCGATTCCAGAAAAAAGGCGAAAATACCCTCGGCCGCCAAAGCGCTTCCGAAAACGTCCCCCACGAAACGGGAATAGGAGGACCAGTTGGTGCCGAACTGGAATTCCATCACGATACCGGTCGCCACGCCCATGGCGAAGATCAGGCCGAAAATGCGGGTATAGAACCGGGCGATTTCTAAATACAGTTTTTTACCCGTAGAAAGATAAAAACCCTCGAAAGCGACCAGACACAAACCCAGACCAATACTCAAGGGCGGAAAGATGTAATGAAAAGCGATGGTAAAACCAAACTGCGCGCGGGATAAAGTTAAAGCGTCCATGAGGCTCCTGTTGGATCAACAAAAGTAGATTAGGCTTCAACCGATTGAGATTGCAAGAGTTTGCCATTTCCCCCGAATTCAAACTATGACCGGAGACATATTGGGGGAATAACGTTGACACTCTTCCGGGGCAGGCTTTAAATAGCCACTGTCTATTCAAGGTGTTTGGGAAGCCGGTTTAAGTCCGGCGCGGACCCGCCACTGTGAGGGGCAATGTTTTTTCCGAAGTCACTGTTCTGGAAAAGAGCGGGAAGGCTTTGGAAGATGGAAAATGCCCCGAGCCAGGAAACCAGCCTTGAATAAATGGAACCCGAAAGGGTTTTGATTCAAGCAAGCCTCGGGGACTGGGCTCTTCGCTTTTTAAACACGCGAATCATTGAAAGCTTTTCCCCGGCAGTTCAATTTGAGGCCACGGGGAAGCATGACTTATTTCCAGATCAAAAATCTCTCTTTTCGCTTCCCCTCGTCGCCTTTCCATATTCACTCGCTGGATCTTTCCGTTCAAAAAGGGGAGCTGGTGGGGTTTTTGGGTCCCAACGGCGCGGGCAAATCCACCTTGCTTCGACTGATGATGGGACTACTCAAACCTCAAAAGGGCGAAATTTTTGTCGAACAACTCGCGCTTTCATTTATTGGTCTTAGGGAACGAGCCCAAAAAATAGCTTTCGTGGCACAATCCACCGACTTTCCTTTTCCTCTCAGCGTTTGGGAAATTGTGGAAATGGGGCGCCATCCCTTTCTGGGCCGATTTGAACGGATGAGCGCGAAGGATAAATCCATTTGTGAAAAGGCTTTGGAACTTTGTGATGTTTCCGGTTTTAAGGACCGGCTTTATAGCGAACTCTCCGGCGGCGAAAAACAAAGGGTGCTTTTAGCCTCGGCCTTGGCCCAAACCCCTGAGGCGCTTTTACTGGACGAACCGACCCTGTCGCTGGATCTGGAACATCAGCTCCGGCTTTTTGAAATTATTCAAAACCTACACCGTACTGAAGGCCTTACGGTCATCGTGGCCACTCATGAACTTAATTTGGCCAACCGGTTTCTGGACCGGCTGGTGCTGATGAAAAATGGAAAAATCGAAGCGGATGGAAAACCAAACAAGGTTTTAACGCCCCCAAGGATTCAATCGGTTTTGAATGTTGAAGTTGACTTGTTAAAAGATAGAAAAAAAATGTCCTACTTTGTGCCGAAGGTCCAAAAGGCGGTCAAAAATTGAACCGCGCCGGAACCAAGACCACCGTACTTATCATTACCGTTATTATGTTTTTGGTCGTTTTAATTGGCTGTCCCTTTGTAGGACCCACGACTATTTCCTTTCAAAAAGTTTTCCAATCGCTCACGCCTTCGGTGGATAACCAGGACGCCCAGATCTTTTTTAGCGTCCGGCTCAGCCGGGTATTGTTGGCAGTCTTAGCAGGTGCGACCATGGCCTGCGCGGGGGTTATTTTTCAGGCGGTGTTGCGCAACCCCCTGGCCTGTCCCTTTACTCTGGGCGTGGCGGGCGGCAGTTCCTTTGGCGCGGTGGTGGCCATTCTTTTGGGGTTTGATATTTCGGTGGGCGGTTTTTCCACCGTCACTCTTTTCGCTTTCGCGGGCGCATTGCTTTCCATCGGGCTGGTTTACGCACTGGCTTCCATCTTGCGGTCCTACGCGGCGGTTACCCTGCTTTTGGCGGGAATCGCCATCAGTTACTTTTTTAACGCGCTGGTGCTTTTGTCCTATTACGTGGCGGACTTCACTCAGGCCTATTCCATGATGCATTGGCTCATCGGCAGTCTAGATGTCATCGACTTTGGTTCCATTGAAAAGCTATCGGTGTTAATGGGGATTGGCTTTTTAATCCTGTTGTCCTTCTCCCGGGAACTCAATCTGCTGTCGGCGGGGGAAGAACTGGCCAAGGCCAAGGGGGTCTCGACGGTTTGGGTGATTGTTATTTCCATCATGACGGCGTCGCTGATGACCAGCGCGGTAGTGGCTCTCACCGGGCCCATCGCTTTCGTGGGGCTGATAATTCCCCACATCTACCGCATCTGGATCGGCAACGACCACCGGTTCTTACTGCCCTGCAGCGCCCTGGGCGGAGCGGCTTTTTTAACCCTATGTGATACTGTCGCCCGGTCTTTCTTTGGGCCGACGGAGGTGCCGGTCGGCGTCTTTACCGCCCTCATCGGTGTGCCGGTATTATTGTGGCTGTTGTTTCACCGAAGAACAAAAGGATAATCTTTAACCACCAAGGGCACCAAGAAAGGAAAAACCAAAGATTTGATTTTTTACGGGGAGTTTGTTATTGTAATTACGAAGTAATTACTTTTTAAAATGAGTCAACAATGAAAGCGCAAATCATCCAAATCGGCAATTCGAAAGGCATCCGTATTCCCCGTTTGGTGTTGGAACAGTGCGACTTGGGAAATGAAGTGGAATTGGAAGTTCATCCGGGCGAATTGATTATTCGTCCCGCGGATGGTTCCCGCCATGGCTGGGCCCAGGCTTTTGAAAAAATGGCCCAATATGGCGATGACAAATTACTGGCTGAAGAGGGAACTTCCACGGAATGGTCCCGTAAGGAATGGAAATGGTAGTTTCACGATATGAGGTCCACTTGGTCCGTTTGGATCCTACAGAAGGAAGCGAGATACGGAAAACCCGTCCCTGTCTGGTTATTTCGCCGGATGAAATGAACCGGTACATTCAAACCGTCATTGTGGCGCCCATGACCAGCCAAAGCCGTGCTTACCCCACCCGGGTGCCGGTTGAGTTCCAGGGCAAAAGCGGACAGGTTGTTTTAGACCAAATCCGTACGGTCGATAAAACCCGATTAGTCAAAAAAATGGGTAAAATCAGTCCCTCCACCGCCGAAAAAGTTTCACGGTTGTTGGTCGAAATGTTCGCATCGTGATTTGTACAAAATAATGAACGACCATTCTTTTCACGAAAACGAAAAAGATGCCATTTACCGGGTTATCCGTGAACGGCGGGACGTGAGGCGGTTTAAATCCGATCCTATTCCCGAAGAAACCCTCCGCCGGATTTTAAATGCGGCCATGCAGGCTCCCTCAGTGGGCTATATGCAGCCCTCCAACTTTATCCTCATTGATAACAAAGAGGTCCGCCAAAGGGTTCATGCTTCTTTCTTAAACGCCAACGAAGAAGCCAAGGTTTTGTTTCCCGGCGAGCGGGGCGAAAAGTACGCTTTGCTGAAGCTGGAGGGCCTATTGGAATGCGCGTTGAATATCTGTGTCACCTGCGACCGTGAGCGTTTCGGCGCCGTGGGTCTGGGGCGGACCTGTCAGCCTGAGATGGATTTATACAGCACCGTTTGCGCGGTACAGAACCTGTGGCTAGCGGCGCGGTGCGAAGGCGTGGGCGTGGGTTGGGTAAGTATTATTAAGCCCGAGGATTTACCGCCGATTCTGGGACTGCCCGATACCGTGGTGCCGGTGGCTTACCTTTGTGTGGGTTATACGGAACAATTCGCCGCCGAGCCGGAGCTCAAGACCGCAGGGTGGAATCCAGAAATCCCCACCCATGAATTAGTCTTCTGGAACCAATGGGGACAAAAAAGCCGTTAAGAAGGTTTTATTATGTTGAGAAATATACATTTTTTATTTTTGGTGACATTGGTTTTAATATTCAGTGTTTATAAAGTTTTTGCTCAATCAAATTCTAATCCATTTCCTACGCCAACAAATTTTGTTCCTCGGACGCTTGAGTACCCAACTCCTGATTGGAAACGATTATGGGGGCGCATTTATAAACCGGATTGTTGTGATGTGGTCTTAAAAAAGGGTATTTCTTTAACAGAAAAAGAACGTTTATTAAAAAAAATGAAATCGATTGGGAAAATTTGTGATTTTCCCGCTTTTAATTTCGAGCTCTATGAAATAAAAATTACTAATGGAATGTCACAAAAACAAGCTATCGATGTTTTAAACGCTGATCCCGCAGTTGAAGGTGCTGGGAAACCGGCTTTGGGTCATTTGGATTAAAACTCGCCTTTGAAAGTCCGGCTGAAATCCCTACAATCCCTACATGACTTTTCGTAAAGCTTCCGCGGTAAATCCCCTTATCCAGCTCTTGTCTTATCTTCAATCCCGTGAAGATTTAAAAGGCCGTATCAAACACATTGAATCCATCCCGGCCATCAGCGCGCGGTACCAGGCTTGGCCCAAGACACTCAATAAAGACTTGGTTCACGTTTTAGAAAAAGCCGGGTTCGACGCTTTGTACCTGCATCAGGCTCAGGCTTTTACGGCCTTGCAGGCGGGAAAGCACGTGGCGGTCACCACACCGACCGCTTCGGGCAAGACTCTTTGCTTTAACCTGCCGGTCATGCAAAGCGTTATGGAAAACTCGGAGGCCCGGGCCCTTTATCTTTATCCCATGAAGGCTTTGGCGCAGGACCAGCTGAAGACCTTGCAGGAATGGGGAGGTCGTTTAAAAACCTCAAAACTTTCTGGCTTTAGCGCGGAGATATACGACGGCGATACGCCAACGGGAGTTCGCGCCAAAATCCGCAAGAATCCACCCAATATCATCCTCACCAATCCGGACATGCTGCATCTGGGTATTCTGGCTTTTCATGACGGCTGGTCGGACTTCTTTAAAAACCTCCAATACGTGGTGGTGGATGAAGCCCATAGCTACCGAGGTATTTTTGGCTCTCATGTGGCCCATGTACTGCGGCGCCTGCGGCGCATCTGCCGTTATTACGGTTCCAATCCCCAATTCATTACCTGTTCGGCCACATTGGGCAATCCCGAGGAGTTCTTAGGCGGGCTGACGGGGCTCGATTTTGAAATTATTTCCGAAACCGGCGCGCCGCAAAACGCCAAGACCTTTGTGTTGTGGAACCCCGATACCACTTCTCCTTATACGGAAGCCACGACGCTCTTAATTGAATGTCTTAAGAACAACATGAAAACCATTGTGTTTACCAAGGCCCGAAAGATCACCGAACTCATCAGTATGTGGGTTACCCAAGCCCGACCCGAATGGGCGGCGGAAATTAAAAGCTACCGGGCCGGTTATTTGCCGGAGGAACGGCGGGAAATTGAGTCCAAACTTTTTAAGGATGAACTGAGGGCGGTTATTTCCACATCGGCTTTGGAAGTGGGCATTGATGTGGGCGGGTTAGACGCCTGTATTTTGGTGGGCTATCCGGGAACTATGATTTCTACCTGGCAGCGCTCGGGCCGGGTGGGGCGGGGGGAAGCGCCGTCGGTGGTTTTTTTGGTGGCCATGGCGGACGCCATGGACCAGTATTGGATGAAACACCCCAAAAAGTTTTTCACCATGAAACCCGAATCCCTCATGGTAGGGTTTGAGAACGAAAACATTGCCGTAAACCATTTGCGATGCGCGGCATCGGAAGTTCCTTTGACCAGCGCGGACGAAACAATTTACGGCAGGTTGTTTAACCAACTGCTTCCACCGATGGTGAAGGAAGGCCAGGTATTGGAATCGTCTCAGGGAGACAAGTGGCTGGTGACGGACAAGAACCCCCAGCGCAATATCAACATCCGCGACGCGGGCGAGGGATACCAGATTGTTTATCAGCAGACAGGCGAACTGATCGGCACCATCGACGGCATGAGGGCTTTTCGCGATTGCCATCCGGGTGCGGTTTATCTGCACCAAGGCACCCAGTACGTGGTGAAAGAGCTTCAGTGGGAAACGCACAAGATCATCGTCAATGACGAGCCGGTGGATTACTACACCCAGGTTAATTACGAAGAAGAAACTGAAATTCTGGAAGAGATGCAAAGACGATCTTTAGGTGACGGGAAGGCTCAATGTGCTATTAAGTGGGGAAAAGTTAAAATCACCCAAAAATTTATCAATTATGAAGTGCACCGCATTGTGGACCAGTCGCTGGTTTCGACTTACCCGCTGACCCTGCCGCCGCAGACATTTGAGACAAGAGCCTTGTGGATGATCCTGCCGGATTATTTACAGCGAAACCTGATACCCGAAAAAATCCATTTCATGGGCGGCCTGCACGCCGCCGAGCACGGCACCATCGCAATGATGCCGCTTCACGTGGTTTGCGACCGATGGGATCTGGGCGGTATTTCCACGCCGGCGCACCCGCAGGTGCCACAGCCGGTTATTTTTATTTATGACGGCTATCCGGGTGGGGTGGGGTTGACCGAGCGGGCTTATGAAACCATGGAACAATTGCTGGCGACAACCTTTGAAATGATTCGGGACTGCGAATGCGAGGACGGCTGTCCTTCCTGTGTGCAGTCCCCCAAGTGCGGAAGCGGCAATCATCCCCTGGATAAAAAGGGAGCGTTGTTAATTCTGGGCTATATTTTGGGTCGAACGGATAAGAAACCTGTTAAAGGCGGAGTGCCTTTTGATCCAATCGGGACCTCATTAATACCAAATTTAAATGGACTATCCCCGCAGGGGATTCGAATCCAAAACGCTTTGAATGTTGATAAATCTCCTGCAGGGATTCGGGTACAATCGGAGCGAGTTATGGAACCTACATCAGGGCCGAAGCCCGGCCCACAAATTAAAACCGAACCACCTCCCCTTAAAACGGGGCCGGTGGTGTTTGACATTGAAACCCAATACCTTGCCGCTGAAATCCCCGGCGGCTGGTCCAACCTGCCGGGCATGAAGCTTTCCTGTGCGGTGGTTTACGACGTGGATCAGGCCAAGTATTACACCTATATAGAATCCAACGTGAAGGATCTCATCGCCCATCTGCAGGCTTCCAGCCTGGTGATCGGTTTTAATACCCTTCGGTTCGACTACGGTGTGTTACAGGGTTATACAAGGGAACTGCTCGCCAAACTACCGTCGTTGGATTTGATGGCTGATTTACAGAAAAAGCTGGGTCACCGGTTATCCCTTGCCCATTTAGCCGAACATACTTTGGGCGGGGCGGAAAAAAGCGCGGATGGGTTGTTAGCGGTTCAATGGTGGCGTGAAGGCAAATATCAACAGGTCATTGATTACTGTCAGATGGACGTGAAGTTAACCCATGACCTTTGGAAATTCGGCCAGGATAATAAACACGTGCTCTTCGCCCATAAACAAAGCGGTGAAATTTTGAAATGTCCGGTGAGTTGGTAGGAACCCCGGTTTTCCCGGTGAATGTACCCGAATGCCTGGTGAAGGTGCCGGTTTAGCCGGTGAATGTCATCCATTTCTTGGTAAAGATACCGGGTTTCCTAGTGGGGCGGGTCATTTTAAAACCGGCAGACCATAAGGGCCAGATAGGCGATATAAACAAAAAGCCCGATGGTTCCAAAGTAAGCCAATAGAATGGCTGTTTTTTTTAGAACATCCTGAGTGGGGAAGCGTAAAAGATAGGTCATGGGTCAGCTCTTCGTTAAAATAAGTCTACTCTTGGACTTTTATCCTTTCAACTGATTGTGAAAATTCCATTGAAAGGTGACAATGTGTACGTTATATGGTACGCTTTAGGCAGAGGCGAACAATGACCACATTAACCGCAAGCAAAGCCAGGGCTAATTTATTTAAGTTATTGGATCAAACTGCTAAAACCCATATACCGGTGCAGATCACCGGTAAAAGGGCTAATGGTGTGCTGATCTCTGAAGAGGATTGGAATGCCATCCAGGAGACGCTTTATCTTTTAAGTGTGCCGGGCATGAAAGAATCGTTGGTGAAGAGCATGAAGGCCCCCTTGAAAACCTTTAGCAAAAAGCGCCCATGGTGAGTTGGGAACTTGTTTTTAGTAAAGACGCCCAAAAAGACGGAATAAAAATAAAACGAGCGGGCTTACAAAAAAAGACAGACCTCCTTTTGGATATTCTGGAAGCTGATCCCTTTTCCAATTATCCGCCTTATGAAAAACTCATCGGGGATTTGAATGGTTTTTATTCTCGTCGGATTAGCATACATCATCGTTTGGTTTACCGAATCGATAAGGAAAACCGTCGAGTTTATATCGACCGCATGTGGACGCATTACGAGTGAACACCAACCAGATCAATTACCTCAATATCGGTCTGATGTTTCTCTCGGGGGTGCTGGGGTTTGCCTATCCCTTTGAAACCTTTCTTTTTGTTTATACCGTTCTGGGCCCCCTGCATTATTTGACCGAAATTTCCTGGTTGCACGAGCGCAATTACTACACGAAAGGACGGTATGACTATCTCTTTTTAATCGGGGCGGCTGTTTTATTAACCATCGCCAATTTAAAAATCATTCCGGGGCTGTCTTCCCACGTACCCGAATGGGCGGTCTTTGCCGCGTTAGGCGCGGCCCTGGCTTTTGTGATTTTTAAAACTACTTTGGCCCGTTGGATGATGGTGGCAGTTCTGGCTTTGGCGGGGGTTTTTATCGCCACGGCGCCCTGGTTTGGGCTTGCCTTCGGAATCTTTTTACCCACGCTGGTGCATGTTTTTGTTTTCACAGCCTGTTTTGTTTTGGCCGGCGCTTTAAAAAGCCGAAGCCTGTCGGGCTATTTATCCCTGGGTGTTTTTTTCCTGATCTCGCTTTCTTTTTTATTCTTTCATCCGGCTCATACGGGTTATGAAGTGGGGCAATATGTTTCGAATAATTATGGAATGGTTCAGGACAACGGATTATTGACCAGCCCTTTTTTAGCCGTGAATTATTATTTCGCTAAAATTTTCAACTTTACCGGATTTTCTCTGCCCGCCGCGTCGGTGGCGGGGGACGCCTCAATTATTAATACATACCTCTATCACAATCCTATCGCCCTGGCGCTCATGTCTTTTATCGCTTTCGCTTATAGCTATCACTACTTTAATTGGTTCTCGAAGACTTCCATTATTCGCTGGCATGAAGTGCCCAAAAGACGTTTAGCGGCGGTGGCGGGGCTTTGGCTGGCGTCCTTGGCGCTTTACGCCTACAACTACGCGGTGGGATTACGCTGGTTGTTTTTTCTCAGCCTCGCCCATGTACTGTTGGAGTTTCCTTTAAACCAGATCACTTTTTATCAAATTGGTAGGGAGCTAAGCGGCCGATTGATCAAAGTTCAAAAACAAAATTCTCGGGATAACTCCTAGTCCCGGTAGCGGTTATACTATTTTGGCTTCACAGTTAAAAAATTGAAATAGGATTTGTTTTGCATACACCCAGTAAAAAAACTCTTATTGTTGTTTCGCTCATTGTTTTGGGTGTGATGGTTTTGGCATTGGCTACATTTTTGCTGAGCGATATTTCTAAGCTGGTAGATGTGTTTCACCATTTAGAAATGATCCAGATGATCTTTGCGCTTCTTGCCACGGGGACCGCCTATTTAGCCTTTACTCTTTCTTTCCGTGCGCTTTTTCAAATGACGCCTTATCGGATCGCGTTTCCCAAATTTTTTTCCATCATGTTTATTTCGGCGACGGTCAATTTCATTATTTCTTCCGGCGGTATGTCCAGCATCGCCATCCGTGCTTTTCTTTTAAAACACGAAAAAGTGCCTTATTCAGTGACCATTCCTTTGTCTTTCGCCCAGAACATGATTTTCAATCTGGTCCTTTCTTGTGTTTGTTTTGGAGGGTTGATTTATTTACATCAACACCCGGCGTTTGTGGGCGGGCCTAAAGAGTTGATGATTTTTTTCTTCATGGGTAGTCTTTTCTTAGTCGTCGGTTTGATGGTCCTCATCTTTTTTAATAGTGGTTTTCGCCGCTGGTTTTTACGTCTGATTATTAATATTGGGAATTGGATCAATCGTAAAATTCTGCGCAAGCAGACAAAGAACAAGCATTTGGTGGAGCTCCGCAATAAGCTGGAAACCTCCATAGCGTTTCTTCATAAGGGGTGGATTCATCTTTTTGTGGTTTTTTTCTGGGTGTCGATGGACTGGTGTTTTACAGCTCTAACACTTTTTTTCTGTTTCCGCGCGGTAGGGGTGGACCTGCCCCTGGGTCTTTTAATGGTGGGCTTTACGGTCATGTTTCTATCATCCAATATCAACCCGGTGCCGGCGGGCTTAGGGGTGAGCGAATCGCTTTTGGCCCTTACTTTTAAACTATTGGGAGTGAGTTTTGAAAAAACCCTTGTAGCCGCCATTCTCTTTCGTTCCGTGTTCTTTATTCTTCCCATAGCCATTTCAACCGTGCTCTATCTAGACACCATGAGGTCTTTTCTTAAGACTCATGCCGTTGAAGAAAAAAAGCACGCTAAACCTAAATCCCGTTAAAAAGCCTTAAAAACCCCCTAAAATCATCTCGTTTTAAATAGGGTAAATTTTTGATTTGACTTGATACAAACCGACTCATATAATCTATTTAAGAAGTTTAGAATATATAAAATTAGTAGTGAGATTTTATAAAGACATGAAGTAGTCCCCTGCAAGGGACAAGCCCCCCAATGGGGGCCAAGGAGGCAGTTATGGAAAAGCTACCATTCGGTTATGAAGAAAAATCTTTGGGTACTTATCTAAAAGAGATCGCCCGCGTTCCTCTTCTCACTCCCGAAGGAGAAAAAGAATTAAGCCGCCAAGTCCACAAGGGCGATGAAAAGGCGCTCAACCACCTGATTGAAGCGAACCTTCGCTTTGTGGTTTCCATTGCCAAGGGTTATCGCAACCGTGGTTTGACCTTCTTAGATTTGATCAACGAGGGAAACTTGGGTTTGATGAAAGCCGCCCGCACTTTTGACCCTGAACGGGGTGTGAGGTTTGTGTCTTACGCCGTATGGTGGATCCGCCAATCCATTTTGGCTGCCATTCTGGATAAGGGCGATATTGTGCGCGTGCCACAAAGCCAGACGAAAAAAATCCGTCGCATTAATAAAAAGGTGCAGGAATTGCAGCTGAAAAAAGGCCGGGTTTTAACGGATAACGAGGTTATGAAAAAGGCCGATATTAGCCGTGAAACCTTGAACGAAGTTCAACAATTCAGCCACGGTTATTTGAGTCTCGATACGACGGTCATCGGGGATAGTGAAAAACCAATTATGGATTTTTTGCAGGATCCTAAAGACGCGGAAGTTTTTGAAAAGCAAATGATGGACAGCGAATTGGTCGGCAAGATTCAAACAGCCTTGAATCAGTTAGACCAGCGCGACGGCCAGGTGCTCAGCTGGCGCTTTGGGCTGGACGGCCAGGGCGGCCAAACTTTGGATGAGATCGGCAGACGTTTGAAGATTTCCAAAGAACGGGTTCGTCAGATTGAAGAGCGTGCGATGAAAAAAATCCGCAACTCGAAAGACTCTGAACTTTTAAAAGACTATTTCGTGGCGTAAAAGTAGTTCAATAAAAGTAAAGGGAAGTCATGGAAGTCGATAGAGAACATCCGGTTTATACCATCAGCGTGGTGGCCCAACTGCTCCAATTGCACGAACAAACCATTCGGCAATATGAGCGGTTAGGGCTTATCTCGCCCTGCCGAACCATCAGAAAAACAAGACTTTATTCCCAGTGCGACATCGAACGGCTCGATTGCATCATGTACCTCGTCAAAACCTGCGGAGTCAATTTAGCGGGTGTTCAGATTGTGGTTCGTTTGTCACTGCAACATCCGGAGATTGAGGATCGTCTAAAAAATAAGAAATTCAATTCACAGGATTTTCTGTAACTCCTGACGACAAAAA
>Ga0302155_10000824_pt1 | contig 23322 bp, 18 predicted proteins | sample I_Bog_N3_1_FD_193508 | JGI IMG/M metagenome (GOLD analysis project Ga0302155, IMG submission 193508) | Peat permafrost microbial communities from Stordalen Mire near Abisko, Sweden - I_Bog_N3_1 | ecosystem: Environmental > Terrestrial > Soil > Wetlands > Peat | place: Sweden: Abisko, Stordalen...
GCAACCCTACGTGTTTTTTACCACCCGCTCGCTGGGGATGACCGCCGCGATGCGCTGGACCGCCAAGGACGGCAGCCATTATGTGATTGGCCATGACGTCGATTTGCTCGACTTGTCGCGTTATACCACGAGCCTGAAGATTGGCGCGCGCGGCTCCGTGGCGTTGATGAATGACGATGGCGCACTGTTGGCGCTACCGTATGCGCAGAATTTGGTGACCGACGCGCAATTCAGAGCCGCGATGCAAAAAACCGCCACCGCCGATGGCTTGGCGGGGCCCGAAGCCGGTTTTGATGCCTGGCGGCGTGCAGGCCGGCCAAATGGTCAAGTTCAGGCGTTTGTGTTTGGCTTGCAACCCTGGTTTAGCCTGTTCAGTCCCACCATGCTCGGCGGCCAGCGGGTTTGGCTGGGTGTGTTTGCCCCGGGGCAAGACTTTATTCCGGGCAACGCGCGCGATCTGTGGATGTTGTTGTTGATCTCTGCGGCTGCGCTGGCGATCGGTTATTTGGTGGCCTTGCGCATGGCCTACCGTTTCGCGTTTCCATTGAAGGCGCTGGCGCGTGACAGCGAGCGCATCGGCAGTCTGGAGTTGGGCGATATTGTGGCTTTGAGCTCGCGCCAGGCGCCCTGGCGCGAGGTGCGACAGTTGGCCGAAGCGCATGAGTCTATGCGGCTGCGCTTGCTGGACGCCAAGCACTCATTGGAACAGGCAAACCAGCAATTGGAGGATAAGGTGGCGGCGCGCACCAGCGAGCTATCCCATCAGGCGGCCTTGCTCGGCGCCTTGCTGGACTCGATTCCCAATCCGATTTTCTACAAGGGCGCTGACGCGCGCTATCTCGGTTGTAACCTGGCTTATGAGCAGGCGTTTGGGGTGGCGCGCGCCAGTTTGATCGGGCTGTGCGTGTTTGACCTCGACTTCTTGTCGCGCGCGCAGCGTGAGGTGTTTCATGCCGATGATCAAGCGGTAATCCACGAGTGCGGCCGTCGAATGCGCGACGAAACGCTCCGTTTTGCCGATGGACACATGCATCATGTGTTGTATTCGGTCAGTGGTTTTCGCGATAGCGATGGATCGCCCGGTGGGGCCATCGGGGTGATTGTCGATGTTAGCAAGCTGAAGGCCGCGGAGCAGCAAGCACGTGACGCGCGCGAGGTTGCCGAAGCCGCAACCCAGGCCAAGGCGGAGTTTCTGGCGAATATGAGCCATGAGATTCGCACCCCGATGAATGCCATTATCGGTATGACGCAATTGGCGTTACATACCGAGCTCACCCCACAACAGCGCAATTATCTGGATAAGGTCAACGGCGCGGCTAACGGGCTATTGGGGCTGATTAACGATATTTTGGATTTCTCCAAGATCGAAGCCGGCATGCTGTGCTGCGAGCGTACTGAATTCTCTCTGGAGCAGGTGATTGAGCAGGTCGCCGATCTGGTGGCATTGCGTGTGCTCGATCAGGGGTTGGAGTTTTTATTCGATGTCGCCAGCGATGTGCCACTCTTTCTGTTAGGCGACCCGCTGCGCCTGGGGCAGGTCCTGAATAATCTGGTGAGTAATGCGATCAAGTTTACCGATAGCGGCGAGGTGACGCTGGCGGTGGCTAAATTGAGCGAAACTGTGTCTGAAGTGGTGCTTGGGTTCGAAGTGCGCGATACCGGAATTGGCATGCAGCCGGCAGAGCTCGAGAGGATCTTTAGCGCATTTTCTCAGGCGGATAGTTCGACTACGCGCCGTTATGGCGGCACTGGTCTGGGGTTATCGATCAGTAAACGCATTGTCGAATTGATGGGCGGGCAGGTGGCGGTAAGTAGCCAGCCCGGAGTGGGGAGCTGCTTCAGTTTCAGTGCGCGCTTTGGCTTGGCCACCCGCCCGCCCGGGCAGGCTCGCGCGCAGGTGTCTCAGCACGAGGCCCGAGAAATGTCGGTGTTGGTGATCGATGACAATGCCGCGGCGCGCGAAGTATTTGAACATATGCTGCGCTCGCAAGGGTTTCCAACGCGCGCGCTCGCGAGCGGCGCGGCGGCTCTGCGTGAATTAGCCCGTGCCGAAGAAGCCGGCTCGCCCTATCAGGTGGTACTGATCGATTGGCAAATGCCGCAGATGGATGGGGTGCAAACCTTGCGTTGTATTCGGCAGTCGGGCGCGCGCCACCCTCCGGCCTGCTTGCTGGTTACCAGCCACGATCGTGATCGCCTGGCACTGGCGCTAGGCGATACGCCGGTCGATGGTCTACTGGACAAACCCACAACGGCCTCGGCTTTGCTCGATGCGATTCAAGGTGCTTATCGGGACCGCGCGCCGCTGACGCGCCTGGTCGCGCGCGGCGCCGAGTTTGATTGGCTGAAACTGCGCGCCATGCTCAGCGATGCGCCGGTGCTGCTGGTGGAAGACAACCCGACCAACCAAGAGCTGGCCCGCGAGCTGCTGAATAAAGTCGGGATTAACCCCGACCTGGCCATAAATGGCCAAGAGGCACTGAGAAAAGTGCGCCAGCGCGACTATGCGCTGGTATTGATGGATTGCCAGATGCCGATCATGGGAGGGCTGGAGGCGACTCGGCAGTTGCGCGCCGATCCCAAGTTCCAGGCGTTGACGATTGTCGCTATGACCGCCAGCGCCATGGCGGGTGAGTCTGAAAAATGCCGGGCCGCCGGCATGAATGATTACTTGTCGAAACCAATCAATATCAGCGATTTTTATCGTATGCTAACTCGATGGATTACACCGGATCAGACTTTTCCCTTCGAGAGCCAAGCGCGTGAGCCGCGACCCGCGTTGAATCCGCTTGCGGTCGAAGAAGCAATGCATGTCTTGGCCGGCCAGTTGAACCGTAACGATGCCAAAGCGAGTCGCGGCGCGACCGAGTTGAAGTTATTGCTGGCCGAGACCGAGGTGGCGGAGTTGGCGATGCGCGTGGCGCGTCACGCCAGTCAATATGACTATGACTCCGCACTGACCGCGCTGCATCGATTGGCCGCATCGTTAAGCGTGGAGTTGGACGTTTGACGTTAACTAGAAGAGGCTCCCCATGGTCGATTTGCGTCACCGCCCCAATATCTTGATTGCCGATGATGTGCCGGAAAATATTGAGTTGTTGGTGTCCATCCTGGAAAACGATTACGACATTCGGGTGGCATCAAACGGCGAAACGGTACTGAAAATTGTTTACTCCGATGTGCCGCCTGATTTGATTCTGCTCGATGTGATGATGCCGGGTTTGAGTGGGCATGAGGTGTGTCGCCGTATCAAGGCTAATCCGGATCGGCGCATGATCCCGGTGATCTTTGTCACCGCCATGTGCTCGGTCGAGGCTGAACAGCTTGGGCTGGAAATTGGCGCGGTGGATTATATTACCAAGCCCATCAGTCCACCTGTGGTCAAGGCGCGGGTACGAACCCATCTTGCGCTCTATGACCAAACGCGCGAATTGGAACGAATGGTGACGCAGCGGACGTTGGACTTGCTGACCTCGCGCCAGCAAATTATTCGCCGCCTGGGACGCGCGGCGGAGTTTAAAGACAATGAAACCGGCAATCATGTAATTCGCATGGCGCATTACGCGTGCTTGATCGCCGATGCCGTCGGGCTTGGCTGCGCGACGCAAGAGGTGATTCTGCAAGCCGCGCCGATGCACGATATTGGCAAGATCGGCATTCCTGACAGTATTTTACTTAAACCGGGAAAATTGAGCGCCGAAGAGTGGGTGCTGATGAAACGTCACCCCAGCATGGGGGCGGAGATTATCGGCCTGCACGATGATGATCTGCTCAAAACCGCGCGGTTGATTGCGTTGACGCACCACGAACGCTGGGATGGCGCCGGCTATCCACAGGGCTTGAGCGGCGAAGCCATACCCTTGGTCGGCCGGATTGTCGCCGTGGCCGATGTGTTTGACGCGCTGATTTCGGTGCGTCCCTATAAGGCGGCGTTTCCCGTCAGCGATGCGCTCGGCTATATGACCGAGCAGTCGGGGCGACATTTTGACCCAGTGTTGATTCCGGCTTTGAACCATGTGCTGCCGCAGATTCTGAAAATTAAAGAAAATTACGCGGATGAATTGGGGGCTATAGCGGATGAATAGCGCTATGTGCCCAGGCGGTTGGTGAAGGTGGTTTGCAATGATTTCAGAAGACCCGGCAAAGCCGGGCCTCCGCGCAAGTTATTGATTCACTGCCTGCCCATCGGTTCCCGTTCCCCCCGACCCGCTTAGAATTCAGACCAGTTCTCCTCCGCGCTTCGGCTGGCGAGCGGACCGGTAGCGACCGCCACCGGGCGCGTCTCGTGCTTGACCAGTGGGAGAGGGCGCTTCAGCGGCGGGTGCGCGCTGGCCTTGGGTTTGGACGAAGCCGCTGGCTGCGCGGGCGCGATCGGCGCGGCATGGCCCGACGAGGTGATGCGGAAGCGGCCAACGGATTGCAGCAGGCCTTGCGCTTGCTCCTGTAGTGCCATCGATGAGGCCGCGGCCTGCTCAACCAGCGCCGCGTTCTGCTGGGTGGCATCGTCCATCTGCGCGACCGCGATATTGATTTGTTCGATGCCGGCGCTTTGTTCGTTCGATGCGCGTGAAATATCCGTGATGATTGAGTTGACCCGGCGCACGCTATCGACCACTTCGCTCATGGTCGAACCGGCGCGGTTGACCAGGGTGCTGCCCGTGGCAATTTTATCCACCGAGTCATTGATCAGGATCTTGATCTCCTTGGCCGCCGCCGCCGAGCGCTGCGCCAGATTACGCACTTCTCCCGCCACCACCGCGAAACCCCGCCCTTGCTCACCGGCGCGCGCGGCTTCGACCGCGGCGTTCAACGCTAGAATGTTGGTCTGGAACGCAATGCCGTCGATGACGCCAATGATGTCGACCACTTTCTTCGAGCTCTGGTTAATGTCGTCCATGGTGGTGACTACTTGGTCGACCACTGAGCCTCCTTTTTCCGCCAGACTGCTGGTGTTGTCCGAAACCTGGCTGGCTTCGCGCGCGTTATCGGCATTTTGTCTCACGGTGGTGGTGAGCTGCTCCATGCTCGAGGCGGTTTCTTCCAAACTGGCGGCCTGCTCTTCTGTGCGTTGCGACAGGTCGAGGTTGCCGCTGGTAATTTCTTGTAGCGCCGTCGAAATCGAGTCCACGCTGGAGTGAATGTCACGCACGATATCTTGCAAGCCCTGGTTCATGCTGCTTAGGGCGGTCATCAATTGACCGGTTTCGTCGCTGCTGCTGACGGTGATCTTGCGAGTCAGGTCGCCGGCGGCCACCCCTTCAGCCACGCTGATCGCTTCGCGAATCGGCCGTACCACCGAGCGAGTGATCAGCCAGGCGGCGAGCATGCCGCTGATCAGGGCGAATACGCCCAGAATGATCAGCGCCAGACGCGCCGAGCCAAAGGTGTCGAGTACCATGCTGTAGCGCTCGCGCATCTGGCTGAGCTGTTGATCCTTGAGGTCGGTGGCCAGCTTGCGTTCTTGTAATTGCACCGGCTTGATCGCTTGGTTGTAATAGGCAAAGGCCTGATCGTTTTTGTTGGCATAGGCCAGAGCAGAAACTTGGGCCAGCCTGGGCCTCAGTTGTGTTTCCTGGGCGCGAATACCTTCGACCCATAAGCGCGCGCTGGGATTGTCAGTGACCTGTGTGCTCAGTTGCTCTAGCGTGTCATCGATGATTTTGTTCTGCGCTTCGACCAGCGCCTGTTGCTGATCCATCTCTTGCTTGGTGGTGTACAAAATCAGATCGCGCACTCCAATGCCTCGCTGGAGTAAGGCTTGATAGATGTTGCTGGCGTTGGATAGGGTGCTGAAGTTGCGGTTGATTAACTGGTCGGTTTCGTCGCGGATCGACATCATGCCGTACACGCCCAGGGTGGCGATGATGAACATCAGGAGAAACATAAAGCTGAAGCCCAATCCCAGCCGGGTACTGATTTTCAGATTACTCATTCTCTATCCCTTTCTGAAACGTAATTCTCCGTGGAGTGTGGTTGAGAGCCGAGCGAGGCTGGCTGAACCGAGTTGCGATGCGTAGTACAAGCCTTGGGTTGACGGACCCATGACTAAGGTATCGGAGGCTCCGCTGGAGGCGGGCACGGTGGGTTGTCTCTATTTATGCACAAAAAATCTTTTATGAAAATATCGAGTCAATAAGCATATTGTAGGTAGTGGAATTCGGTTTAGCACTGTCAATGGTGTTTTATGAAGAATATTTTTTGCGAATTTATTGGATAAGATGAGCGGTAGTGACGGGAGGGACGGGTTTGGGACAAAAAAAGAGCCGCTGGTGAGCGGCTCGAATCCGTTAACAAATCAACTTACCTGTGTTTTTGCCCGGTTAACTCAATTGTTAACCACTCAACGGGTGAAAACAGGCTCCAATACTGCCCGATTGCCTGTGACAAGTGGCGATTGTCGTGTAATTTCTTAGGATTTATCGGCTATGCTTGATGGTGAATTTACATGGCATAAGTTTAACTATCTATTTTTTATGTATTTTAGTAGTGAATAAACCTGGCTAATTGTATTTTTTTGGTGGTAAAGATTGGTGTCGTTGCGCGGACTTATAAAGTCGCACTTTGGCAACAGTTGCGGCGCGCTAGAGGGGAGAGTGTGACCCACGGCGCAACGGGTCGGACCGGGAGTGCGGGCGCGAGGTGCGCGAGCCTCGGTTTGTTGGTACAGTGCGGGTGGACCTGGCACGATTTTCTCTGGGTTGCTGCGGTTACGCTGCCCTTGGCGCCGCGCGGTTTGTGGGTGAATGCAAACAAACTGTCAGCGGTGCTTCGCTTTTTCAAGGGTTTTGGCATAAGATACGCCCTCTGCCGTCCCACTGGGTGGCGACTACGGCACAGGGTTGCATTTCGACGTGCAGACAACAGACGGGCGGCAAGTTCTGCCCGGCGCATTAACCGACTAGATTGAAGTTCATGAAGCCAAATACTGAAACGGCACTTGGCGCCGCTCTCAAATCCGCAGTCCAGAGTCTGAGCAAGAAGAAGCAGACTGAGATGATCGCGGAGCACGTTTACAGCAAGTTCGAAGTGTTCCGTCAATTCCGTCCACTGGCTTTGGGTATCCACGAAAGCCTGATTGCTGCTTTGCCTCAATTCGATCCGGTGCTGATTTCGCGCGTGGTGGCCAACCATTGCCGTAAACCGCGTTATATCAAATCGCTGGCACGCGGAGGTAAACGCTTTGACCTGTCGGGCAAACCTCAGGGCGAAGTTCGGCCTGAGGAGAAAAAAGCCGCCGAGCTGCAATCGGCCATAAAGTCGGCGCCAAAGCCACCGACCGCCGAGAAAGAAGCCGCGCCAGTCGCCGAGCCCGTGATCGCACCGGTTGCCGTCACAACGCCCGAGGAGGCGGTTGTGGCCTGCTCCAGCGAGGCTCAGCCTAGCGAGTAAGGCGAAGCCCTCGTGAAGTAAAAAACCCAGCATTCAGAAATGAAGCTGGGTTTTTTGTTGGCAGCCCGTATGCTGGCGCGCAAGGTGTCTGATGCCTGCGGATCAGTGGCGCCGTCGCCAAGATATTTCGGATGAGCGGGCTGTTTGCGTGTAAGCACTGCGCGCGGCGGCCGCTTTAGCAGGGTGATCCAAGTCGCGCGCGGGTGGCGGTAATGGCTCGCTGCAGAACTTACAGAAACGAGCATCCCAGTCATGCCCTTCGCTAAAGCAGTGAGGGCAGAGTCGGGTCGCGGAGCGTTGGCGCGGGTCACTGTTGCGCGCAATTGACGCGCTGACGATGCCGGTAGGGACGGCGATGATGCCGTAGCCCATGATCATCACAATGCTGGCCAGGCATTGTCCCAGTGGGGTTTTGGGGGTGATGTCGCCAAACCCTACGGTGGTCAGGGTGACAATGGCCCAATAAATACTCACCGGAATGCTGGTAAATCCATTGGCCTCGCCTTCAATGACATACATCAGGGTGCCGAGTACCACGGCCAAGACCAGGACGACCCATAAAAACACCACGATTTTGCGCTGGCTGGCGCGCATGGCTTGGGCCAGTTCCTGGGCTACGCTCAGGTAGCGTGTCAGTTTGAAAATTCGGAACATACGCAACAAACGCAGAATGCGCACTGAAGATAAAAAGCGGCTTTGCGGCACGAACAGCGAGATGACCTGCGGGAGTATCGCCAGCAGGTCGATGACGCCAAAAAAGCTGCGCGCATACTTGAGAGGCTTGGGCGCGCATAACAGGCGCAGTAGGTATTCGATGCTGAACAGGCCTGTCAGTGTCCAGTCGAGCAGATTTAATGGCACTGCGTAGTTGTTGCGGATACTGGCGACGCTTTCCAGGGTTACCGTCAGGGCGGATAACAGGATCGCGGCGAGTAGCGCCGAGTCGAATAATTGGCCGAGCGCGGTGTCCGCCTCGAAAATGATGATGTAGAGTTTGCGTCGCCAGCCGGCGCGCGGAGCTTGCAATGGATGCATGGATAAAGAGGCTCTAGGGTTAAAGTAAGGGCCAATCAGCGGCCCGGACCGCCATCCTATTCGAACTATATGCTACCTTAATTGATGTTGTTCTTTGGTTTGCCTGTTCACACCGGAAGATTGCATTACAATCCAGACATGAAATCATTCGCTCCATTATTCCTGATGTTGGCGCTGGGCGGCCTCGGTGGCTGCGCGGGTCTTCAGTCCGCTTTGTTTCCGGCGTCGGAACGAACGGCTGTATCCGCTAAACAAGATCGGGCCAGCCAGATTTTGATTGAGGCCAATCGCCTGGCCGACCGGGTAAAGAATGGTGAGTTGACACGCCTGCAGGCCGCTGATCAACTCAACCTAGTGCGTTTGCGTCTGGTGGGCGCAAATCAGGTAGATGATTCGACCTTTGCCAGTTATCGCTACTTGGCGAAGCAACGTGACTTGGGGTTGTTGACCCAGGAACAATCGCACGCCAAGTTGGAAACGAGATTACGCGATTGGCAGCAACGCTGGCCGCGCATGTCCAAGCGCCCTGCCGATCCGGCGTTTACCAATTTTTTGTTGCGTCTGTATGATCTGCCTCCGTTAGGACAGTAGCGCTATGACCGCCAAACCCGTTGCGTTATGCCCTTGTGGACTGCCGCTGGCTTATGAAGCCTGCTGCGGCCGCTATGTTGACCATCCCGAAGTGCCTGCGCCCACGGCTGAGGCTTTGATGCGCTCGCGCTATTGCGCGTATACCCGGCGCAACGAAACCTATCTGCTGTCCAGCTGGCACCCTGATACCCGGCCTGATCGGCTGGATCTGTCGCAAGATGAAGGACTGATCAAGTGGCAGGGTCTAGAGGTGCTGGGGCGCGCGGCCGGGCAGGAGGGCGACCAGGAAGGCGTGGTTGAGTTTGTGGCGCGCTATAAGGTGGCAGGGCGGGCGCAACGCTTGCACGAAATCAGCCGTTTTGTCTGCCAGGATGGGCGCTGGTACTATTTGGACGGCGATATTAGCGACTAGCCGGTACTGGGCGCCCATTGCCTTCGGTTCTAACACATAAGCATAGTTGATTAATTTGATGTCGCTGTTTGCCGCGGATCAACTCTGGCACGATAAATCATTTTTCTTGCTTTTCTTCCATCTAAGCTTCTAATTAAGAGACCATGGCGAAAGACAAGGAGGGTGATATGGGAAACTCGCTGAAGGACCTATTGTCCGAGCTCGAGGCCTGTCGAGGCGAGTCGGCCGCAAGTAAACTGTTGGTTTGCGACACACCGCATACGTTGCTGATGCCGATTGATTTGCAAACGTGTCATGAGCTCAAGGCGCTGGCGCAGGTTTTCGACTGTGAGCCGCCGCACTTGGCGCTGTTGATTATGAAAGCCGCTTTGGTGGAGATTCATGCCGGACTGGATGACGATCTGGCTCGCCTGGCGCTGGAGGCGCGACACACGATGGGTGAAAGCTGTTCAACCGCGGCCTAGTGTCGCCAGATTAAACCGGGGCTAAGTGCTCCGGTTTGCTTTTGTACTGCGTGATTTTTAGGCAAAAAAAAGACGAAGCGGCAAGGGGGAACCGCAACGCCTTAAGAATTAAACTGGACTATAGGCCAGGGTCAGTTAAACCTGGCCCTAGTTCATGGTAGGACACTCAGACAAAATTGCGAGCCCTGATTTTGATCAAAACCTGGGGGGCCCGCCGCGGGCCGCTGCAGCCGCGGCACAGGGTTTGGCTGCCAGCATTAGGGTTTAGGCAGGGTGACGCCGCTTTGCCCCATGTACTTTCCTTGGCGGTCGCGGTACGACACATCACACACCTCATCCGACTCGAAAAATAGCACTTGAGCCACGCCTTCATTGGCATAGATTTTGGCCGGCAGCGGCGTGGTGTTGGAAAACTCCAGCGTGACATAGCCTTCCCACTCGGGTTCGAAGGGGGTGACGTTGACGATAATGCCGCAACGGGCATAGGTTGACTTGCCCAGGCACACCGTCAGAACCTGGCGCGGAATGCGGAAGTATTCCACCGTGCGCGCCAGGGCGAACGAATTGGGTGGAATAATGCAGCAACCATTGCCCGAGACTTCGACGAACGATTTTGGATCGAAATTCTTGGGGTCAACAATAGTGCTGTTGATATTGGTGAACACCTTGAATTCGTCAGCGCAGCGAATATCGTAGCCGTAGCTGGACGTACCATAGGAAATTACCTTCTGGCCGTCCACGTTCTTGATCTGGTTCGGTTCGAACGGATCAATCATGCCGTGTTCCGCTGCCATGCGACGAATCCACTTGTCGGATTTAATGCTCATTGCCGTGTCGTCCTGAAGATAAATAGTAAATAGAAGTAATTCTAACCGGCGGTGGTCAATCAGCGCCAGCCAAGCGCGCGTCGCGGCGTAAAAACCCGGTTAAAACTTGATCTGCGCGAATTGGTGAACAATCAACTCACTGTTATCTAGTTTATTCAACGAGCATCTGCTCTTATGATCGTGGTCATACATTCCCACTTGAGAGAGCATCATGAGTCAAACACGACAACCCGCGCTGTTTATTTCGCATGGCGCCCCGACTTTGGCGCTTGAGGATAGCCCGACCAGTCGCTTTCTTGAGGAGCTGGGGCAAACGCTGGAGCGTCCGGCCGCGATTGTCGTGGTATCGGCGCATTGGGAAACCCCGCAGGCGACCATTGGGGTGCATCCCACTCCAAGAACAATTCACGATTTTGGTGGCTTTCCGCAAGTGCTCTATACCTTGCGCTATCCGGCCAGTACGGATCTCGCCTTGGCGCAAACCCTGGAGCAGCGTTTGACTGACGCTGGGATCCCCGTGCATCGAGATACGGTGCGCGGCCTGGACCACGGCGCCTGGACGCCGCTGATGCGCATGTACCCCGAGGCCGATGTGCCGGTGGTTAACTTATCGTTGCCGCAGCAACTGGACGAGCCCGGTCTGCGTTCACTGGGGCGCGCGCTACGGTCATTACGCGCCGAGAATGTCTTGATCGTGGCTTCGGGTAGCTACACCCACAATCTGTGGGCCATGGAGCCGGAGGGCAGTGCGCCGCAATTCTGGGCGACCGAGTTTGCACAATGGGTGGATACGCGGTTGTTGCAACGGCGCGATCAAGAACTGGATGCATGGCAGCGCGATGCGCCGCATGCGCATGACAACCATCCGAGTATTGAGCATTTTCTGCCGTTATTTGTGGCGCTGGGCGCCGCCAGCGATGACGAGCCGGCGCGCAAACTGCACGACGACTGGCGCTACGGTTCATTGTCGATGGCCTGCTGGCGTTTCGACTGAGGCACTATGAGCCTGTCGGGCTAAAGTCCGACAGGCTCCTGGCCAGGGGGGGCTTAGGCCTGGTTAGGGTCCAGGCCGCCCAGGGCCTCGATCAGGGCTTCGACCAGCTCGCCCAGCTCCTCGCTCATCAGCGTGAAGGTGGCCTCGAACAGGCTGGCGCTGTCGTCGCCCGCCTGACTGGCTTCATCCTGCAGTACATCGAGAAACTGAATCCGCTTGAGTTGCAGCGTATCGGTCAACAAAAAGCGCACGCGCTCTTTCCAAATCAAGCCGACCTTGGTGGCTTGCTTGCCGGTGGCAATGTGCTGTCGAATCTCATCCGAAGTCAGGTCCATGCGCACACAGCGCACCACCGCGCCGTTTTCGCTGCTGTCCTTCAGCTCGCAATCCGCGTCCAGCTCAAAGCCTTCAGGCGCTTCGCCCGCCGCCAGCCAGTCGGTCATCGCGGTGTGCGGTGCGATCTGAGTGCGTGGCAGCGCCGCCGGGAACGGGGGCAGGGCCTCGCGCAGTTTGCTGACCAGCGCTTCGGCCTTGCTGGCGGTGCCGCTGTCGACCATCAGCCAGCGACGGCGCGTATCGAGATAGGCCGACATCCGGCTGGAACGCACAAAAGCGCGCGGCAGCAGGTCATCGGTCACTTGCTCCTTGAGCGCCTGCTTTTCCTTGCGTCCGACATTGCGGTGCTCGCGCTCTTCGATCTCGCTGGCCTTGATTTCGACAAAGTCGCGAATCACAGCGGCGGGCAATACCTTGTCTTCGCGCTTGAGCGAAACCAGGATATGTCCGCGCGTGCTGAATACCGGCTCGTCCAAGTGACTGGCGGGCCATACCCAGCCTTCAGTGAACCAGTCCAGGCCACTGCAAGCGTGAAAAGGGGTTTTATTAAGCGCATCAGATAGATGCGCCGCGTCCGGGGTCGATTCCCCGCTTAAACGATAGAATGAGAGTTGCTTAAACCACATAATTGTTTCATAATGCGCGGCCTCAGGGATCGGGATTGTACCGCAGAAGCGGGGCGGTCCGCAGGTTTTCTTGAGAAGCGGAAAACGGCATCGGGGTGTAGCTTAGCCTGGTAGAGCGCTACGTTCGGGACGTAGAGGCCGGAGGTTCGAATCCTCTCACCCCGACCAGTTTCGGCTTGAAATATTTCAAAACTTGGTGTAAATTGCGTGTCTCTTGCAGTGTGAGATATCGCAGGAATTCGGGGTGTAGCTTAGCCTGGTAGAGCGCTACGTTCGGGACGTAGAGGCCGGAGGTTCGAATCCTCTCACCCCGACCAGAATTCAAAAAAGCCTTGATCAAGCAAACGCATGCTCAAGGCTTTTTTAACAGGTTGGATTGCCGTTGTAGCTCAGTTGGTAGAGCAACTGATTCGTAATCAGTAGGTCGAGTGTTCGATTCACTTCAACGGCACCATAAAAATCAAAGGGTTACAGCGTTTATTCGTTGTAACCCTTTTTGTGTTTTTGGGCTGTGTAGCCACGGTGTAGCCACCTCAGGTCACTCCAAAACCTCTTATCTCCACGGTGGTATCTGAGAAAACGGCACGATTCATCTCCCCCGGGCGGTAGTACGGCAGGTGGGGTAGGGCTTTTTGTTGTGATCGGGCCGAAATGGATCGGGGGCGATTTTGCATGGAGCGGTTTTACTGAAGCTGGAACAGGCTAGGATCGATGCCAATCAATAGCGTATGGAACTACTTGGAAGGCTTCCTCAACGAAGAGGAGGCCGTCCTGAGCGATTTATCGCTTTTCCGCCAGTTCTTTACCGCATTGTTCGGGATCTATTTTTTTTAAGATTTCGATCTTCTCGGCGTCATCAAGCTTCAGGTACCGGTTTATAGACTCCCCGGCTAATGCGGTCTCCGCGCGGATCGTACGGCGTCTCTCCGGCACCGATTCGATCAAATAGAATTGGTGAAGCAGGCGGTTAAGATTCTTCAACGCATCGTACAGGTCAATGCCGAACCCTTTAACGGGTTTTATGCGCATTACAGACTGGGGTAGTACATATTCCACATCGAAGAATTCGCCGCGATCCAGCTTGTCTAAGATGTGGTGCAATATTTGATCCAGTCCTTCAAGCGGATTGCATAGATCCGCTTCAATCCCTCCGCTCCTGACGTCGCGGTTGAACGTATAAATCGCCTTGGCGACATTAAACTCCGATGTATACGGCCTACCAGGAGCCTCCGGCCCGAATGGCGTTTCACACCGCAATGAAAGCTCGTTGTCGATAGCACTGCTTTCCATCAGCACCATGGCTAAGGGTTCAAGGCTTTGCGGAGGAATGTTGTCGCTCTTTTGGATTTTCAGCGCCAACAGTACACTAGCGATTAGTGTAGCTATACGACCATATTGGTAGTTTTTCGCAGTTAATAAAAAAGCTTTTTCGAACTGTTTAATATACGACTCATCGACACGGCCCTTTTTTAGATCCCATTGAAATTTCTGGAGCACTATCTGTTGCAGAAATACCAGACCGCAGCATTGAACCAAACTCTCTGGGGTGCGTGTCACTTCATACGGTAAGCTTTCTGGATCAATATGGCCGATTGATTCCCTGTAACTGTCTAATATCGTTCGGAAATATTCACTCTGGACGAAGTCAACGTTGTACTCATCACAGTCCTGATTGCACACATAGTGCTGGCATAGATCTCGATGGCTTTTAAACAGCTTTTTCGTTTCAGGAAACGTCACCTGGCATGTGTTTTTACTTAACGCCTTGAATATTTTAAAGGTAACCTTTGCGGCCAGCAGTTTAAACCTTGCCTGTTGAACAATTTCCTTGGATTTCTCTATCCCTTTAAGTTCTTGGATCTCAGTGCCCAGGCTGGCGAGCATGTCCTCAATGGATTGCACCTTCGGGAACGAACGGTGATCGATCCGCCCCATCACAATCTTGAAGTCGGCACATTCAATCCCGTCTAACAGCTCAGTGATCCCCCCCTTTAACAGTTTAATGCAAGCAATCTCGGGCTGGTCCTGGTGCGCCACCCGGTCGAGGTAATGCAGAAGTTCTCGAGCGAACGCAATGCCTAGTACGTCTCGGCAAAATTGCAGCAACAACATGATTTGCGGCAAAGCGACTAACCAGAAAAAACACACCTCACCGTGCGCTCGCGACTCTGGCGAGTAAATGGGAATAGATTTCAAATGGGACAGCATGTTTTCAATTTTCAAGAAACATGCTTTTAAAAATTCTCGATCTTTGCCTTCCACTTGGCATAGCGCAAAAATGTCTGTCATAACGTCGCCGTGAATGGTCTGCCGCCGCGACATGCTGCGCGACTCGGTCATTTCACGCGGTCTCGCTCCTTTCTTTCCATCTTTATTCAGATCGAAAATGATGGATATCGCCTGGATAAAATCGGCATAGCTGGGAGTGATGATGTTCTCTTCTTCCCCCATGGCAATCATCATTTTAAAAAACTCTTCTGCGTTGTTTTGATTTTCCATTTTCACGAGCGCCTCGTAACGGGATGATGCCAGCGAATTTAATGCTACTACAGCCACTCATTTCGCTGCTACCCGCCTAATCAAGCCTATTGGCATGCGCGTCCTGCTCTTGCCATCCGTCCCCTTAATCCTTCAAATGCCTCGTCCAGAGACGACGGCTCTAACACTACTTCCACGAGTTCCTCCTCCCGTCTGCTCGCCTCGACATGTCTCCGCAGATTTCCGGGTGCGACCACTGCGGCACCGCTTGTAATCTGGCCTCACTTCAACGGGGATCAATGACGAAGGGGCTGCCCCACCCTTCATCTACTCAGGAGACTTGCGGTGAAACAGCATGATCAGTATCAGAGCACGAACGATTTCGCAAGCGGGCTTTCGTTGCGCCCGCAATCGATTCGCAAGCGCTTCAACCAGACGGGAAGCTACTTCGGACTTAAGCCGGTGAAGCTGCCTAATGGCCGTCTTCTCTGGCCGGTTAACTCGGTAATCCACCTGGTCACCGAAGGTGGTTAGTAATGTGGCCCACTCCTTGGCTTGGGGGGAGTGGCCAGGCGATTCAGGTTGGGCCGACGGCCATCTCCAGAGATGAAGGGCTAGCCAATAACTCGCAGGAATATCCCTTCGAGGTGTTTCCGCCTGACGTCCGCGAATCCATTGGCGAGGCGTGCCGAAATATCAATGCACCTGCATCGTTAGTCGGTAGTGTCTTTTTGGGAGGGATGTCGCTAGCCAGTCAAGGCTTATTTGACGTGAGTCCTGCGTACGGCAGAAAAACCCCTTGCAACTGTTTTGTTATTGCCCTTGCCGATTCTGGGGTGGGAAAGACGGCAGTTTGTGAATCGGTTTTTGCGCCATTTCGCGAATTTGAAGAGCGAGTGGATTGCGCTTATCGGCAAGCGCTGCCCGAGTACAACCGACAGCAGAAGCTCTGGAACTCGCTTGAGCAGAGTTTTCGAAAGGCGATTGAGAAGAAAAAACTGAAAGGAGAGTGCTGCGACGAGGAAATGCAGCGATGGGAAGAGCATGCCAAAGACGAGCCGAAGCCGCCCAAGTCGATCAGGTTTATCTACGACGACGCGACCCAGCGTGCGGTTAAAGCGGGACTCAATGAAAACGGTAAATCCAGCGGCATCATCTCGTCAGCAGGGGGGGGGGTGCTGACTGGACCGGCCTTTACCACGCTTTTTATCTACAACCAGCTCTGGAGTGGAGAAACCATCCGCTCCGACCGAATCTCCACCGATAGCTTTGTGATCAGTGGCGCTCGATGCACGATTCTGCTCTGCGTGCAGCCCGGTGTGTTCGGTAAATTTTTGGCGGGGCGCGGTGAGGATGCGCGTGAAAACGGCTTTTTGGCCCGGACGTTCGTGGTTCTCGCTAAGGCGGTACCGCGCCCTGCTGGCGCTGATGTCACCGGGAACTCTTGGGAGCACTTGCCGAAATTTCAAGCTCGCGTGACCAGTTTACTGGAGCAACAGTATCCGGGCTTGGGGCAGCAGGAACCGCCCGAGCGTGAATGTCTGGGTTTTACTCCAGAAGCCGAACTTCGTTGGCGTCGGTTCGAAAACCGCGTGAAAGCGGATATGAATCCTGGCGGGGTCTTCGCTGACTTTCAGGACATGGCGGCAAAGCTGCCAGACAACGTGGCCCGTGTGGCGGCTTTGTTCCATGTCTTCGACGGCAAGACTGGGCCGATCCCGGAGGAGACCGTTGCACGAGCCGAGAAGCTTTGTTGCTGGTATGCCGATGAATTCATGGGGGTGTTTGCTGGCGGACAGGAAACCGTGCAGGAGGAGGCTGACGCGGTCTTGCTTGAAAGCTGGCTGTCGAACGAATTGGTGAATAAAGCTATAGGCCGATTGCCCAAGAATCAGATTCTTCAGCGTGGCCCGAATGTTTTGCGCAATAAGGCACGGCTGGACCCGGCACTGGCCAGTTTGTGCGACACCGGGCGGATCAGAATCATCACGGAGGGTAAAACGCGCTTTGTCTATTTGTGGTCAACGCCAATATTTCAAGGCAATTACGGTTGCGAAGGGGGGGCTAACCAGTGGGGAGCCAATAGTCATTCGAGTTTTTGAAGAGGGAGGACCTGTTGCTATTTCTGCTATTCCGGCTATTCGTAGCTGGAATAGCAGGAATAGCTCAGCGCGGGTTCCATTTTTTCTACCCGGCATTGCGAAGCCATGGCGTTTGCATGGGCGCAACTTCCTAACCGGAAAGGCCGGTCTTGGCATCATTTTTGACCTGGTTCACTCTGGGTCTTGGCGGCGCGTTTGTGTGAAAAGCAACCGGCGACAGGCAAGCTCGCTGAGAAGAGAGAGGCTATTAGTTTTTGAATAACAACCCATATGTCATGGGCGTGTCATTTTGCTCGTCTCGCTACGGCAGCATGGGGATAGACCTCGGCTGGTGCCGGTAATCAGGGGACTGATGAATTCCGGTATTGATTAACATTGGTTATATCTACAACATCAATAAATTAACAATCCAACACCTAACCTTTGCATACTTATCAGGAGAATACTAATGCATTACCCGTCTAAACCTCACCATGATGGTAACGGCTATTCCCGTCTATTTCCATCAAAGCTTAAGAAGACGAATCACCCCACAACCCTATCGCAGCGATTGCCTGACGCAAATCGCCTGCCGAGCTATGGACAATATTTTTCTACTACTCCATACAATCCCATGACGGCATTCGTTCCCGAGTATCCGATTCAGCCGATGCATAACCCGATGGCGTCGATGTTTCCTCCAATGCTACCGCCAGTACCCTTTATCATGCCTACATACCAGCAACCGGCTCCGCAACCGCAGCCCGACCCTTTGCCCGTGGTCGATGCCTTCGATTTAGCCGCAAATGACACACTGTCATCGTTCACGAACCCGCTGACGCAGAAGCAAACGGTTTTGATTACTGAAGAGTTTGATGACGTCATTTGTATTCGCATGTACGTTAATTTGGCGAAGAGTTTTGCCAAGCATCAGGAACCTGCTTTCTTGATCGAACAGCTTCCGTATGGGGGTGAACGGCTGCTGTACGGTAAACGCGGCTATACCTTCAAGCAACTGTGTAATGCCCCGACTCTGACTGAGGTTCAACGCCTCTTGCCGCACAAGAATATTCACCCGTATGCCGAGTTTATGTTGCAGAGCCTTGAAGGCCAGAGCTGGCGTTACCAGTTACCTGACGACTATATGTCGGACGGTCGCTATGCAGCACAGCACTGTAACGACTGGCTGAACGCCTGTCACCGCACGCTGAACTCTGCGGAGATGAAAGCCAAGGTCTCCCGCTGGGAGGCGACCACCAACGGTTTGTACAAGGGGTGTGTCGCTTATCTGAACTCGCTGTTCGAGTACGTGCGTGCTCGCCTGCTGGTCCTGCGGGTCGACTTCGGTGTTCGGGTAGAGCATCAGGATGCGCTGCACGTTTTCCAGATGCGGGATGACTTCCTGCGCATGCTGAAAAATACCGAGATGAACAGCCTGTTCGATCACATGGTCGGGTATATCTGGCGGCTGGAATACACCACCGATAAGTCTTACCACTATCACTGCATCTTCCTGTTCGACGGTTCGGAAGAACAAAACGATGCCGAGCTGGCAGACAAGATCGGCAAGTATTGGGTGAATAACATTACCGACGGAAAGGGAACGTACTGGAACTGCAATGCGTCGCTTAACCACTACAAGCGCCGTGGTATCGGCATGATCGATTACCGAGACACTGAAAAGCGTCAGCTCCTGACCAACGATGTGCTGCCGTACCTGACCGTGGTCGATAACGACATCCGCCTGCAAATCACTGAGGATGTCGTAGCCCTAGGTTATGACGGCGATGTCACGGTACGCACTTTCGGTCGCGGCACTGTCCGCAAAGAGAAGAAAACCAATCGTGGTCGCCCTCGTCAGAATGCACAAGAAGACCAGGGCAACGATTCTGCTGGCGATGACATGACTGCGGCGGCTTGATACCGCCCCTGTCAACACGGCATCAATCCAGCAAACACCCGCTTCGGCGGGTGTCTTTGTTTTAGACGTGGTTCCCTGTCAAATCAGCAGGACTGTCAATGGCGGTCTGAAGTCATTCAAGTAAAGACGCGACTGGCATTGTTTATTCAGTCCAGGCATTCAGCCCATCCACTAACTGCGCACCAGTCCGACAGAAACGTCCCAGGAGCGTTTCGACACCCTGCCGATAACTCACGACCTCAGTTTGTGCAAATAACGGCATAGCAGCGCCTTCACGGCGCACTACGACGCATGACAGACGCATCAAGCAGTAATCACGATTCAAAAAAAATCACGTAAGATGCATGACTAATCAAAAACGAATTCTACTGGTTTCAGTAAGAATCGCAATAGAGTCAATGTGGAATTCATTCAATTCGTGTCGCCTACTTTTGCCTGCTTTGCATATACGTTTTTGCCATCGACGGAGTCTGTTCCTTCGTTTTAGCTCGCTCTTTGCGCAGCCGTTGCAGGGTGGACTTGAAGCTGGCCAGCGTCATGTCGAATCCTGCTGCATTCAGTTCCTCCAGTACCTCGGTTTGAGTAAACCCTTTCGCCAAGAGTCCTTCGATGCGGTCGAGCACTGGGCGCAGCCGTTCGGTCTTGCTGTTAGATCTAGGGCCACGCTGTTCCAATGCATCCAGACGGGCGTTCAACTCCTCATTGCTTTCCATTTTGAATCACTCAAAATACTCAATGTATCCATTATGCAGCCAAGTGCATTCGCTAGTCATCTCCAGTGACCTCGACAGAAATTGGATGCCCGCCGGTTAAAGCAGATGCCGGGGCTTACCCCTCAACCGGGTGCGATTCATCATGCTCCGGCATTGCGTACATCTCGTTTGAAGTTTTGCACGGCCCGCCAGTCCCCAGGGGTGCAAGGTACGGTCAACGTCTGACTGCCGAACGGCGGTCGTAATCGACCATGTCGACCTCCCCGACGAAATATCCAACCTTGCCGAACTAGTTTTTGAACCAATGCATGGATATCTTTGGATGATGAGTATTTCATTGCGTTACACCGACTGGGATGTAACGCGCCAGATATCGTTCAGCCGAAAACGTGATTTGTCCGAATAGTGCCTGACGGCCCAGCACAACAACGCAATAGACGATTCTATATTTCTTCAGACATATATCACCACCACGAGAACGGAATAATCGTTCTCTCGTGGCCCGGTGATGCGATTTCCGAGGCCGATTCCTATTTCCCTGTGCCCTGCGCTATTGCGCAGGGCATTTTATTTGGAGCGACCTCATCATGGCGCATCTCGTAGAAACCATGGCCTACGTCGGCGACACGCCCTGGCATGGACTGGGTAATCAGCTGACTGCCCATCAACCAGTCGAATCTTGGCTCACCGAAGCCGGGATGGACTGGACCATCAACCAAAGCGACGTGCTGTTCAATGTGTCTGACGACGGCATGCACATCCGCACGCACTCGGACTCCAAAGTGCTGTATCGCTCGGATACCCTGGCACCGCTGTCGGTGGTGTCGAATCGCTATCAGGTGGTGCAGCCCGCTGAAGTGCTGCATTTCTATAACGACCTGGTCAGTGCTGGCGGTTTTGAGCTGGAAACTGCTGGTGTTCTGAAAGGCGGGCGCAAGCTGTGGGCCTTGGCGCGCACTGGGCAGGAAGCTTTGCTGAAAGGCAATGATCAGGTCAAAGCCTATCTGCTGCTGGCGACCAGTTGTGATGGCACGTTGTGCACCACGGCGCAGTTCACCTCGATCCGCGTGGTGTGCAACAACACGTTGCAGATGGCAGTGGGCGACGCGACCGGCGCGGTCAAAGTGCCGCACTCGACTAAATTCGATCCGCAAGCCGTCAAGGAATCGCTGGGCATTGGTTTATCGGCGTGGGATGTCTTCATCGGCAACCTGAAGCAGCTGAGCCGTCGCCCGCTTTCCCCTGAGGAAGCCCGCCAGTACTTCAGCGCGGTCCTGGATGAACCGATACCTGATATGGATGACGGCATCGCCTCCAAGGCCATGCAACAGGTCACGGCGCTGTATAGCGGCGCTGGCCTGGGTTCGTTGCTGTCAGGCAGTCGCGGCACCGCCTGGGGAGCATTGAATGCGATGACCGAATATGTCGATCATCGCCGTCGTGCTCGTAGTCAGGACTACCGGCTGGATTCCGCCTGGTTCGGTCAAGGCGCTCAACTCAAGCAAAAAGCCCTGACCCACGCGCTGGCGCTGTTGGACTGACTCTTCTCGTTTTTCCTTATTCCCCTTGTTCTATTGATTCCTATCGCCCGGTCTGGCTTGCGCCAGCCGGGCTTTATGCTTTTTGGAGACCCATCATGCGTGAACGCTATGGCCAAGCCGTGCGCTTGGCATCCACCACCGGACTGAGTCGTGAGCAATGGCTTGCGATCCGAGGCCTCGGCATTGGTTCATCCGACGCCGCTGTGGCTGTCGGCCTGTCGCCCTACAAAAGCCCACTCACCCTGTGGCTTGAAAAGACTCACCGCAAAGCCGCCGATGATCTGTCGGAGAAGGAAGCGGTGATCTGGGGAACGGTGCTGGAACCGGTATTGGCCAAGGTGTACGCCGAGCGCACCGGCGCCAAGGTTCGCCGGGTCAACGCGGTGCTGCAGCATGCTAAATATGATTTCATGCTGGCCAATCTGGACCGCGAAGTTCTGGGCCAGGCGGATGGTCCTGGGGTGCTGGAAATCAAGACCGCTGGTTATCACTCCGCACCTCAGTGGGAAGACGGTATTCCGGTGGCCTATCAGTGCCAGGTGTTGCATCAACTCGCCGTCACTGGGCACGCCTGGGCCGATGTCGCAGTGTTGATCGGTGGGCAGGATTTTCGCATCTACCGAATTCAACGCGACGATGACAAGATTTCCGATCTGATCGAGCGTGAAGCGCATTTCTGGCAACACGTCACCTTGGATGCCCAACCCGATCCGGATGGCTCAGACGATGCCGCCACAGCCTTGCAATGGCTATTCCCGCGCGACAACGGCCTGACGGTGGACTTGTCGGAATCGGTGGAATTCAACGTGCTGTTTGCCAGTCTGCTGGCTGAGCGTCAGCGCAAGGATGAAGCCGAAGCCCGAGAAGCGCTGATCCGCCAACAGATCCAGAACGCTCTCGGCTCTGCCACCGCAGCCCTGTTTCAATCCGGTCGCGTGACCTGGAAGAAATCCAAAGACCGCCTCGCCCCAGACATGGATCGGCTCTCTGCCGAACATCCCGAACTTCTCCAGCAATACACCAAACCCGTCACAGGTGCGCGCCGCTTTGTGGTGCAAGCCGACAGGAGACCATCATGATCAAAGGACTCGCCATCACTCCGCCTGTGATCGGGCGGATCAGCATTGGCAAGCTGGTCAACAAGAACGACAAATGGCTGCCGGAGAAAGACGACAGCTTCACTCTAACCACCCAAGTGCAAAACCGTGAAGGATGGATTCTGCACCCGCTGCATCAACCGCTGGCGGACGCCAGCGCCAACGGCAAGATCCGCGCCATCCCGATTCGTCTGATGTTCAACAACTCGGACCTCAACCTGCGCTCGGAATACAGCGCCTTTGATCGAGCAACCGGACGTCCGCTATGTGTCGGCAACGGCGACATGGCGAAACGTTCAACTCGGGAAGGCATGGAGGACGTGTCGTGCATGGGGCCGGACCGTTGCCAGTTTGCCAAGGAAACCGGCTGCAAGCTGTATGGCCGCCTGAATGTCCAGGTGGAAGGACAGCAAGATGATCTCGGCAGCTTCATCTTCCGCACCACCGGCTACAACTCGGTGCGCACCCTGGCAGCGAGACTGGGATATTTCGAAGCTATCTGTGGCGGCCACACCCGGCACCTGCCGTTGTTGCTGCGACTGCGTGCAAAAAGTACGACCCAATCGCGCCGCACCCCGGTGTATTACGTCGATCTGACGCTACGTGAAGAGCAGTCCCTGGCGGAAGCCGTGTCCCAAGCACGCGAAGAAGCCCATCGCTACCAGCAAGCGGGCATCGATATCGAGCAGTTCGAAACCACAGCCAAGCAGTTGTTGATGAACGGCCAGTTTGAAGACGTCACCGAGGAAGTGCCGCTGATGCTGGAAGAGTTCTATCCCGATGCTCAAACCGACGAATCGTCATCTACCCCGATCCG
>Ga0302155_10000827_pt1 | contig 23263 bp, 18 predicted proteins | sample I_Bog_N3_1_FD_193508 | JGI IMG/M metagenome (GOLD analysis project Ga0302155, IMG submission 193508) | Peat permafrost microbial communities from Stordalen Mire near Abisko, Sweden - I_Bog_N3_1 | ecosystem: Environmental > Terrestrial > Soil > Wetlands > Peat | place: Sweden: Abisko, Stordalen...
CAGGATGGCGTAAAAGGTTGGCGTTTCGACCGCAATGGTGTCGCCCGGCCGGGCCACCGCTTGCAGGCATAGGTTGATTGCCTCAGTGGCACCGACGGTAATGATGATGTCTTCAGGATTGACCGTCAGACCGGTCTCCAGATAACGTCGGGCAATCTGGCGCAGCAGCTCCGGGTAGCCTGGCGGCAGATCGTTGAAGACACTGAAGCCATGGCTTTCGCGCGTGATCTTGCTGACATACTGGTTGATGCGTTGCGAGGGGAACAAGGCCGGATCGGGGTAGGGCGAGCCGAGCGGTACGGTGCCGTCTTGCTGGATTGCCTTGAGCGTGGCCAGCACCAGGCGGCTCACATCAACCTCGTGGGCTTCTTCGATGGCAGGATGGTCGGGCGGCAACAGTGGCATGGCGCTGGGCGCGGCGGCCTTGGTCTGTGTTTGGCGTACGAAATAGCCTGATTGCGGATGGCTTTCGATGATGCCGCGGCTCTCCAGCAGTTCGTAGGCGCGCACCACGGTGGTGACACTGAGCTGTTGCTGCTGACTGGCGATGCGTACCGAGGCGATCCGCTCGCCCGGCTGCAGCACGCCGGCGCGAACCGACGCGGCCAGCTCGTCGGCGAGTTTCCGGTAGAGCGGCGTTGCCTGCTTACTGTCGGTAGGGAATGAACGAGGCATGTTTTTTTGTTCTGCTGTTAGAGTAGCGCCTGAGACAATACTGCGCATTCTACAGAAAGGCCGGACCATGATCATCGTGCATCATTTGAATAACTCCCGTTCGCAGCGTGTGCTGTGGCTATTGGAAGAACTGGGACTGAAATACGAAATCAAGTTTTACCAGCGCGATCCGAAAACCATGCTGGCACCACAATCGCTGCGCGAAATCCATCCACTGGGAAAATCACCCGTCATCACCGATGGTGATCTGACGGTTGCCGAGTCAGGCGCCATCGTCGAATATCTGGTCGAGCACTACGGTAACGGCAAATTCATTCCCCCCGCAGATAGTCCTGAGCGCTTGCGCTATCGCTACTGGCTACATTTTTCCGAAGGTTCGGCCATGCCCTGGTTATTGCTGAAACTGATTTTCAGCCGCGTGCCATCCTCGGTGCCGGCCTTGCTGCGGCCGTTAGCGCGCATGATCTGCAATGGTGTCCTGGTCAAACTGGTGAATCCGCAACTGACGCGCACTTTAAGTTATCTGGAAACAGAACTGGGCCGCAGCGTCTGGTTTGCCGGTGATACCTTCAGCGCTGCCGATATCCAGATGAGTTTTCCGATTGAGGGGGCACGTTCGCGCGGCGGGCTCGATAGTCACTATCCCAAACTGCTCAACTACCTGGAAAGTATCCATGCCCGGCCCGCCTATCAACGCGCGCTCGAACGCGGCGGTCCGTATCAATTGTTGCGGTGAGTCTTGGTCGTAAGAGGGCGAGCAGTTGGACTTGTGCAACGAGGCAGGCGAGAATGGTGACATCACGATTTTGAGAGAATAAAAAATGAGTTTTTTTGCCAGCCTTTTGTTAATCCTCTTGCTCGTGGTGATCAGCGCCTTTTTTTCCTGCGCTGAAATCTCTCTCGCCGCTTCGCGCAAAATCCGGCTGGAAATGCTGGTCAAGGAGGGCGAACCCAAGGCGTTGCGCGTGCTCAGCTTGCAGGCCCAGCCGGGCAATTTTTTCACCGTGGTGCAGATCGGTCTCAATGCCGTCGCCATTCTCGGCGGCGTCATCGGAGAACCGGCCCTGACGCCGCATCTGGTTGATCTGGTCGGTCTGGTCTATCAGGGGCCATGGCTGGCCAACATCAGTTTTTCCATTTCTTTTTTGTTGGTGACCGGATTCTTCATTCTGTTCGCCGACCTGATGCCTAAGCGTCTGGCCATGCTGGCGCCGGAACGCGCGGCCATTGCCCTGGTTGGCCCCATGCTGCTAACCGAAACCTTGCTCAAGCCACTGATCTGGCTGTTCAATGGTTTGACGAAAATGATATTCACCCTGTTCGGGCTACCGCAGATGCGTCACGACGTCATTACGCCCAATGAGATTCATGCTTTCGTTGAAGCCGGCGCTCAGGCTGGTGCTTTACTGCATCAGGAACATCACATGATCGGCAACGTACTGGAACTGGAAACCCGCCACGTGCCTTCGGCCATGACGCAGCGTGAAAGCATCGTCTATTTCACGGTGAGCGATACGGAAGAAATGTTGCGTCAGAAGATCATCGATCATCCGCATTCCCGTTTTCTGGTGTGCGAGAACAATATCGACGACGTGCTCGGTTATATCGACAGCAAGGACGTGCTCAAACGCCTGCTCAAGGGCGAGCGTTTCTCCCTGCATGACAAAGGCTTGATCCATGTGCCGCTATCGATTCCCGACAGCCTCAATCTGTGGGAAGTGCTGGAGCGCATGAAGGCGGTGGATGAGGATCTGGCCGTGGTGGTCAACGAATATGCACTGGTGGTGGGCATTATCACGATTACCGACGTCACCAGCGTCTTGATGGGTAACCTGCTGAGTTTGCCGGCGGCAGAACAACAGATTGTCAAGCGCGACGAGCATTCCTGGCTGATGGACGGCCTCACACCGTTAGCTGAAGTGATGAATGCGCTCAATATCGAGGATTATCCGAATCCGCTAGGCTATGAAACCCTGGCAGGTTTCCTCATGTACATGCTGCGCAAGATTCCTAAAAAGACCGATTTCGTCATCTTTTCCGACTACAAGTTTGAAGTGGTTGATATCGAAGGCAATAAGATCAATCAGTTACTGGTCACCCGCTTCAAGGCAGACAAGAGCGACAAGTCAACATCAGAAAAAGCCTGATCAACAACAGGCGCGGTAGCATCCATTCAGGGGAGGGCTCAGGAGCCCGCATGCATCAACTCAGGTTGTTTTGTTTTCACCTACAGGTACTGCTGCTGTGCCTGTTGTTATCGGCAAACGTATTGGCGGCACCGTCACCGCTCATGCTGGCCAATGTCTATCGCGCCGGCATGCCGCTGGCCGATTATTGGATCAGTGAAAAATACGATGGCGTGCGTGCCTATTGGGATGGACGGCGTTTGCACACGCGTGGCGGCGAGCGCATTGAGGCACCGTCGTGGTTTACCGCCGGTTGGCCGGCACAAGCCATGGACGGCGAGCTATGGGCTGGACGCGGAAATTTTGCCCAGGCCGTCTCCACCGTGCGCATGCAAGTACCGCAAGAACAGGCATGGCGCGCCCTGCGTTTCATGGTGTTTGACTTGCCGCAGGAGCCGGGCGTGTTCGATCAGCGTCTGCATGCCCTGCAAACGCTGGTGCCGGCGCTGCAGTTGCCTTGGGTGCAGGCCGTGGCGCAGGTCAAGGTCGCCGATCATGGCGCCTTGCAGAGCATGCTCACGCGGGTGGTCGCGACAGGCGGCGAAGGCCTGATGCTGCATCGTGGCAGCTCGCTCTACCGCGCCCAACGCAGTGATGATTTGCTCAAATTTAAACCCCATGACGATAGCGAAGCTGTGGTGGTCGGCTATACACCCGGCAAGGGCAAGTATGTCGGCATGGTCGGCGCCTTGCTGGTGCAAATGCCAAATGGCTTGCGTTTCAAACTGGGCAGCGGCCTCACCGACGCTCAACGTCGTCAGCCACCACCTTTAGGCAGCAGCGTCACTTACCGCTACCGAGGCTTCAATGCCAGTGGTCTGCCACGGTTTGCCGTCTTCATGCGCATCCGAGAAGAATAAACGCAGAGGCCACCCGAGCATCTTCAACGGTGATCACAACACAGTGGCCGATGATCGGATTTCATATCAATGGTTGCGGTACCAATTAGAGGGTAATGTGCGCTTGCAACATTGGATTTTTAGCCTAGTAATGTTGTTGACAGTCTAAAATGGGACCGCTACCATTTGTGCAAATCAATAAAATCGAAAGAGACGACATCTATGAAAACCATTAAAGGCTTGCGCTGGTGGATTATCGCGCTGGTATGTTTCGGTACCATCCTGAACTACGTATCGCGAAATTCCCTGGGCGTGTTGGCTGATACCTTAAAGCACGATCTGGGATTTTCAACCAAGGAGTATTCCTATGTCGTGGCGGCTTTTCAGGTTGCTTACACGGTCATGCAACCGGTTTGCGGTTATCTGGTGGATTTGCTCGGTCTGAAAATCGGTTTTGCCTTATTTGCTGCTGCCTGGTCGGTGGCCGGCATCCTGCACGGCTTTGCCACTGGCTGGTTGTCGCTGGCATTTTTCCGCGGCTTGCTCGGTCTGACTGAGGCGGCGGCCATTCCTGCCGGCATCAAGGCGGTCTCGGAATGGTTTCCCAAGAAGGAGCGCTCGGTCGCGGTCGGTTATTTCAACGCCGGCACCTCCATGGGCGCGGTGATCGCGCCGGTATTGGTAGCCTGGCTGTTATATCGCTACAGCTGGCAGGCGGCGTTTATGGTCACTGGCGCCTTTGGTTTTGTGTTTGCCGGTTTGTGGTTCTTCTTTTATCGCTCGCCGAAAGATCATCCCAACCTGAGCGAAACAGAGCGCAATTATATTTTGAGCGGCCAGGAAAGCATTGCCGGCGACCAGAAAAACGTCAAGGTTTCGCTCAGCAACATCGTTTGGACACGGCGTTTCTGGGGGATTGCGATTACCCGATTTCTGGCCGAACCAGCTTGGCAAACCTTTAGTTTCTGGATTCCCTTGTACTTCATTTCCGTACGCGGCATGAATCTCAAGGAATTTGCGATCTTTGGCTGGATGCCGTTTTTTGCTGCCGATCTGGGCGGTATTCTGGGGGGGTATCTGTCGCCGTTCTACATGAAGTATTTCAAGTTCAAGCTGGTCAGTTCTCGTATTGCCGGCATCGGCACCGGCGCCTTGCTGATGACTAGCGTTGGTTTTGTCGGCTATGTCGAAAGTCCTTACACGGCCATCGCGCTGTTTTGCATCGGCGGTTTCTCGCATCAGATGATTTCCGGTTTGGTCAACACGATGACTGCTGACGTTTTCAATACCAAGGAAGTTGGCACCGCCAACGGTTTGACTGGCATGATCAGTTGGATCGGTGGTCTATCCTTCTCCTTGTTGATCGGACAGTTAGCGGAAACGGTCGGCTACACCCCCTTGTTCTCGGCGCTGGGTTTGTTCGACGTTGTCGGCGCTAGTATTCTGTTCATGCTGTATCGCGGATATCGTGAGAGTAACGATATGCCTACGCCTACCGCGCCTGGTTCGAAATAGCGTTCATTGGAGTTTTGTTCATGTCAGTCAACTACATCCCTGCATTTCAGTTGTCGGAACGACACGGCGCCAAGCTCAGCTTGAGCAGCGCCGACGGTCCTGTCGCGCATATTTTTGTGCTGGAAGAAGACATCATCCGCATCCTGCTGTTGCCTGATGCGACGCTGAAGTTTCCACGCACCTGGGCGATTGCACCTGGTGTGCAGGAAGTGCCGCTGGCAGGGCGTGAGCGCTTTGATTTAAGCGGTTTTTCCCAACCCACGTACGCGCTCAAGGAACTGCCCGGCGCATTGCAGATACAAACCGCACAGATCCGTCTGACGGTGCAGTTGCAGGGGCTGTTCTGCCATTGGGAGACCTTGCAGAATGGTCAATGGCAAAGCGTAGCGCAAGACCGTAGCACTCAGCATGTCAACTACGGCTACTGGGATGAGAAGGTCTATCACTATCTCAAGCGTGATGCCCGTGACGAGATGTACTTCGGGCTGGGCGAACGCAGCGGCGATACCAACCGTCATGGCCGTCGTTATTCGCTCAAGACCATTGATGCCATGGGTTATGACGCCGGCAGCACGGATGCGCTCTACAAACATATCCCGTTTTCCATCACCTGGAAGAAACAGCAAAAAACAGCCTTCGGCCTGTTCTACGATACCTTGTCCGAAGGCGCGCTGGATATGGGGTGCGAGCTGGATAATTATCACGGTCACTATCGTTACTTCGTGGCCGATCATGGTGATCTGGACTATTACTTCATCGCCGGCGACAGCATGCAACAGGTGGTGCAGCGCTATACCTGGATGACCGGAAAACCGGCTTTCACGCCGAAGTGGGGGCTGGGATATTCCGGCTCGACGATGACCTATACGGACCATCCCCAGGCTCAGGAAAAGATGAATGAATTCCTTGAAAACTGCGAGCAGCACGATATTTTGTGCGAATCCTTTCATCTCTCATCGGGCTATACCTCTATTGGCGACAAGCGCTATGTGTTCCATTGGAACCGTGATAAATTTCCCGATCCCAAGGCTTTTGTCGAACACTATCTGGCCCATGGCGTCAGGCTGTGCGCCAACATCAAGCCTTGTCTGCTGCGCGATCATCCGCGTTTTTCCGAAGTTGCACAGCGCAATCTGTTCATCAATGATGCCCACGGAAAACCAGAACTGGTGCAGTTCTGGGATGAAGTCGGCGCCTATCTCGACTTCACCAATCCCGATACCATTGTCTGGTGGCAGGAAGCGGTCACGAGTGCATTGCTGGAGTACGGCATTGCGAGCACCTGGAATGACAACAATGAATTTCAGGTACTGAACCCGCACGCGACGGTGCATGGCTTTGGCAAACCATTTCGCGCGGTCGAGGCCAAGGGTTTGCAGACCATGTTGATGATGGCGGCTTCGCGGCAAGCGCAAATTGCGCATCAACCTGAGCAGCGGCCGTATCTGGTGTCACGTTCCGGTGCTGTTGGCATGCAACGCTATGTGCAGACCTGGTCCGGCGACAATTACACGTCCTGGAAAACCTTGAAGTACAACATCAAGATGGGCATCGGCCTGGCGCTTTCCGGCATTTCCAATACTGGCCATGACGTCGGCGGTTTCAGCGGCCCGGCGCCCAGTCCGGAATTGTTGCTACGCTGGGTACAGTTCGCCATTTTCATGCCGCGTTTCTCGATTCATTCCTGGAATGACGATAAAACGGTCAACGAACCCTGGATGTATCCGGAAACCACCGCCGCCGTGCGCAAACTCTTGAAGCTGCGCGCACGCCTGACACCGTATTTCTATGATTTGCTCTGGCGTTACCATCAGCACTACGAGCCGATGATCAAACCGACCTTCCTGGCGTTCCCGGATGATCCGCAATGTTTTGTGGAAAACGATGACATGTTGATCGGCAATAACCTGTTGTTGGCTGCCGTGGTCGAGGAGGGGCAGCAAAGCCGCCCGGTGTATCTTCCGACCGGTGCCGATTGGTACGACGTCTGGAGCGGTGTGCTGCATCAGGGCGGACAGCAGATCGTCTTGCCCGCGCTTGACGATTACCCTCCTTTATTGGCGCGTGCCGGTAGCGCAATGGCGATCAATGTGGCGCCTCAGTATTTCAGGCAGGCAGCGCATCAACAAGGCTTCATGCTGTTCCCGCAGCCAGGCGAGGGTAGTTTTGAGACCAGTTTCTTCGACGATGATGGCCTGAGCAATGACTATCTCAATGGCAACAGCAGCCGCTGGCAAGTGCGTGTACAAGGCAGCACCGAGCGGCTCATCATCGGTATCAACTGCGACGGTGTGGCACCAGGCTCGGATGCGGTCACACTGGTATTGCCTGCCAGTGAATCACGGCAGATACAGCTCAGTAGCGGGGTGATCATCAGCGATATGCTCGTCGACGGTCAACGTGAAGTACAGCTGCGACTAGTCAACTAAACGATGCAGGGGCTGAGCAGCTTGCCAGCCCTTGATCGGTTTCAGGCTGGCATTCTACTGTCACTGAGATTGCGTTCCGAAATTTGCGTATTGAGTGTCCAGAAGTCATACAGTACGCCCACGCCGAACAAGCCGCCGGTGCACAGATAGAGGATGCCGGTAAGCCATTTTCCGATGTACATGCGGTGCACGCCGAAGAAGCCGAGAAAGGTCAGTAGCAACCATGCCAGCGAATAATTGATGGCGCCGTCGACAAAGCGCTGATCGGCCTGGCGATCCATGCCCGGGATCAAGAACAGATCGATGAACCAGCCAATGCCGCACAGTCCCAGTGTAAAAAACCACAACGTACCGGTAATCGGTTTGCCGTAATAAAAACGATGTGAACCTGTGAAGCCAAAAATCCACAATAAATAGCCGATGGTTTTGCTGTGCGTATCAGCAATAGGCATGTTCATGAAAATGTCCTTAATGGTGAAGGAGAACAGAAAATAATGGCCACCATTATGCCTCGGGCACAGGATCGTGAGAAAGAGCATTTCCGCTTTGCCGTGCCGCCATGGCACCGCTTGGCTCGCGTGCATATGCCCATGTCCGCACTCAGCATACATCGTACAACTGGTGTAAACTGTGCAGACTTTAAACGGCTGTCAGCAGCAACCATGCTGAAACAGTCTGAACTCTCACCCAGCTAGTACGCCGCACCGTGCCCCCCTCGCTTATTGTTCCGCTTATCATTGGCTGTGCCTTGTTCATGGAAAACATGGACGGTACGGTCATCACCACCTCTCTGCCTGCTCTGGCGCACGACCTTGGTCATGACCCAATTACTCTCAAACTGGCGCTGACTTCCTATGTGGTCAGCCTGGGCGTATTCATACCGATTTCCGGCTGGGTCGCTGACAAGGTTGGGGCACGTACGATTTTCCGCTCAGCCATGGTGACCTTCCTGACCGGTTCGATTTTGTGCGCCTTGTCCAATTCCCTGGTGACCTTCATTGCAGCGCGTCTGCTACAGGGCATAGGTGGCGCCATGATGGTACCGGTCGGACGTATCATCATCGCGCGCTCGGTGTCCAAGGCCGAACTGGTGCGGGCCATCAGCTACCTGACTTTACCCTCGCTGATGGGGCCGGTGATCGGACCGCCGTTGGGCGGTTTCATTACGACGTATTTCCACTGGCGCTGGATTTTCCTGATCAATATTCCAATCTGCTTGCTGGGCTTGTATCTGGCCGGACGTTATATCGAAAATTTCCGTGAGGCGGATGTGCCGCCACTGGATGTGAAGGGGTTCATCCTTACCGCCTGCGGCGGCGGCATCGCCATGCTCGGTTTTTCATTGATCGGCAGCGATCTGGTGCCGGTCTATCTGCCGGTGGTCATGTGCGTGATCGGTTCGCTCGCTTTGTTGCTTTATTTTCGGCATGCCATGCGCAGTCAATCGCCCTTGCTGGACTTGCGCCTGCTCAAGATTCCTACCCTGCGCGCCAGCGTGCTGGGCGGTTCGCTATTTCGGGTCGGTCTGGGAGCGGTGCCGTTTTTGTTGCCGCTGTATCTACAGGAAGGCCTGGGGTTTAATCCTTTCGAGGCCGGTACCGTCACTTGCGCCTCGGCTTTTGGGGCCATGTTCATGAAAGCCCTGGCATCGACCGTTTTGCGCCGTTACGGCTTCCGTACTGTGTTGATGTTCAATGCCGTGTTTGCCGGCATGGCGATCGCTTCGTATGGATTGTTTACGTCGAGTACGCCGTATCTGGTGATGATGGCGGCCGTATTGTTAGGCGGCTTCTTTCCGTCGTTGCAATTCACCTGTCTTAACTCGATCGCTTACGCCGATATCGACAGCCGCGATGCCGGCCGGGCCACCAGCCTGGCCAGCGTGGTGCAGCAATTATCGCTGGGTATAGGTGTGACCATCGCTGGTCTGGTGCTACAGATTTCTAATGCCGTGCAGGGCCACGCCCACATCGTTGAAGCCGATTTCTGGCCTGCCTTCCTGGTGGTGGGCTTGTTTTCGGTGGCGTCGGTGCCGGTGACCAAGCGTCTGCCGCGCAATGCCGGTCACGAGCTCACGCACAGTAGCGCCGATGCTACGGCCTCAAGCGGACACTGAACATCAGGTTTTCTGAGCTGACATCATTTTGTCTGTTGGCGGCTCAAAAAACAAAACCCACCAAAGTGGTGGGTGTGTCTTCAACATCGCCGTATGAGTGGCAGTGTTTTCCCAACTATAGCAATCGTTGCAAGAACATCGCCTTGCCCGCAGCCGGATCGAGCTCATAGGCAGCAAAACCGCAAGACTGATAGAGCGAGCGGGCAACGCTGTTACCCTCCAACACTTCCAGCGTGATCTTGCAGCAACCGAGCTCACGGGCACAGTCTTCCACCGCCTGCATCAACTGTTTGGCAACGCCGCGTCCGCGATAGGCTGCGGCGACGGCAAAGTCGTGAATATTGAGCAGAGGCTTGCAGGCAAAGCTGGAAAAACCTTCAATGCAATTGGCAAAACCTGCCGCTTCATTGTCATCGAAGGCCAGCAAGACATGAATGCCGGCACGCTTGTGCAGTTCGGCAACCAGATTGGCACGCACGAAAGGCGTGATGCCCTTGCCGCCACCCATAGGGTCGCTGGCATAGGCGTCCAGCATGGCCAGCAGAGCTGCACCATGCTGCGGATTGTTAAAGTCAGCTTTGACGATACGAATCACGTCGGTCCTTTCAATCCGGCCAGTCAATTACCTGCCGCGACCGCCGGAGCGGTGCGTCAGTGCCGATGGGCGCGATGCTGGGCCGCGACTTGGACCAGCAGGAGCTGGACCTTGCGGTTTGCCCGGACCACGTGGCTTGGCCGACTGTGCCTGCGGCTGAGCGCCACCGCCAGGCTGTTGCGTACGGCTGCGATTACCGCCGCCGTTACCGCCATTGCCGCCGCTACGTTGACGATTGCCGCCGCCACCGCCGCCACCACTGCGCAACTGGATTGGCTGCGCTTTGGCTTTCGGATCCGGTTCGAAGCCTTCGATGAATTCGACTGGAATTTCGCGCTTGATGAAGCGTTCGATGTCGTGCAGAAGATCATGCTCATCGACGCAGACCAGCGACACGGCAGAGCCGGTAGCGCCAGCGCGGCCGGTGCGGCCGATACGATGGACGTAATCTTCCGGCACATTAGGCAGATCGTAATTGACCACGTGCGGCAATTGGTCGATGTCGATGCCGCGTGCGGCGATATCGGTCGCAATCAGGGCTTGCAGTTTACCGTCCTTGAATTCACTCAAGGCACGGGTACGCGCAGCCTGGCTCTTGTTGCCGTGGATTGCCATGGCGGTGATATTGTCGCGCTCAAGCTGTTCTACCAACTTGTTGGCGCCATGCTTGGTACGGGTAAACACCAGCACCTGATTCCAGGCATTGGTCTTCATCAGATGCGCCAGCAGTGGATGCTTTTTGTCGCGATCAACCGGATGGATCTTCTGACCGATCACTTCTACGGTCGAGTTGCGGCGCGCCACTTCGATCATGGCAGGTGCGTTGAGCAAGCCATCGGCCAAAGACTTGATTTCGTCGGAGAAGGTCGCCGAGAACAGCAGGTTTTGACGCTTCTTCGGCAATGCTGCCAGCACTTTACGGATGTCGCGGATGAAACCCATGTCGAGCATGCGGTCGGCTTCGTCGAGTACCAAAATCTGCACGTTGCGCAGATCGACAGTGTTTTGCTGCATGTGGTCGAGCAAGCGGCCCGGTGTGGCCACCAGGATGTCAACGCCTTGCTTGAGCTGGCGGATTTGTGGGTTGATACCGACGCCGCCGAAGATGCAGGTCGAGGTCAGCGGCAGATACTTGCCGTAGACGCGCACGCTTTCTTCGACTTGCGCTGCCAACTCACGGGTCGGTGTCAGAATCAAGGCACGGATAGGCACATGACCGTTGATCTTGACGCGTTCGACGCTGGACAGCCGTTGCAGCAGCGGCAGGGTGAAACCCGCAGTTTTACCGGTGCCGGTTTGTGCACCAGCGAGCAGATCACCTCCGGCCAGAACGGCAGGCACGGCTTGCAGCTGGATTGGGGTGGGAGTGGTATAGCCTTGTTCGGTAACGGCACGAACGATTTCCTCGGAAAGACCGAGCGATGAGAATGACATAATGAATTTGAATAGTATCGGCCTGTCGCCGCAAGGGCGCCAGTCGCAGGCAAACGGGATTGAAACGTCGGAAGGACAGCGGACTTTGACTGGAGAATGTGCCGCACGGGGCGAAGTATAGCAGGAGTCTGGGGAAGCGGGGAAAAGTGGGCAAGGATGAGCCTAACGCGGTGTGGAAATCAGGGTTGGCGAGTGGGAGGGATCCATCAATAAGGAGCCAGAACCAATCTCGCGCATGAAGATGTCATGGCGAGAGCGCATTGATGTCATCAACCGATAGGACCGCCGCCAGCGGTAAGGATCGATACCGTTGGCGCCTCAAAACCGAGGGCTTCGATCACAATGCCATCACAACACTACCTTCCATTGAAGGCGGTTTTGCTGGGTGAGGTATTTTCAACCACCGGCAGACACCCCAGCCCACGCAACGTTTCCTGTACTGCCTGCACCAACGGCGTATGCGGCTCACTTTGCAACACCGAGAGCAGACGCGTATTGTCCATGCGCAGCGGTTGTTGCCATAGATAGCGCATCTCCTGCATTTCCCGGAACAGCGGCACTAGCGGTCCTGCCGTTTTCACCAACCACCAAGGAAAACTGCGTACCGGCAGTGCCGCATTGCCGCAGGCCCGGGCAATGGCGGCGACCATCTGCGTGCCGTCGCTATCCCAGTGACCGTCAAGATGGAAGGTGGCAAATCTCTCCAGGCGGTGGCCCTGTTCGATCAATTGCATCATGCTTTCAGCGGCGTCAGGCAGATAACTCCATTGGTGGCCGATGCCGTTCTTGCCGGGGTAGGTAATGGCGCGCACAGGTCGACCCGGTTTGATCAGCCCTTGTGAAAACCAATTGTTGCGCGAACCCGGTCCGAAAAAATCACCAGCCCTGACGATCAGGATGCGCACGCCATCTTCAGCGGCTTGCTGCAAGTGCTGCTCCATCTCGACCCGGATCGCGCCTTTGCGGGTGCGCGGATGCTGCGGTGAAGCTTCGCTCAGCGTATGGCCGGCATCAGGTCCGTAGTTGTAGATCGTGCCGGGCAACAAGATGCGGGCGCCGCTGGCTTTGGCTGCAGCGATGCTGTTATCCATCATGGGTACGACCAGTTCAGCCCAGCGCTGGTAACCAGGTGGATTGACCGCATGCACGATCAGGTCAGCGCCGTGCGCGGCGGCGATGACGTCGCTGCGTTGCATGGCGTCGCCGTGGATCCAGTGGCTGGCGCCGTGGGCACTGCTGGTAGCGTTGACATTGTCCTGGTTACGTGTGAGTGCGCGCACCTGCCAGCCGCGCGCCAGCAGTGTGCGCGCCATGGCACCGCCGATGCCGCCGGTGGCGCCTAATACCAATGCTGTTTTACCGTTGTCCATGTGTGGCTCCTGTGAGGTGAGGGAATGGCATCAGTGTCAGGGATATTTTGATTAAATAAAATTGGTTAAATATGCATAGTTGCTATACTTATTTGTATGGATAAAACATCTTCAGCCCATCCCGGATGGGAACTGTATCGGTCTTTTCTGGCAGTGTTGCAGGAAGGTTCGCTGTCTGCGGCGGCGCGTGCGTTGGGGCTGACCCAGCCGACGATAGGGCGTCATATCGATGCACTCGAAGAGGCGCTGGGCTTTGCCTTGTTTACCCGCTCGCAACATGGCTTTTTACCGACCGAAGCGGCGCGTAGCCTGCAACCCTTTGCTGAAAGTCTGGCTGCGACCACGGCGGCCTTGCTGCGTGCGGCTTCCGCGCATGTCGGTGGCGGCGAGGGGGCCAGCGGCACGGTGCGCATCACAGCCAGTGACGTGGTTGGCGCTGAAGTGCTGCCGGCTATTCTGGTGCCGCTCAGACAGGCACATCCCGATCTGGTGATGGAGCTGGCCTTGTCCGACCGGCTGGAGGATTTGTTGCAGCGCCAAGCCGATATCGCGGTGCGCATGGTGCGCCCGACGCAAGAGGCTTTGCTTACACGCCGTGTCGGCAATATTGAACTAGGCTTGTACGCCCATCGAGACTATCTGGCGCGCCATGGCGAGCCGCTCAGCATGACGCAATTGCTCACGCATAGCTTGATCGGTTTCGATCAGGAAACTGCCTTCGTACGCGGCATGGCCAAGCAGTTAACGGTGCTGCAGCGGGACCGCTTTGCCTTGCGTACCGATAGTAATCTGGCACAACTGGCGATGTTGCGCGTCGGCTTCGGCATCGCCTTCTGTCAAGTGCCGCTGGCGCGCCGCAATGCCGATCTGGTGCGTCTGCTGCCGCAAGAGGTCAGCCTGGAGCTGGAAACCTGGGTCGTCATGCATGAAAACCTGCGTAACAGCGCACGCTGCCGCGTTACCTTTGATGCGCTGGTGGATGGTTTGCAGCGCTACATCGCTCAGTAAAGAGGAGAACTGCCACATGCCCACCAGCATCATCACCAAACGCGCTCTTTGTGCATGCTGCCAGCGTGCGCAGCGTACCTGTATCTGTCAGTGGACGCGCAGTATCACGCCCAAGCTGCAAGTGCTGGTGCTGCAACATCCACTGGAAGTGCAACAGGCCAAGGGCAGCGGCCGATTGTTGCATTTGAGTCTTGAACATAGCCGGATGGTAGTGGGCGAACAATTCGAACAAGACGTTCTGGAGCAATTGCTGTTTGGTGTCTGGAATGTCGGGGAGGGGGCGATACAAACGCTATTGCTGTATCCGGAAACGCCCGCAGCGACAGCAGTCAGTCTGGCAACTGAGCTTGCGCAATTGAGGCGCTTGGTAGTTCTCGATGCGACCTGGCGTAAAAGTCGCAAGATGCTGCATCTCAATCCGGTGCTGCAACAACTGCCACGGCTGTCCTTGCAGGATCCGCCGGCTTCGCATTACCGTATCCGCAAGGCGCACCGGCCGGAGCAGTTGTCGACCCTGGAGGCGACTTGTTACGCACTGGCGCAACTGGAACAAGATCAGAGCAAGTATCTGCCGCTGCTACAAGGCTTTGATGGTTTCGTGGCGCAGCAGGCTGGGTATGCTGCATCGGCTCTTTAGATGGACGTAGTGGGCTTGATGCCAAGGCCGACATCAAGGCATTAAATGTTCTCCATATTCTTGCAATAGCCTGTTTTCAATTCTTTCTATTTCATTTTTTATTTTTTCCATCTTTGTCGCCATTGTCGCTATTGTCATCTCGGCAGCATCTGCGTCTGTACATTGCATACCTTCGCAGCACGCGCAGAGAGGGGCAGCGCTGATGAGGCGCGCACCGCCTTGAATTCGATGCGCAATGTGTGCAATTTCTGCAAATGCACCTTCCCTCAGTTTGACGCCCATGTCCTCCAGATCGCGCCGGTTGCATTCGATCAGTTTGCTGAGTATTTTGACCATGGCGGCATGGTCGTGCGCAGTCGCAGCGCTGAGCGCTGCCAGGTCGTAGGCTGGCGTTTCGTCATGGGTGATCTTCGTCACCGTTGCCATGTGCTCGTTGAGCACAGCAAGTGTCAGCGGTTTGAACAAGCAATCGTTCATGCCGGCAGCCTGACATCGTTCGTATTCAGACGGTTGCGCATTTGCAGTGAAGCCGACAATCCAGCAAGGCTCTCTGCCGCTGGCAAGTTCTTCACTGCGAATGGTTTGGGTCAATACATAACCGTTGATTTCCGGCATCTGACAGTCGGTAATGACAACGTCAAAAGCCTGCGCACGCCAGCTCTTGAGCCCCGCAGCACCATCGGCAGCGGCAACGACCTTGTGCCCCAGATAGAGTAGTTGCTGTTCTATGAGCATGCGATTAGGTTCATTGTCGTCAATCACCAGAACGTGCAATGAGCCTGGCCGGACGTCGGAAATGTCTTGCTGGGTAGGGACGGCCGCGCCAGTCGCATTGAGCATGAGCAATTTGAGATACACATAAACGCTGGTGCCACGCTCAGGTACGCTGTGGATTTCTATGCTGCCGCCCATCATTTCGCAGAGTGCTTTGCAGATGGTCAGACCTAAACCTGTACCGCCGCGGTGCGCATGTTCCTGGTCATGCACTTGGGTAAACAGATGAAACAGTTTTTTGCGGTCTTCATCGGCAATACCAATGCCGCTGTCAACGACAGAGATATGCAGCTGCATGTATTCCTGATCAATTGAGCTGGTTCTTATTGTCGCGACAACGCTGCCTTTATCGGTAAATTTGATGGCATTACTGATCAGATTGGAGAGGATCTGCTTGAAACGCAATGGATCGACGAGCACCTCGGCATATGCCGGCAAGTCTATCTGCAAGCGCAGTGCGAGTCCCTTTGCACGTGCCATGCCTTCGTACATGCGCAACACCGATTCGGCAAGTTCGCGCAAATTGGCGCGTTCCGGTGCAAGCGTCAGATGTCCGGATTCGATACGTACCAAATCCAGGATGTCACCCAAAATGCCGAGCAGGCTATTGGCCGAAGTGTAGGCAACTTCAATCGAGGGTCTATCCATTTCTCCCTGATCAGCACGTTTCAAGGCCAGTTCGAGCAAGCCGATGATGGCATTCATCGGCGTGCGGATTTCATGGCTCATGGTGGCGAGGAAGCTGGTTTTCGCATTGTTGGCCTCATCGGCCATCTGTTTTGCGAGTTTAAGATCTTCCACCAGTTGACGCCGTTCGCTGATATCAAACCAGCCGCAGACGATACCTTCGATTGCCCCGGAGGCATCTTTAAATGGCTGTATCCAGCTATACACGGTGTGCCATTGGCCGCCGAAGAAGAAATAGCGATCGCAGATCATGGAGACGCCGCTGCGCATCACTTGCGCGTAATCTTTTTGCAAATTAGCAATTTGTTCAGGATCACACCCTAATTCAGTCGGTATCTTGCGACCGATGACATCCTTGTGTTCCAGGCCCAATGCAGACAGATAGCCGTCGTTGCAAAGCAATAACAGACCTTTTCGGTCTCTCAGGTAGATGGGATGCGGCGTACCGTTGATGAGTGCTTCCATGAAGCGTAGTTGATTCTGTAATGTCTGCTTCATGACCTGCCGGCGTCGCATCTTGAGATACAGCGCGATATTGCCAATCAACGACAGTACCAGGACGATGGCGATAACGGCCAGTATGGGATACATCCGATAGCGATAGTCGCGCCAGGTCGGGTTTTCAGGATTGACGTTGGTGCGCCAGCGGTTGATGAGTAATGCCAGTTCGTCCGGAGCAATATCGAGGAGTGCCTTATTGATGATCGATTGCAATTCTTTTTCTGAACGCTGCACGGCAAAGCCCGCCTGCGGAGAGATACCGTTGACAGCGTCTATGGTGCCGGCAATTCGCAATTTATTCCCAAACACGGTAGCGAAGTAGTATTCCGCCACAAAATTGGTATTGACTGCCGCATCGGCCAGACCCGTGGCAACCAGATCCATCGCTGCCAAATGACTATTGGCTTCCACCAGTGCAATATCCGGATAGGTCCGGCGTATATAGTCATGCAACGCGTGTCCAGTGGTGATGGCGAGCTTCTTGTGCCGCAGTGAGTCCAGATTGAGAAAACGTTTGTTGTCCGACTTCGCAACGAGTACAAATTGTCCTGCAACAAACGGACGCGTCATCAAGAATTGATCTTCTCGCGCCACTGATGAGAGCGCGGGGGCGACCATATCGCTTGTGCCGTTGGCGACGTGATCGAATGCCGCGCTAAACGACTGATTTCGCACAATGTCGAAGCGTAGCCCGGTGCGCTGTTGAATGGCATCCAGAATTTCCGAGGTGATGCCTTTGAACTGCGCACTACTGTCAAAGTAGGAAATTGGCGCAAAATTATCCGGCGCTTCGATACGCACGATGGGATGTTGTTTCAGCCACCGGCTTTCTTCTTCCGTGAGATTCAACTTGGCATCCGTCATGGTGATGCTGCTGCCACCTGTCCAGCGTTTGAGAATGTTGATGCGTTGCGCGTTGGTGATGACAGACAAGGATTTGTTGATCAAGGCAAGTAAATACGTGTCGTTACGTCGTAACGTAAAGCGAAAGTGATTTTCTTCAAATTTGCCGATCTCCGTGAGTCGTAGATATTTTTTATAGTTGAGATTGATCAGGTAATAGGCCGTGTAGATATCTGTCAGCAACACATCATTCTTGCCAAAAGCGACGGCACTGGCAGCGGCTTCGGCCGAGGGGTAGAAAACAAGATTCAGATGGGGATAGGCATGTGCAATCTCGGCAGCGGATGCATTGCCTTCTTCGACCGCCAGAGAAAGTTGGCTCTGAGCGACGCCGATCTCTCTTTTGTCATCAATGCGCTTCATGAAAACCGACTTGCCCTGTGCGAAAGAATCGCTGTGTCGTAAATTTTTGTCGGTTGCCAATAGCGATCCGGTATCCGTCATTACATCAATGTCACCGGCTTGCAATGCTTTTTCTGCGGCCTGCCGATTCGGGTAACAGAGAATCTTGGTATTGAGATTCAACATTTGCGTTGCCAAGGAAAATATGTCGGCAGTGATGCCTTCAAACTCGTGCCTGCCATTGGTCAAGGAAAATGGTGGGTGGTCAGGAGCATAGGTACCGAGGACGACTTGTCTTTTTTCGCGTAACCAGCGCAGCTCATCGTCGGAAAGTTTGATTGCGCTGATATCGGCAACACTACGGCTGAGCAGGAACAAAAGCTTGGGTTCAGCAGAGGCCTCCTGAGACGGCGCAGTCGCTGCAAAAGAGGTTCCGGCGATGAGGAGGAACAGGAGGGCGGTCAGTCGGGGAAAAAATATTTTCATTCGATTTATGTGCAAATCAAACGAGATGATGGCGTTGGGCAAGTTCAATTAAATGCACCAATGAGTTCGCGTTGAGTTTGTTGAGCAGCCGCGTTTTATAGGTGCTGATCGTCTTGTTGCTCAAAAGCATGCGCTTGGAAATGTCGTTATTACTTTGTCCTTCCACCAGACAGAGCAATACCATGAATTCGCGCGGAGAAAGTGTTTTGATCAAGGCCGATTCATCTTGCAGGCTGCTGTTGAGCAACGTTTCCGGGATATCTGGAAAGTAGCGTTGGCCAGCCATGATCTGGTCTGCTGCCTGGAGTAGGTCGGTGAGAGGATTTTCCTTGCTGAGATAACCGTGCGCTCCCACCAGCATGCTGCGCAGCGCCAGGTGGCTTGGCGTTTGTTGACTGAAGACAAGAATGCGCGTTGTCGTTTGCGTCGAGAGCAGGCGTTCGATAACGGTGAGGCCATCGAGTTCTGGCATAAGAAAATCCAGAATGATGAGGTCCGGTGAAAGGGTGCGCGCCAGCGCCAGCGCATCAATGCCGGTGGCAGCTTCGCCCACGATGTCATCGCCATTTTTTTCAAACAACACTTGGACGGCCAGACGGATTGCGGGATGGTCATCAACGATCAGGATTTTTCTATTCATGAAACTCTATCTGTAACCGTAGGAACGATGGTGTTTTCTCATGCCATACCCGGCCTGGGTGTTGAACGCATCGCATCGGTCCATGTATTTAAAAACGCATAGAGACGAGGCACAAAGTAATGGAATGCGTATGGTCGGGAATGCAAGAAAATGGCGCGGCTCGTATTGTGTTTTTATTAATGGGAAATGATTTCAGTCTGGAGGCTTCGGGCGATGGAGCATCGTACCGATTCCGTAGAAATTCCCCAGGTCAAGATGATAATTGCCGTGAAACAAGTCACGTTCATCGCGTTGTGAAACATGTTTTTTTATAAAAAATCATGTTCATTTTTAGCTGACATGCGCACGAGTATGCGCTCAGGTTCGACATCATTATATAAATCATCTAATACGTCAAATTGTCGCGAAGAAGTCCGCTCGGCGACGCTTTGCGCGCTGTCGATTTTCGGAAATTTCCTACAAGTAGCGATGCGAAAGCCCGCTTAGAATCCTTGCAGCAACAAAAAAATAATCCATACGCATTCTGTGCAAGTAGCAGATAAAACTTTTTCTTAAGACTTATATGCTAAAAAATCTGACAATAAAAAACCGCCTCATTTTTGTTATTTCCTTTCTGTCCTTATTGATGGTGTTTATTGGGGGCGCCGGTTTTATTAGTCTGAAGTTGGGCAATGCCTCTTTGAAAACAGTGTACGAAGACCGTCTGGTGTCGCTGGGGCAGCTCGACGGTGTGATTCGTCCCATCTTGCACAATCAAGTTGAGCTTGCCAGAGCTGTCCAGGGAGCGCCTGCTGAAATCGCAGCGCATTTACAGGTGATGGATGCGAGCACTAAAGCAGCTCAATCGCAATTGACCGATTATCTGGCGACGTATCTGACGGAAGATGAAAAGAAGCTGGCGGCGCAGTTTCAGGACGCCTACAAGAAATTGCGTGAGGAAGGATTTGATCCCGCAATACAGGCATTGAAAAACGGCGACAAGGAAGGTGCGACGGATCTCTCGCAGCACGCAGTGGTGCAGCTCTATCAACAAGTCAGCACCACAATGAATGGGCTCATTGCTTTGCAACTGGATGTCGCAAAAAGCGAGTACGAAGGCTCACAAGAGCGCTTTCAGAATTTTACGCTGATGAGCGTGGTCTTGATTGCTTGCGGTCTCTGCCTTGGCGCTGCTTCCGGAGTCTGGTTAATCCGCGGTATTTCCGGTCCGTTGAATCAAGCTGTGTCGGTCGCTCAACATGTCGCCGATGGCGATTTGACACAAGAGATCACGATCGATTCCAGCAACGAGACCGGGCAATTGCTGACTGCACTCAAAAAAATGAATGATCGTCTGGCTGAAATCGTTGGCGGCGTACGGGCTGGCACCGATACGATTGCAACGGCCTCTGCGCAGATCGCAGCCGGCAATCTCGATTTGTCGAGCAGAACCGAACAGCAGGCCAGTTCATTGGAAGAAACCGCGTCTGCAATGGAAGAGTTGACTGCGACTGTCAAACAAAATGCTGCCAATTCCAGGCAAGCCAATCAGCTTGCCATGTCGGCGTCGACCGTGGCGGTCAGCGGTGGAAAAGTGGTTGGCGAAGTGGTTGATACGATGCAATCGATCAATGAATCGGCGCAAAAAATCGTGCAGATTATTTCGGTCATTGACGGGATCGCTTTTCAAACCAACATTCTGGCCTTGAATGCCGCCGTTGAAGCGGCGCGCGCAGGTGAACAAGGCCGCGGATTTGCCGTGGTCGCTACAGAAGTGCGCAGTCTGGCCCAACGTAGCGCGACGGCTGCCAAGGAAATCAAGCAACTGATCGATGATTCTGTGGGCAAGGTAGCCTTGGGAACCGATTTGGTGCAAGAGGCGGGGCGCACTATCGGTGAAGTGGTTGAAAGCGTCAAACGCGTCACCGATATCATGAGTGAAATCAGTGCTGCCAGCCAGGAACAGAGCGCCGGTATCGAAGAAGTGAATTTGGCGATCACGCAAATGGATGAGGTAACACAACAAAATGCTGCACTGGTGGAAGAAGCGGCAGCGGCGGCGCAGTCTTTGCAACATCAATCGATCAACCTGACGGAAATGGTTGGTGTGTTTACCTTGAAAAACAGCGCCCGTCAGTTATCGGGACGAGAGCATCAGGAAATTGATGTGACGCCTTCCCGCCATAGTCAGCAAATAGGGCATCGAAAGAGCGTTTGATTTTTTATGTTCAAGAAAGTAAGCAAACGCATTTTTCTGGGGAAGTTAAGTGTCTCGGTGGTGGCAACGGCAGTGATTGTGACGGTCATATCGATTGCCGGTTCGATGTTGATCGCGTTTCAACTGGTTGCCAGCGAGAGCTTGAAGTCTGAACTTGACTTTGTTTCGGATGTGACATCAGAGCTTATTCGACATGGAGATAAGGTCAGCACCCAATTGAATGATGCGTTTGAAGCCTTGCATCGCAGCACATTCTTACCTTGTTCGGATGAGAGTATTGCGTTGATGCGTTCGCTGGCGCTGCGCTCGAGTCAAATTCAAATGATTGGCTTCAGTCAACACAAGCAGGTGATTTGTTCTTCAATGGGGCTGCATAAACAGCGCGTTTTTTTAGGCGATGCGGATTTTTACTGGCAGTCAGGAATTCAAATTCATCGCTCGCATGAGTTTCCCACGCTTGCTGCGGGCCTCAAGCTGATCGTGGCACAGCGCTATGGCTACATGATTGCAGTATTGCCAGAATTGCCGATCGATATCATGCTCACGCAGGGTGATCTTTCCTTGGGCCTTTATGGCATCAAGGCGGGCCAGATACTCACGGGCAGAGGCATGTTTTCATCTGCGTGGATGTCAAAGCTGGGTAGTGCCGATCACATCGCATTTTCCGACGGTGAAAATATTGTTTCTTTGCGTCGCTCGGATCGCAACGATTTCATCGCCTATACAGCGATTCCTGTGACGCATTTAAACGGACGGCTGGGACGTATCGCTTTTCTCTTTATTCCCTTGTGTCTGATTGCCAGTATCTTCTTCAGTATCGTGCTTACGCTGCTGGCGCTACATTATTTGTCGGCCAAGAGCAGCCTGTACGGCGCGCTAAAGCGAAATGAATTGTTCGTGCTCTATCAGCCCATTGTCGATTTACACACGCGCCGTTGGGTGGGGGCTGAAGCCTTGGTGCGTTGGCGTCGTGCTGATGGCAGCCTGGTCGGCCCGGAGGTTTTCATTCCGTTGGCCGAAGAACATCGCATCATTCAAAAAATCACCCAACGAGTCATTTCTTTGGTATTTCGCGATGCGCCCGATTTTCTGCGCATTGCGCCCAATTTCCATATCAGTATCAATCTATCGTCCGCCGACCTGCAGTCGGAGAACTTGGTGGCGCAGTTGCAGGGCGAGTTGCAACGGGCAGGCCTGCCTGCGCAATTTCTTCATCTTGAAGCTACTGAACGAGGGTTTGTGAATACGGCGAGCGGCAGAAAAGTCATTCATGACTTGCGTGCGCTGGGCATTGCTGTCGCAATTGATGACTTCGGCACCGGCTATTCCAGCCTCTCTTACCTGGAAGCGTTCGAGCTTGATTATCTCAAGATCGACAAATCCTTTATCAGCGTCTTTGTGAATGAACAGGGAGAGATCAACCCAGATAGTCAGATGACGTCACACATTATCGATATCGCCAAATCGTTGCAATTACAAATGATTGCCGAAGGCGTAGAAAACGAAAATCAGGCTGTGCAGTTGTATCGTCGAGGCGTACAGTTTGCACAAGGCTGGCTATTCGGAAAACCGATGAGTGCGGCAGAGGCGATCACGCGACTGATGGGCTTTCGCACTCCCAACGTACTCTCCAAAGTGAAATGATCGATAGGAAAATGTTGATCAAGTAGTCTCAGAAGCGGTCGGCGATCATGATGTAGATGATCATCGTCAGCATGGCAAAGGCCTGATTGCCTTTCTTGCTTTGACGCATTTCCGATTCGCGACTCTGGTTCTCATTCCAGGATGAGATAGGACAGGAGCATCTATTATGAGAATGGCGTAACGACTTTTGCGATCACTTCCGGAATCATTGCCATCACCGCTTTTTGCGTAACTGTTGCTGGGCGATGTGCTGAAACGGCAATCGCGAGCAAACTGGTGATACGA
>Ga0302155_10000835_pt1 | contig 23132 bp, 25 predicted proteins | sample I_Bog_N3_1_FD_193508 | JGI IMG/M metagenome (GOLD analysis project Ga0302155, IMG submission 193508) | Peat permafrost microbial communities from Stordalen Mire near Abisko, Sweden - I_Bog_N3_1 | ecosystem: Environmental > Terrestrial > Soil > Wetlands > Peat | place: Sweden: Abisko, Stordalen...
CCATTCGGGACTGGAAAGCGGCACTAAACCGCTTCACCATCCAGTTTGAAGAACGGATGACGCAGATTTAATCGAAACCCGTTTACACAAAATCCCGGACACCCCCGTGGTGGGCGCTACGCATTTTGTTCCGCAATACCTATCGCGCTGTCGTTGAAGGCAAGCCATTTGATCCGGCTGAAATCATTTCCATCTGTCCCGAACTGAAAGAGCTTGTTCCGCTATCCATGGAGCTGTCTCAGCCGACCTATACGCCAAATAAAGCCGGGAAAATTGTTATCAACAAAGCCCCTGACGGAACCAAGTCTCCAAACCTAGCTGATGCCGTGATGATTTGCTTCTGCCCGAAGCTCGGCAACAACTCCGGCTTGATGGGCTATTACGGCGAGCTGATGGCGCAACAACAATCCTGAGGACCAAACCATGACCCATCGCGTTATGCCGCCGTCGAGCGGATTCTACAACCCGATCCCTGTTGGCGGAATCACCTACGCCTGCGCGGTAAATAGCACGCTGGATGTGCCAGATCATGTTGCCGATGTGATGGTAGCTAATGGCTGGACGCGTGCGGCGGATGGCGGTGCAAACACTACGGCTAACCGCCCGGTGGCGCCGAAGATCAACCAGACCTTTGTTGATACCACGTTGGGTTATGTCATTAAGTGGGACGGCAAAGCCTGGCGCAATCCTGTTACCGGAGCGGCGGTGTAAATCATGGCGATTCCCAAGGGTGCCGCAAAGTCTACGGCGCTTGCGCCTAGCTTCGTTGCGCGCGTCGCGGCTGGCGTGCGCTATATGGTTTCCGGCTCTGATCCGTCTTGGTTCGGTCCGGATACGCCGCTTGACCCCGTTACATCGCCGCAAGAGCAGCCAAGCGTAACGGGTCGCCAGCTCGACTATATGGTCGGGTTCAACACGATGACGCAGCCGCGTCAGAATGAGCCAGTCAGCTTTGAGCAAATGCGCGCGCTGGCGGACGGATATGACCTGCTGCGATTGGTGATCGAGACACGCAAGGATCAGCTGGCCGCGCTGAATTGGACGATCAAGCCCAAGGACGCTAAAGCTAAGCCAGATCAGCGTTGCACCGATTTGATTGCCTTCTTTGCGTTTCCAGACCGCGAGCACGCTTGGGATGATTGGTTGCGCATGGTGCTGGAAGACCTGTTCGTGCTGGACGCGCCTTCCATCTACGTCCGGCCGACGAATGGTGGACAAGTCTACAGTCTGGAACCAATTGATGGCGCGACCATCAAGCGCGTGATTGATGATCATGGCCGCACGCCGGCGGCGCCATTGCCGGCATACCAGCAAATCTTAAAGGGCGTGCCGGCCATTGATTACTCGGCTGACGAACTGATATACAAGCCACGCAACCCGCGAACCAGCAAGATCTACGGCTATAGCCCGGTCGAGCAGATCATCATGACGGTGAACATCGCGATTCGCCGCCAGCTCAATCAGCTCAGCTATTACACCGATGGCAACGTCCCGAACACAATTTTCCGTGTGCCGGCTAGCTGGAATCCGGATCAGATCAAGCAGTTCCAGCTCTGGTGGGATTCGCTCACCTCCGGGCAGAGCAAGCACGTCGGTCGGTTCATCCCGGAAGGGCCGGACCCGATCGACACCAAGCCGGCCGCTCTGAAAGACGAGATGGACGAATGGCTGGCGCGCATCGTGTGCTTCGCGTTCAGCGTCTCTCCGACGCCGTTCATCAAGTCACAGAACCGGGCCACGGCTGACAACGCCAAAGAGCAGGCCATGCAGGAAGGCCTGGCGCCGCTGCAGAAGTGGATCAAGGGGCTGGTCGACCTAGTGTTGGTGAAGCACTTCGGCATCACGGATCTGGAGTTCGGCTGGTCGGAAGAGGTTGCACTCAATCCGGTAGACCAGGCCACGGTGATGGATAAGAAGATCCGCAACGGATCGATGACCATCAACGAGTCGCGCGCGCTTGACGGCGAAGAACCGATTGAGGGCGGCGACACTCCGTTGATCTTTACCGCGGCGGGCGCCGTCACGCTGGACAGTGTAATCAATCCGCCACCACCACCGGCCCAGCTTGCGCCATTCGCTGGCGGGAATACCGATCCTGACGCTAGTGTTGGTAATGACGACGACCCGCAACCAGGCGGTAAAGCAACATCACCAGACAATGCCAAAACCGGTGAGAAGGTGGCCAAGGCAAAAAAAGCGTTGCGCCCGATCGACAGAGACCGCAAAGCAGTAACGGAGCAGCGGGACGAGTTGAAAAGGGCGCTGCAGGATCTGTTCAAGGCTCAGGCACCGCTCATAGCTGCTCAGGTGACTGCCAGCATGGGCAAGGTGGCAAAAAAGCGCCAATCCTCTACTGACGCCGATCAGATCGATCTGGATCTATCCGACTGGGATGACATCGTCTCGCAGACCACCTATGTGCTGACCTCTGTTGGCAAGGATGGTGTCGGCGAGGCGCGCACCCAGATCGATATGGGCGTTGATGATGACGCGCTGAGTTTGGCCAATGACCATGCGATTGCCTATGCCAAAGACCGTGCCGCCGAAATGGTCGGTAAGAAGTGGGTCGATGGTGAGCTGGTAGATAACCCTGATGCTCAGTGGGTGATCACCGATAGCACGCGAACCATGATCAATGCTCAGGTCCAGCAGGCCATGGAAGACGGCCTGAGCAACGATGACCTTGCTGCCGCGATACAAGATGGCTACGCCTTCAGCGATGCACGCGCCGAAATGATCGCCAGAACCGAAACGGCTAATGCTGACGTACAAGGCAATCTCGCCCTGTACAAAGAAAGCGGAATGGTTAGCGGTAAACAGTTGCTGGCTGCGCCGGATTGCTGCGAGGAATGCCAGGATCTGAACGGCACAGTGGTTGGCCTGGATGACGATTTTCCCGATGGCGACCCGCCGCTTCACCCGAGCTGCCGATGCGACGTCCTGCCGGTGCTGGACGATGATGACGTCGAGGCGTATCGCCATACCGGCGACTTGGCGAAAGCCTACAACCCTGATCAGCCGCGCGATGAGCATGGAAGGTTCGGTGGTACCAAGGGCTTCATCGCTGGCGATGCCCCTGTTGAGGCGATCAATGCGGCACTGGGAAAGGCGCTTGAGAAAGGCAAAATCTTCTTTAGCGCGATGATGCATATCAAACTGAAAGAGAAACACGGCGCGGACTATGCGGCGGTAATGGCTGGAATGAAGGCGTGTTTGACCAAGCCGGATTACATTGGGGAGCACCCAGGGCATCCGGGGAAAATTATGCTGGTAAAGGCGGTTGAGGGACTGGAGCAAGGAAAGCCGGCAATGATCGTTTCAATGGTGGGGAGTCAGAACTCTCACGGGAATTTCCCTGGCGCATCTGCTTATGGCTTGAAGCAAAGTCAACTTGATCGGTTTGTTGCTGGCGGATATCTCAAGAAAACCTAAAGCCCGCACAAGGCGGGCTTCGGGGTTGAACCTGAGACAGATGCCATCCTGTATCTCTTGGGGAATCCTTGCGGACCCTTAATCACCAGTCTTTCGACTGGCGCGGTGGTAGGCTGTTCCACCCTCAGCAGGTTCAAAGCCATTATCGCCCGGCAGTGCTTCAAATACAACCCACCAGCCGGTGGGTTATCCATATTTAAGGACCGGCAATGAAACTGTTTGCTGAAATCAGCAAGACCGAGGAGCTGGACGACGGCACCATCAAGGTGTGGGGCTATGCCAGCTCCGACGTCGTCGACTCCGACGGCGAGACCATCACCGCAGATGCGATGAAGGCCGCGCTGCCAGACTACATGAAGTTCGGCGCCGTGCGCGAAATGCACCAGGCTAAGGCCGCGGGTACCGCAATCGAAGCCGAAGTGCAGGAGGATGGCCGTACCTTCTTCGGCGCGCACGTCGTCGACTCCGAAGCCGTCAAGAAGGTCAAGGCAGGCGTCTATAAGGGCTTTTCCATCGGCGGCAAGGCCACCGAACGCGACGAGTTGAACAAGTCGATCATCAAGTCGCTGAAGCTGGTCGAGGTATCCCTGGTTGACCGACCAGCTAACCCGGAAGCCGTGTTTACCATGTACAAGGCCGAAGGCCTCGGCGATGGCGATGGAGGTGGTGGCGCGCCAGCTGCCGAAGCGCCGGCCATCGACCAGCTGGCCGATCTGCTCAACAAGAGGCAAATCACGCCCGAGCAGCTGCTGGGGTTGGCCAAGACTGCCGCAGCGCCAGCGCCCGACACCCTAGAGAAGGGCATGTGGTCGGTGCAGGACTTCGCCAGCGTTATCGCGACGCTCGGCTGGATCTGCCAGGACGCGCAGTCTGAAACCGATTGGGAAGGCGATAGCAGCCCGGTCCCGGCCCAGCTGCGCACCTGGTTTGCTCAGGGTATTGAAATCTTCAAGGCCATGGCCGCCGAAGAGACCGCCGAGCTGCTGGCCTCGCTCAAGACGTCCGCCGGCGAGATCGACGTGATCGAGATGGCCGCGCGCGGCAGCGATATTGCCAAAGCCGGCGCCAAGTTCAGCAAGGACGCCAAGGACAAGTTGGCCAAGGCGCATCAGGCGATCAAGGCCGCATCTGATCACCTGGCGTCCACCGGCTACGACCAGGACGGCGCCGATAGTGACACAGGCAAGGCCGCTGGCGCCGATGATCTGGCAAAGGTGGCTGGCGAACTTGATCTTGCCAAGTCTGACCTGGTCAAGGTTGCCGGCGAGCGCGACGCCCTACAGAAGCGGGTGAAGGAGCTCGAAGCCATGCCGGCGCCTGGCAAGGCCCTGCTGAAAGCCGTTGGCAAGGCCGCAGATGTCGGCGACACGCTGTCGGGTGACAGCGCGGTTGTCAATAAGGTCGCTCCGGTGGTCGATGCTCGGGGCGAAGAAAACGAAGTTGCAAGCCTGATCAAGATGGTTCACTCGTCCGGTGGCGTGCGCGCCTCGGTATAACTCAACCAAGCAACGCCCTGTAACCCGCCTAGTGCGGGTTTTTCTTTTCAAGCCATCCGCACGGGTGGCTTTTTCCGTTTGGAGACCCTGATGGGTGCAAATACCACCGAAGAAACCATCGCGCTGCTGAAAGTGGCGCAGTCCAACCCGGACGACATCATCAAGTCGTTCGTGCAACCGTCGTCGGTAACCACCGGCTTGCAGGCGTACAACCTGGAAGCGCCGTCCAAGAAGCTCTACCCGGTGATGACTCCGCTGCGCAACTCCATTGCGCGTATTGGCGGCGGCTACGCCATCCAGGCGAACTGGAAGGCAATCACCAATATTAACGTCGGGAACACCCGAGCCGGTGTGGCCGAAGGTCAGCGCGGCGGTGTTATCAACAACGCCGAGACCGAGTACTTTGCTGCTTTCCGTGGCTTTGGCCTGGAAAACTCCCTGACGTTCGAATCGGGCTATGCCGCCAAGAACTACGAAGACCTCAAGGCGCTAGCTACTCAGACCACTCTTGAATCGACCATGATCCAGGAAGAGCGCCTGATCCTCGGCGGAAACACCTCACTGGCGATGGGCACTACTCCAACCCCTACATTGGTTGGCAGCACTACTGGCGGCGCGCTGCCGGCGCAAACCCTGTCTGTAATCTGTGTGGCCTTGAGCCTGCAGGCCTACTTGGACACTGTTGGCGTCAATAACGGTGCTAGCGGTCAATCCTTTAGCGCTAGTTCTGCATCTGTTCCGGGGCAGATCACCCGCACCAATGCGGACGGTACTACCACCACCTTTGGTGGCGGCTCAGCCCAGAAGTCCGCCAACGCTACCGTGACCACCACTGGCGCCAACTCTTCGGTGACCTCCTCGGTTGCCCCCGTCAATGGCGCCGTTGGCTATGCATGGTACTGGGGCCCCGCTGGCGCGGAAGTGCTAGGTGCTGTGTCGAGCATCAACTCGGTTGTCATCGCCGCTGCTGCTGCAGGCTCGCAAACCGCCGCTAGTCTGCCCTCGCAAGATAGCTCGACTTGCTCACTGGACTTTGATGGCCTGTTGACCCAGGCATTCAAGCCGGGTAGCAACGCCTATATTGCCGTTCAACCGACCGGCACTGCTGGCGTGGGCACTCCGCTGACCTCGGATGGCGCGGGTGGCATTGTTGAGTTTGAAGTAGCATTCCGCAACTTCTACGACAAATACCGCTTGAGTCCGACCAAGATTTACGTGTCGAGCCAAGAGCTGGTCAATATCACCAAGAAGATCGTCGCTAACGGTGGCGCACCACTGCTGCGCATGACGACCGACGCAAACAACCTGGGCGCCATTCAGGCCGGCGTGGTTGTCGGTGAGTATCTGAATAAGGTGATGGGTACCAAAATCCCGCTGGTTGTTCATCCGAACGTTCCAGCTGGCACCGTGTTGTTCTACACCGAGCGTCTGCCGTATGCGCTGAGCAACATCAGCAACGTCTGCCAGATGCTGATGCGCCAGGACTACTACCAGCTTGAATGGCCGCTAGTGACCCGTAAGTATCAGTACGGCGTCTATGCGGACGGTGTGTTGCAGCACTACGCGCCGTTCTCTCTCGGCCTTATCACCAATATCGCCAACGGCTAACGGCTGATCACGGCCCGGCTCTTTGTCGGGCCGAATCTAAAGGAAATCGCAATGGACCCAATCCAACTAAATGCGCCTTCCGGCGTGTCGTCGGTATCGTATAGTGGCCAGGAATATCAGGCCGTAAAGGGTGTCGTCTCGGTTCCGAGTGACGCGGTACCGGATCTGCTGCAACAAGGCTTCTCGCTTGCGGGGTAATCCATGGGCGATCTAACGACACTGGCGAATGTGAAAGCGTGGCTCAGCCTCACCGAAACCACTGACGATGCTTTGCTGGCGGCGCTAATCAGTGCCGTCAGCAACTATATCCAGACCTGGCTGAATCGCACGATTATCGAGGCTCCGTACAGCGAGGCGCGCAACGGCATTGCGGGTGGCGACACGCTGGTTCTGGCCAACTATCCAGTGCAAAGCGTTTCGTCGCTGACGATTGATGGCCAGATCATTCCGCAGTCGCCGGACTACGTGGCCAGCGGCTACTGGTCTGACGATATCGCGGTTTATCTGGTCGGCTACAGGATGACGCGCGGGCGCGGGAATGTGCGGTTGAGCTACACGGCAGGCTATTCCAGCGTGCCGCTAGAACTGGCCCAGGCCTGTACCGAATTGGTGGCATTGCGCTATAGCGAGCGCGACCGGATCGGGCATCAGTCCAAATCACTCGCCGGCGAGACGGTCAGCTTCATGATCAAGGATTTCCCGCCTGATGTGCTAACGATCCTCAACAACTACCGGAAGGTGGTGCCCTTATGATCACCGGGCGGATTACTGGCGATCGTGAAGTTCTGGCCACGTTTAACCGGATGCCTGGTGGCCTGCAAGACAAGCTGGCCAAGACCATCACGCGGCTGTGCCTAAAGCTGCAGGTGCATGTGGTGCAGGATAAGTTATCCGGTCAGGTGTTGAACGTTAAGACAGGGCGCTTACGCCGCAGCATCACGTATGCGGTAACTACGCCGGGCGCATCATCCGTACAGGGCACGGTCGGGACCAATGTGGCCTATGGGCGATTCTTTGAGCTCGGATTTCAGGGTACGGAGAACGTGAAAGAGCACCTTCGCCGGATACGCGAGCATGGCACGATGGTTCTGAAAGCTGCCAAAGGCCATGACATGAAAGTCTGGGCCAAGCAGCGCGGGAAGCTTACTGGCGATGAAGTCGTTGTTCGTGCTTACACTCGCCACGTGGATATGCCCGCGCATTCGTTTCTTGGATCGGCGCTCAATGATATGCGGCCTGAAATTTTGGAACAGATCAATCAGACAGTGAAGGAGTCCACCCGGTGATTTCTCGTGAAACGATCTACTCCGCGTTGTTTGCGCGATTGAGTGCGGCGGGGCCATTTGTCACGACGTCGCGCAAGCTCAAGCACTGGAACGACGTCAAGCCGCCCCAGCAGCCGGCTATGTTCCAGGCGCAGAAGACCGAGGTGCCGCAGCAGACGCCGGGCCTACCGACCAAATGGATGCTTGCTACTGATGTTTACGTCTATGCCCGCGCGCCTGGTAGCTCGACCCCGTCAACCATCATTAATCCACTACTGGACGCGATCGAGGCCGCGCTGGCGCCGGATCCGATCACCAACAAATGCACGTTGGGTGGTCTGGTTCAGCACGCTTGGATTGATGGTGAGATTCAGACCGACGAGGGCACGCTAGGCGATCAGACCGTGGCCATCATCCCGATTCGCATTCTCGCCAGCTAGTCAGGCTAGCAAACCCATTTCAGACCCGCTTCGGCGGGTTTTTCCATTTTAGGAGAACCATATGTCGCAATTCGCTTTTGGCGTTGGCGCTATGTACGTTACTCAGCTGCAGGATGCCTGGGGGAATGCGATCAGCAACCCTACGCCGCTGCCTTTGCTGACTCTGCAAGAAGGCAGTATCGATATGTCTGCCGATAACAAAGAACTGTACGGTCAGAACCAATACGCTGCTGCTGTCGCGCGCGGGAAGGCGAAGTTGACCGTAAAGGTTAAGCCGGCCCGTATCTATGCCGCACTGTGGAATGCGCTGTTCTTCGGCCAGACATTGACCTCTGGCCTGCTGGCTATCCAGACCGATACCACTGGCGTGGCCATTCCGTCCGCAACCCCCTACACGGTTACGCCGACGCCACCCAATACCGGCACCTTTGTGTCCGATATGGGCATCATATCGGCGACGGGTTATCCATTGACTCGGGTGGCCAGCGGCAACACGCCAGCAACGGGGCAGTACACCGTAACCACTGGCGGCACCTATACCTTTGCCGCCGCAGATGCCGGCAAGACGGTGTACATCAACTATCAATACACCGTTGCCAGTGCCAATGCCGGTACCGCCCAGATGGAAACCGTCAGAAACTTGCCAATGGGGTACGCCCCTCAGTTCAAGGCTGACTTGTGTGTGGGATATCAAGGCAAGCTGGTGACGTTCAGTATTCTGCAGGCGATCGCCACCAAGATGAGCCTGGGATTCAAAAACGAGGACTTCGCGATCCCAGAATTTGACTTCTCGGCGATGGACAACGGGACCGGAAACATCATGACTTGGTCGACTTCGGAGTGATGCGATGCATCGTTTACCTTATCCCGTACCACCACCGCTACGGAGCAATGCAATGGAATTGATTGATGGTGCTGAAATCAAAATGGGCGGGAAGCTCTGGGTGGTGCCTGCCTTGTCGTTCAAGCAGGTGAAGCGCCTACTCCCGACGATGGGGCGCGTTGGCTCCGGCAATGTGACACCTGAAAACATGGGGGATATGGCAGAGGTCGTGCATGCCGCTCTGTCGCGTAACTATCCTGATGTCACCCTGGATGATGTCGAGGACATGCTGGACTTGAGCAATGCTCTGTCGTTGTTCTTGGCCGTGATGGGGCAATCCGGTATGGAGATGCGCCAGCAGGGGGAAGCTCAGGCGGGGAGCCGTTAAATTGGGGGAAGCTGTATTCCCACTTGATAGCCTGTACTGGCTGGACGTGGGAATACATCGACAACTACATGACGATTCCCCGCTTGTCGGAAATGACGGATTACTGGGCTGATTACCCGCCGGCACATGTGATGATCGCCCAGTATTTTGGTATAGGTAAAAGCAAGGATAAGCCATCCGAAATTGATGGAGATGGTAATTCGCTGTTCGATTTATTCCCGAGTGGGTAGAATATTTCCAAACAACAAACTAGCAGCCGAATATCGGTTGCTGTTGTGCCTTGGAGATAATATGAAAAAATTGTTAATGACAGTGGTTTGTGTAATTTTGGTTGGTTGCGCAGGGACTTCATTTGGTTGGAGTTCTGCGCGACAAGTAAAATCCGGGATGACAACGCAGGAAGTAACAAAAATTATGGGAGCCCCTTATTCTGTTACCAGCACGGGGGGAAAGATGATTTATGTCTGGTCATCTGCAAATGGGTTTACCGGATCAGTGAAAACTTTAGCTGTCGTATTTGTTGATGGAAAAGTAATAACAGCCCCAACAGTGCCAGAAGAATACAAATAGTCATCCATTAATATAAAAAAATAGCATGGAAAGAAGCCGCTAGTTAGGGATAAAAAATGAACAAAGGTCGTGGATTTCTCTGGTGTGTTGTTGCTTTTTTTGTATTCGTTCCGCTCAATTGGGCGCGAATCACGGCAACAGATGGGTTGCCAAAAGGTACTCCGTGGTGGGGTTTAGTTCTTGGAACAGTGGTCTGCTGGGGTGTAGCCTATTTCTTGGCCAAGATGCTTATATCTGGAGCAAAGAAGCCGCACGATCATGAAGAGCGTGAAGTCCAGCAGCTGCAGTTACTTCTTAATCAGCCGCTTACTGAGATCAGGCCTCACAGTGCCATCCTGAAGCCTGGCGAAAAGGCTTACGGCTCTGTTCGGGCAACGCTGCATGAAACTCAGACTATGGGTTACTCTGCGGGTACTGCCGGTGTAAGTGTGCACGTAGCCAAGGGCGTAACCATTCGAACCGGAGGCATGAAGGGCCGGGCAGTTAAAGGTGTGGTGAGCGTTGCGTCAGGCGAGCTTGTTGTGACTGATCAGCGGATTATTTTTGCAGGTGATATGAAATCATTTGCCATTCAACTTGGCGATCTACTGAATGTTACCAACTATACCGATGGCTTTGGCTTTAATGATGGGAAGTCTACTCGGGTGGTGACTACCGATAGTGACCGTGATCGCATTATATTTTCTTCTACGCTCGGGAAGGTTCTAGGGTAGATCGTAAAACGAAAAGACAAACAAGGCCGCCTTTTGGCGGTTTTTAATTTCAGCCTCACGGCTTATCCCGTGGGGCTTTTTTTATGTGAGCCAGCCATGTCCGACAACAACATTGACGTCACCATCGGAGGTAATGCGACGGGTGCCGTTGCTGCTATGACCGATGCTGCGTCGGCAGTAAAAGGCGGCGTGGAGCAGATGAGCTCCGGTATCGAGCAACTGGGTGCCGTCTTTGAGCGATTCAAGGGCATGTTTGTACTGTTCTCAGCGGTCCTGGCTGGCGGTGAGGCATTCAAAGCGAGTATCCAGGCGGCGAATAACTGGAATAGCCAAGTCGGCGCGATGGCTAAACAGATGGGCATAACCACGCAACAGGCATCCGTTATGTCGGTGGCGTTACATGGTATTGGCGTTAGCTCTGACACATACCGCCAGGCCGCAATGATGATGACGCGGCAGATATCCTCAAATGCCAGCGCCTTCAAGGTGCTTGGCGTCGCCGTCAAAGATGCTCATACCGGCGCGCTACGCCCGATCAGCGATGTAATGAGTGACGTGAACACCAAGCTTAACGGCTTGACGAACACCGCTGAGCGCAATACCGCTGGCATGAAGGTTTACGGGCGCGGCTGGGCGGAAGTGCAAGGCATCCTCAAACTGAATGCGGGCGCAATGAAGGAAGCCCAGGAAACTGCCGAGCGCCTGCACCTGATTGTCGGGCCGGAAGGCGTGGCGCAGACCAAGGCCTATGCCAAAGAGCAGCGCGAACTCGGCTTGGTTGCTGAGTCGCTAGAGATTCAGGTTGGGAATACGCTTTTGCCCGTAATGGTCAAGCTTGGGGCCTGGCTTGGCGATATTGGGCCATCGGTGGCAAGTCGCTTCAGTCAGACCATGGCTTTGCTAGGCACTGCTGTTGAGGATCTTTGGGATATTTTCAGATCCTTTAACGATCTGCTGTCTGAAGTATGTACCGATATTCTGGGCGACGTTACAGAGGTATTTGGTAGCAAGCTGCCGGAAAACTTTGATATTGCGGGCTACGCGATCAAGGTATGTCAGTCGTTGTTCACTGCTTTTCGGTTTGCGGTCCTGGAGGTTTTCCAGGCGGTTGCTGGTTATCTCGAGGTTGCTGCCAGCGACTTTAAGACCTTTGGCCAGGTCGCTAACGATGTCCTGCATTTGGATTTTGCCGCAGCCAAAGCAGACATGGCCGCTGGGTTTGAACAGATCGAATCCATCGCCAAGCAGCACGCAGCCAAGATGGTACAAATCAAAACCGATTCTGACGCCAAGCTCAAAGAAGTCTGGGGCGCGCCCAAAAAGAAAGAAGCTGAATCAACTGGCGATAAGTCCAGCCAAGATGGCGGCCAGCATCTTGATTTTGATAAGCAGAAAAAGGGTAAGTCCGGCGGGTCCGACCAAATGGCTGTATGGAAGGCTGAGCTGGAACAGAAGAAAGAGGCCAGCAACGATTTCTTCAAAGACGATCTGAACATGGAGGTCGAATTCTGGCAGAGCAAGCTGGCGTTGGTGAAGGGCAATAGCAAGCAGGAAGTCGCCGAGCGCCGGCAAATCCAAAATGAGCTGTATCAACTGGACAAACAGCAGGTTGAACAAGGCCGGCAGCTTGAGGATGAGGAAATATCCTATGAGGAAAAAGCCGGGAAACAGAAGGTAGAAACCGAAAAAGCCGCAATTCAAGCCAAAAAAGATATGGGCGAAATCGGCGCCGTTCAGGAAATCCAGCAGCTTCAGAAGGTAAAGGACGAAGAGTATCTGATCGAGCGTCAGGCATTGGAGGCAAAGAAAGATTTGTATGAGCAAGATCGTGTAGCAAAGCAGAAGGTGCTGGACCAAATCGCGTTGCTTGAAAAACAGCATTCGATGGATGCAACTCAGTCTGCTACCGCAATGGCTCAGGCGCAGAAGACGCAAACCGAAGCCATGCTGGCTCCAATCTCTCAGGCGATGGATAAGACCGTCACCGGCATGATCATGGGTACGCAGACGCTGCGCCAGGCCGAGGCCAACATCGTTCAAAATATCCTCGGCGAATTTATCTCGATGCTGACCAGGAAGGGTGTGATGTGGGCGGCAACCGAGGTCGGCATGACCGCGGCCTCAAAAACGGGCTCGTCGGTGCGCGACTCACTATCTACTACCAGCTCTAGCACTGCGATCAGTGCAAAGTCCACCGAGGCCATGGGCGCCGTCAGCGGCAACGCCGCCGAGGCGGCATCTGGCGCCGCAGCATCCGTTTCAGCCATCCCCGTCGCTGGTTGGGCGATGGCGCCAGGTGTGTTCGCCAGCGTTATGGCGATGGTGCTGGGCGCGAAGAGTATGATTCCGTCTGCTGCCGGCGGCTTTGACATTCCCGCCGGCGTTAATCCTCTGACTCAGCTTCACGAAAAGGAAATGGTGCTACCGAAGGAGCACGCTGAGGCCATTCGGAATATGACCGGGGGTAGTAGTGGCGGCGGTTCTCAGCATTTACATATCCACGCAACGGACGCGGCGAGTGTCGAGCGGCTATTCAAAAACAACGGTGCAGCCTTAACCAAGGCGGCAAAGGAGCAGCTCCGGAGGTTCGCGCGATGAGTTCAGCCGTTTATCCGGTACTCCCCGGTTTGGCGTGGCCAGTTAAGCGCACGCCGACTTGGAATACACGCGTGCAGAAGACCGCCAGCGGGCGGGAAATGCGCGCCTCGTTCTACAGCTACCCGCTCTATAGCTACGAGCTGCAGTACGAGTTCGCTCGCGCCAGCCAGCAGCATCAGGAATATCAGACGCTGCTCGGTTTTTATAACGCGCGCCAGGGGCAGTTTGATACGTTCCTGTTTGATGATCCATCCGACGATACGGTGCTGGCCAGCGCGCCGCAGTCGTTTGGCGTTGGAGATGGATTAACGACACAGTTTCAACTGGTGCGCTCTTTTGGCGCTTACGTCGAGCCGGTGCTGGCGCTGCAGGGCACGCCGACGATCATGATTAATGGCGTGCCGACGGCGGTATACACAGCATTGTCGAACGGCATCATCCAATTCAGCGCGGCGCCTGCCGCTGGCGCTGTGCTGACGTGGTACGGCATGTTTTATTGGGTATGTCGCTTTGCTCAAGACACCTGTGACTTCCAGGAGTTTGTTTATAACTTCTGGAGCCTGAGTAAGGTCGAATTGATTACGGTGAAACCATGAGAACCGCATCCACCGCCTTGATTGCCTTGCTGCAGTCAGATCAGTTTCTGATGGCCGATTTGTATACCTTTACCCTGGTTAGCGGAGAGGTGCTGACCTATACCGATGCCGATATCAATCTAACGATGGCGGGCACCGTGTATTTGGCCACCGATTCCAAGATCCAGCGCAAGGGGATTAAAGCCACGATCGGCACCTCGGTGGACGCGCTAGAGATTGATCTCTATGCCGGTACCAATAATCTAGTCAATGGTGTGCCGCTGCTACAGGCGGTCGCTGGCGGCGCATTTGACTATGCGGACGTTGTCGTGCAGCGGGTATTTATGCCTACCTGGGGCAATACCTCCGCTGGCGCCATAACCCTGCTTAATGGGCGTGTTGCGGACATGGAGGCCACGCGCACATCGGCCAAACTAACGGTCAAGTCGTACCTTGATCTGCTCAATATCAACATGCCGCGCAACATCTACCAGGCATCGTGCTCATACAGCCTGTACGACCAGGGCTGTGGAGTGAGCGCCGCGTCGGTTGCGGTTAGTGCCGTTGCCGGCGCGGGATCGACTGACAGCGTGCTCAATGTCGGCACTGCTCAGGCTGCTGGATGGTTTGGACAGGGCTACGTGTTGTTTACTAGTGGTGTAAATGCCAATCTGCGGCGCACGATCAAATCGGCATCGCAAAGCCAGCTAGTATTGGCCTATCCGTTATCGGCACCGCCTGCCGCCGGAGACGCCATGAAGCTATACCCAGGCTGTGATCACACTCAGGCGACGTGTGCGGCTCGATTTAACAACGCCGCGCGCTGGCGCGCGATGCCCTTTATTCCGGTACCAGAAACCACGACATGATCCCTATCTCTGATTTGTCTATCGGTGAGCAGCGCGCGCGCGTTGTCACCGAGGCTCTGACATGGCTGCGCACGCCGTATCACCACGCAGCTCGGGTGAAGGGTGCCGGTGTGGATTGCGCCCAGATACTGATTGCGGTGTATGCGGCGGTAGGGCTGATCGAAGATTTTCAGCCGGCCGACTATCCATCGGATTGGATGCTCCACCGGTCAGAGGAGCGTTATCTCGGGCATGTCATGCAATACGCGCACCAGGTGTCCGCGCCGCAACCTGGAGATATCGCGGTCTGGAAGTTCGGGCGCTGTTTTAGTCACGGCGCCATCGTCATTGATTACCCGTCGATCATCCACGCCTATCGCCCAGATCAGATGGTTGGGTACGGCGATGCCACGCAAGGCGAGTTGCGAGGCAGAGAGGTCACTTATTGGTCGTTTTGGGAGGGGTAAAGGATGAGCGGGATTCTCGGCGGCGCCAAGTCGCAAAGCCAGGCCCAAACGGCGGTATCGGATTTACAGGTGCAAACCTCGACGTTTGGCGCGGTGGTGCCGATCATGTGGGGCACCACGCGTCTGACTGGCAACCTGATCTGGTACGGTAATTTCCAGTCGCACGCGCAAAGCTCGTCGCAATCTTCTGGTGGCAAGGGTGGTGGTGGTGGGGGCGGATCAACGACCAGTTATACCTACAGCACCTCTTTTGCCATCGGTTTGTGCGAGGGGCAGATCCAGAGCATTGGTACGGTTTACGCCAGCAAAGATACCGGCACTGTCAGCAGCTACGGCTTTAGCGTGTTCATGGGATCGGTGCCGCAATCACCATGGTCGTATTTGTCTAGCGCGTTTCCGGCTCAGGCTATCGGCTATACCGGGCTTTGCTATATCGCCGCGGCGAACTATGACCTGGGCAGCAATACCAGCATGCCGAACTTTAGCTTCCAGGTTAGCGGGAAATTCGCCAATAGCTTCAATTCGTCGCCGGATGCACCGCCGGCGTCGATTCTGCCGGACTATTTGGACAATCCTTACTATGGGGTTGGCTTTCCGCTAACGAAATTGGCCAGCCTGGCACAGTGGGACGCGTTCACCAAGGCTTATGGCATCCTTGTGTCGCCGTTGCTTGATACTGCGCAGCAGGCTACCCAATTTGTTGATGACCTCTGCACGGCGACATGCTCAGCTGCGGTCTGGGCCTCTACTCAGCTCAAGATCATCCCGTATGCCGATGTGGCCTACACCGGTAATGGCGTGACCTTCACGCCTAGCGTAACGCCGGTCTACAACCTGACCGATGACGATTTCTTGGACGACGGCAGCACGGATCCGGTGACGGTCAAGCGCATTAATGCAGCGGACGCCTACAACAGTGTCACTGTTGAGTATCTCGACTCCACCAATGAGTACAACGTGGCCACGGTCACCGCGCAGGACCAAGCCAATATCGATCTCTATGGACTGCGTCAGAAGAACGCGATCCAGATGCATATGATCACCCTGGCTGCGGTGGCGCAGCAGGTAGCGCAGTTCCAGGTGCAGCGGTCGTGTTACGTTCGCAATCAGTACACCTTCACGCTGGGCTGGCGCCACTGTCTGTTAGAGCCGATGGACGTGGTGACGATCAATGATGCGTGGCTTGGGCTGAGCTCCTATCCAGTGCGGATTATTGAGGTTGACGAGGATGAATCGGGCCAACTGAAGGTCACTGCTGAGGATTTTCCCGATCAGGTGTCTACGCCGTCACTCAACCAGGTGGCTGCGGCCACACGATATGCGGCGAACTACAACGTCGACCCGGGGCCGATCAATACCCCGGTGATATTTGACGCGCCGGGCATTCTCACCGCGTCAGGGTACGAAATCTGGGCCGCCATTTCTGGCGGCTCACTTTTTGGTGGCGCTGGGGTGTGGGTGTCTGAGGATGGCAACACCTATGTCAATGTTGGAGCGATCAACGGTGGCGCGCGCTATGGCGCGCTGTCGGCGGCATTGCCTGTTGGTGCTGACCCAGATACTACCGACACCGCGGCGGTCAACCTGTCGGTCAGTGGCGGCACGATGCTTTCTGGCACGCTGGCGGATGCGAACGCCTACAACACTTTGTGCCTTATTGATGGTGAACTGATCAGTTATGAAACCGCCGCGCTGACGGCGGCCAATCAGTACAACCTGACGTATCTACGGCGCGGCGTCTATGGCACTCCGAATGCGGCGCATGCCAGCGGCGCGCCGTTCACGCGGCTGGACCAGGCAATTTTCAAGTACGCCTATAACCCCGCGCTGCTCGGCAAGTCGATCTACCTCAAGTTCACCGCCTTCAATCTGTATGGCGGTGGAGAAGAGAGTCTGGCCAACAGCGTGGCGTACACGCATGTGATCGGCGGCAGCATTTCGAAGCCCTCAAACATCACCGGGTTTATGGCCAGCCAGAATGGCAACGTGGTGGTGATGCAGTGGAACCTGCCGACAGATCCAAACATTGCCGGCTATGAAATCCGCTACACCACCCAAGGTGACACGACTTGGTCGCACGGCACGCCAATTAGCCAGGTGACGGCGGGCACTCAGATCACCACCGCCAAGCTGGCACCTGGTAACTGGACGCTGTTGATGTGCGCTCAGGATAACTCTGGCGTTTATTCCGCCAGTCCTGCCGCCTACAACATCACGATGCTGAACGTGAACACTCTGCTGTATACGCAGCAGCAGGCGCCGGACTGGACTGCCGGAACGCTGACCAACTTCGTGCATCACTGGTCTGGCGTTCTGGCACCTCAGTGCCAGGGAGTAGCGGCAAATGACGGCTGGAGCACCTTTGACCAGTACGCGAACAATCCTTACCCGACATGCACCTATCAATCTCCCCAGATTGACCTGGGCATCGATGCATCGGTGCGCTTGCACGGGGAAATCGCCTCAATCCTCGGGCCCGGCGCGCCAGGAATTGCGGCGCCAGCGTTGCAGATGCAAAGCCGGTTGTCTGCCGGGACGTATCAGGGGTTCCAGCCGTGGACGATTGGCACACAGACTTGCCGGTACGTGCAGATGGAATTTTTGTTGAACACGGCTGTTGGTCTGCCGGTGATTCAGGGGTTCACGCCTTCGGTTGATGGCCAGCCATTCACCCAGTCTGGGCAGGCGGTCATCCCGGCCGGAGGCGCAACGATCACCTTCCCACTGCCATATCACCCAAGCACCATACCCATCCCACAGGTCACTGCAGTTGGTGGTTCTGGACTGGTGGCGACGGTATCAGCATCGAGCGCCACCAGCATGACGGTGCATGTTTTCAATACCAGCAATGTGGACGTCGGCGGGACGGTTAACTGGACCGTAAACGGAGAATAGAGCATGACTGTAGCAACTTTTTCACAGACCAACTTCACGTCCCAGGATTCGACTTCCTACAAGGCGTCGATCGACGGTGATTTCTCGGTGCTGGCGCGCGCGGGGCAAGCGTTTGCCCCGCATGCCGCAGCAACCCCGAGTATGACCGTGCAGGTGGATCCTGGTTATGTCTTCGACGGTTTCACTGCCACGGCGACAGCCCTGCAAACATCCGGAGCAATCACCGGCCCGGTGTCGAACCCTCGGATCGACCTGGTCACCTGCAACATCAGCACCGGGGCCATGTCTGTCGTGACGGGTGCTGAAGCGGCAAGCCCGGTACCTCCAGCTATTCCGCTCGGCACTTTCCCTGTGGCGCAGGTTGCGCTTGCGATTGGCGTGTCGGCGATTACCAATAGCATGGTCACCGATGTGCGGAATGTTATTACGCCGCCTGAGCGCGTGAGTGCGCGGTCCTTGTCATCTGCGTCATCCACGCAGCAATCAGACCTTGGCAAGGCCATTGAACTTAGCGGGACGTTCGCTCTGACTTTATCAACCGTCGTTGGCTCTGGTTGGTGGGCGATGCTGAAGAATACAGGCGCCGGCACGATAACGCTGTCACCACAGACCGGGACGGTTGATGGCCTGGCCACGCTGTCGCTACAGGCTGGCCAGGGCATTCTGATCCATTACGACGGTTCGGGCTTTTACTCTTATGGGCTTGGGGGAAGCGGTAACCCAGCGGGCACAATCCTCCCCAGCGCATGCTCGTCGGCCCCAGCGGGTTACTTGCTCTGCAATGGCGCGCTTATCTCGCGCACTACCTACGCGACACTGTTCGCTGCTATTGGAACTGCTTACGGCGCCGGTGACGGCAGTACGACCTTTGGTATTCCTGACGGGCGCGGCGTTGTGCTGCGCGGGCTTGATGGCGGACGTGGGCTGGATACGGGGCGAGTTCTTGGCAGCTATCAAGCTGATGCAATCGCCTCGCACACAGTGGCCATCTCAGACCCTGGACACTCACACACGGCGACGCAGCCCGTAGGCTCGGGTGGGGGTGCAGGCTCGGCTGGTCTATCACCCGTCGTCAAGGCAACAGGCACTTCAACCACCGGCATCACCGCCGGATACACAGGCGCAGCAGAAACCATCATGAAGAACTTGTCCGTCAACTTCATCATCAAGTATTGAGAAAATAAAATGGACATCACCGTATACCAGTGCGACCAGAGTGGCGTTTACCTCGGGCAAACCACCGCGCCGGAATCCCCCCTAGAACCGGACGTTTATCTGATCCCGGCTGGGGCTGTGGAAACGGCTCCCCCCGCAGTCCCCCCAGGGCAATGCGCTGTCTGGTCATCGACAACTGAAAGCTGGAGCCTGCAGCCAATTCCGACGCCTGAGGCACCCGTCATCCCGACACCGACATTCGCGCAACAAGTCGCTGCGCTTGAGGTCGCTGTTCAGGCTTGGCTCGATACAACGGCGCAGGGCAACGGGTACGCGGATATGGCCTCTTGCATCACCTATATAAACTCGGGTGTTGCGCAGTGGGCGGCTGACGCTAAAGCGGCTATTGCCTGGCGTGATGCAGTCTGGCAAGCGTGCTACAGCCAATTCACCGCCGCCCAGGGCGCGCCGCTGCCTGCCGTCCCCACATCTACCGCGCTGATCGCCGCTCTGCCGCAACCCGCGACGTTTGGCTGGACAGTGCACGCCGCTGGAGTCTAAGCCATGAAATACCTCAAACGCTTTCTGTTGAACCTCCTGATCATTCTGGACGAGCTTGGCAATACGTTGACACTCGGCAGCCCGGAAGAAACCATCAGCAGCCGCGCGGCCAAGGCCCGCAATGCTGGTAAGCGCTGGGGTTGCGTGTTGTGTCGCTTCCTCGATTGGATCCAGCCACACCACTGCGACAACGCGCTGGAAGATCAAGCCGCTGGTGTTGATGCTGTTATTCCTGACGACGATACCAACCGAGCTACCCACAAAACCGGCGTACCCGGCAAACACCTAAACCCCGCTCAGTGGCGGGGTTGATTATTTCCAAGGGGGAGAAATGTCAGAGAGCCAGGAGGTGATCGTGGGCAGGCTGGATGAGCGCATGGTCGGCATGCAAAAGGAGATGTCGCAGCTTGTCGATACCGTGCGCACGCTAACCGATGCTGTAACGGCGCTCACCAAAGAGGGCGCGCGGATTGATACCGTGCAAACCCAGGTGTCGGCGCTACTGCGTGGACAGGAGGATCTGTGGCGCGAGATTGGCAAATTGCATGACAAGCTGATTGCGCACCAGCAGGCCCAGGCGCGTGCGTCGGCTGGAGGTCTGTTTGAAGTGATTAAGCTCATCGTGGCCGGCGCCATCGGCGTAGCTGTGGCGCGCTTCGGGAGATAGCAGTGCTTGGCATTGCCAAATTATTCAACGCGCTGAAAAGCGCTTTTTTTACGCCCGCCATTCCGGCGCCGGCGACACCAAAAGGAAACACCATGTTCGAAACCATCAAGACCAAAGCCCAAGCCGAGATCGACCAGCTCAAGGTGGACGCGCGCAGCGTCGAAGAGCGCATTGAGGCCGCTTTTAAGCTGGGCGCGCTGCATCACGCCCTGGCGGACGCCGAAGCCAAGATCCGCGCTGAGTTCGACACCGATACCAAAAGCTAAGGGGGTAACCGCCATGGCTGATTTTGCATCAGCTTTTACCGCTCTCATCGGAAATGAGGGCGGTTATTCCAACGATCCGAAAGACCCGGGTGGCGAGACCATGTGGGGCGTGACCGCCAGGGTAGCGCGCGCGAATGGCTACACCGGCCCAATGCGCAGCCTGCCGCTGGAGACGGCGCGCCAGATCGCCAAAACGGAATACTGGGATCCGTACCGGTGCGACGAGTTGCCAGAGGCTATCGGCTTCCATGTATTGGATGCGGCCTACAACGGCGGCTATCCGGCAAAGTGGCTGCAGCTGTCGGTGGGCGAGAAGCCGGACGGCAAGGTCGGGCCGGTGACTGTAGCGGCGGTGAATGCGGCTGACGTGTACCGCACCGGTATGCGCTTCCTGGCGCTTCGCCTGGCTTACATGACCACGCTGCGTACTTGGCCGACCTTCGGTAAGGGCTGGTCGGCGCGGATCGCACGAAACTTGATGAAGGGGGCAGTTTGATGGATCCGATTACTATCGCAATGGGCTTGGCCACCTACGTGCCGGACATTATCAAATGGGTGAGTGGGAGCGATAAGGCGGCAGATGCCGCTTCGAAGGTGGTATCGATCGCGCAGACGGTGACCGGTACCAGTAATGGGGACGACGCGCTTGCGGCGGTGAAAGCCAACCCGACGCTGGCGCTACAGCTCCAGCAGGAGCTGGACAAAAACCAGCAGGCGCTGGCGCAGATCAGCCAGGTGGTGACGTTGGCCGAGATCCAGGCGGATACCGCAGACTATGCGCAGTCAGTTGCTGATCGCGGCAGCGCGCGCACCATGCAAATCAGCACGCGATCCTATACCGCGCCAGCGCTGGCTTTCCTGATCACCATCGGGTTTTTCGGTGTGTTGGGGTTCATGCTGCTGCGTGATGTTCCGCAAGGGTCGCGCGACGTGCTCAACATCATGCTTGGGTCGTTGGGCACGGCGTGGGTATCGGTGGTGGCGTTTTATTTTGGTTCAAGCGCGGGGAGTCAGCAAAAGAGTGTGCTGCTGGCGCAGTCGATGCCAGCAACCCAGAAAAGCTAATATCAGTCCAGGCGCCCGGCGATATCCGTCGCCGTGGCGTTGTAGTAGATCATCAGACTTTTAATGTCGCGGTGGCCAATCATGCGCGCCAGATCAAGTACATCAAGCTTTCTGGCCAGCCGCGTGATGGCTTCGTGGCGTGTGTCGTGAAAATGGACATCCGCCAACTCCGGGTCAGATTCTGCGGCTATATCTCGATATTTCCTAAACAGGGACGATAAGCCATCTGCAGTCAGGTTAAACACCGGGTTCGCGCCGATCTTTAGCGCAATATCCAGAATCTCAGCGGCCGCATTGGATAGCGCCACATCGCGCGAATCGCCGTTTTTTGTTTTAGGTAGTTTGACGTATCGCTTGGCCAGGAACACATGCTCTGGCGTCAACGCTGTAATCTCGCCGGCGCGCATAGCCGTTTCCATGGCAAACAGAAATGCTAGGGCGATCATGTGGCGCTTTTCTTTGGGGTCGGCGCCCTTGGTGTAACTGAGAAAGGCAAGAACCTTATCCGCAACAGCATCCGTGATCTGAACGTCACGCGATGGAGTGGCGGCCGGGCGCGTTACATCGCGGACTGGGTTAGATGAGCAATACCGCCATTCACGGCGCGCGCACTCAAATACCGCCGACAGCAAGTTCATTTCCCGGTTTACCGTGGCGCGCGACACCGATTTCAATCGCTCATCTCGCCACTTGGAAATATCGTCAGGCGTGATTTTGTCTATGCGCGCGCCGATGATTTTCATCGACCGGATGAAGTATTCAATACGCACGATTTCCCAGCGCGCGCCGCCCTTCGTTGGTGAAACATCATTCTTGTACCGCTCAAGGACGTCTGCCAGGGTTTTTGCTTCCTTGACGACAATGAGTTTGCCGGACAGAATCTCATTTTCGACGCGAGTCGCCCAAGTAATACCCTCTGCCTTGGTGTCAAAGGTTCCCGATCTACGCACCCCTTGTTTGAATATCTCGACCCGCCATGCGTCCCCGCGCTTCCTGAAAGTGGCCACCATAATCCCTTGGCGTGAATTTGGCGTAATGCGTAAAGAAACTTCACGCCACATCACGCCAAAATTTAACTTATCACGCAGGGTATCAGAGGGGGCAACCCTTATCTATAGCCACTTCCAGAAACATTGCCCCATATTGAAAAACATCAAGAAATGCGGTGCTGTGCCGGTTCGGGGCACCAAGAATCATTCCGGTGTTAGCCGGAAAAGCACAAAACCCGCATGCCTAAAGGCTCTGCGGGTTTTTTGTTGTGGGTTGATGTGATAAAAAAGTCACAGCAATCTAGCCTCTT